>Ga0209048_10002101_pt1 | contig 19947 bp, 21 predicted proteins | sample FrelakmetCRP12CR_FD_187146 | JGI IMG/M metagenome (GOLD analysis project Ga0209048, IMG submission 187146) | Freshwater lake sediment microbial communities from the University of Notre Dame, USA, for methane emissions studies - CRP12 CR (SPAdes)... | ecosystem: Environmental > Aquatic >... | reverse complement strand
TGCTGCTATGGGGATTCGAACCCCAGTCGCGGGCGTGAAAGGCCCGCATGATTGGCCGGACTACACTATAGCAGCGCGTTGTTGCTCTATCTAGTTTCACGGCACCTCATAAATAGATTATGGAACAGGAAACTATCTGTATAGTAAGGGGTTTAAAAAAGGTATGAAGGTAATTTTTCACCATTATTTTTTATTGATCAGGTAACCTTCTGTCTCGGTTACGGTCTTGAACGCGGCCATTAGTTGCCGGGTAATCGGACCTGGTTTTCCTGTCCCGATCGTGCGCCCGTCGATCCAGGTGATTGGTGCGACTTCGGCTGCAGTGCCGGTGCAGATCATCTCGTCTGCGGTATACAGGTCAAAATACCCGATATTCTGCTCTTTTACCGTTATGCCCAGAGATTTTGCAAGCTCGAGCAGGACCATGCGGGTAATGCCCCGAAGGTTATTCAGCGTCGGTGGAGTGATGATCTCGCCATTTTTCACTACGTAGAGATTGTCCCCAGAACCCTCGGAAATATACCCGTTAGTATCAAAGAAGATCGCTTCGTCGCCTCCCTTGTAGTTTGCCTCAATCTTGGCAAGGATATTATTAAGGTAATTCAAGCTCTTCACATTCGGCGGGAGGGCTTCAGCGGGATTTCTCCTCACCGAGACCGTCACCCCCCTGAGCCCCTTTTCATAGAGGTCGCCATACATCGCGCCCCAGCTGGTTGCAATCACAATCACCGAAGGTTTCGGGCATTTTCTCGGGTCAAGACCGAGATCTCCCACCCCGCGGCTGATAATGGGCCTGATGTAGGCATTTGTCAGGTTATTCCTGCGGAGCACTTCGCAGAGCACTTCGGTCATCTCTTCTTTTGATAACGGCGGCTGCAAATCGATCGTTTTTGCCGAGTCGAACAGGCGGTCAAGATGTTCTTTTAACCGGAAAATCTTGCCATTGTAGGCACGGATCCCTTCAAAGACACCGTCACCATAGAGAAAACCGTGATCAAAAACCGAGATTTTTGCCTGATCGTCCGGAAGATACTTTCCGTCAATGTAAATGATCATAGATTTCATGGGATGTGCAGGGTTTTGTAGTTTTTTCTTTAATTCGAACTACAAAAAAATCAGACAGGAGAAGTGGCACTTCCGTTTACCAGAGATTATCTTTCAAACCTTTCTGATAGACATTCATGAACTCTTCCGGCACAATCCGACAAAATGCCGGAACATTCCAGCGCTTGCTACCGGGTGCAGGTGGGTATAACTTCCCAAGGTATTGTTCATTACCGCACCGTCAAGGTTCTCGTGGATGCCTACACCGCGGGAGAGCTGGTATGCAAAGCGGGTCTCTTTTGAGAGGTGCACATCGGAATAGTGGAATTCATGGCCCCTGAATGCTGCAGGTCCCAGAGGTGAATTACTTCCACTCGTCCCTTCAACATAACTCACAACCCTGCGTGCCGGCATGCGGGTCTCGCCGGAAAAAACCCCGCACATCTCATACCCCGTATCAGTTTGTACATCCTGCCAGCCCTTTTTTAAGGTCATATGGTCAGTGAGATACATGAGCCCTCCACACTCGGCATAGATGGGGATACCGTTCCGGGATACCTCAGCGATCGCTTCACGACTTGCATGGTTTGCCTCCAGTTCCTCAACAAAAAGTTCCGGGTATCCTCCCCCGATAATGAAGCCATCAGCTTCCGGGAGCCGGTCATGCACGGGACTGAACGGGACATACTCTGCGCCGGCTGAGTGAAGTATATCAAAAAGATCGGCATAGTAAAAATTGAATGCCTCGTCGATCGCGACTCCAATCCGGATATCCCGGTCAGCCTCGACATCAAAGAGTGGTATCCTGCCAGGCTTCTTGGCAATTTCTGTCATAAGACCTTTGAACTCCCCGAGGTCAACGTACTGACCTATCAGATTCGTAATAGTTGTGATGCGTGCATCAAAGTCGCCACGTCCCGTTCCTTCGCGGTAGGGTATGAGCCCGAGATGCCGCATGGCAAGGTGCATCTCTTCGATGCGGGGGATGGCTCCGATAACCGGTATATCACAATAGTGTTCAATTGCCGTGAGTGCCTTTTCCTTGTGTGAACCGCCTTTCACATTATTCAGGATAACACCGACAATATTCACGTCACGGTCAAATGCCTGGAATCCTTTCACCAGTGCAGCTGCACTCCGGGTGATACTCTGGGCTGATACGACAAGGACAACCGGGATGTCAAGAATTTTTGCAACAGAGGCGGTGCTGCCAATATCGGTGAGTGCTTCAGCCCCTTCATATAATCCCCGGACCCCCTCGACAATAGCGATATCAGCACTGCGACACCCAAACTGGAAAATTTCCCTGATCTGGTTCTCGTTGAGCGTGTAACTGTCAAGGTTCCTGCACGGGCGTGACGTAACAGCAGACAGGTAGGAAGGATCGATATAATCCATCCCCACTTTAAACGTCTGTACCTGGTGATCTTTTGAAAGAAGCGCAGAAAGGGCAAGCGTGATGCTGGTCTTACCACTGCCCGAACGATCACCGGTGATCATGATCTGTTTCATGCAATGCTCCTCAGGACAGCGCCAAATTCACTGCCAACAATCTCCCGGACTCCCAGCGTCTTTGGATGAAGGTCAATCTCAACGATCACGTGCTGGTGCCCGATGGTCTTGAGCGGCTCAACCTGTCGTGGACCGTTTGTCACCGAGAAACATTCGATCCCCCTGATATATTCCGGGGGAATTGCATGCGGAACACCGGCGATCAGGGCAAAAGCGGGTCCGATTTCCTGTAACCTTTTTCCCAGCAGGTCGCCATTTGCCCCGTACTCATCAAGTGCGCCGATGATTTCAATCGTTAATCCACGCTGTTTCATCTCATTGTATATTCGTTCAGCATCCAGCCGGGTCTTGGGCAGTCCTCGCTGGTCGAGATTGGCAATATAGATGATATCCGCATCAGGGCAGGCATCATGGAGAGCGATAAGTTCGTCAGAAAACATGTACGCGGTCTCTTTTTTTGCATTCAGGATCGCGACACCTTTATTCCCGCTCCGTGCCAGTTCAATCAGTCGCTGTGCTGCCACATGTTTCAGGTCGCCCCGGGAAGGTTCGATATAGGGCTGGCTTGCAGCACCCCTTAGCCGTTCCACTTCATTTGCTTTTTCCATTAAGAGATGCTGGCGGGTTAACTCATCGTTTGAGATCCAGCCCGCTTCGCAAGCGGCTGCCAGCGTTGCAAGGACACCGGCAATGTTTTCCAAAAATCCGGCATGGATATCAACAGCGATGGTGGGTGTGGTAACGCCGGCAACATCAATTGCTGACTGGAGATCTTCTCCAATGATCATCGAAACACAGGTACCGATCACTGCCATTCTTTTGGGGGAGAAATGGTCCTCGGCATATCGAAGGACATCTTCCAATGGCTTCTGCCCACCAAAGATGAACTCGTTATCGGCAAGCGAGGTAGTGAGCACCCGCATGCCATCTTCTTCAAGCAGTCGTGCATGTTTGAATGAACAGCCTGACGGGCCATGGAGGATTGCGACATCAACGTTGAGATCGCGCGCAGTATAGAGCGCAGCTACAATCGAACTGGGGCGCGGGTGCATGTATTTCATGTTTAATCTGTTATCTCCAGGTTTTTACGGCAAGTATGATGGATCCTGTGCTGGTGATTGCCTGAGCGGTATCATAGGCTTCTTTTAGTGTTGTCGCAGAGGCTGATATAAACGGCTCACTCTTTGGCAATTCATGAAGTTCCAGTTCTGGAACTTTTCCCACCCGGACAACCCGTGCAGGACGGATCTGGTCAATAGCTGCCTTGATCTGGTTAAAGGAAAAACCTTCGCAGACTGCACCATCGCCTTCTTCCTGGCCAATGACAAGGGTGATTTCATTGTTTCCTGATATATTACGGGCGTATTGGACCGCCTCGAGGGTTGTTGCAAGGTTAGTTCCACTGTTTGCATTATCAATAACGAGCAGTCCCTTATCATGAGAAACAGACATCCTGCCTGGTACCGCGGTGAACGAAGATAACGGCGAAGGATCAATTCCCAGGATCATTGCTGCAACGGCGGCAAGCACCAGCGAGGTCTGGTACCCGGGAATTGCGAGCAGGGGATTTGAGAAGCGGGATCTCTTTTTCCCAAGGGTGAGGGTGCATTCAATCCCCTCACAGCGTGCGACATCTTCGGTATGCACAACATGTCCTGCATGGTCGATATGGATATTTTGTGCAAGGAGAAGATTTTTACAGCCCTTAGCTGAGGCGATTTTAGATGCAAGGGCCGACTTTTTACCGGCAGCAAAAGAATAATCTTCATCGGAAGTAATAATCCCCAGGTTCCCAAGACAGGTAATCCCGAGAGATTCTTCCACAATCAGCCAGCCATGGATATCGCGGGCGCTCATTGCAGCAGTCAGTACCGATCCCGGTGTGATACTGGACCGGGAGAGCCATCTCTTTTCCGGGAAAAGATATGTCCCGGATGATGTATGCAGGATCCCTTTTCCTGGCATAAGGAATGCCAAGGCATGTGCAGTCGTTGTCTTACCTTTCGCCCCCGTGATCTCGATCATGGGCTTGGGAATATTCCCGTCAAGCAGCTGGCGAACACCTTCATGATGGGAGATGACCGGGGCTTTTGAGAAGTGCAAAAGAGGATGATCCGGATCGAGATGGACCGGCGCCACGACCAGGTCATAATCCCTGGACATGGCAGCCTTTCCATCAAGACCTCCCTGTCCCCGGTACACATCTACACAATCAACATGATCCCCGCGGGCTGCAAATGCTTCCCCGATTGCCTTTCCACCATGGATATTGTCGAGTACCAGGATATGCATAAAAAGAAGTTACAGAATGGTGAGCGCTTTAGTCGCGTTCTTGACCATTAAATCGGCAAGCAACGGGTCACTCCCGATCGGGTCTGCATAGAACAGCGGGATTGATTTGCCGTTTAATGCAAATACACCCTTTTTGGTCCCTTCGGCAAGCCCGATCTCTGCCGGGATATCTTTTTCGATGTGAACTCCCTTTGCAAGAAACAGAGGAACGACAACGAGTGCATCAATCGGTTCACGCCGGAATTCCTCAAGAGAATCCTTGATTGTTGGCGTATTCATATTCATAAACCCGCATTTTACGATAAATTCCGTGTTTTTTGCTTTAATAAACGAAGCGGTATTCTCAACGAGTTCTTTATTGTAAGGCATCGTACTCCCGTGCCCGACAAGTAACATTCCGTTCTTACCCATATAACAAATAGTATTACCGGGAATCTTAAAAATTCTTACCAAATGGATTTTTTACCATGGATACATCACATTACATCCCTTCGCGTAATTATTCGGGAGAAGATACCTGCGGCTGCAGGACTTTCCCGTAATGTTTCTGTTAATTTTGCAATGTTCGTTAAGGTGATTAAGAGCCGGAAAGAATTGTGGATTTTAAAAAAAAACCGCATTTTTTCTACAGTTCTTATGGTTTTTGCAGCGGGGGGATACCATATCCGGGCAGGGCTCGTGATATATATAAAATCCTCCAACAACTGACGACTCATATGATACAAACTATGCAAAGTAATTTCTTTGAAGACTTTTAATGTATATGAATCTATGATGGATGCCTTCGAGCGTTTTGGCCTGCTCATTAACGATCGGATTGTCAGGACACCGGTTGCTATCGCATCCATGGCCGGAATAGTTGATGCTGACTATGTCATTAACCGGGCCGAACATACCGGTGCCGCATTTATCGGCGGATACGCGATTGATCAACCGACCATGGAAGCGGCTAAGGCCATGGCTGCCGGGGGCAACCGCAAAGAATTTTTGTACGATGACCCGGTAGAAGAGCTCAAAAAACAGGTCGCTCTTTTAGAAAAGAGCACGGTCATTACCGGGCTCAACCTGCGGGGCAGTAACCCCGAATCTTTCCGTGTTATTGCAAAGGCCCTCGGAGACAGTGTTGTTTACGAAATAGACGCACATTGCCGCCAGCCTGAGATGATTGCTGCCGGTTGCGGTGAACATTTCCTCAATAAACCGGGAGATCTTCTGGCAGTTGTTCAGGCACTCAAATCCGAAGGTGTCACGGTTTCTGTAAAGATACGTGCCGGTGTCGCCGCTGATGACCGCATACTTGCCCGGAAACTCTGGGAAGGCGGTGCTGACATCCTGCATATCGACCTTATGGATTTCGGGGCTCCAAAACTCCGCCAGATCCGGAACAGCTGCCCGCTGGTGCTGATCGCAAACAATACCATAAATACCTTTGATAAGATGCGCGAGATGCTCTCGCATGGGGCAGACATGGTATCGCTTGCCCGAAAATCTGATTCACGGACGCTCTCTGGTCTTGACGCAGCTATTACCCGGTATGCCCTGGAAGAAGGGTGGTACAACTCCCCCAAACAGCTGTGCAGGGGAGGAGATATCCGCGCTCTTGCCTTTTGCTGCATGCCCGTTAAAGAGTGTCCGCTCATCCCCACGCTTTCCCGGATAAACCTGCCAAAAGAAGAGTACATCCGGTTGAAACTTGATACGGTCAGGGATACCCCCCTCAAAAACGGAAACCAGACTTGTTTTGGCAGCCTTGCATGGTGCTGCAAGACATCGTCTATCTGCATGTTCCGTGACATGACACTCAAGCAGGAGGGACTTTCAAAGCAAGAATATATGCGCCTGAAACGTGATCTCTCAGATACAATAATGAGCCGTGTGTTCCATGACATGCCTTCTGATGAGACCGGTTGACCGGGCACAACTCGCAATGACGCTTGAAGTCTGCGCTTACCCAAAGCCGGGAAACGTAGACCGATGTCATGACTATTCAGAGACCCGGCTCGAACATTTTTTAGCCTCAGTCATTTTTGCCCGGCCCGCACTCGAAGAAGCGGAAACAGGAGTCGGGCGGATAGGGGAGATAATCAAGCATGCCGTCCGCGATACCAATTGTCATGAAGGCGGAAACACCCATTTTGGTGCATTTATCCTTTTAATTCCTTTACTCTATGGCAAAGGTATTCATGGTGCTTTGTCAGCAATAGAAAAGACCGATGTGTCAGACGCGGTAGCCTTCTACAAGGCTTTTACCATGACATCGGTGAAGATGAAAGCAACCGATGATCTCGATGTGAATGACCCGCACACCCTCACCATAATCCGGGACCGTGATATCACCCTCCTTGAAATAATGCGTCACTCCGCGGAAAATGACATGGTCGCACGGGAATGGGTGACAGGATTTCCCCTGACCCGCAGGGGAGCAGATCTCCTAAAACAATCTGGCCCGGGCAGGGAGGCAATTGTCAATACATTTCTTACCCTTCTTGCGTCCGAAATAGATACGTTTATTGTAAAAAAACACGGAATGGCAGTTGCCCGCGAAGTCATGCTCACGGCCCGCGAGGTTCTTGACGGCAAACGCTCACTTGAAGAATTCGATGAAGATTGTATTGCACGGGCCATCAACCCGGGGTCGATTGCAGATATCCTCATTGCATCACTCTTTATCGCCCTGGGAGAAGGCTGGTCATGGGACTTTTAAGAGAAGGCATTAATGAAATTATTGCCACTACGGCATACAATGCGGCACCGATGGGGATCCACCTGCGCAACAACAACATAACGATGGTCCTGTTTACCGGGAGCCATACAGCGCAGAATATCGAACAGGAAGGCTGGGTTATTGCAAACTTTGTTCATGATCCTGTCCTTTTTGTCAGGACTGCATTTGAAGACCTTCCCCGGGATTCATTCATCGATGAACCGGTATATGGCAGGATAATGCAGCGTCTTTCAAATCCTGATGCATGGGCTGCTTTCACTGCAACCGTTGAGCACAAGAGCAATGAAGCGATGATGGTCCGGCTTAACCCTATCAAAGAAATAATTGAAGGGGTATCTGTTCACCCGGTAAACCGGGGGTTCAACAGTATTATCGACGCAACGGTGCACGCTACGAGATACAAAGAGAACCAGGATCCGAAATTACAACAGCTTATCGGGTATCATACTGCCATTGTAAAGAAGTGCGGAGGAAAACGGGAAATGGAAGCACTCGATCTCCTGCTGAAATATATTTTTTAACGATATTTTAGCACATAAATCCCTTTACCGTGAAAGCAATATTTTTTTAAAAACAACACATAATCCGTTGTGGAAAAAGGAAAAAATGAGCGAGGCCGCTTTCAGGCAGCTCACTTGAGCTTTTTCTCGAGCTTCTTGAGTTTCTTCTTGGCCTCTTGGCTACCCGAAGCAGCCTGCTTCGAGAGCTCTTCTGCTTTGGCCTTCTTCACCTGGTTCAGCTTCACCATCTGTTTCTTACTCGTTGGCATATAATCACCTCGCTACGCCTTTGGGTGTGTATATGTAGTTTTTTTCCTTCTTAAAACATGCCTCTATCGATTTATCTGCCTATAAAAACTACGAATAACGAAAAGGTAACCTGTGATTCTCGCAAACTCCCGGAAAACCGTACTAACGTTCCGTTCGTCTGGGGATATTTTATTCTGGCCAAAATAAGCTTGATATCATATCTTTTAAGATAATCTTTGAATACGCTCTTCCAAATGCCTTCGTCGTGGATTCCTTGAGGTTGCGACACTTGCGGTCGACACGGTGGTCCTATAATCCCATGGGGATACTGACGAGCACGAATACCGGGCCGGTACTCTCCGGCACCGTGGTACCTATTCTGTCGCACGGACAGGATCTCATCTTTTTAAACAGGAATTGAACCAAGAGAATAGTATGCTACGATGGGCATTTGAACACAAATAAAATTATTTTCCTAAATTATTAAAAGTCAGTTGTGAGCTATTTAAAAAACACAATGGAAAACTTCCTGAAATAATAGCGATTTTTCCAATAATTGCGCTTTAAAAAAGCACTACAAATGCCAGAAGATAAGATCCCGATTGAAGATAAAAAAATTTAAACAAACCAGAAAATATAGGTACCATCCATAGTCTAGACGAAATTTATTGGAGTAATTGGCTTGACTCAACAAAATTCGGATAAAAAGAAGTCGGGAGAAAATTCACCTGCCTCTCCTTCACAGAAAAGCAATGCCTTGTTTGGGAAAGGTACACTGGTTGCGATTGTCGGGATTGTGGTAATCCTCATAGTTTTTCTTGTTATCATGCTTACACCATCAGGAAATGCTGCAACTGTCCCAATGCAACCCTGTGCAGAGAAAGTGATTGGTTATGCAAACGAAAACCTGGTCCAGCCCGGTACATCCGTAACATTTAAATCTGTGGCGGAAAGCCGGGGAATGTACGAAATCCATGGAACCTACCAGTCCCAGGACGTAACCATATATGCAACAAAAGACTGTACGATGCTCTTTACGAGTGGCATTAATATGAGTGCTTCTTTTGGTACAGCACCACAAGAACCAACACCTGCACCCTCCCCGGTGAAAACTGCCCGTCCTTCGGTCGACCTCTATGTCATGTCATTTTGTCCCTATGGTACCCAGGCAGAGAGTGCCATGAAGCCTGTTGTCAGCCTGCTGGGATCAAAAGCAGATATTCAGGTACGGTATATTACGAACGTCCGTGGATCAACAGTCGACTCGGTCCAGTCACTGCATGGATCATCTGAAGCCCAGGAAGACCTGCGCCAGATCTGTATCCAGGAGAAGTATCCCCAGAAATTCTGGGACTACATAGATTCGTTTAATGCCCGTTGCTACCCGGTATCGCAAAACCTCACCAGTCTGAATGCATGCTGGAGAAACACGAGCTCAGGCCTTGGATTTGATACATCAGCAATCGAAACCTGTGCAACGGGTTCCGATGGACTTGGGATGCTTAAGACAGATGAGACAAATGCTAACCGGAATGGCGCCACTGCGTCCCCGACCCTGCTTATCAACGGGGTAAAATATTCCGGAGCCCGGACCCCCGAAGCCTACAAACAGGCAATCTGCAACAGTTTCGATACAGTACCGGCAGAATGCGGAACAACCCTTACATCCACACAAACGGCAGCTTCTGCGGGTGGATGTGGATAATATTTTTTAGATTCTACGAGAATCGCACCAAAAAAATGCGAAACTGATTTATTTTCAGTATCAGCACACCCGTGGCACCGGATCGCCCATGGGCGGTTCAATAAATCGCTCGCCACCAATCGCTGTCTCCATGATAACATGGGCGCCTTTTGTAACCCTCCCGACGACAGCGGCATTCTTCCCGTATTTGTGGGAGTGCAGGGCTGCAAGAATGGCATCCACACTTGAAGGAGGAACTCCCATAACGACCTTTCCTTCGTTTGCAACCTCAAGGGGATCGATACCCAGCATACCCGCAGCACTCCGGACGCTTTTTTGTAAGGGCAGTTTTTCTTCCTGGATCCGGATACCCACACCGCTCTTCTTTGCCATATCGTTGATTGCGCTGGCAAATCCACCCCGTGTCGGGTCTTTCATCGCGTGAATCGTGCCGGCATCAAGCACCAGTTCCATCATCCCCCACAGGGGAGCAACATCGGACTTTATCTGCTCGCCGAGATCGAATCCTTCACGGTGCGCCATAATTGCTATACCATGGTTGCCCAGCGTTCCGGAAACGATAATCACATCGCCAGGCACAAGACCATTATCCCTCACAATGGTCTTTGCGATCCCAATGCCGGCAGTATTGATCACGATCCCGTCAAGCGCTCCCCTCTCCATGACTTTTGTATCGCCTGTTACAAGGTTTGCACCAGCTTCACCGAGAGCGTCGTCCATTGAAGCTACAATCCTTGCGAGGTCATCAATTTCAAATCCCTCTTCAATAATCATGCCGCAGGAGAGAGCAATCGGTTTGCCCCCCATCATTGCAAGATCGTTAATAGTCCCGCAGACAGAGATCCTGCCGATGTCACCGCCGGGAAAAAAGATGGGACGAACGACATGGGAGTCGGTAGTAAAAACAAGGTTTTTGCCACAAAACGGTATCACGGCACCGTCATCCATTGCCTCAAGGCCGATACCTCCGGCATTGTTGTTCCTGAATTTCGTGAGGGTCTGCAGGAGTTCTCCCATCACTTCCCCGCCGGCACCATGCATCATGTTGACTTTCATTTAGTCAGCCACCTCGATCTCCACACTAGTGACCACAATTTCCCTGCCTCTGACCAGTTCGGGAAGTGCACCGCATTGGGGGCAGATAAAAATTTCATCGCCGGCATATCCGCACGAACACTTCGTTCGTGGTGGTTGCTCATTGCATACAAGTTCCGCATGAGTAAAAAGAGGATCGTCTTCTTTTATTGTATTAAACAGAAAAACTACCTGTTCCGGGTTTACCATTGCCATCTTTCCGACTTCGACACTCACCTTTTTTACCTGGCTTGCCTTGTTCTCGATTGCAGCCTTGCGGGTGGTTGCATACAAGTCATAAGCAATGGAGTACTCGTGCATTAATCCTCCATTGCGGCGTAAACCTCTTTGAACAGCTCCCGTGTTTCCAGTCCCTCCTCCCTGGAGAGTTTCTGGATAGCAAATCCTACATGGACTAGTACGAACTCCCCGATTTTAACATCAACGAGATCGAGTCTCACTTCCTGACGGAGATCGCCATAATCGACCACCCCGACATTCCCCTCTTTTATCTCCAGCACTTCTGCAGGAACCGCAACACACATCGATAATCCTCTAGAATATCCAACGTATACGTTGGAGGTTCAACCACATAAAAACAGTGATATTGCGCATTTAGCAGGCCAACCGGATTTTTATCAAGCAAGAATTACGCCGGGGAAGAGATTTGAACTCTTGAGGTGCAGGGCACCAGTAGCTTTCAAGGCTACCGCCTTCCCGGACTAGACTACCCCGGCAGTGCTCCATATGTTGGGTGTCCGATATAAAAAAGGCTTCTTAATTTTTCAATCGTGTTACGTGGAAAGTATTCCGTGAAAATTTCTCAATCTTTTTTTAAGGAATATCTTCTCAAGAAAAGAATTGCGATTCCTGCTGCTGTAATTCCCAGCAGCGGAAGGGGTGCAGATTTCGGGGTAGCAACCGGTGCATGGGCTACCGTGACAAAGGCTGCCGGGACCGTCGGGCTAACCGTAATTGAATTGGCATTTTCTGCATACACAAAAACCTCGTTATTCAATGCATATTTCATAGGGTATACTTTGATGTATAATGTTTTGCCATTTCCCGGCAGGGTGAATCGCTCTGGATATCTTTCTCCCTGTTCGTTGACCAGCTGAATAGCACCTTTCGGATCTACATATTCAACAATCCAGTCAATAGAAGAAGAGGTATGAATCGTAACAGGATCAGAACCGCTCCTGATGACAAAATATGCAGGATTATCCCGTGAGGCTTTCGTATGCGCGGAAACTATGGGTATGGTTGTAGGGATCGGGGTACTGACCAGCGGTTGTAGGGTGGTAACGGTGATTATCCGGTTCCCGACATACCCCTTTGAATCAGTGAAACTAACCTCGTAATCCCCCGGTCCAGTAACCGGTATATCCGTGGCAAAATTGCCCAGGTAATCGGTATTTACAAAACTGGGTCCAAATATCACCAGGTTATCCGGTCCGATAACTTCAATCTGCACACCGGAATTTTCATCACCTTTAATCGATCCCGCAATGACGATCATCTGGTCAAAATTCTGGGTTGTGGGGGAGGTGAGGCGGATTTCTTCAGAACGATCGACGAGGTTTACCGCCCGCATATTCACGGAATTGCCCATACCATTTGAAGGGACTTCAACTTTGTACATCCCGGGTTTCAGACCGGTGGTATCAAAGACTGTCCGGAATGTATAATCGGACTGGACATAGACAATCTTGCGTTGAATTTCCGTTGTTGTCGTCAATTGGTAATAGAGTACCACATCGATTGGCGTGCCAATTCCGAATGTCGTTGTACCGGTAACAATGAGGGGTTTTCCAACCGAAAGTGTGTCTGGAGCTTCGATATTTACCAGGTATGCGGATGCAGATCCTGATAGAAAGAGCAGTCCCATCACCAGCAGGACGATCTTTTTCATCTATATAAGTTCAACTAGTATGATGTTAATGATTTCTAATACTTCGGAAAAGCCTCTCGCGAGCTGGAGGGGGCAGGAACGTTATGGCAATGAAGTGCTCGAGTGCCTTACCATCATATTTAAAAGTGCCGGCTGTTCATGGTCAAAATGCAGGATGTGCAGTTACCGGCAAGTGCGGTATTCAGGTCAGCAATCTCCAACTACTATTCTTGAGCACCTCCGGGCACAACTGGTTTGGATAAAAGACCAGTATAAGCCTGGGGAATATCACATGGTGAAAATTTTTACTTCGGGGAGTTTTTTTGACCCCGCTGAGGTGCCGCGTGAATTTCTTTCTGATATTGCCAAACTGTTTAAAGGAAAACTGCTCATTGCCGAAACCCGTCCTGAATTTGTCGATCCCGATGTTATTTCGTCATTCCTGGAGATCCTGGATGACGGCAGTTATACAACACCCCTCTATTGCGCCATGGGTCTTGAAACAAGCAGTGATCCTATAAGGGAAAAGTGCATCAACAAGGGTTTTACCTTCACGGATTTTACCCGGGCTGCCAGGATGGCCCATTCTTCCGGAGCCGGGGTCAAGGCCTATCTTTTATTAAAACCGCTTTTCTTAACCGAGCATGAGGCTGTTGCCGACATGAAAAAATCAATTGTGGAAGCATCAGGTCATGCAGATATGATCTCCATGAATCCGTGTACTGTCCAGCGCAACACCGAACTGGAGTATTACTGGAGACGGGGTGCATACCGCCCGCCTTATCTCTGGAGTGTGCTTTCAGTACTTGCAGACTCCCGGTTCCATATTACCTGTGATCCTCTTGGCGGCGGGCAGAAACGGGGGCCACATAATTGTAAAAAATGTGATTACGAGATTGTGAAAGGAATCCGGGATTATTCCCTGAACGCAGACCGCGAGTTAATCCAGGCACTCCTCGAGATCAGGTGCGATTGTAAACAGGAATGGGAATATATCCTGCTTTCAGAAAAACCGTACTGTATGCCCCTGACCCAATAAAAAAACAAAAAAATTACTTTTTTACAACGGCTGACTGCAACTCGAGTTGTTTTACCAGCAGCGGGAGGAATGTCCCTGCATCAGAGACTATCCCGATCGCCTGAGTGGAACCCCGGTCCATGAGCTTGGTCAGAGCAGTCGGGTTGATATCAACACAGACGGTTTTTACGTTTGACGGCAGGCAGTTTCCAACTGCAATTGAATGGAGGAGCGTTGCGATCATCAGCACCATGCTGCATCCTTCGATATGCTCCCGGGTAGCGTCCTGGGCTGCCATGACATCGGTGATTACATCAGGTAACGGTCCATCATCCCGGATGGAGCCGGCCAGGATAAAGGGGATATTATTTTTCACACATTCATACATAATCCCCCCGGTAATAACCCCTTTGTTGACTGCATTTGCAATTGAACCTGCACGCATAATCTCGCTGATTGCGTAGAGATGGTGCTTGTGCCCTCCCATAACCGGCTTTCCGGTTGAGATGTCCATACCAAGGGATGTACCGTAGAGATTATACTCAATGTCATGCGTGGCAAGGGCATTGCCGGCAAAAAGGACATCGATATACCCCTTACGGATCATCTCTGCCAGTGCCTTATCTGCACCAGTGTGGATGATTGCCGGGCCTCCCACGATAGCAATCTTTCCTCCTTTTTTGCGCACATCAAGTATCTCGCTGGCAATCTTTGCGATCAGTGTTTCGCTTGGCCGTTCGGGTGAGACCGTGCCGTGCATGAACTCAAACGTACTGCTCTCCCGGGGCCGTTCGGGGTAGCTGACATTTACTCCCTGCTCACCGATAACTACAAGATCTCCTTTTTTGATCCTTCCAAGGGCGGTACACCGTGCGGCTTTATGTTCCTTATCAACAACGATCAAAAAATCCATCTTGGTCGGCTCAACCGTGATCCATTCATTGTCATATTTGACCTGGGTCGGATGATTGGATGTAGTGTAGAAACCTTTGGGTACTATCCGGTTATCAGGGGCAGGTTCAAGGTGGACATCTTTTACTTCCCGGGGTCGTGCACCGAGCCGGTGGAGCTCAGATAGGATGGATCGCAGTTTTTCTTTATTGGATGCGGCAATCCGGAGACGGGCATAACTGGGATCGGTCTTCTTTTTACCGATATCAAAAACAAGGATCTCAAAATTTCCCCCCATATCCATAACCCTGTCAAAGAGCTGCGTCATGATACCCGAATCAATGATATGACCTGCGAGCTCAATTTCCTGCGACTCCACCATAATACAAAGATCTTGGGTGAAGCCCCTTAATATGCATTCCTGACAAATATGACAGTATTGTGCTTATTTTTTTGTTCTGGGGCACAGATTGGGATGTTTGTAGATCAACAATATCCAGAAAAAATGAGAGAATGAATTTTTTCAATCCACCAGTCTTAAAAAATCTTCAGCACGGGCAAGATCATTAGGAGTATTAACGTTTAACGAAAGGCAGGGCTCGGACAGAAGAACCTGCAGTTCTTCCTGAGGTTGTTCAATGAGGTCTCCCCTGAGAATATTTATTCCGACGGGGCATGCCTCGACTCCACATACCTGTTCCCGGTAGGGCATACCGCCACGGCATGCATGCACAAGTGTGGCCGGGACCCAGACCGAACAGGCATCTTTGCCGGATTTGTAGTAAGAATCGGCAATAAGGCAAACAATTTGTGTTGTTATACAGGGTATATCAGCTACGCAGATAAAAAGCGGGTGCTGAATATCGAGAGCCTGGACTGCACCGATCATATCTTCAACATATCCCTTCCCTTCAGTCTTGCAGAATGCAATGCCCTGTGCCCTGCACCAGTTTATCGTCATAGGGGTTTTTGAGGATGCTGCGACTACCGGAATAATACCTGCCGTAGAAAAAGCATCCAGAACGTACGCGATCATTGGTTTCCCGCGAACCAGGATAAGAGGTTTTTCTCCTCGTTCAAGACGGCTGCCCACCCCGCCGGCCATAATCAATGCATGCATGCGGAAAGTGCCTCAATCAGAATCCGGTTTTCCTCCCGTCCCCGCACAGCTACCCGTATGCACGTGGGCAGACCAAATGACGTGCAATTGCGTACCAGGACATCGTGGTGAGCGAGTGCGGTACAGAAGGCAGCTACATCCCGCCCGCATTCAATGAGCAAAAAATTGGCAGATGAGGGATTGCAGTGAAGGCCCAGTGCATCAATCTCCTCTGAAATCCACTTGCGTTCCCGCGCAATAGCAGCACGTGATGCAGCGAGTTCATCCATATGCCGGAATGCTTCAAGTGCATACGCCTCTGCATAAGCATTTACGCTCCATGGGGGCCGGGTGATCTCAATTTTTTCGATAAGTTCCGGGTCTCCAAAACCGTACCCGAAGCGGATACCCGGAACAGAAAAACTTTTTGTCAGCGAGTGCAGCACGAAGAGATGGGGGTCACTCAAATCTGCCATGCTCTGTGCGGGATCTGATAGTTCAATGAATGCTTCGTCACAAAAGAGCAGTCCGCCATGGGATTTCATACGTTCAAGATGACGGTTCATATCAGTTTTTCCCAAAAGGATACCGGTCGGGTTATTCGGGTTGCATACAAATGAAACGGCAGCTTTTTTTGTGGCGTGAACTTTTAACGCTCCAGCCAGCCGTGCTGACAAGTCATATTCACCGAAGGTTGGGGACTCGGTAAAAAAATATTTATTATTTCCTTTCAGCGCGACTGAACAAAAAACCCTGATGATCTCAATAGACCCGTTCCCCACGCAGATCTCTTCTGAGTCCCGGTGGAACGTGGACGCGATCCGGCTTTTAAGGCGGTGATACTCGTCATCGGGATAATCCCCAAGGAGTGCGGGATCACAGTGCCATTCAAAGACAGGAGCGAAGGGATTGGTACTCGCGCTGAAATCCAGCACGTTTTTTTTGGTCCTTTCACGCTGCTGCTTTCCAGTACCGCCATGAACCTCACGCTTTGGAAAGTCAATATTCACGAAATATCCCTTCTTTTTCCCATTACTTGGTCTGGCTGTCTTAAATGTGTTTTGAGAGCGTTTTGACAAACAAAGAAGAAAGTTTTTATACATTACTGTGTTACTTTGGATCATCTGGTTAAGTCAGACACAAGGGTTCTCTTTGTCTGACATGTGAATGACAATTGCCAGACATATGTCAGAAATGTGAGATACAACGATGATGCAGAGAATCACACTCCGATTGCCCGAACAGCAGATCAATCTGCTCCAGCAGATGGTGGACTCAGGGGAATATCCCAATGTATCAGAAGCGGTAAGGGCAGCGGTCCGTGAACTTGTTGAAAAACGTGCAAGTCGTGTCCTGAAGGAAAGCGACCAGGTTTCATTCAAGGTTTGAGAGGGTAAACATGCAGAGTATTATTAATGATGCGTTGAAAAACGCCGAACTCGAAAAGGAGCTGAATAAACCAAATTCAGCCAATGCAATGGAAGATGACTTCGTGGGCCAGCCCAGGATCGTAATTGTTGGTTGTGGTGGAGCAGGGAATAATACCGTCAACCGTATTCACCACATGGGCGTTTCCGGTGCAGAGACGATTGCCATCAACACGGACAAGCAGCACCTGGACATGATCCAGGCCGACAAACGTATCCTCATTGGCAAGTCCCTGACCAAAGGTCTCGGTGCCGGTGGATATCCGGATGTCGGTAAACGAGCAGCTGAGATGGCCCGCCCGACGCTTGAAGCAGTCCTTGAATCTGCCGACCTGGTTTTCATCACAGCAGGTATGGGAGGAGGTACCGGTACCGGTTCCGCACCCGTTGTTGCATCAATTGCAAAGGAGCAGGGCGCAATTGTCGTTGGTATGGTCAGCTACCCGTTCCAGGTTGAAAAAGCCCGTCTTATCCGTGCGGAAGAGGGTCTTGAGGCACTCGCAGCTGCATCAGACTCGGTCATTGTCCTTGATAACAACCGGTTGAAGAACTTCGTCCCGAACCTGCCTCTCGGCCAGGCATTTTCCGTGATGGACCAGCTCATCGGTGAAACTGTTAAGGGAATATCAGAAACAATCACAGAACCCTCACTCATTAACATCGACTATGCCGATGTCCGTGCAATCATGTCCAAAGGCGGAGTCGCAGTTATGCTTGTCGGGGAAAGCAAACAGCAGAACAAGGCAGAAAGTGTTGTTCGTGAATGCTTAAGCAACCCGATGCTTGACATTGATTACCGCGGTGCAACTGGCAGCCTCATCCACATTACCGGTGGAACTGATCTCACACTGCAGGATGCAGAAGAAGTTGCAACCTCGCTCACCTACGAGCTTGATCCCCACGCGGACGTCATCTGGGGAGCAAGGGTCAGGGGCGACATGGAAGGCAAGATCCGTGTTCTCGCCATTATGACTGGTGTCAAGAGCGCGCAGATCCTCGGCACACGGCAATCCTACAAGACTATGATCCAGGACATTGAAAACAAACGCTCAAATCCAAAAGCGGTTGAGATGCCCCAGAGCAGGAGAAGCAGCAGGGACCAGCCCAGCGGTGGCGGCGTTCTTGAATGGGTAGGTTAAGATAACCACGCATTGTCAGCATACACATTAAACGTTTCAACTTGGGCCTCCTTTCGGAACTATCGGGAAAATCTGGTTCATCCGGACCAGTGCCGGTAAACGAGCTGGCGGAAAGTGGATACATAAAAAAGGAGTTATGGGTTACTCCTTTAGACAAACCCCTTTTTGAACACATTACTACCGTTACTTTATATTCTGATCAAACAACAGATCCTGTTCACCGGATCATTTTCTCCGTAGAACCGGCGAAACGCTTAATAATTCCCCGCGCCTTTAAAATATAGTACATTCGACCAGAACTTCGCTGGGAGGATGGGGACGAGCCATGTGATCTGGCGCGTCCCGGTATCGGGAGATGAACATCATGAACCGAGTGTTGAACAAAGGCTTCGAACCGGAGTCTTATCTGAATTCTGCGCTAATATCTATTTCTGGTGTTTTTCGTCCTGCATCCTGTATGCAGATTTGTCATGTGAGAAATTCAAAGGGGCCATTCAGTCACTCTTTTGAAGATATTTTCTTCGAGCATACCAGATCTGCCTCCCACGCAGGGTAATCGATGAGGAGTAGTAACGCATGTTGAATGACCTGATGGAAAAAAGAAAAAAGATTCTTGCCGAATCAGAAGAACACAAAAACCGCCGCAATGAACTCAATTCAGCTGCAAGCAAGGCAGCCCGGGAACGAAATACCTTAAACAACCAGACCCGGGAGTTTGTGGAAGATGCGCAGAAGAACAAAGATCTCCGGGACAAGTACAACCAGGAAGTCCTTGACTTAAAAGCGCAGCGCAATGAGTTTAATGATAAGGCAAATGTCCTGTTTGAAGAGATCGAAACGTTCAAAAAAGAGCACGGCACGCTGAAAAACCGCGGTGTGAAGGAACTCCAGAAACAGATAGAATTCATGGAGTATCGCCAGCAGACTGAGGTCTTCACAACCGATAAAGAGCGGGAACTGATCGAAAAGATCAAGCAGATGATGGCCCAGGTTCGGGAACAGGAAGCAGAACTCGAACAGAATAAGGAAATACGCGCAAAGATCACAGGAGCTCGCGATTTTCGGAAACTGGCATCTGATCTCCATGCAAAGGTAACCGAAAGTGCTGAGCTTGCCCAGAAACACCATGACCTCATGGTGGACTCCTACCGTAAGGCAGACAAGTCACGCGAGGCAGCTGATGCTGCGCACAAGACTTTTGTCGAAGCCCAGGAATCTGCAGACTCCGAGCACAAGTTTTTCATAGCATGCCAAAAGGAACTCCGGGATTATGACAAGGTAATTTCCGGCCTGCGTAAGAAGACAAAGAAGGTGAAGGTCACAAAAGAACAAAAGGCGGTACGAAAAGAAGCCGAGAGTCTTTTCAAGAACTTCAGGGCAG
>Ga0209048_10002100_pt1 | contig 19951 bp, 25 predicted proteins | sample FrelakmetCRP12CR_FD_187146 | JGI IMG/M metagenome (GOLD analysis project Ga0209048, IMG submission 187146) | Freshwater lake sediment microbial communities from the University of Notre Dame, USA, for methane emissions studies - CRP12 CR (SPAdes)... | ecosystem: Environmental > Aquatic >... | reverse complement strand
CCCGTGTAAACGGGAATCCAGGAAAACTGGATTCCCACTTTCGTGGGAATGACGTGTGATAACCCTGTAGCAAGCTACAGGGAATTATCAAGTTAAATTCATCAGCTATTATCTGCAGCAGGATGATTGTGCATAGGCCTTTGGGCGGGGAAGATTATTTTTGCCACGGTCCCCTTACCATTTTCACTGGTTAAGCTGAGGGAAGAGTTGGGATGATCTCCGATAATTCTTTTGCAGATCGGCAGTCCTAAGCCGCTTCCCTGTTTTTTGGTGGTAAAAAAAGGATTAAATATTTTTTCTTGATCACTTTTTGAGATCCCGGGACCATCATCAACAATTTTTACCTCAACCATATTATTGGTTACACCGGACTGGATTGAAAGATTTCCACCTTCTTCCATGGCCTCAACCGCATTTTTTACTAAATTGAGTAAAACCTGTTTTAACTTCTCCTTATCCCCTTCAATAAAATTTTCCTTTCTCTCCGTCTTTAGGGTTGTCCGGATATTTTTCTTTTCCCAACTATCCTTGGTGAGAAGATACACTTCTTCCAACAGGTCATTGATATTAAGCGTTTCAAACTGCAAATTTTTTGGAAGATAAAACTCTCGAAGTTCCAGAAGGAGACTTTCTAACCGCCTGATCTCTTCCACAATGATAGTCAGCTTGGAAAGTTCTTTTTCTCCGGTGATGGTTTTTTTTAATTGTTGAGCAAAACCGCCAATAATAATAAGCGGGTTTTTAATCTCATGAGTAATTTCTGCCACCAACTGACCGAGCGCGGCTAAGCGCTCTGATTGTAAAAGCTGTTCCTGTAATGTTTTGGTCTCGGTCACATCCCTGATTAAAGCAGTAAAATAAAGTTTCCCCTCTACCTCGGAAACAGAAAAAGAAATAGAGGCGGGAAAGGTTTCCCCGCCCTTGCGGGCGGCTATAAACTCAGTCTCATGACCAATCAGGACCGGCTTTTTGGTTTTAATGTACCGCTCGACCGCCTTATGGTGGTTTTGACTGCACCGAGAAGTTAAAATGGTATCGAGGTTTTGTCCGAGCACCTCCTGCCGGCTATAGCCAAAAATTTTTTCTGCTGCTTGATTAAAGAATATTACGGTGTGATCTTGATCAATGGTTACGAATGCCTCGTTGGTGTTTTGGACTGCACCTTGAAGAATTGTTAATTCCTTGATCGCACCACGTTGCTTTTCATTTTCATCCATAGCAATTTCCGTAAATAAGGCTATTCTTTTTCAAACTGATCTTTTGTGGCACCGCAGACCGGACAGCACCAATCAGCGGGAAGATCTGCAAACGTGGTTCCTGGTTTCACTCCCTGCTCCGGATCACCTTTTGCAGGATCATATACATAACCACACACTGAGCATACATATTTATCCATAATGACCTCCTTTTTGCATGTACTGATTTTCCGCAATTTATTAAACTGTCATCAAAAGGTTCTTAACCTTTTTCTCGATTTCATCCCTTAGGGAGCGCATAACCGCAATGGGTTGATTGGTAGGGTCGGAGAGATTCCAATCCTGCCGAGGAACAGAAGGAAAAAATGGACATCCTCCTCCACACCCCATCGATACTATTACATCCGGTGTAAAGGAAGGTGAAAGTTCCATGAATGATTTGGGTTTGCGAAAAGCCATATCTATTCCTTTTTCCTTCATCACGGCAACCATCAGATCATTTATTTTTTTTCCGGGCGTACTTCCGGCGCTTTCTGCTTCAACGGTATTCCCCCCATAAAATTGGGTAAAGGCTTGCGCCATCTGACTCCGGCAACTATTTTCGTTGCAAAGAAAAAGAATTTTTTTCCTCGCGAGAAAATGTCTCACTAAAAAATCCGCTTTTTCCCGAGCATCCTTTAAGGCAGTAGGGTGTTTGGTAATCTCCCCGGGGTTGTCAATGCTCCTAAAAGTGAGACTACCACTATAACACGCTCCCACGGCGTCAAAAAAATACTTCATGGTGAGCGTTAACCCCTCAAAAAGATTTTTGCCTTTGGTTGCACCCACGGAGAGCACATAACCCTTTCTCCACTGGTGCCCGGGATCCGAGATTTTATGGATATATTTTCTTGACCACAGAGTTTGGCATCGGTCAATCAGGGCTTTTAACTGCGCCGGGACGTTGTAAAAAAATATCGGAGTAGCAACCACAATAACATCCGCTTTCCAGAGCAACGGATACACCTCTTGCATTTCATCCTGAAGAGCGCAGAATCCCTCCCGCTCACAGTTGCCACAGCCGATACAGGGATGTATTTTTTTGCTCGCTACGTCAAGGGTAAAGGTTTCCGAACCGAGCTGGTGCGCTTCCGCTAAAAAGGCAGAAAGCAACGTACTGGAGTTTCCTTGTTTTCGAGGGCTGCCCTGGATGCCAAGAAGATACATGGTAATGGCGTTCCTTTGGTGCAGGTATCATTTTTTTTGATAAAGGGGAGACATTTTTCTCAGCGTATCAACCGTTTTCTTCAGCACTTCCAAAAATCGGCCAATGTCATTCTCGGTAGTATCACGACCATACGTTATCACCAACGTTCCCTGGGCATCAGCGTAATCTCTTCCAATGGCAATAAGCACATGAGAAGCACGAAGCGATCCCGAGGCACACGCTGATTTCGTTGCAACCGCAATATTTTCTTCGTCGAGCATTAAGACAATGCTTTCTCCTTCAATATACTTAATGGATAAAGAAATAAGGTTGGGTAAGGAGTACTCTGGGTATCCATTAAAAATAATGTCGTCAATATTTTCCCTTAACCCGTTCGTCAACCTTTCTTTTATCCTTTTGAGGTGATTAATGCGGGATTCCATTTCCTTGAGGGTAATCTCCGACGCCACTCCCATGCCGATAATCCCAATCAGGTTTTCAGTTCCCCCGCGTCTTTTATTTTCCTGCCCACCTCCATCGAGTAAGGGCCAGAGACTCGTTCCTTTACGGACATAAAGGCCACCCACTCCCGAAGGACCATTAAATTGATTAGCAGCAAAGCTGAGTAAATCGATCCCTAGGTCATGAACGTCAATAGGTACAACACCCACTGAAGTGACGGCATCACAATGGAAGGTTATCTTTTTTTCTCGGGCAATTTGTGCGATTTCTTTTATGGGCTGAATGGTTCCGATTTCATTGTTCGCATGCATAATGGTGATGAGAACTGTATCATCCCGTATCGCTTTTAGCACATCATCGGGTTTTACCCTTCCGAACTGGTCAACGGAAACCGACGTGGTATCATAACCCAAAGTTCGTAATGTCCGGATAGGTTTTAAAACGGAATTGTGTTCAGTATCCGAGGTTACAATATGCTTCCCTTTATCTTTTTTAGCGAAAGCTACCCCTTTAATTGCATGGTTATTCGATTCAGTTCCACAGGAAGTGAAAATGATCTCATCGGGCGATGCGGTAATAAGCTTAGCAACTTTCTCTCGAGCTTTTTCTATTTCTTCCGCAGCTTCTTCTCCTAATCGGTGTGCACTCGAAGGATTACCATAGTCCTTTTTAATTGCTTCAATCATAGCATTCTTAACTTCAGGCAACAGCGGATTACTGGAAATATAATCTAAATTTATCGTGTTCATCAGTGTTCTCCCCCCAATCACAGGTTACATGCTCAGCTTAATCTCGATTTTTCGACCACACATCGCACAGGTTTTCTCTCCTGTATGCATTTCCGAATCGCAATAAGGGCACTTGCAGCTTTCTTCTTCCGTATAACAATGATAACCTTCGGTTGTATCCTGTTCCTTGACTTTCCCGGATTTTCGGTTTTCGTAATCCTTGATTGCCATTTGGAGGGCATCGGCGCCTAAGTTAGAACAATGAAGTTTATTTTTTGGCAGGTCATCCAGGGCCTTGGCTACTGATTCTTTACTGATTTGTTTTGCTTCATCCAAGGTTTTCCCCTTAGCCATTTCGGTTACCATGCTGGAAACGGCAATCGCTGCGCCACATCCAAAAGTCAAAAATTTGATGTCCTTGATGCGCTCATTAGCGACTTTGATGGTTATTTTCATCATATCACCGCAAATAGGGTTTCCTACTTCGCCCACGCCATCAGCTCCCTGAATCTCGCCTACGTTGCGAGGGTTTTTAAAGTGATCCATGACGGTCTTAGAATACATGCTTAACCTCCTGTATCAAAAAAACTCAAAAAACAAAACACATTGCTGCTTCTGGTCAATAATTAAACTTTTTTGATGTTCTCTACAAGCTGGGAAATTTGGGCGCCCAGATAAACACATTGTTTCCCTTCCATGCACGCATCCGCATCCTGTGATTCCAAATGAGTTTTAAGATGATGTGAACCCTTTTTTAAATCAACGATCCAGGCCTTTTTATTCTCATCGAAATTCGTCTCCACGTCAATCCCACACGCTCCTATTTCTGGATAGAGTGACCTTATTTTTTCACATAATTTTTGTTTTTCCTGCATGATGTTCTCCTTGTGAAACTGATTTACTAACACGTATTTAAAAATGATTCTAATTCTTCTACCTCAGTCATTGGTTTTTTGCAACTAAACTGTTCACATACATATGCCGTTGGTTTTGGATTAAAAGAAATCATTGGGGTTATAAAAGACGAAAGTTTTGCAAGCCGTTCTCCTTCATAACCTTCGGATTGCAGCAGCACGATCTTATGCGGAAGAAAACTTTTTTGAACCAACCGGATCATATCCTGTGTGGTTTGATTTTTTTTGTCTCCTCCAATGACAATCTCCTGAGCCGGGCCTAAGGCGAAGTCAAGCGCTTGCAAAAAATGAGTTGAGGTAAGAGGGTACGCAGAAATCTGAGAAGAAAATGTTTGCACCATGCGATCCACTTTTTTTTCTAAGTCAACATTGCCGGTCATGCGACTCAGTCGCGCCATTGTTAACGCAGCAACTGAATTGCCGGAAGGGATGGCACCATCATACACTTCCTTCCTTTGTGCGATCAGTGTCTCATTACCCTTTCCGGAATAAAAAAAACCTCCTTCTTTCTCATCCCAAAAAAGTTCTATCATATCATTATTAATAATAACTGCTTCTTCAAAATAGTCAATCTCAAAAGTAGCTTCATAGAGTTCAAGGAGGCCCCAAACTAAAAAAGCATAATCTTCCAAATAACCGGGAAAAGCAACCTCTTTTTCCCGAAAGCGTCTCAAAATTCTCCCCTCGGGATTTCGTAGTTTTTTCAAGATAAATTGAGCACTTTTTCGAGCAGCATCAGCATATCTTTGTTCACCAAGGACTTGATACCCTTTCGCGAACGCAGCGATCATAAGCCCATTCCAAGAGGTGATGATCTTGTCATCTTTTAAAGGGTGAATTCGTTTTTCCCGAGCGTCGAAAAGCTTTTCCCGTGCAATTTCCAAATTTGTTTTAAGTTCTGTTAAAGCAATACCTTCTTGCTCAGCAAAAGCTTTCGCAGGAGCTGTTTCATGAGGAATATTAAGTCCAGACTCAAAATTGCCTGTAGGGGTAATGTTATAAAAACGGCAAAAAAGTTCCCCGAGTTCCTGTCCTAAAACCGTTTTTATCTCTTTTGGTGTCCACACGTAAAATCGGCCTTCTTCTCCTTCACTGTCCGCATCCTCAGCGGAATAAAAGCCGCCCTCAGGCGACGTAAGATCCCGCAGAACATAAGTAAAAATTTTTTCCACCGTCTGTTTAAAATCATTGTTATGGGTTATTTGAAAAGCTTCAAGGTACCCAAGAGCTAATAATGCTTGATCATAAAGCATTTTTTCAAAATGGGGAACCAACCACTTTTCATCCACAGAATAACGGTGAAAACCAAACCCAACCTGATCGAAAATGCCTCCTTTTCTCATTTCGTTGAGCGTTTTTTCTACCATTTTTAACGCCAGAGGGTCATTGCTTCGTTTAAACCAGCGCAAAAGAAAGGTTAAGTTATGAGGAACGGGAAACTTTGGGGCTGGACTAAAACCGCCCCACATTGGTTCAAAGCTATGGGCTAATTGTTCAAAGCCGAGTTTTAACGTGGTCTCATCCACGGCTTTGTTCTCAGCTTTTGGCGGCGAGGAAAGCTGGATGGCATTGGTAATCATTTCACCGGATGTTTTAATTCGCTCCCGATTTTTTTCCCATAGGTTCGCAATTTGTTCAAGGATTTCGACAAATCCTGATATACCCATCCTTCCTTTTTTTGGAAAATAAGTACCCGCGAAAAAAGGCTTTCCTTCGGGGGTCATGAAAATCGAAAGCGGCCACCCTCCTCGACCAGTGAGCGCTTGGCACACGGCCATATAAATCTGGTCAATGTCAGGACGTTCTTCTCGATCGACCTTTATAGCTACGTAATTTTGATTGAGAAGGTCAGCTACCTCCGTATCTTCAAAAGATTCATGGGCCATGACATGGCACCAATGGCAGGTGGAATACCCGATGGAAAGAAAAATCGGCTTGTCTTCATCGTTAGCTTTTTGGAAAGCCTCGTTTCCCCAAGGATACCAGTCTACAGGATTTTGTGCATGTTGAAGAAGATAAGGACTTTTGTTCTGCGTTAACCGGTTAACGGTGCATCCCCCCCTTCAAGAGGTTTGTCAATTTTTATATATGTCCTTCTAAGGTGCATTGGGTAAAATCAATTTCTTTTTTGCACTTCTTACAGATGTGTTTTTTCTCAAACTCGTCGGAAAAAATTTCTTTTTCTTCACCGCAATGCGGGCATTTACAGGTAAAAGAACTCAGGTGTTTGACTTGGTCGAACCCGGGACAATATTTGGGTGTCGTCATAAAGCGACCTCCTGCACAATTAGTAATTAAGCTTTTATTTTTTGGCAAATCTCCCGGCCATACGCCTGTGCCACCGGCGTATGAGCAGCGGAAACAGGAATTTTGATGCGTAAAGAGTTATTAGCCATCTTCATGTTAAAAACGTTCTGCATGGTCTGGTAGATCCGATCCGGGGCTTCTCCACTCCAGCCGTACGACCCAAAAGAACCTCCCACTTTGCCTTCGAGTTTCGCTTTTTCAGCTAAAAATAGGAAAGTTTTCATCGCTTCCATCATTTCACCGTGATAAGTCGCAGAACCAAAAACATAACCATCATATCCTTGCAAATCTGACGAGTTTGTAATTTCTTTGACAGCGACGACTTTAACCTCTGCTCCGGAAGACTTAATCCCTTCCGAAATCTGGATAGCGATCGTTTTGGTGTCTCCTGTTCGACTTGCGTAGACTACCAGTACTTTTGGCATAGACCATCCTCCTTTTCTTTTAAAAACTATTTTTTAAGCGATGATAATTTAGCACTCAAGGAAACAATGTGTTTCATCTCTTCTTTTATTATTTCTTCAATCCTGTCCCGATAGGTTTTATTATTTACGCCATTTTTCATGCCGAGGTAAAATACGATGGATTCCTTTTCCAGGTCAATAGCAACCTTGAGAATGCTTTCCATGTTCTTTTGATCTTTAACGCGCGTTACCGGATCAGATTTCATGTCAAAAACATGTCCATCAGCCCAGGCCTTAAGATATGACGGGGCTTGTTCGTCAGCATTAAAATCAATTTCATCCTTTTTTAGATTCGCTCTCATCTTTGCGAATAGTTTTTCGTGCCCTTCTTCCATGGCGGCAAGACCTTGCAGGAGTTCACGTACCCCTACATCTTGAGCTCCTTGGGCGGCTTGGCGATAAAACCGTGCGCCGTTTCTTTCAATTTGTTCAGCCATTTCTAAAACCTCATCAGGATTAAAAAAGATGCTCATCACAGTCCTCCGTTCAATTTCGAAACCATAAATGGTCTCTTAATTTTTCCATAACCCGTGCAAATTACAGTATTCCCGTGCAATAATGTTGTTAGCCTGGATTGCAAACGTTGCTTCCGGCGCATCACCCGGTTTAAGAAATTGGCGATATGCTTTGCCATCTGCGATTATTTCGATCCATTCAATATAGTGCTTCTCTTCCATAGGATGGGCGACACTGCCCACTTTGACCTTCACTCCAGTCGATGTTTTTTCTATCACCGGTACATGTTTCTCGCGAGCAGCATCCACGGTGTTTTCGACAAAAAGTTTCATGGGCTTCCCGCAACACACCAGTTCGCCATTACCCTCATGAACTAACTCCACGATATTTCCACAGACTTCACATTTATAAATTGATAACTGCTTAGGCATAGGTAGTCTCCTTTCTCATGAACTAAAGTTATTGTGCTTAATGGCCTGGTCCGCCATGCGTTTCATCGAAGGGTTTTGTCGGCGACACCATAAACCGATTCATTATAATCTAAGGATTTATTAATTCGTAGGGCTTTGCCCGCAATGTCCATTCACTTTGCGGAAATTCTTTTTTGAGCCTCTCCAGCCCTTCACGTAATGGCTTCGGGTTATGGCTGGAAAGATACTGCGCGACACCCAGATAAAAAATCGCTTCTGGCACCGCACAGGTCCCTTTATATTTTTTTGTTACATCATTGAGACACTTTATAGCCAGATCATAATTTTTCAAGGCAATCTCAGCCTTTGCTCCATCCAGGATAATGCGGGCACATAAATCTTCAGGTGTTAAAAATCCGGTAAAGCGATAATGCTCTCTTCCTTCACCATCCCAAATGGTAATCGTGGGAGTCCAGGTTACCAAATACTTACCAAAAAGATCTCCTTGTTTGTCACCGGAGATTCTTACCGGAATGAACCAATCCGTTACGACCTTAACCACCTTTTCATTTTTCCAGGAAACAGCATCCAGCTGTTGGCATCCAACTCACCCCGGGTTAAAAAAATCTACTAAAACCAGCTTTTTTTCTTCTTTTGCCTTTTTTACGGCTTTTTCAATCGAGTCTCCCCAGGTTATCATGGTAAGCCTCCTTTATAAAAACATTTGGCAAATTTTCTTTAAGCCAGCTTTTCAAACTGGCTTTTACTTGCTCCACAGACCGGACAAACCCAGGTGGCAGGGATATCCTCAAAGGCAGTTCCGGCGGGAATTCCGCCATCAGGATCGCCTTTTTCCGGATCATAGATATACGCACAAACCGAACATTGGTATTTAGCCTTTGAGACCGGCTTTTGCTCTACCTTAACATAGGTAGCAGCAGTTTTTGGTGTAGTCCCTCGCTTTACCTGGTGGTAGTAAGCATAGGTCATCGGTTCGCCTTGCTTAAGAATGCCAGCATCTGTGATCTCGCCGATAAAAATAGTATGTGTACCAACATCAATGTCTTTAATTACTTTTGCTTCTATTGAGGCAAGGGCATTATCTAAAAGCACGGGAGCCTGAGAGCTGCCGATCTTGAACGTTACCCCCTCGAACTTATTTTGATCTCGGCCGGACTTAAAGCCGAAGGTGCCGATAAAATTCAAGGGAGTTTCTTGCGAGAGGATTGCGATTGAAAAGACCTTACTTTCTTTTATGTATTCGTGCGTTAAGTTCTGTTTGTTGATACTTATGGCAATGGTTGGCGGCTCTGAAGTAATTTGCATTACCGCATTAGCAGTTTGGCCATTGATCTTATCTCCCTTTTTCGAGCAAATTACATAGACGCCATAGCTTAATTTAAACAATGCAGTAAGATCCATTTTTTATCCTCCTTAATAATTAATTATACTGTTTGAATAAAATGCTTCTCATACGCTGAGCTGCTTAATGCGGCATCAATTCGGGCAGTATCAAAACCAACAATAACCTCTTTTCCAATTACAATAACCGGTACACTTCGCGCGCTTGACACTCTGATCATTTCTTTGGCCGCCTCTTTATTTTTCCCCACATCAAACTCCTGATAAGTGATCCCCTTTTGCGAAAGATACTCTTTCGCTGTTTTGCAGTGGGGTCAGGTGGGAAGCGTGTAAACCTTCACGTCTTTTTCCATAACAAACCTCCGCTTAAACTATCTTAAGATTATTGATTAAGTTTTTCAAGGGCTGTGGCAAGCGCATCGAGTGGTGGTCTTTGGTTTATGTCATGAACGTCTATGTATCGAATGGTCCCTTTTTTATCAATGACAAAAAGCGCTCGTTCACTGACTCCATTTGACCGAAGGACACCATATTTTAATGCTACTTCACCATGAGGGTAAAAGTCCGAAAGCACCGGAAACCATAACTTTTCGCCCGGATTGCACATTTGTTTGGTCCAGGAATAAAGAGTAGGGATATTATCAACCGTAATACCGAGAAGGATGGCGTCATTTTTAACAAAAAGATCTTGAGCAAGATTATACCCAGGCCATTGACCAGAACAAACTGGCGTCCAAGCGGCAGGAACAAAGGAGATAACGACGTTCTTTTTTTCTTGATACTGGCTCAGGGTTATTTTACCCCCTTCAACCGCGGGGAGAGTAAAATCAGGCGCACTATCTCCAACTTTGAGCGTGAGAACACTGTCTCGGTGTTTGAGCTTTTCTACGGGATAAATATTTTCCTTAAAACTACTTGATTGCGCATAAACGGTAACGGTACCCAAAAAAATCAAAAGGACGCTAAACAACCATGGGCTGAGTACATATTTTCCTTTGATCATTGCTTATCCTCCTGTTTTAATCCCGAGAGTTTAAGAATTTCAGATAAAAAATTAGCAGCGTCAGTTAATTCACCTGATGTGAAATAAAACTGTTCAGTAGTTCCGTCACTATTGATCTTAGCGCCAATGAACGTAGGGGTGCTGGACGCCCCAAGCATCTTACTGATGGAACCGTCTTGATCAGGGAAAAGGGGAAAGAGAATTCCATACTTCTTTTTAAACAAATCAACTTCATAAGGACTATTCCCTATCCCAATACCGATTATTTTAATTTTTTGTTTTAAATCCGTTCGGCCCTGAATGGTCTGAAAAAGGTCATTAACGAAAGGTGCTGAGCGCTGACAATGGGGACAGTACATGTTGAAGACCTCAATGATAAGAACCGGAGTGTTAATTTGCGTAACCTTACAGTTCCCAGAACCAGAAACTCCCAGGTAGTTTTTCTCCCCTGCGTTTTGAGGAACGGGAAATTCAAATACCGGCAAGGTTGTTTTTCCCTCAGGAGGGGGTGAGGGTTTTGTCGGAGAAATGATTGATGATGATTTGGTTTCGGAAGAAACGCATCCAAAAGAAAATAAGAGGATAAGAATAAATAACACGATACCTCTGTGAGTCTTAAGAATTCTGTGGTCTGGATGCGGGCGGGACATCATTTTTTACTCCTTTTCCTTGTTATATCATTACAGGTATGCTAAGTTTGTTTTTGACTTACGAGCACACAAGACTGAATTGAAACAAGCATTTTGTTTAGTGCGAATGCTTGTTTTTAAGAATTAAGGTTTCTTACAGTTGGCACAAAATCCTAAAACCTCTAAACGGTACCCCATGATTTCATAATCAGTAACTGCGCGAAACGTTTCTTCGACTACTGAAAAGGGCTTAATCAGGACATCTTCTACGCGGCCACAGCTCAAACAACGAATGTGGTAATGATTTTCAAAATTTCCATCATACCGTTTTTGCCGGCCCGACCAGTCAAGCTTTTGAATCGTCCCATTTTCAGAAAGAAGCTCGAGATTGCGGTATACCGTTCCTAAACTTATCCGGGGTAACCGTTGTCGCACCATCAAAAAAACTTCATCAGCAGTAGGATGCGAAGCCGTCTTCTTGAGTTCTTCTAGAATTACTTGCCGCTGTTTAGTAATAAAAATTTTTGCATCTGATTTCACTGTGCATTCCTTTTAGAAACCAAAGGGCACATCATGGGTCCGGTTGATTTGCTATCATTCAACCGGGAGGAAACTCTTTTTGGACGCTCCGCAAATAGGGCATCTCCAATCTTCAGGTAATTTTTCAAAAGGAGTGTCCGGGAGAATTTTTCCTTTTTTGTCGCCCTTTGCAGGGTTATAAATATATCCACAATTTGCGGTTTGGCATATCCACATAATTTTCTGTTTTTCCTTTTAAAAAAATATTTTGTTAAGAGAATGAATGCCTTCTTACCGTTCAGGTTTTTTATTTATCAATTGCGGGTCGATATTGCCTGATCCGGGTCCACCACAGTCCGGAGTGTAGCAGGTGATGTCAATAAAAGTACATTCTTTTTGACAAGATGGACATTTGGTTGGAGGAGTATTTTCCCGGAGGATGTAGCCACATTGATTGCATTTCCACGAGTTTTTCATGGAGTTCTCCTTTTACAATTTTTTTAGTCATAGAAAAATTCATTCATCCCAAATTATCTATATTTTACCAATTTTCCGAGAAAAGTTCAAAGTACGCTTGGGGATGAACAAGCTGAACATTCCTCGGGAGCGTCCATCCCTTCATGGACATAACCGCAGTTGCGGCACTTCCATAAAACAACTCCATCTTTTTTTAAAACTTTTTTTCTTTAATATTTTCAGGAGGTCACGATAACGTTTTTCATGCTGTTTTTCCGCGCGGGCTATATTTCTAAAAACCTTGGTAATTTCCGTAAAACTTTCTGTGTCTGCAACCCTGGAAAATTCTGGGTACAAAGTGCTCCACTCGTGATTTTCCACTATTGCAGCTGCCTCAAGATTTTCGGGAGTGCTGGCAATTATGCCTGCAGGAAAACTGGCAGTAACTTCAACATCTCCGCCTTCAAGAAACTTAAAAAATCTTTTGGCATGCTCTTTTTCATTGTCTGCAGTTTCGATAAAGAAGGAAGATATTTGTTCAAAATTTTCTTTTTTTGCTTGGGAAGCAAAGAAAGAATAACGATTTCGAGCTTGTGCCTCACCAGCAAATGCTGTCAATAAATTTTTTTCAGTTTCGCTGCCTTTGAATTGCATTAAGATCTTAAAATTAAGATTAATAATTATTACTATTTCTAATTGACTTTTTAATTTTGTCAAGTTATTTTTAAAACAATATAAAAAAAAATTTTAAATAAATAATTTAATAAGATAGTTATGATACTTAGCGCCTTGCTTTTGTTCTTCTAAAATGCTATGAGATAAACTATTTTTATTTGTATTAGAGCATTCGCACAGGAGACCTGTTTCATGGCTAAAACCATTCAAGAGATAAATGAAAAGATTAAGAAAGGGGAAGCGGTTGTTTTAACTGCAGAAGAGATTATTGATTTTGTGGCTGAGGAAGGAGTTAAAAAAGCTGCCCAAAAAGTTGATGTGGTTACAACCGGGACCTTTGGCCCCATGTGTTCCTCTGGGGCTTATTTCAACGTAGGACATACCCGGCCTCGAATAAAATTGGGGGGGGGGAAGGTCCATCTTAATGACGTTCCTGCTTATGCGGGGCTTGCTGCAGCTGATTTTTATCTGGGGGCTACTGCTTTGCCTGAGGAAGACCCACGAAATTCGGTTTTTCCGGGAAGATTTGAATATGGTGGTGCCCACGTTATTGAGGATTTGGTTGCTGGCAAGGATGTTCGATTGGCTGTACAAGCCTATGGAACTGATTGTTACCCGAGGAAAAAGCTGGAGACCTGGATATCTCTCAAAGAGATGAATGAGACAGTATTGTTCAATCCCCGCAATGCCTATCAGAATTATAATGTAGCCGTCAATCTCTCTGATAAAGTAATTTATACTTACATGGGCATGCTTATGCCCAAATTGGGAAATGCCAATTATTCCAGTGCTGGCCAGCTTTCCCCTTTACTGAATGACCCGGAATACCGCACTATTGGAGTCGGAACGAGGATTTTTTTGGGGGGCGGGGTTGGATATGTCGTTTGGAATGGTACCCAACACAACCCAACCGTTTTGCGGGGAGATAACCATGTGCCCCATCGTCCAGCGGGAACCCTGGCAGTTTTGGGGGATCTAAAAGGGATGGGCGCTCACTGGCTTCGAGGAGCATCATTGATTGGATATGGGTGCACCCTTGCGGTAGGTATCGGGGTTCCGATTCCGATTCTTGACGAGGAAGTGCTTCGGGCTACTTCAGTTAAAGATTCCGAAATAGTAGCTCCGATAGTAGATTACAGCCAGGCGTATCCCCAGCTTGAATCAGACATCTTAGGTGAAGTTACTTATGCCCAATTAAGGAACGGAACAATTGAACTGAGAGGGAAAAAGATCCCGACCGGAGGGTTTTCATCTTATTTTAAGGCCCGCGAAATAGCTCTGTTATTAAAGTCCTGGATCAAAGAAGGTAAATTTATTTTAACGGAGGCAGTGGTAACGCTCCCTGACTCAAAGTCAGGGGTGAGTTTTAAACCATTTAAAGAACGTCCTCTTCAGTGATAAAGGAGGGGGGTACAAAAAATGCCAAAAAGGAAACTCTTACTTACCTTTCCCAATAATTTGATCGATCAACCAATAACCTACCATCTGGTTAAGGATTATGATCTGGAATTAAATATCCTTCGAGCCCGCATTACTCCCAAAGAGGAGGGAAGACTCATCGTAGAACTTAATGGAAAAAAGGAAAAATTAAATCTGGGAGAAGAATATCTGAAAGGCTTGGGAGTGAGGGTGGAACCATTAGCGCTTGATATTGCATTCTACGAGGATAGATGTACTCAATGTACAGCATGCTCGGGGGTGTGTCGATCCGGTGCAATCAGTGTTGACCGCAAAGAGATGAAAATAATATTTGAAAAGGATAAGTGTATCGCCTGTGAACTTTGTGTTACGGTGTGCCCCTTTCGGGCAGTGGAGATTACGTTTTAATGAAGCACAACCAGGAAAAAACCGAAGGGTCGGAAAAAAGAAAAAGTGATTTTTTAACTTCCCTTAAACTTACTATTGCGCTTTTACTTCTTCTGGCTGCAGTTTCTATCATCGGCACCTTGATTCCTCTTATCAATCCCAGGCATTATAGTACTGCTTCCTATAATATGTTGAAGACGCTTGGTATTTTTGATCTCTATCATTCTTGGTGGTTCATCCTTTTGGCTTTTCTTCTCTGCATCAATTTACTCGCGTGCTCGATTAAAAATGTTCCCCGGACTTTAAAAAATTTGACCCAGGTTAGTCCTCTCTTAACTGATGATCAGATAAACAATTTGATCCTTAAGACCAGAATCGATAAAAAAATTTCTCTTAACGATGCACGGTCAAAGATCGTTAGAATTTTAAAAAAAGATTTTGCTTCTCCCCAAGAGACTTTAGAAAATGGAACCAGGCATTTTTTTTGCGAAAAAGCACGGTACTCTCGTCTCGGTTTTTTTATTACTCACGTCAGCGTGGTTATCATCTTAATGGGGGGCCTGATCGGATCATTATGGGGATTTAAAGGAAACGTTGAGATTCCCGAGGGTGCCAGTACTCATCAGATACGATTACAGAACGGCCTTATGTTCGATCTTGGTTTTATGGTGAAGTGTGATGATTTTGATGTTGCTTACTACCCTAATGGGGCACCGAAAGAATATAAAAGTTCCCTTGCAATTTTTGAAGATGGAAAAGAGGTTCTAACAAAAATCATCGAGGTAAACCATCCCTTAAAATATAAAGGATTTGCCTTTTATCAAGAAAGCTTTGGAGAGGTTACTGATCAAGGAGGGGACGTAACCCTTCAGGTTATGAAAAGAGGAACTAAGGAACCAGGCAGAGTATTTCATGTGAATGTGGGAGAAAGCTTTACTCTCCCCACAACTGGTCTGACGGTAAAAGTAAACCGATTTTTCCCTGATTTTGTTTTGGATGAAAATGGAACAGTGATTAACCGCTCTTTTGCGCTGCACAATCCAGCGTTAGAGTTATTGATATTTAAGGGCGATGAGCTTCAGACTCAAACCTGGGTCTTCCAAAAGTTTCCTGATTTTCATGGCAGTAAAGGCGAGTATCAATTTTTGATTCAAGATATTAGAAGAAAAGTCTATACAGGCCTTCAGGTCACAAAGGACCCGGGGGTTAACGTGGTCTGGACAGGATGTATCCTCATGATTCTTGGAATATTCAGTACCTTTTTCTTTTCTCATCAACAGGTGTGGATAAGAACAAAGAGTGTGGGAAATAACCTCGAGCTGGTAATGGCAGGGACTGCTCGTAAGAACCAGATCGGTTTTGAAAAAGTGTTCGAGAGGCTAAAGGCAGAAATCGAAAAGATCTGAGATATCGGATGGGCGATGTGAAATGTGCGGGGGGGTGTATCTTTAACTACTCTTATCTTGGATTGCAGATTACATCTCAGAAGGAGGAGAATAAATAGCGTATGGTGAGCTCCAGAATACTCAGCGTTGTTACCTTTGTTTATCTTTTAAGCACGTTTTTGTACATCTGCTATCTGGCATTTCGGAGTAAAGTAATCGGAAATCTCGCCACTATGGTAACCTTAAGCGGACTGATCGGGCAGATAGCCGCGTTCATCCTTCGCTGGAAAGAATCCTATGCGCTCGGGTATGGGCACATCCCTCTTTCTAATCAATTTGAGTCCATGGTATTTTTTGCTCTGGTTATCATTTTTATTTATTTAGTGATTGAATATAAAGTTAAAATAAAAACTCTGGGAGCATTTGTTACTCCGGTTGCTTCCATACTGTTAGCCCTTACCACGCTCACTAATTCTTTTTCCAATGAAATTCAACCGCTTGTTCCAGCACTCCAGAGCAATTGGCTTACCTACCATGTTATTACCTGCTTTATCGGGTACGCTGCTTTTGCGGTTTCCTTTGGGGTTAGTATTATTTATTTAATTGCCACCGTAGTTCTTAAGGAAAGACAAGGGATATTACCTGATGAAGGTGTTTTGGATGATGTTAACTACAAGGCTATCGCCATTGGTTTTCCCATGCTTACCATAGGCATAATTACTGGTGCCGCCTGGGCTAACTATGCTTGGGGGAGTTATTGGAGTTGGGACCCCAAAGAAACGTGGTCCCTTATTACGTGGTTTTTTTATGCTTCCTTTCTCCATGCTCGATACACCCATGGGTGGCGCGGGAAGAAAGCAGCGATTCTTTCGATTGTTGGTTTTGTTGCCGTTATTTTTACTTATTTTGGGGTTAATTATCTTCTCACTGGTCTTCACAGCTATGCATAAAACTTACCGGGAAAAATTCTTAATATATAAAATGAGGTAGAAAATCATGAACATCACGATGATTGGTACGGGATACGTAGGATTGGTTTCAGGAGCCGGGCTTGCTGATTTCGGTATGACGGTTATCTGTGTTGATAAAGACCAGGAAAGGATTCAAAAGCTGCACAAAGGAGAGATTCCTTTTTATGAGCCTGGACTGGAAGAGTTAGTCCAGCGAAACGTAAAAAATGGGAGGCTATCTTTTGACTCCAACCTCAAGACGGCCGTGGATCGTTCCCTAGTGATTTTTGTTGCAGTAGGAACACCGGATAATGGCCAAGGGCAAACTGATCTCTCGCAGGTGGAAGAAGTGGCAAAGAGTCTGGGAGAAATAATTGATGATTATAAAGTACTCGTGATAAAAAGTACGGTTCCGGTTGGAACAAACAACTGGTTTAAAGAGATAGTTCAAAAAAAACTAAAAAAAGGAAGTAACATTGATATTGTTTCTAACCCCGAATTTCTCAGGGAAGGATCAGCTATTGAAGACTTTATGCGGCCTGACCGGGTGGTTATTGGTGCGGATAGTACACGAGCCTTGGCAATTATGAAAGATATTTATCGGTCGCTTTACATAATTGAAACCCCATTTGTTTTTACTAATTTGGAGACCGCAGAATTAATTAAATATGCTTCCAATGCTTTTCTTGCTACTAAAATTTCCTTTATTAATGAGGTGGCTAATATTTGTGAAAAGGTTGGGGCAGATGTGCATCAGGTAGCTAAAGCCATGGGGTTGGACAAAAGGATCGGTTCGAAATTTCTTCACCCTGGTCCAGGCTTTGGAGGGTCCTGCTTTCCAAAGGATACTCACGCGTTTGCCTATTTGGGGAAAAAACTCGGAAGCCCCGCCAGTATTGTGGAGTCAGTCATTAAAGTGAACCAGAATCAACGCGGAGTAATGGTGGAAAAGATTGAGAAAGCAGTAGGGTCCTTAGAAGGGAAGATGATCGGTATCTTAGGTCTTGCTTTTAAGCCAAACACCAGTGATGTGCGAGAATCTCCGGCTATTGATATTATTCAGGCCTTACTGCAAAAAGGGGCAAAAGTAAAAGCGTATGATCCCGAGGGGATGGATGAGTTTAAAAAGGCGGTAAATTCTATAAATCTTACCTACGGAATGGATGCCTATGCGGTAGTTAAAGGAGTAGATGGTCTCGTTATCCTTACGGAGTGGAACGAATTCAGAAACCTTGATTTCAAAGAGGTGAAAAAGCTCATGGCTCAGCCATTGATCATAGACTTGAGAAACATTTATGAACCGGAAAGAATGTCTGAATTAGGGTATCACTATATTGGGGTAGGCCGAGGGGTAACCCCAGCTTAAGTCATTGTTGGCGCTATTTTTGTTTGGTTTTTGATCAGCTTATAATAAATCTCCTCCAGTTCATGGCCATTTTCTTGAATGCTTTTGACCGCCGGCACATTTTTACGTAGCCTCGGTAAAAGATTAGGTTCCTGAAGCAACCGTGCTAAACATCGCGTAAGGGCTTGTTCATCACCGCGCGCAAAAAGCAAACCATTAACTTCGTCTTTTACCAAACAAGATATTCCGGGAACATCACTGCCTACTACTGGTATGCCAGCAGCAAAAGCTTCGGAAATGATCAACGGAGCATTTTCGTACCACATTGAGGGAACGACTAAAACATCAATGCCATCCAACTCTTCTCCAAGCTGCTCCGGTGAGAAGGTGCCTGGGAAGGAAATGGCGGGATTATGGTGAGCACGTTGTTTTAATTTTTTGGCATAAAGAGGAAAATGAGAGTCATCACCATAAATTTTAAGGCATGCTCGCTTTGAAGAGGCAAGACGGTTAAATGACTGAATGAGGATATCGACCCCTTTTAACTGAGCAAGCATCCCAATATAACCGAAACGGAGCGGTTGTTCCGAAAAGTGGCTCGAGTGTGGTTTTATCCAGTCAAGATTAAGACCATATCCTGAAAGCACAACTTTTTCTGGAGAAAAACCCGCGCGCAAAAAAAATCCCTGGAGATGGGGTGTTGGGGTGATGATGAGATCAAGGTTTTTTAATTTTTCCAAAATATAATAAGAGCGTTCCTTTAAAGCGAACTCTGCTTTTACAAAAAGATTATTTTTGATTCCGGAAATTTTTCCCAACCCTAAAAAAATTGCTGTTAAAACTAAAGTGGAGATCCTTAATTTTTTAAGAATTTGTTCATAGAAAGAGGAAAGGCTTATGAGGCATGAAAGACAGCTTTTCACCTCAGCTGTGTTACAGAGAGACCTGTCAAAAACAAGTAAATTGGACTTGGGACAAAAACACCAATAATCGGTGGCCGTAAAAATGGCGGGGATCGAGAATTTTTTTATCGGATCAATAATTGCCGCTGAAAGATTTAGAAAACTCGTAATATGAACGAGGTCTGGCTGTGCAGAGGATAGAAATGATTTAAAATGGTCAGCAACAAGGAGATTGTTATAACTAAACTGGATAATGTTAGGTGTCTTATCCCGGTTAAAATTAATGCGATGAACCTTAAGCCCATTATATTCATCTTCCTGAACGATTATTTTACAATCAGGACTTTTTTTAACGTCCTCGGCGCAAAAAATCTGTACCTCGTGGCCTCTTCGTTCCATCTCTTTAGCAAGGTAATAGGTATATATTTCGGTTCCGGAAAAAAATCGCGGCAGAAATCTATGGAGGACATAGATGATTTTCATTGAGATAAGATAAGTCAAAAGTAAAAATCCTGTCAACAGATAAAAAGCTGTCTAATGGTTTTCGTTCAAACATGAATTTCAATATTTAGATTAGTTTTATTAAATAATATCAAGAAGGTTGCAGACATAGGGAAGTCTACATCCCCCCTTTTTTTTGTTATACTTTATGTTTGACTTTCTGATTTTTGCGATCCATAATATTAACCAAAAATAAATATCATGTCGCCGAGATCCATGGAAACCATGGATGCGGGGGACCCAGGTAACAGGGGCTAATTTCTCATTGAGAAGAATAGAATAGGGCACTTCCAAG
>Ga0209048_10002099_pt1 | contig 19965 bp, 11 predicted proteins | sample FrelakmetCRP12CR_FD_187146 | JGI IMG/M metagenome (GOLD analysis project Ga0209048, IMG submission 187146) | Freshwater lake sediment microbial communities from the University of Notre Dame, USA, for methane emissions studies - CRP12 CR (SPAdes)... | ecosystem: Environmental > Aquatic >... | reverse complement strand
GCCCCAGACGATCATCTCGCTGCCGGCCCACACTCCGGTGTGATAATTTCGAGCGAGAGGCACGTTGACCATACTGGTAGCTATCCAAGTGTCCGTGATAGGATTGTATCTGCCACCTGTGCTCAAGTCGCCGCTGGAAGTACCTCCGCCCCACACAATCATCTCGCTGCCGGTCCACACTGCGGTGTGAAGCCCTCGAACACCTGGTGCGTTGGCAATGCTCGTAGCTATCCAACTATCAGTCGCGGGATCGTACCTGCCGCCAGTGTTAGTTTCTAAAAAATTCTGATCCGAGCCGCCCCACACAATCATCTCGCTGCCCGTCCACACTGCGGTGTGGAAATCGCGCGCAGCGGGCGCGTTCACGGTCGTCGTAGGAGTCCAGCTGTCGGCACACTCTAAAGAAGGAGTTTTTGGCAGCTTGTATATCTTCGATGTCAGAGTGCTCGCCGTGGCAATCGCCTTCGCGCCATCATACGCACCCAAGCTGCTTACCAGTCGGTCCGCTAAGATCGGCTTCGCTAGACATTCTGCGATGACAAAGGGATCGTTGCCAAGCGCTTCGAACACTTCACCCAACACCTCCGGCCGCTTGGTGTGATTGGCCATGCGCTCCATTTCAGTTTGAAGTTCGCTCGGGGTGATTGCCGATCCCCGTCGATCTGCAACAAGTTGCGCTTTGCCCAGGTATTCTTCCACTTTCTGTTCGATCTGGCGCTGCGAGACAAGTGCATCCAGTGAAGGTTTCGGCCCCGGATTCTCCTCGCCACTGCGGGGCCAGATCCGGTGACGCCAATAGACCTCTTCGATTGCATATTGATGAGCGATGCGCTCAGCAAATGTAAGCGTCCTACGAAGCTGCTCCTGGGTTTGGCTAGGCGAGAATGCGAGTTGACCCCCCGTCGCGAGCGGTATTCCCATCCCGAGCAGACACACGCTACCCGCACAAACAAGAAGGGCGCGCCTGCCAAAAACCTTACGTGGAGACTTGTTTCGTTCCCATTTCAAGGTGAGTAATCGTCGCAGCTCGTGAAGATATCAAGATTAACGTCACTACTCAGGTCCAAATTATCATGATAACTGATGGCCGCTGTGACACAATTGGGGGCTTTGAATATTATTGATTGGTATAGGAACTTGGTGTGATCGCCCCGGCCCTTGTCCGCGTGCAGGAGAGTGAACGACACTGGGGGTGTAAAGGTCCCAGTAATAATCACTGTCACGCGGCCGCCAAGGGTCACAAGACCCCCGCCCTGGGTGTCATTGACCTTAACCTGGAGGCTATCCGCGGCCTCTGGCGTCACATGAAAAGACGTATTGGCCGTGTTGGTGTCGTTGGCGTTCAGGTCGAGATTGCCTTCGATTGTGAGTGTTCCGGTTGGCGCCAGCGTCCCAAGGACTGTCGCTGTCTGGGACGACAGAGTGTAGCCAAGGACTTCGAGACGCCCATTACCGGTCAACGTACCTGACTTTCCCACCGTAACGCTAGGGGCGTCAACAAAACTTAAGACTGTAATTATTGCAGGATATTCAACGTTCACGAGGGCGGTACCGCCGCCGCCGTTACTATTGGCGGTGCAGCCAATGAAAAGCCCGGCACCGGGGCAGCCGTTGCTGACGTCGCCGAAGATGTTCCATTGCGACTGAGTATGAGTCCCGACGCCTTTCACCGATACTTTGCCGTTTGATTTCGGTCCTGCGGCGATATACGCATATCGGTTCCGAAGTCTTCCTCCGTTGGTGATGCTAACGCTGCCACTGCCTTGATTGCCAATGTAAAAGTCACCCCGGCACGAGGAGCTGCCGATGTCCAAAATCGCAGGGTCGGTATCGATCACGACTCCGCCTGAATCTCCCTGCTGGCCCCCAAGAGTGAGAGAATAGGCCGTGGCGGGGACAGAACCTACAAGAATCTGCGCTTGCCCGCCATTGTTGATAAAGGCGTCCACCAGTGGGCTCGGACACACACCGCTCCAGTTGCTGCAGTTGAACCAATTGCCTTTTTGTAATGGTAAGTTCCAACTCGTGGTCGGCGGGGACCCCTGCGCTCGAACAATCGAGTTGGAAGCCGCCAATACCAGAACTACGAACAGACCGGTCAGAACTAAGTGTGATACTGATTTATTTTTCATGATTTCTCCTCGTTTGGTTTTTGCTGTTGTGTTCCCAGATCGCAGAAACCGGGAACCATCCTCGCGAGGCGCTTTCAAGAGTGGCCTCACTTCGGCTGACTCGGGGCTCCAGTGAATCTGGAGATCGCGTAAAGCGGTGTCCCAGCGGAGGTCCAGCCCCTACGGCTTATTCAGCCGTGCCGAAGATCGTTGAAACGTCGGGTGACGTAATCGACCTCCTTTTAGATAGTGCGTGGGAGGTGGTCAAGACATTTGTTTTAATTTCTTTTTAGAGGTGCCTGACCAAGCAAATCGACGAAATGGCCGCCAAAGACGCACGCCGAGTCTCACCGCTGGGTGACGCCTCTCCTCCTACGATCTGTGTTTCATCCCCTTCAATCGGTGGTCAGGAGATTCCAGGGGGCGTTGGCGACCAGACCGCGCAGAACTACGACACGCTGGTCTTCGGCGATGTTGCTTCTCATTTTGTTGAACGTCCGAATGGCACGTCACAAGCATTTCCCGCCGAATAATTGAGGCAAGAGCAGGAAAGGCTGGAGGGGTCACCTTTTTATACTCTGATTCACATATGACGAATCGTCGCCCAGATATTTCAGTTGAAACACCTACACAGTCGAACGCTTGTTCCCATTTCGAGCACGATTACGTTTACGAGCAGCTCGCCACGGCGAGTCCGCCCGACTGGCGGACACTTCGGGCTGGAGCGGAGCCTGCAGGGCTCGAACCCGTGGTCTACGCGTGTGTCACCCCACGGCGGTGACACGGTCTCTCTCAGTTCTAAATGGCGGCGATCCATTTTCTTTGAATCAGCATGACCAGGGATTGCCTCAGGACTTTGGAACTCGATGGCGCGCCAGAAAAATCGCCACCTGACGCATGTGACTGGCACGCGGCTGCGTATGTCCTCTTTCCCAATTCAGGACGCTCGCCTTATCGCATCCGATGATTTCGCCGCGTCCTTTTGCTGCAGTCCCAGATCGAGTCGCTGTCTGCGAATTGCATCTCCTAGGGTCGCAACTTCTTTCGGATATGCCTTATCCCTCGGCTTTTTCCCTTTCAGGCGCAGACGACAAAAGAGCAACGCAACATCAGGGATTCATTGCCGCCACGAGCAGGAACTCGGGCAGGGATGAACTCAGAAGGGTCAATTCCGGACTGATGCTACCCTCCCACCACGCTGCGGCACCCGCGCGAGGTGGGTGCGCAGATTCTGGAACTGTGGGGCACTGTGTTTTACATGACAAAACATGACAAAAATTTGCGTAAACATCGCGAAACTTTGCAAAAATGTGTTTTTGTCCCATCTACTCTAATATACTCATCAATAGACAGTTCCACGCGGATTCGCGCAATTTTGAACACCACTTTCAAAAGGTTCGATTCCCTTCACCCGCTCTCATTTCTGGCGCTCGCCGGCCGGCTGGCCCGTTTTTGTTTGACCCGACTGCGCGCCCCCCCAACAATCGCGGTTACCGAGTGAAGGCGACCTTTTGTGCTTCGATGAATTGCCGTGGCGCATCCACGCCGATGAGAGTCGCCGGGCTGCCAATTCTCGTGATGCTGGCAGTCACCCCGTGCGATGCCTATCCGCGGAAGTATATCGCGCCCGAACCTTCCCAGGTAGAAATAACCGGCCCTGATTGGTACGGCGACTCCGCCAACAAGGTTGTCCGGCTCGACCAGGGATGGACCGTGGCCGATAGCGACTGGTTCTACCGGACAACACAGGGCTCGCAACTGCTGCCTTATGCCTTTTTCCTCGCCCTGGAGCAGGCGGATGCTCCGGCGTTGTTCCGAGATGCGCACAACATGCAAAAATATCGCTTTCTCCCGCAGCGACCGAGTTCGACCAATCCTGACGGATTGCCCATCGGCTTCGTCGCGGATGCGGAGTCAGGCCTTCCGCGCGATCTCCTCGCTGACCGGCGCTCCGTGGGCTTTACTTGTGCGGCCTGCCATACAACGAACATTAATTACAAGGGAACGGCCCTTCGCGTCGATGGCACGGCGGCATTGATCAATATGGCCGGCTTCCTCACCGACTTGAGCGCCGCGCTGGAGGCAACCGTCAACGATGACGCAAAGTTTGATCGGTTCGCCGCCAGGGTTCTCGGGAACGGCGCGAAAGCCGCGAAGAAAACCAGCCTGCGCTCAGCTCTGCGGGCCAGCGCCGAGCAGCATTCCGCCTACAACACTTTGAACCGCTCCGATCTCGCTGACGGCTTCGGGCGACTCGATGCATTTGGCCGCATTTTCAATAATGCCCTTATGCTCGTGGATCCGCACAATGGCATAAAGGCAAACGCACCGGCCAGGTTCCCACAGCTCTGGGATACGCCCCGCCTGGATTTTGTGCAGTGGACGGGAGTCGCTTCCAACGCGGGAGTCGGATCGCTCGTACGTAATATCGGTCAAATGGTTGGCGTGTTCGCCACGATTGATCCGGGCGATCCGCCGCCCTCAGCCGGATATTACTCCTCGGTTAATTTGCCGAATCTGCGAGCACTGGAGCGCCAGTTGAAAAGATTGAAGTCTCCGGTTTGGCCCGAGAACGTGCTTCCACCAATTGATCATCGCCTGGCCGCGGCCGGACGTGAGCTTTTTGTCAGGGATTGCCGCAGTTGCCATCACGACATCGAGCGCAATGGAAAGGATCGCGTCCAGACAACGAGGCTGAGTATCGCGACGGTTCGAACCGACCCACTCGTGGCAGAAAACCTGATCAATGCCCGCGGCAATACCGGCTTTCTGGCTGGGACCAAACAAGACGTCTACTTTGGCCGGGTGCTGGGGCCTACGGACACTGCGTTCCACATCACCCGGAATACGGTTCTCCACATGTTCTTCGGAAAATTGGCACCGCGCCTCCACAACAAGGCAATGCGGCACGTGGACGCCGGAGATAGCGGTCCCGCTGGACCAGGCGATCGGGCAGCAATCGCGCAACATTCCAAGAACGAACCGCAACTCCAATACAAGGCGCGCCCACTCAATGGCATTTGGGCCGTCCCGCCATTCCTGCACAACGGTTCCGTTCCCAATCTGTACGAAATGCTCCTGCCCGCGAACCGGCGCAGCAGGCAATTTTCCCTGGGAAGGCGAGAGTTCGACCCCGTGAAAGTGGGCTTGGTCACGGAACCAGCCGAAGGGACTTTCTTGTTCGACACAACCCCTAAAGGCAATACCAACGCCGGCCATGAGTTTGGCGCACACCTTTCCGAGGAAGAGCGCTGGCAGGTCGTCGAGTATTTGAAATCTCTCTGAGAAACTATCACGAGGAATTCCCGACCGGCGGCGGGCTTGGACTATCGATAAGATGAAGCTACCTGGTCGACGGGCAAACAAGCTGGCGCTGACACTCGCGCTCTGCGTTACGGCTTTGGTCGGACGTGCTGACAAAGTTCGCATTTTGGAGAAGCCCGCCGACGCATCACAGGCCCGCATCGACCTGATCCAGCAGGCAAAGCACTCGATTGACGCGCAGTATTACATCGTGGGTAAAGATTATTTTACGCTCGCCGGGCTGGCTCTGTTGCGCGAGGCCGCGCGCCGCGGATGTAAGGTCCGGCTGATCATCGACGCGCAGTCGGACAAAATCCCATCCGCCGTGCAATCGCACCTAAGCAAGGAGAACGTGGCGGTGAAGCTTTATCATCCCTTTACCTTTCGCAGACTGGCATGGGTTACCCACCGCATGCACGATAAAGGGTTGAACGTCGATGGGCACAAAATGATCCGCGGCGGCCGAAACATCGAGGGGGCGTATTTCGGTTACGCCGCGCGTAATTTTATCGATCGCGATGTCTACGTAGAAGGAAAGTCACCGCGCGTGGCTTCGGCATATTTCGAGGAATTGTGGAACAGCCCGGAAGTCGCATCTCCGCGAGTCGATTCGAGCGCCGCCCGAGCCGAGGAGGGTCGCCGAATCCTTGACCAAGCCCACCAAGAGCTCCGCGCTCGCAAAGGCAGGAAATTGAATTCGGGAACTGACTGGGGCGCCGGGGCACGGGAAGTGGCGCACGTCGAATTCTTGCACGATCCGGTTGGACAAAAGGACTTCCGCGAGGGCATCGCTCAGGCGCTGCGCCGAAAGCTGCGCCGAACCCGCCACTCCATCCTGATTGAGACGCCCTACCTCGTTCCCACAAAACTGCTGCTCGCCGATCTGACGGACGTAAAACAAGAAGGCGTCAGCAAGATCGAGTTCATCACAAACTCCGTCGCTTCAAACGACTCGACGCTGGTGCAACTCGGGTACGAAGTCGGTAAGAAAGATTTGCAAAAACGGGGCGCGAAGCTTTGGGAATTCAAAGGACCGGATACGTTGCACGCGAAGTCGGCGGTGCTGGATGACCGGGTGGCCCTCATAGGCTCGTTCAACATCGATCCAAGGTCGCAACATTTGAATACCGAGACGGCGGTCGTAATCGAGGACGAGGTGACGGCCCGGCAACTGTCGCGCAATATCAATGCCCACAAGGCGCAATGCACCCACGTGAACGACGGCGGTGGCCGCCAGGCCGATCAGCCGGCCACCCACATGCCTCTGGGCAAGCGAATCAAGACATCACTTCTAAGATTGATGTTGCCACTTCTTCGCGGCCAACTATGAAACATTCGAATGGTGGATGACTTGGAACTGCCGTCGTTTTGGGTTGTCGGCTTCACTGGTCATCGGCATCTAAAGGACCCGGTCGCAATCGGTCGAATTATTCGCGCAGAGCTCGAAACGCTCCGCCGCGAAATAGACGGCGAACTCGCCGGGTATGCCTCGGCCGCAATCGGCGCGGACACTCTTTTCGCCGAAGCCTGCCAGTCCCTGAACATTCCATGGATCGCCGCGCTTCCTTTTTCTCCCGCGGATTTTCGGGACGACTTCACCGAGAGCCAGTGGTCCTGCACCGCCGGACTGCTCAGCCGGGCGGCTGAGATTGAAATCTGCGGATCGTCTGAGGATCGCACCGCCGCTTATCTCCGGTGCGGCTTGCGCACAGTCGACCAAGCGGATGTCGTCATGGCGGTATGGGACCGCGAACCACCGCGCGGGACCGGCGGAACGGCGGAAGTGGTGGCGTATGCACGAACGCAGAACAAGCCCATTATCCTGATTCATCCTGATCGACTTGAGACAGAGCGTGAATCGTTTTCCGAGGACGCGTTCATCGATCCCGAGTTCACCTTCTTGAATCAACTACGGAGCGAACAGACTAGGCCCGCCGCAACGAGCGAGATCCCAAAACAACGGATCGAGCGCTTCTTCCGAAAGGTAGATGCGATCGCGACACGGAGTGCGCCCCGGTTCCGGCGATGGGTCGCTGCTTCCTTGATCATGAACCTTCTGGCGGTGATCCTGGCCGCCGCCGTGATAGGATTCGAATTGCAGTCGAATCTCTTCCACCTGCTCATTGTCCTTTTGGTGGCCATGGCCGCTCTCTTAATCGTGCTCGTGAAACGCAAAGACACGCATCGCCGATGGATTCGCTGCCGGGTGGCCGCTGAGGTGTGCCGCTCTGCTCTCGCCACCTGGGACCTGCCTCTCCCGGTCGCGCCTGTCTGGTTCCACGAGTTGCCGGGCTTTGCGAGGCTCGTCAAATCCCTGCGCTTCCTGCGCTTGGGCTCTTCCGGTCCCAAGGCGAGCGATTCAGCGGAATGGAAGCAACATTACCTCCGAACAAGAATCGACAACCAGATCGATTATTTCCGTCGGCGCAGCCGAGCCCTGCATGGCCTGCTCTTGCTTCTCGCCTCAGCCTTCTGGCTTTTCTCCGGACTCGCCATCGCGCGCGCTCTCTTCGTCGCAACGATAGGCTTGGATCGATTCAACCCCGTTTTCGACCGAACGGTGGTATCTTTTTTGCCGGTGGCGTTGCCTCTGGCCGCAAGCTGTGCGTTATCCTTGATGTCGATCCTTGATCTGCATCGGCAGCGGACACGCTCTCTCGAAATGAAAATGCGACTAATAGCCGCCCGGGATCAGATCGTGACGTGCGAGAACTTTGTCACCTTGCAGAACGCAGTGGAAAAGGTGGAGAAGCTTTGCGCGGAGGAATTCATCGAGTGGTTCATGCTCTTCAAGAACCCGCGCTTCCATTGAGCCGGGAACCGCCATGAAGAGACTACTCGCGCTCGACGGTGGAGGGATCCGTGGGGTGTTTTCGCTCGAAATCCTCGCGCAAATTGAAGCACACGTGCGCAGGATACGCCGCCAGCCCGATCTCGTGCTGGCGGATTACTTCGACTATCTGGCCGGGACCAGCACCGGCGCGATTATCGCGACTTGTCTTTCATGGGGCATGAGTGTGGCCGAGGTCCAGGACCTTTATATCAATCGCGCAATCGAAATATTCCATCCGGCGCCCTTCTACCGGCGCTTCTGGAACAAGTTCGACGCAGAGGCGGTCACACAAGTGTTCAAGGCGATCTTCTCCGAAGACGGGGAGGGTAAAATACCCGCACTGCTCAGCACCAGGAAGTTGCGCACCTTACTTACCCTGGTGATGCGCAATCACACCACGGGATCGCCGTGGCCTGTCTCAAATAATCCGGCCGCAAAGTTCAATGATCTCGCCCGGCCCAATTGCAACCTGCACCTCCCCGTCTGGCAGCTGGTGAGAGCCAGCACGGCTGCCCCAGTATACTTTCCGCCGGAAACAATCGAATTGGGCGGCATCCGGCAGGTCTTCGTCGATGGCGGAATCACTCCCTACAACAATCCGGCGCTGCTCTTGTTTTCGATGGCGACTCTGCCCTGCTACAAGCTCAACTGGACAACTGGAGTCGAAAACATGCTTCTCGTCTCCGTTGGCACTGGACGCGAGCGCACCGGTGCCGGACCCATGCGCGGCGATCAAATGAACCTGCTCTTCCACGCGCGCTCCATTCCGCTCGCGCTAATGGACTCGATCAACCTGCAACAAGACGTGCTTTGCCGAACGATCGGCCACTGTCTGGAAGGAGCTCCCATCGATTCCGAGATTGGAGACTTGCGGGGATCAGCCGATGATGTGGCTCGGAAGCAATTCAGCTATGTGCGGTACGATCACCTCTTTACGCCGGATGAAATGAATCTGGCCAAAAAAACCAGCAGAAGCGGACTTAAGCTCGACAATCTCACGCTGATCCCGCTTCTTCGCGAACTGGGTTCACGCTATGCCCAAGCGCACGTGAAAGCTGAGCATCTCCCGTAGCGGTTAGAGCCTTCAATTGTTCCAGGACTGGAAAAGCATTCAAAGCCCACCAGAGCGCCAGCGTCTCACTCCTTAACGAAGGAGGTGAGATTGTCCTTTTGTTTCATCAGGAAATCGCCACCGCTTCTGGTTCCGATCAAGAGGAAGGGAATCGGAGCGGGACTGGATACATAAGCCGCAAACAGTTTGCCATCATTTCGGGACCAAAGGCTCATTTGAGGGGCCTTCGGATTTTTCGTTGTTTCCACCCTTTCCTTCTTCCAGCCGGACGGGCCCTGATTTGCGGCCAGAATGCCATTCACGTCCGCCTCGGTCAGACGACTCTTAGGTTTGCAGATCAATTCACCTTGACTGATCAGATTGTCGAACAAGACGAGGACCTTGAGTTGCTTCTTTAGATAGAGGGCGAGCTTGTGAGGAGGAGGAGCAGGCACGCCTTTGTTTAAGTTGGCGCCGTATTGACTGACATACTGTTGTTCCGTGTCAAAGACTCGCGCTCCAACACTGGTTAGGCCGATCCAGGCAAAAACGAGGACTAAGACAAGGCGCTTCGTAATCATCTTTCGATTATTGAGATCGCTTTGGTTTAGACAATCAAATTCCAGAGAGCTTCAACGGGAAGCGGGCGATGTCAGGAGTATTTTAAGTCTGGTGTAGTTGATCTCGCCGGGTTTGAGCGCGAGAGCCCGATCAATGGCGGCCAGAGCTTCTTCTACCTTGCCATGCTTGTGCAGAACTTGCGCGACCAGCCCCCAAACCTCCGAATTGTCGCCGGCGCGCCCCTGCGCGTAGCGACTGTAAAACAGCGCGCGCTCCGGATCGTCGCTCTGCTCCGCGAGGCGGGCGACGATCAATGGGTTGCCGGGATCGATCCGATCCGCCTCCTCCAGGGAAGCCGCATTTCCCTCGTGAAGACGGTGTTGAACGTAGGAAGGAATCGAAAGGGCGAGGGACGGAGCTATTGTCCGGGTCGATCGATCTGCGAGAAACCAGGTGATAACCGGGTCCGCCGTGGCCCCCGGGGTAGTCTGTGATAGCTTCACGCGAAGCCTCTCGAACTGGCTCGAATCGACAGGTTGGGGAACTCCACGTTCATCCAGCATAATACGCCCAACGCCTTCTGAAAGATCGGCGGCGTCTTCCTGAAAGCGCCCATCGGGATCGAAGAGCTCCCAAATCCGAACCGCACCGTCCTCGGAAGCCGTCGCGACCTGTTTCCCATCGGGACTGAATTCCGCCTGAGTGACCAGCTGGTCGTGCCGGAGGGGATCGCCCAGCGCCTCACCTGTCTCCGAATCCCACAGGCGGGCTGTCTTGTCGTAGGAGGCAGTTAAGACACGACTGTTATCGGCGTTGAATACAGCCGCGACTACGCCATCACTGTGCCGCATTGGTTCGACCAGAAGGTGTCCGCTTCCTGCTTCCCAAATTCGCGCGGCGCCAGGTTTTCCAAATTCGCACGCTGCGGTGAGAATCCTTCGACCGTCAGAACTAAAGCTGGCGGAAACGACGTAAGCGTCATGCCGCATCGGTGGCCCGAGCGCGCTTCCTGTTTGAGCGTTCCACACTCGAGCCGTGTTATCTCTTCCGGCCGTAACGATTTGTTTTCCATCTGGGCTAAACGCCGCGCTGACGACACCGCTTTCATGCCCCCCTTCCATCGGAACCTCGTGACGCATTGGCGGAACCAACTCCTTCCCGCTTCCGACGTCCCAGAGCCTCGCCGTATTATCAGCAGAACTTGTGACAAGGCGCCGCCCATCCGGACTGAAAGCGACTGAGGTCACTGCGTCCTCGTGTGGTAGAGGAGCTGACACAGCCTTACCGGAATGAGCGTTCCAAATCCGCGCGGTCTTGTCGCTCGACGCTGTCGCAACCAACTCGCCGTCGAAACTAAAAGCGACCGCCTGCACCGCTTCCGCATGCCGCATCGGATCGCCCAGGGTCCCGCCACTCCTGGCATCCCAGAGCCTGGCTGTCTTATCCAGCGAGCCAGTCAGAATACGATTTCCATCCGGGCTGAAGGCAGCGCTTTGAATCGCATCTTCATGCGACAAGGGTGGCGTGATCGGTTCGCCGGTTGAAACATCCCAAACCCGAGCGGTGTTGTCCTTTGAAGCCGAGAGAATTTTACGGCCGTCGGGACTGAACCTGACACAAAGCACGCCATCCTGGTGTCGCATCGGTTCCGGCAAGGCTTTGCCGTGTTGAACATCCCACGAGTGGAGCGATCCCGGCTGGTCGTAATCACCAGCAGCCGTCAGGACCGTTCGTTCGTCGCGACTGAACACGACTGCCAGGACCGAGGCGTCATGCTGCATCGACTCTCCGATCGGCTTTCCGGTTTCGACGTCCCAGAGCCGTGCGGTATGGTCTTTGGAAGCGGTCAAGACTCTGCGTCCGTCACCACTGAAAATCGGCAGCGCAAGGTAATCTCCATGCCGCATTGGTTCCGTGGCGGGCTGGCCGCTCTTCCAATTCCAAATCCGCACCTCGTTGTCCCAGGTCGTGGTAATCACGCCTCTGCCGTCGGGAGTGAAACCGGCGAATTTGATGATACCGGCGTGAGGAATGGGTTCGCTCACTGGTTTCCCGGCGCGCACCTCCCAGACTCGCGCGGCTTCCCATGTCGCGACCACCAGCCGCTCGCCGTCGGGGCTAAAAGCCGCATAATTAACCTGCCCATCAGCGTGAAGTGGCGCCTGCAAGGCCTGGGCCGTTTGGCTGTCCCACAGGTAAACCTTGTCGCCCGAGGTGCTGACTACTTTGGTGCCATCGGGCGAGAAGAGCGCCGATTCGAGGCCGCCATCGTGAACCATGGCCGCACTTCGAGGTTGACCGCTCTGCGCATCCCAAATCCGCGCGGTGAAATCGTAACACGCCACCAAAACCGAAGTCCCGTCCGGATTGAAAATGGCGGAAAATGGAGCCGCCGGTTGCACCATTGGCTGGGTCAACGGAGTTCCCGTATGCGCATCCCACACCCGGACCGTGTTATCATACGAAATAGTAACAACCTTACTTCCGTCGCCACTGAAGGCGGCGGTCAAGATCGACGTAGCCAAAGTTATGGGATGACCAATCGGCAACGGCCAATTGCGTTGAAGAAGGAGCGAGCAAATCAAATCTACCGGCGCCTTGTTCGCACGATCCGCGCGCACGGATCGAGCGAGGTAGGCCAGCGCACCGGAGGCGCTGTTCTCCTCGAGCAGTTTGACCGCTTGAAAGAAATCCGAACGGCTCAGATTTTTCTGCGCGGTTCGCTGGGCGACCCGAGCGGCGTCTCGCGCCTTGACCGCTTCACGTTGCTTCTTCCAGGCGACAGCTCCAGCCATCACGGCCAGGAGGGCAAGCAGCGCAAAGCCTGCCGCGATTTGTTTGAGGCGTCGCAATCGGAGACGCGTCGTTCGCTCGACGCGATGGGACGAAGCCTCGACAAACTCTCGTTCTTCCTCGCCAAGGAAGCCCTCATCCAGAACTTTCCGCGCCTTTTCCAGCGGTAATCCGCGAGGATAGAGATAATCGTCATTCCTGCCATTCTCCAGCCAGCGTGCGACGTCGATCGCCACCTGAGCACGGATGGAAAGACTTTGGCGATTGCTTTCCACCCACTCGGCCAGCCGAGGCCAACTGGCCAGCATCGCTTCATGCGCGAGGCCAATCACCAGGACGCCCTCTTCGGTCCGGTCGGCCACGAGAAGACGGTCGGCCGTAAGCCGGGCGATCAGGTCCCGGCTGCCAGCATTCGCCTCGACCTCAGACTTTCTTGCTCGCCGGCGCACGGCCGGTTCGCCTTCTCCTTCTCCGATCGTAACCAATTGACGAAAAATAAGATCAAAGCTCTCCCGGGCACTCTCGCCAGCCTGCTGGAAGCTCTCTTCGGCCCGTTGGCCAAGCGCCCCTTCCACGCCACCAAGCTCGTGATAGGAATCGAGCTTAAGCAGCCCTTCATTCGGATCACGCCGCTCGTAGAGCTCCTCCAAAGCAAACTCGAGGAGAGGCAGGGCCGAAGGACTTTTCACCGCAGCGTCGCGCAAGAGATCGTCGAGACGCTCGCCGGTCTTGTGGTCCTCCTCGAAGAGCAGACCGGCGGCGGCAGCCGGAAGACGGATCATTTGGCCCAGTTGCACTTCGTCGGGCGGCTCGAGATGATATTGGCCATCCCCCTGTTTGAGATGCATGAGCAACGGCGACTCTTCGCAGCGCGGGTAGAAATCGCTCCGCAACGTAGCCAGCACCCAGACAAAACCGCTCCGGGCCAGGCTGTCAATCGCCCGAAGAAAGCCTTCGCGCTGGCTGGCCAGACGCTCGACGGTGAAAAGTTCCTCGAGCTGATCGACGGCCAGGACGAAAAGCGCCCGCGGCTGTTTCTCAAGTTTCTCGGTGAGCTGCACTTCGCGCGCTGCCTGCGAAAGTGCGCCCTTGATCAACATGCCGACGCCATCCGGCTTCTCGCGCAACATCGACGCCAATTGCGCCACACTGGTTCCGTCGCTCAAAATCTCCGGCAACCCTTCGGCGCGGACCAGGGCGGCAGCCAGGGCATCAAAGAGATCGCCTTCATTCACTTCGCTCGGACGCATCACTGCGCGCCGCCAAACGCCCACGCCGTCGATTACACCAGGCTTAACCAGCCACGGCAATACACCCGCGCGCACCAGGGAGCTCTTGCCCACCCCGCTGCCACCGAAGACAAGGACGAAAGCACGCTCTTCACCCGCCTGCTGCTTCAGCGCGGCGAGCACTTCATCGATGGCACGGGTTCGTCCGAAGAAGATCGACGCATGTTCGAAATCAAAATGGCGCAATCCGCGAAACGGACTGCCGGTGGTCCAGCTCTTTGGCACGGTACGGGAACCGGCGACACCTTCGGGGATGAACCGCGCAAACACCTTGCGCATGTGCCCCTCGAACTTCGTCTCGAACTCGTCGAGTCCCGAATAGCTGTTGGTACCGACCACGAAGTGGCCGTCCGACTGCGTCAGCCGAGTGAAGAAACTTTCCAGCGCGTCATATTGGGCCAGAATCCGCTCTCGTTCTTCCTTGGGTTTTGCCGGAATCACCGGATCGCCTTTCCGTTTGTAGATCAGAACTTCTGGCGCGTTGCTTCGACGAAACCCCTCCAGCGCGTCCAGCAACTCGTACTCCGTCCCGGAGGCGTATTCACCTCCCCCGGGTTTGCGGTGCAGTCGCGGATGCAATCGACTGCCCAGCCGTGCCCAAAGCAGGCAGACAAAAAGATCGAATTTCGAGGGCGGTTCGATTTGCGTTTGGAAATCGGTGTCCGCCCGCATCGGCTCGTGCTCCCAAAAATAGGGAGCGATATTGAGGAGCCCGCTGAATTCCACCTGCAGCCGGTCAAAGATCTCCCGCACTTTCTCCCGCTCCGCCCCCACGTCTCCAGGCGACGAGACAAAAATGCGAACTGTTTTCATCGATGGGAATAATCGGGCGACGAAGCCTTCTATCCAAGATGGGAGCCGTGGACAATCCTTGAAGTGGTGGTTACCGGCCCGGCGGAACTCAGCTTTCAGTGGAATACCCGAATCGTGAATCCAGCTTTCGCATCATCTCAGCGACGTAATCCATGTCACTCCCCTCGAGGTAATCGACATAACCGCCCACTTTTCCGCGCCGCACCTTGAACGATTCCGGATCGCGCGCGTCCCCCGGTCGAAGGATTTTCGAAGCAAACGCTCCCGCCGCTTCCAGCTTCTTCATGTTGCCGAACTCGGAGAAAGCGAGAGCGTGGGCCAAGGCCGCGTCGTCCGGCCAAGGCTCGCCGACCGCGGCCAGTAGCTGGCGAAAGTTCTTCTCCGGCGCGGCATGGAGCGATTCGTAGCGGGCGAGCGAGAAATGAGGTCGCGGAGAGAATTCGCGCAACCAACCGTTCATTGTTTCGACGATCGATCGAAGGCCGAAATTGCGATCCCGCAGCAGATCACCGGCACTTTTTTGTTTAAGGGCGTCTGACGTTTCCGGCGTGCGACGCACCAGTTGGACATAGTGCGAGACGAAAGCATCGCGGGGATCGCGCGCCAGGAGAATAACAGGAACGGATTTCAGTTGATTCGCCGGGATCAGGTACTTGCCGCGCAAGCGGTCCCAAAAATCCGCCTTTGTCCTTTGTTCAAAGCGATCATGCGAAAAAATCACCCGCGGGATGCGTCCGTATTTCTCCGGCTCGAGGCTGAAAGCGTGCCCGTCCCGCGCACAGAAGTATGCGCAAAGAAAAGTGCGCACCCAGGTCCGGCCACTCTTCGGAATCGAGACGACGAGGGCGTCGCCGCCAGATAATTCACGGGCGCGACTGCTGAAATTCCAGCGCAATTTCCTGAGTCTCATGGACGCATTCAAAATCCATTTCTCGCTTCTTACTGGCAAAAAACGTTTCCCAGCATCTTCTCCTTCCGCCAAGATACGTGTCAATGTCTCGCGCGGCCAGACCGCCGATTGAAAACGATGGAGCCAGGGCTTTTCCATGCAATGAGAGAACTCATCGCGTTGATTCCGTACGACTGCTAGAATGCCCGACCCATGACCACTCCGAAAATTCTCATCGCGGATCCCATTTCGCAGAGCGGCGCGGCTGAACTGGCTCGCGACGGTGCGCTCGAAGTCTCAACACAAACCGGCCTGGACGAATCCGCCCTGGTGAAAATCATTCCGGATTTCAGTGCGGTGGTGGTGCGCAGTCAGACGAAGATCACCGCGCCAGTCCTGAGCGCTGGAGCCAGGCTGCGAGTCGTCGGACGCGCCGGGGTTGGGATCGACAATGTCGACGTAGCGGAAGCCACCCGGCGGGGGGTGATCGTGATGAACGCACCGGGCGGAAACACCATTTCCACTGCGGAACATGCCTTCTCCCTTCTGCTCTGCGCAGCCCGAAAGATCCCTCGAGCCGATGCCATGCTCCGCGCCGGCAAGTGGGAGAGGAAGAATTTGGAGGGCGTCGAGCTTTTCAACAAGACCCTTGGCATCGTCGGGATGGGACGGATCGGGAGCGAATTGAGCCGGCGTGCGATCGCCTTCGGGATGCGGGTCGTCGCCTACGACCCTTATCTCTCGGCCACGCGGGCGCGGACGTTGCAGGTCGAGTTAATTGATGAACTCGATGATCTTCTGGCCACCGCCGATTTCATCACGCTGCACACACCGCTTACACCGGAAACCCATCATTTGCTCGACGGCGCCCGGCTGGCCAAAACGAAGCGTGGCGTCCGCGTGATCAACTGCGCGCGGGGCGGTCTTATCGAAGAAACGGCTCTGGCCGAAGCGCTGCGCTCAGGACACGTGGCGGGGGCCGCCCTCGATGTTTTCGAAACGGAGCCGCTTCCGCTCGATTCGCCGTTGCGCGAGGTGCCGAACCTCGTGCTCACACCCCACCTCGGCGCCTCGACGGCCGAAGCCCAGGAAAGCGTCGGCATCGAAATCGCACAATCGATTCGCGCCGCCCTTCTCGAAGGAACTATTCGCAATGCGGTGAACATGCCAAATCTCGACGCCAAGACGCTCGCCGTCGTCGGGCCGCATCTGCGTTTTGGTGAGAAGCTCGCGCGTTTCCTTTCGCAACTCGCGCCGAAGCGCGTGGAGCGGCTGAACATCAACTACAGCGGAAAAGTAAACGAAGTCGATACCACCGCGATCACGCGATCCGTGCTCAAGGGATTCCTGCAGCACGCCGGGGGCAGCGAAATCAACGAGGTGAATGCGCCGGCTTTCGCGGAGAGTCTTGGCCTCAAAGTCACCGAGACCCGCTTGAGCGCAGTTGGCGACTACACCGATCTCCTTGAGCTTTCCGCCGTGGCCGAAGGCAAGACGGTCTCGGTGGCCGGCGCGTTTTTCGGCGCAACCCCACGGATCGTAAACGTGAACAGCCGCCATGTGGAAGCGCGTCCGCACGGAGTGGTGCTGGTCTTGGAAAACACGGACCGCCCCGGGATCGTCGGTCGGATCGGAACGTTACTCGGCAACCACGGGGTAAATATTGCCACGATGTCGCTCAGCCGAAACCAGGAGGGCGGCACAGCCCTGACGGTCTTGAATCTTGATACCGCGCCAAGTGATCCGCTGCTCGAAAAGATTCGGGCCAGCGACGATATCAAATCCGCGCAAGTGATCGAATTGTAAGACCCGGCGGAGTGGTTTTACCCCGAGTGTCGAATCGTCTGGCCATGTCGGCCATTTGGCCTATCGGGTATTTGAGGACTCGCTCTTTTTTTCCTGTCGTCTTAAGCCTTGCGCCGCATATTCGAAGCTTCGTTCCGCCACGCGCGTTAGTTGACTAAAGGCGGATTTTCGTGACGGAACCGCCGGGACAACGGCACGTTTGCTCTGCCAACTGAATCGCACAATGTGATTCATGCCGGCGCCGCAAAAAGTCTGGATCATCCTCTCCTTTGCCGCCCTCTATCTGATCTGGGGCTCAACCTATCTCGGAATTCTCCTCGCGATCCAGTCCATCCCACCGTTTCTGATGGCGGGCGTTCGATTCTCTCTCGCCGGAGTAATCATGTTCACCATCGCACGCTTCCAAGGCGCACCAAGTCCTGCTCCTGCGACCTGGAGGGACGCGCTCATTGTCGGTGCCTGTCTGCTGCTCTTTGGAAACGGAGGCGTGACCCTGGCGGAAAAATGGGTGCCGAGCGGACTCGCCGCGCTGCTGGTTGCCACTGTCCCGATCCATATCGCGCTGCTCGGTTGGATCACGGGGGCGGCGCCGCGTCCGAGACCGATAGTCTGGTTGGGACTTGTCGGCGGCTTCATCGGGGTCGGCCTCCTGGTCGGAAGCGCGTTTACAAACTCATCGAATTCGCCGCAGGATCATCTGGTCCTGGGAATGTCGATCGTACTTTTCGGTTCGCTGCTCTGGTCAGCCGGTTCGCTTTATTCACGCAAGGCCAGGAACGCACTGTCGCCATTTCTGGCCGCGGGCCAACAGATGCTGTGCGGTGGCGGCTTGCTCATTCTGGCGGGAGTCGCGCTCAGAGAGTATCGCGATTTCAATCCACGCCACATCACCTTACTTTCGGCCAGCGCGTTTGCTTATCTCGTCGTTATCGGCGCCCTGGTCGGCTTTCCAGCCTATATTTTTCTCTTGCGACACTGTGATCCAGCGAAAGTGGCCACGTACGCCTACGTCAATCCCGTAGTGGCGATCTTGCTCGGCACGACCTTCGCCGGCGAAAGTTTGACCGTACGCACGCTTCTCGGAGCGGGATTGATTATTGGGTCGGTGGCGATTGTAATTACGTCACAACAAATGACGCCCCGGACAGCGACCATTACTCCGGGCACCTCGCCAGATTGCGCCAGATGACAACCGACAACCCATCGGACGGACCAGAAGATCGGCAGCTCCGGCCTGCGTCGCGAGGAGAGGAGACGATCGAAGTGGTCACGCGCAACTGGCGCGCGGAGGTGGAAACAGCGCAGGCTTATCGCGACCTCGCCGCAGGCGAGCAGGACGAAAAACGCAAGGGCATCCTGACCCGAATGGCGGAAGCGGAGGAACGCCACGCGCAACGTTGGGAGATGAAACTTCGCGATCTCGGCGCCGAACCGCCCGTGCTCGAAAATACACTCGCCCGCCGGCTGAATCGCTGGTGGAACAGGATGGCCGGGGCAGACATCGCCATCCGCCGAATGGAGGCGGCCGAAGAGCGCCATGAAGCGGAGTTTCGCGATCAGCGTGAGCGCGCCCTCGCCGGAGAAGAAGATGTGCGGGATTTCCTGCGAGAAAGCGCCATCGAAGAGAAGGCTCACGCCCGCGCTTTGAATGCCATGGTCTCGCCGCCGGGCCCGCGAACAGCCCTGGACGCAATCCTGAAACGAGAACGCTGGCACGGGCGCGGCGGCAGTTGGGTGGCCGATGCGATTTATGGCGCAAACGATGGGCTGGGCGCGGTCTTCGGAATTGTTTCAGGGGTGGCCGGCGCCACCAACAACCAGCAGCACTTCGTGCTCATTTCGGGTCTGGCGGGAATGTTGGCTTCGACTCTTTCCATGGGAGCTGGCGCCTATCTCGCAGCGAAGAGCGAAGCGGAGGTCTATGAGGCGGAAATCTCGCGGGAGCGGGCGGAGGTGGAAGAGAATCCCGAGGAGGAAATTGAAGAAATGGCGCTGTTCTACCAGCTGCAGGGATTCAACGTCGAAGAATCGCAGCGCATGGCCGAGCGCCTCGCCGAACAGCCCGAACAATTCGTCCAGGCGATGGCTCAGAGTGAGCTGGGCCTCTCCGAGCATCGTTTCCCGAACCCATGGACATCCGCGTTCTCGGCCGGCATTTCCACGGCCCTTGGCGCTTTTGTCCCAATCATTCCATTCTTCTTCATGAGCGGGCTTGACGCGGTCATCGTTTCTTTCGGCATCAGTTTGATCGCGCATTTCGCGGTCGGCGCCGTGAAATCGCTCATCACGATCCGCTCCTGGTGGGCGTCGGGGCTCGAAATGACCTGGATCGGCATCATCGTGGCCGTGGTGACGTACAGTCTTGGCCTGGCCTTAGGCGCGATGGCGTGAGGCGCTCACGAGGTCCCTCTCAGTTGTAGCGGCGCTTCTGTGAAGCGCGTGGTCTTACGCTAGCCGACACGCAAGGCGCTTCACAGGAGCCTGTCGGGCTTTGGTTCAAAATTTGGGTTTGGGGG
>Ga0209048_10002098_pt1 | contig 19971 bp, 17 predicted proteins | sample FrelakmetCRP12CR_FD_187146 | JGI IMG/M metagenome (GOLD analysis project Ga0209048, IMG submission 187146) | Freshwater lake sediment microbial communities from the University of Notre Dame, USA, for methane emissions studies - CRP12 CR (SPAdes)... | ecosystem: Environmental > Aquatic >... | reverse complement strand
GGTCCAATCCAGTTGAATGGTCGAAACAGCGTGAATTCAAGATGACCGCGGGTGCCATAGGCATAGATCACGCGATCCAGGAGCTGCTTGCAGCATGAGTATATCCAGCGCTCTTTTTGAATCGGCCCGACAACCAGAAAACTCTCGTCCTCTTTAAATTCCTTGTCAGTGCAGGCGCCATAAACCTCGGACGTGGATGGGAATACAACACGCTTATGATACTTAACACATTGTTTTATGACGCCCAGATTCATCTCAAAGTCCAAGTTGTAGACGCCGATGGGATCTTCAACATATAGTTTGGGTGTCGCAATGGCGACAAGCGGCAATACGACGTCACATTTCTTTATGTGATACTCAATCCATTCCTTGTTGATCGCTATATCACCCTCAAGAAAATGGAAACGGGGATTGTTCACGGCTTCACCGAGGCGATCATCGGCAAGGTCCATGCCGTAGACGATCCAGTCCGTTTGAGCGAGTATCCGATTGGTCAAATGATGACCGATAAATCCATTCACCCCAAAAATTAAGATTTTCATGTTAAGACTAACCCTTCTTTGCTCTTAAAATAGTCAAATATTGGATCGCGTTTCATTCTCGATCCCGCCACCTCGATATCTATAAGCTTGAGTCTGCCATCTCCCGTTCTGACAAAGACATACTTCTTTTCAACCTCTATCCGCCCGGGAGGATGGTCATTGCTGCCCTCTCCTTCAGGGAGGGCCCACCAGATCAATATTTTTTCGGCTCCGGGCAAAAAACCAAAGGCGCCCGGATACGGCTCCGTAACGGCCCGGATGAGATTATAGATCCTCATGGCGGGCCAACTCCAGTCAATGCGTCCGTCTTCCGGTCTCCGCCCGCTGTAATAGCTTCCCTTCGTTAGATCCTGCGGAACCCGTGGGGCTCTGCCGTCCCGGATGAGAGGCAGGACTACCGCGAGCATTTCTCTCGCCGCCCCGCAGAGCTTGTCATACAATGTCCTGGCGGTGTCTTCAAATTCTATCTCAACAGCTTTCTGCCCGACAATGTCACCTGCGTCCGGTTTTACTGTCATATAATGGAGCGTGACCCCGGTCTCACTCTCTCCGTTTACGATGGCCCAGTTTACGGGGGTTCTGCCCCGGTAGGCTGGCAGAAGCGATCCATGGAGATTATATGCGCCTGACGCCGGTATCTTCAAGATGTCATGACTTAGCATATGCCGAAAGTAGAAGGAAAAGATCACATCGGGTGCAAGATGTGAGACTTTCTCTTTCCAATCGGGCGTATTCACATCAGGGGGACAGAATACCTCGATATGATTTTCATTTGCCCATTCAACGACAGAATCGAACCAGCAATTTTCCCCGGGGTCGTCTTCATGCGAAAAAATCGCCGCTATATTAAAACCTACATCCTTCAGAGCCTCAAGCCCGCAAATACCCATGTTGTGGTATGCAAATACAACGGACCTCATTGCGTCTGCCTTGCACTCTCCGACGAGTGGACCTTTTCAATAACATACTCCGGCCTTTTTCTCACTTCTCTATAGATCCGTCCAATGTATTCCCCTACTATGCCGAAGGCAAAAAACTGCAGGCCCACAAAAACAAACAGAATGGCAAATAATGTAAAAACACCCTCGGCAGCCCACAGGGCACCATACATAAGTCTCGCAACGGCAAGAAATATACCGAAGCAGACACCGCCAATAGCCATACATACGCCCCCGTACATGAGGAGCTTCATGGGCAGATCAGAGAATGACGAGACAAGGTCAAACTGAAGGTTGATGAGCTTTCGCAGAGGATAGTTAGATGTTCCGCCGGCCCTCTCGTCGTGGGCAACCTCTATTTCGGTCACACGTTTGCCGAAGAATGTCGCCAATGCCGGGATAAATGTTGCGTGTTCGTGGCAGGCGATCATCCGATCGACCACAGGGCGCCGGTAAGCCCGGAGCATGCAGCCCCAGTCGGTCATTCTTACCTTAGTGATCCTTCTGGCAATTATGTTGATAATCTTTGACGGTATGATCCTGAACATGGAATCCTTGCGCCCTTTTCTTATTGTGCCCACCACATCATAGCTGCCAGCTTCCATCTCTTTCACAAGCTTTGGTATCTCTTCAGGGGGATTCTGAAGATCCGCATCCAAAGTGATTATGATATCGCCTGTCACTACAGAGAAACCGGCAAGGATCGCCGCGTGCTGTCCATAATTTCTGACGAGCTCTACAACCTTCACCTCGCGTTCATTGGCAAGGCCTTTCAATATGGAGAGGGAACTGTCGCGGCTGCCATCATCAATAAAAATTATTTCATATGGCCTGCCCATGCCTTGCATTACCGGCCGGATGCGCTCCATTAGGATACGCAGGTTCTCCTCTTCATTGTAAACAGGGATGACCAGGGATATCATCGGTTGTGAGCTCATGGGATTGTCCTCACTATTACAGATCATTCACTCGCTTATGCACGAGCAAAACTCCTTTACAGAGCCGCTAACTTTTCAGTATCTCTCTTATGGCTTCACAAACATACGATACATCATCATTCGACATGCCTGGAAACAGAGGCAGAGAAATTATTCTTTCCGCTGCCCGCTCTGTTTCAGGGAGCATTCCTTTTCCCGTTGCAAACTGCCTCTTGATATAACTCAAGCGGTGACACGCCGGAAAATGAAGACCGTAGCCAACATTATACTCGGATAGTTTTTCCATAAAGAGATCCCGATCCATGGACAGAATCTTTATGATGAACAGGTGCCAGGAATGAACATGGGGATACTCGGGCACTCCGGGCAATTCGAGGCCCTTTACATCTTTTAGCCCTTTCATATAGAGCCCTGCTAGTTCGGCCCTTCTATGATTGATCTCGTCCAGCCTCGCGAGTTGCGCAAGCCCCAAGGCTGCCTGCATATCGGGGAGATTATATTTAAACCCCGGCAGATTAATATCGTACTCAGGGTTTCCTCCTTTTCCGTAACGTTTCCATGCATCTCTCTCAATACCGTGGAATCTCAAAAGTCTCAATCTGGCTTCCAACGCATCATCAGTGTGTGTAATCATCCCGCCTTCACCAGTGGTTATGTTCTTTATGGGATGAAAGGAAAAGATAGCTATATGGCGAAACCCTCCTGCATGTACACCTTTATAATAGGTGCCGACTGCATGGGCTGCATCTTCAATAACCAGGAGATTGTGTCGCTTTGCTATTTCCAGAATCCTGTCCATATCGGCGGGAGCGCCCGCAAAATGGACGGGAATAATGGCCTTTGTTTTACGGCTGATTCTTTTCTCTATAAGATCCGCATTGACGTTCAGTGTATCGTACTTGATATCCACGAAAACAGGCCTCGCCTTTAGCATGACAATCATATTTACGGTGGAGGCAAAGGTCATGGATGGTGTGACGATCTCATCTCCTTCCCCGATTCCCAGGGCAAGAAGTATAAGATGCATGCCGGCTGTCGCGGAATTTAGGGAGACTGCATGTGATGCCCCCGTCAATTCGCAGAATCTGTCCTCAAATGCTTTACATACAGGTCCGGTAGTAATCCATCCGGATTTCAGGCAATCGACAACGCCTTCAATCTCTCTGTCGCCAATGGAGGGTCTGGATAGGGGCAAGAAATCTTGTCTGACTTTCATATCCAATCAGTCACTCATCTTTAAGATGCAGAAGGCTATAATAACCATTATCCCACAGAACACGCAAAAAGGCTGTCTTTTTTTTCAGCTTTTCCACATTTTCGCGTTCCGTCACGCAGTAAATATCTTTCTTTTCATGACAAAGACTAAAAAACATATCAGAAGTGAGGAAATAACGATTCTTTTCTTCGAGAGGCAGTTTTTCTACCCCCGGTCTCAACTCACCAATATCATCGACTACGGGCGTTCTCCTCTTGTCATAAAAATCGATACCGTAAAGCGACATCCCGTACTGATAGAGTTCCTCGTTGGCGGGAACGTAATCTTTTATAATCCTGGCTATGGGATATGCCGACTTATATGGCGTCAAGAATTGGGACATAGGGAATATCAGGGAGCTCATAAAAATAAACGAGAGCGCATAAATAGTTATGAACCAGCCGCTCCGCCATTTTCTTCCGATGATCTCAGGCAAAAATGCAATCGCAATCTGCATCAAGATTGGGAAAATCACCCACGGCCACCACGCATGGAAAGGTATCCCGTGGTTCTTAAGAAAAGGCGGCGCGAGGAGGACGGCGATGAACAGAAGAGATTGCAGGATCACGGGCAGACGATACAGCATCCCTGCCCCTTTGCTGTACTCGAATTCTCTGCTTCGGTCATCGTATGATCTAAAAATGTGTCCCATGAAAACTGCGATGGGCAAGAAAGCCGGGGCGATATAGGGGATAAGCTTGGATGAGGAAATGGAAAAGAATAGAAATATGAATCCCGTCCATGTAAGCAAAAACAACTTTTCCGTTGAGGCAAAAAGAGAAACTAATTTTGCCCCGCTATCTTTAACAGCCTTGAAGAGAAAAGCACACCAGGGCATTGTGCCCGCAATGATAATAGGAACGTAAAAATAGAAGGGCTCGTTCCTGGAGTGCATGGTCGTCGTATATCTGAGGAAATGTTCCTGTACGAAAAAAAACCACAGGAAGTCTTTATTTGCTCTTTGCACAAGAAATAACCAGGGGCCGGCGACAGCCAAAAAGATTATGATGCCTGCCGGCGAGAACAATCTTGATATCTCACGCCACCTTCCGGCCAATAAGAGCCACATTATGACGATGGCAGAAGGAAAGACTATCCCGATCAAACCTTTTGTAAGAAAGGCCAAGGCACAGAAAAGATAAAAGAGATAGATATTTTTCTTTCCGTACTCGCCATCTGAAAAGTATCTGTAGCCAAACCATGCAGCAACAGAGACAAAGAATGCCAGAGGCATATCGAGGATATTAAGCCGTCCAATGGCAAAAGGAAATAAAGATGTCGTCAGGACTGCAGCCGCATAAGACCCCGTTTTTTCGCCGTGAAAAAAAGTGCCCATTCTATAAACGAGGAGGATACACCCCCACGCACAAAGCGCTGTAAACAGCCTCGATGAGAATTCATTCTCTCCGAAGACCTTAAATGACAGGGCCGTCGCCCAGTAGCACAAAGGCGGCTTTTCGAGGTAGACGGTCCCTTTTAGATGCGGTGTAACATAATCTCCCGAATGATTCATTTCGCTGGGGATAGCGCTGTAACGCCCCTCATCCGGCTCCATCAAGGGCAGAAATGCAAGGAGGGCTAAATAAATAATGAATGGCAGGAAGAAAAAAATGATTTTTTTATTTTTAGCCCAATCCATAAGCTATCAGATACTTTCCTGTTTCGGATTAAGTTTAGTAATTTAAGGCTCTCCCTATTGTCAAGACAAAAAATTGAGAATATCCGAAATACGTGACCTCATAAGCCAGCACAAATTTAGGTTAGACTGTGCTTTTTGGCTCTGAGGATAATTGTGCCGGCGACAATCAATTCTTATGTTCCCCGCCTGTTCGGATCGCCTGATACATCTCATGCCATTGATTATCAGCCATCATGCACAGCTCTTGATTGGCTCTTTACTTGACACGCAAGTATATTTCCCCTATGTTGTCTCCACGAGAGGACATTACTTTATCTTGCGTTTTTTCCATGGTTTCACACAATGGTCATAATAGATACTCATATCCATTTCTCCAAGATTGCCAGCTTCCAGGAAGCCGCTCTTAAGGAATCGGGTTGCGATTATTCGCTGGCCGGTCTTCAGGAGGAATTAGACCGCAATAACGTGCGGGCAGTGATCGCAATGGGGCTCCAGGAAACTTCCCGGTTTGGATTCCCTGATGTATCTGCGCCCAATCCGATGGAGCTGGATCTTTCCGAATCATGGCCTGACCAACTTTATTTCTGTCCCGGGATCAACCCTTATGAACTTTCCGATAACTCCCTGAATAAGATTGAACAGGTGCTGCATAATCCTAGGGCCGTAGGAATTAAGCTATATCCCGGATACTACCCATTTTCGGTGAATGATCCGATTTATGAGCCGGTTTACGAACTGGCCGCTCAATCTAATATTCCCGTTGTCATTCACAGCGGTGATACCTTCTCTGAACGAGGCCTGCTCAAATACTCCCACCCTCTGGCAATTGACGAATTGGCTGTAACTCACCGGCAGAATTTCTTCGTCATTGCGCACCTGGGAGACCCGTGGGTGAAGGAATCGGCAGAGATCGTGCGCAAGAATCCGAATGTAGGGACAGATATTTCCGGACTGCTGGTAGGCAGCCAGGCTTACTTGGAGGAGATGGGCAGCAATCCACTCATTGTGAATGAATTCAGTCACGCCCTCATGTATGCAATGAGTTGGGATAAAATCCTTTTCGGCAGTGACTGGCCCCTTGCTCCCCTGACTGCATATATCGATTTAGTCGTGAGGATTGTCCCGGAAAAATATCTGGAGAAGGTATTGGGGGGAAATGCCTTTAATATTTTTACCAGAATACCGAACAAATAAGAAGGATAGGGGTTCATAAAATGGATTTAAAGAGGTCTCACATAACTTGTCACCTAATCTCCTTGGCGCTGGCGTCTATTTTTTCCATGTCCCTGATCGTTTCTCCCTCATGGGCATACGCAGACTGGACACCTCTTATTGAACGCCTCGTAGCCGACGAGTTCGACGAGCAGGTCATAAGAAAAATATTTGACCGCCCGGGTGTAAATTTTGATCCCAGTGCTATGTCATGCAAGCTGAAGGAGCTCATAAACAATCGGTATAAGAAACAAGATGCTGTTTCTTCCCGCAAAGTCAGGGCCGCATACGCCCGCTTCTTAAGACCGGAAGTGATTGCCGAAGCGCAATCCTATTTACAGAGAAACAGAGAAACACTGCAGGGAATAACGGAGAACTACTGTGTTCCTAAAGAGATTGTCGTATCAATACTGCTTGTAGAAACTGAGCTCGGCCAGCATTTGGGTAATCGGGGCGCCTTCAATACGCTGGCAAGTATGGCTTTGTCTTCCGATCTCGAAACTATCCGTCCCTATCTTGCGCCTGATCTACTTAACCGAAGGAATGAGGAATTTGCAAGGAAGCGCTGCCACCAGAAGGCTGACTGGGCTTACGGAGAACTCAAGGCCTTGATTAGATATGCCTCGGAAAATGATATAGACCCTTTAAGTATCCCAGGTTCACTCTATGGCGCAATCGGGATCTGCCAGTTTATGCCAACAAAGATCTCCGTTTATGGAGTCGACGCCGATAGAGACGGTCGCGTCAACCTCTTTTCAGAGCAGGATGCACTTTACAGTATGGCAAATTACCTTCGCTCTCACGGTTGGCGCTGTGACATGAGCGCGAAAAGGCAGTACCGGGTAATCCTCGCTTACAACCACAGTAAAATCTATGCCGATACCGTCCTCTCTGTGGCCAAAAAATTGAAGGAGAAGGATTGAGGCAAATCCGTTCAAGCGGGAAGCAACGCGAGTTATATTCTAAGACACTCTTCATCTTTTCTACCATAAAATATCGCGGTTATCTCAACTTGGCATTAAGAGGTTAATTCATCCGTGTTCAAATATGAAAAACGAATGAAGCTAAAGTTCAAGCTGCTTGCCGCCTTCTATGACCTATTCGACCTGGTCTTCCTCATCGACAAGAAAAGAAACCCACGATACGCTCTTGCAGATAAGATTCCTGATGAAGCCATACGCATATTGGATGTTTGCTCCGGGACAGCAAACAGCTCAATAGTCGTTGCCCAGGCAAACGTTCGGAATGAAATTATCTGCATCGATTTGTCGCCTCATATGATTGCTGTAGCTTACAACAAGATTCGAATGCGAAACATAAAAAACATTTCTATTCAACAGATAAACGCTATGGATATGAGTTTCCAAGATGGTGAGTTTGACATTGTAACGATTTCATTTGGTTTACATGAAATGGATTACGAGATGATGCTGAAGGTGCTAAGGCAAATGTGCCGTGTCCTTAAGGACGGGGGCAATCTGTATATAATCGATTATGACCGCGAGGACGGCTGGTGCAAGAAATTGCTATTATCGATGCACCTGAAGATATTCGAGCCAAGGCATATGGAGCAATTTCTGAAATATGACTGGGCATACACACTTAAGGCAGTTGGGTTTCAGTTCATCAGCTCAGAGAAGTATATCTTTTCTAAGTTGATCGCGGCCACAAAGAAATCGACTGCTTCCTGACAGGCACCGCACCGTGAAATTTCTTTGTCAGAACTTCCCGGTATGTACTATGGTCCAACTATGCCTTGAGGGCTTCAGGCATTTTTAAGGGGACATCTACGGATTTTATATACCTGGTAACAATATTAGAGGTATTCTTGACGTTTAGCTTTAGAAACAAAAAAGAGAATTGGTTTTCCAGCTCTTCACCTATAGCATGCAGAGCCTCTTCTGGGAGGTTCCACAGTTCCTTCTTAAAAGGACCGAACCCTTTCTTTCGTGTTTTATAAATAAACTGCTCTTCCGTATCCGTGTCTTTCTTTTCGCTTATCATTTTAGCTTTTATGTATTTATATATCTCGTCCCTGAGAACTGCCGGGAAGTGTTTGCTTTCATAAATCATATTTTGAAATCCCGTAGCCAGATGGATTTCGGCTGTACCCGTTTTCGGAAATTTGTCGAAGGCCTCATTGGGGAGCGTCGATGCCCCATGCTGAACTGCGCCGGAAAGGCCAAACTCCGTCCTCGCAACCTCGGACAGTTTCTCCAGGGTGTTGAAATCCAGCTTGACCTTAGCGATAGTCCCATCAGGCAGAGGAACGCCTCCATGGGTCGTACCAGACTGTACACTGATCTTGCTTATGCCTTTCATATCGCCGCCATCCTTCTTTAGAAATTCAAGATAGCCGGCCATATAGGCCCGCAATTCTTCAACAGTGCTGTTTTTTCCGCCAACTTCCCCTATTTCACCGCCCACGGAAATGGTCATGCCCGCCGGTTCCAGATCCCGGATCATGGTAGTCAGCTCTGCCGCAAGAGAGTAATTAGTTTCCTGCTGTTCTTCTACCGTCGGTTTTGACAGATCTACAAGCGTTGACGTATCAATATCGATATTGTAAAACCCCGCTTCGATGGCTTCCCAAATCAGGTCTTTAACTGCCTGCACTTCCTTACCCGGATCTGATGCAAATTTGTTTGCACTTACCTGGAAATGATCTCCCTGCAGAAAGAGGGGCCCCCTGTACCCCACCTTGATTGCCGAAGCAGTTACCGCACAGGTATACTCCTCAGGACGCTGAGAGGTGTAGTCAATTTCAGAACGGGCAATTTCAAAGATCACGGGGCCGACATTGTTCTTCATGGCAGCGCGCAAGACAGACTGGGCAACATCATAAGTGAGGGCCCGGATGTTAATGGCTGGCACTGTAAAGCCAAATACCTCCTTACGCCCCATTGCCTCATAAAGAGGGTGGATCGATGTGGAAAGAATACCCATGGCTACTCCGGTCCTTCGTATCAGCCACCTTGCTGCTTTTCTGGTCTCCTCGTCGCTGCTGAATACGGCCGTAAATACAAGATCGTTAATGAGTGAACTTCGGAGACTTCTCTCATCCAGCACCCTGACATCGCCATCGGAAATCTTCAGGATGCCGTCCAAACATTTTTTCAATTGATCGATGGTTTCGTAGGTATTTGCCATAGCCCTCGCCCCCCTAATCAGCCATTAGCAAGAAATTCCTTCGCCTTTTCCACCTCGAAACGGCTCCCGATGTAGATCGGGCAACGTTGATCCAGGTCTTCCACCTTGATGGACAGTATGTCCTGTTTGCCGTCTGTGGCCATGCCGCCGGCCTGTTCTATGATGAATGCCATGGGTTGAAGCTCAAAGAGAAGTCGCAATTTCCCCTTTGGGCTTTTCTTAAGTGCAGGGTATGTAAAGATGCCTCCTCTTTTAATCAGGACCTGATTTATATCGGGCACAAATCCTCCGCTGTAACGGAGTTTATAACCTTCCTTCTCCAGGAACTCTATGTAATTGAGGTGTGCCGGGGTCCATTCTTTTCTCAGTCCTCCCAGGCTGTATATGTCTCCCCGCTCCTTTAAGGTTATGTTCTCCTCAGAGAGAACGTATTCGCCTTCTCTATTCAATACGAATTCATGGGTTCCCTTTCCTGCAGAATAGACCATTGTAATCAGTGGCCCATACGTAATATACACGGCCGCTGCCAATGTCTTCTTTCCTTCGGCCAGCATGGACTCCTTGTGAATGCCGATTATGGTCCCTATGGCCAGATTGGTATCCACCAAAGATGAGCCGTCAAGTGGGTCGGCTGTTATAAAATATTTCTCATCACCTTTTCCAATCTGTATGACTGAATCCCGTTCCTCTGAGGCATATTCCCGGACAAATCCCGAATACTCGAGCTGATTCTTAAGAATTTCGTCGGCGCTTTTGTCCAGAGTCAGCTGCTCTTCACCATAAATATTCTTAAATCCGGCGAGCTTCCGGTTTGATTCATGAATTTTGGCGGATATATATTTCCCCATGACTGCGATCTGCCATATCAGCCTGCGCAATTCCATTTCGACGCTCGCCTTCCACATATGTCTGCGCAGATCAACAGTGAACTTCGTATAGTCCGAAATGCCCTCTCCCATGATCGTCCATCCTTCTAATATTTTTATTTTTTGTAGCAATAAATCATTAACTTGACAAGTACATTTTCATCCCCCGCTGCCCCACACTTGAGATGAAACAAATTGTAACCCTTAACCGGATATGTTAGTAGGCTTAAAAGATTACGTGAGGAGGTGATCCATGATTACAAAAGAAGATGCGATTGCATTGCTCTCTCAATACGTCAAGAATGATAGGATGTTATACCATTGCTACGCCACAGAGGCTGTCATGCGGGCATTGGCGCGCCGGTTGGGAAAAGATGAGGAAAAATGGGGAATTGCAGGACTACTCCATGATCTGGATTTGGAGCTGATTGACGGCAATCTGACAGTCCATACGCATGAAACCGCTGAGATCCTCGTTAGGATAGGTGTTGATCCTGAGATTATTGATGCCATTAAGATGCACAATGAAGATGCCTGGGGCATGAAGAGGAATACAGTATTCCATCACGCTCTGGCTGCAGGCGAGACCATCACCGGCATGATCGCCGCTACGGCCCTCGTTTATCCCGATAAAAAACTGGCAAGTGTGAAGGCCAAATCAGTTACCAAGAGAATGAAGGAAAAGGCTTTTGCGGCATCCGTGAGTAGGGATACAATAATGGAATGTGAAAAACTCGCAATTCCATTAGATGAATTTGCTGAGATTTGTCTTAAGGCAATGAAAGAAATAAGTAACCAGTTGGGATTATAATAAAACTAACCGCACGGGAGGACAAAACAATGGGAAAGTCATACAGAGTTGCTGTTGTTCCGGGTGACGGAACAGGACCCGAGGTAATCGCAGAAGGGTTGAAGGTCCTCAACGCTGCGTCGGCAAAGTATGGTTTCAAACTAAACCTGACCCATTATGATTTGGGCGGCGAGCGATATAAGCGCACAGGTGAGGTATTGAGCGATGAAACCGTTGAAGAGCTGAGAAAGTTCGATGCAATCTATCTGGGCGCCATCGGCCATCCCGATGTAAAAGCGGGCATCCTGGAGAAGGGCATCCTCCTTAAGCTCCGCTTCAGCCTGGATCAATACATAAATCTGAGGCCTGTCAAGCTCTACGCCGGCGTCGACACGCCTCTAAAAGACAAGAAACCGGATGATATAGATTTTGTTGTCGTCAGGGAAAACAGCGAAGGCCTTTATGCAGGTGCGGGCGGCTTCCTGAAGAGAGGCACGGCAGACGAGATTGCGACTCAGGAATCCATTAACACGCGCAAGGGGGTGGAGCGATGCGTGAGATACGCCTTCGAATACTGCCGCAAACGCAACAAAGCAAGGAAGTTGACGCTATGCGGAAAGACTAATGTGCTGACTTATGCCTTCGACCTGTGGGAAAGGACATTCTACGAAGTGGCCAAAGAATATCCCGATATAAAGACCGAATACGCCCACGTCGATGCAATCTGCATGTGGATGGTAAAGAATCCCGAATGGTTCGACGTGATCGTGACGGACAACATGTTTGGCGACATCATAACAGACCTTGGGGCAATGATCCAGGGAGGCATGGGAATAGCAGCGGGCGGCAATATAAATCCACAAGGCGTGTCCATGTTTGAACCCATAGGCGGTTCAGCGCCCAAGTACACGGGGCTGAACGTGGTCAATCCGCTTGCCGCCATCATGGCCGGGCAGATGATGCTGGAGATATTGCGAGAAGATAATGCGGCGGCGGCCGTGGAAAAAGCCGTAATGAAGGTTGTAGCAGAGAAGATTAAAAACCTGTCCGCTGGACAGATGGGTTATTCAACAAGCGAAGTAGGCAGCCTCGTGGCCGGTTTGATTTAGGCGCTGGAAAAAATATTGAGCGTTACATCATGCCGTATTTTTTCAGCTTCAGGTGCAGTGTCCGCCGGGTGATGCCGAGGCGTCTGGCTGCTTCGCTCTTGTTTCCGCTGGTCGTTTCCAGTGCCTTCAGAATCGTTTCCTTTTCTACAGATTGCAGAGACGGCTCTGCGACTCCCATCTGCTGAATCGTGATTTCTTCCTCTTGCGGCTGCTGCCGAAAGATGAGGTCGAATTCCGCTTCACCCAGGTATTCCGAGCGCGAAAGCACGACACCCCGTTCAACGGCATTCATGAGTTCCCGGACGTTACCAGGCCAGTTGTACTTGAGGAGCCGATCCATGGCCTGAGGGGTGAACCCTTTGATGCTTTTTTTATTCTTCTTAGCAAACATGGTGAGAAAGTGCCGGGCAATAAGCGGTATATCTTCCCTCCGTTCCCTGAGCGGCGGTACGTTAAGAGTCACCACATTCAAGCGGTAATAAAGATCATCACGAAAACGCCTCGACTCAATTTCGCGCATCAGATCCTTGTTGGTGGCAGCGATAACCCGCACGTCCACCTTGATAACATCATCGCCACCGACACGGGTGATTTCCCTTTCTTGCAAAACGCGCAATAGCTTGACCTGCATGGCCGGAGACATCTCGCTCACTTCATCCAAAAAGAGTGTTCCTCCCTGGGCCTGACGAAATTTTCCTTCCTTCCTTCTTTCGGCGCCCGTAAAGGAGCCTTTTTCATGTCCAAAAAGCTCTGATTCGAGAAGTGTTTCCGTGATCGCAGCGCAATTGATTTTCACGAAAGGGCCGTTTTTCCGGAGGCTGTTGAAATGGATGGCTCCTGCAATCATTTCTTTTCCTGTTCCGGACTCGCCGGTAATCAGAACGGTTGCCTCGGAAGGCGCAACCTGGACCATGGTTTCAATGAGCCTCGTCATGGCCGGACTGTGCCCGATTAAGTGTTGACTGTCAAATTGAGTGGCAAGACTCTCCCGGAGATGGCGGTTTTCCTCTTTCAGGCGGCTGTGTTCCATGGCCCGTTCGATGGACAGTTTCAGTTCATCAAAATCAAGAGGCTTGGTAAGATAATCATAGGCACCTTCTTTTAGGGCCTTCACCGCCGTTTCCACCGAGGCATAGGCAGTCATTACGATGACAGGGATAGCGGGATTGAATCTCTTTATCTCCGCCAGGGCCTCTAATCCAGATACTTTCAGCATGCGAATATCCATCAGAATCAGATCGAAAGGTCTCTGAGAAGCGGCATCGATGGCTTTTCCACCGTCGTCGGCTTCGGCAACTTCATATCCCCAACCTCCAAGCAGCGTCCTTAACATTGTCCGATGGGCAAGATCGTCATCCACGACCAAGATAGTATTTTTCACTTTCATATATCTCATTCACCAATATCTGTCTTTTGGGTTCAAGGTAGCGACTCGAACCAACAAACAGGTTATGCTTAAGCCCCGGAGGCAGGGCCTACTGGTAGAAAGATTGACACAGTGGTTCCCTTCCCAGGTTCACTTGTCACCCTGAGTTCACCGTCATGGGATTCTATTATTTTGTGGACAATGGCCAGCCCGATACCTGTTCCCGAAGACCTGGTCGTAAAGTATGGATCAAAGATGCGGGCAAGGTCCTTTTCATCGATACCCTTTCCCGTGTCGGAGACATCGATCCTTACCATTCGGCTCTCGTGCGGCAATACTGCTATCGTAAGCGCACCGCCTTCTTCCATTGCTTCCATGCCATTCAAATACAGATTAAGCAGTACCTGTGTGATTTTATCTGAATCTATGAATATATTGCCGATATGCTGCGGCAAATCTGTTCGAATGGCAAAGTTCTTGGCCTTCGCCTGACCTTCGATCATTCTCAAGGTATGCCTGATCACCTCCTGGATGGAAGTCCATTGTCTCTTCATCTCCATGGGTCTTGCAAATTCAAGGAGCTGGCCGATAACACGGTTTAGCCTTTCGACCTCCTGAACCATGATGTCCGCGGTCTGCTGATCCTCAGGGTTATCCCGGTAACGCTCTTTGAAAAACGTGGCGAAGCCTTTGATGGAACTCAGGGGATTCCTTATTTCATGGGCAATCCCAGCTGCCAGACTGCCCACTGATGCGAGGCGTTGACTACGCTCCATTTCTTTCTTCAGATGCTGCACCTCGGTGATGTCTCTGAAAAGTATTACATAGCCAAGAAAATTGCCGTTATTTTCCTCCAAGACTGTTGCAATAACTTCGAGGGAAATTGTTCTGCCATTTTTAAGAGGGCAATCTATCTCCTCCTCGATCACTTTTTTCTCAGCTTTCAGGCCCTGCAGCAAGGCCATGCATAGCGGGGGTATGATCTCATGGGCATTCTTTCCCAGGACATCGGGATGCAAATAACCCAGGATGGATTCGGCGGTCTGGTTAAACGAGATGATTGCCTCCCTGTCGTTGATAGCAACGAGACCGATGGGCATGTTTTCAACGAGGTTGTCGGAGAAGACTTTTATTCTAGAGAAGGAGGTCTTTGCCGAGCGATACCCTTGGGCGAGAAAAAGAGAAATAACTCCCGAACATCCAATCAGAATCAAAATGGCGGCAATCAAGACGGTATGACGTGTATCCCGCTCCCTTGCTGCAATTACCGGCCCCATATCCATGCCGACAAATATAATGAGCCCCGACGACACTCCCTCAGATTTATCCATCCATGGCGGTAACGTTTGCTTATCTGATTTTGGTCTTTCCTGAAATCCCTGGAAAGGTTTTTCTGTCGGGGAAAATTGCCGGTACACTTCAAATGTATCGGCACCTTCATGATTGGGAACCTGGCGCCATTCCACTTTTTTTATAGCAGCGAGGCGCGGAAGATCAAGCTCCGTCCGGTACGTTTCCCCAATCATTGAGGGATCGCTGTCGGCGACGATTGTGCCGTTGACATCAGTTACGATGAGATGATCAATGTCCGGTTGCTGTGCTGTTTCAATCAAAAGTTTCTGGAGCTGAAAACTGCTCCATCGCATTCCTATGCCCGTTCTGGCGCCTGCCTCAAAAGATCTAATCAGCGCCGCTCCCTTCTCAACCAAGAGCTGGGTGGTGTATTCCTTTTGTTTGTTTATACTCTGGAGGGTCAATATAATAAAGACGGGCACAATGATGACCACGGCGCCAATGATAAACCAGGGCGAGACACCGGCCCAGAATTTCCTGTCTCTTTCATTAATATTGTTCTTCATGTTCATGTGGATATTTTTTACTCAACTGGATACCATAAGTGGATACTTATTATCCATATTTTTTCTTCAGGGCGTCATAAAGAGTGCTTAATAACTGTAGAAAATCCGCTGATACCATAGTGATATAAATATGTTACATATCCAGAAATTAATCTGGCACAGCCCTTGCTCTCGATACAGACAAAAGAAAGAAGTAACATCTAAGGAGAATACGACCATGAAAAAATTAACAATGACATTAGTCACAGTCCTTGTCGTGACAGCTTTATCGGCTTATGCATTTGCCTACGGTCCCGGCGGGGGAAGAGGGCATGGCGGAGCAGATTGCTATGGAGCGGATACATCCGTTCTATCCCAGCTTAATCTGACACCCGAACAGACGGCAAAGATCAATGCCCTGCGTGAAGCCAATCTGAGAGACACAAAACCCCTTAAGGACAAGATGTTCAGCAAGCGGGGTGACTTAAAGCTACTCTGGCTGCAAACGAATCCCGACCAGAACAAGATCACGGCAACGCAGAAAGAAATCAGGGCTCTTCGCGATCAAATGCAGGATAAAATGACTGCCTATCGGCTGGAGGTTCTCAAGGTCTTGACGCCCGAACAGCAGGAAAAGGTAAAGTCTCTTAAAATGGGACGCGGTTTTGGCCACGGCATGAGGGGTGGCCCCGGTATGGGTGGTGGCCCTGGCATGGGCGGTGGTCCCGGCATGGGTGATGGCCCGGGCATGATGAGAGGCAACTGGTAATAAATTCTTTTCAAAAGATCATCCGGGAGGCCATACCTCTACCTCCCGGATGATCATCTTATTGTCGTCCGGGGTTTCGACACAACTAATCGTTTACATTTCCCATGGACTCAAAAAAACTCAGGCCCCATCGTCTCAAAACGTTACGGCGATTTTTCATATCTTCTTCAGTTAGTCAAAAAGCCCGGCCACCTTCTTTCCGTATTCGACGCATGTCTCAATGCTCTTGGTATCCGGGTTCCACAGACTCCTTATCCCTGCATCAACCACCTTGAAGCCTGCGGATTCAAGATTCTCTGAAATGACCTTTACAGATTCGCCGCTCCAGCCGTAGCAGCCAAACGCGGCTGCCTTCTTACCTTGGAATCTCAGACCCTTAATTTCTTCCAGAAGGGCCGCAACCGCCGTCAGTATGCCCCTATTTACGGTCGGGGAACCGACAAGAATAGCCTTTGATTTAAAGATCTCCGTGATCACGTCATTCTTGTCCGATTTGGAAATATTATACAATTTCACATTCACTTTCTGATCAGATTGGTTTATGCCGGAGGCGATATTTTCCGCCATGACGCGGGTGCCGTTCCACATGGAATCATAAATAATGGTTATCTGGTTTTCTTTATAACTGTCAGCCCATTTCAGATACTGCTCGACAATCTGAACGGGGTTATCCCGCCAGATGACACCATGGCTTGTACAGATAATATCAACGGGCAAATTAAAGGACAAAACCTCCTTAATCTTCTTGCCGACGAACGAGCTAAATGGTGTCAGAATATTCGCATAATACTTTATACATTCCTCCATCAGTTCGGCACGGTGGACGAGATCATTAAACATGAACTCCGTTGCGTAGTGTTGGCCGAAGGCATCGTTGCTGAACAAAATATTATCGCCTGTGAGGTAACAAAACATGGTGTCCGGCCAGTGAAGCATGGGCGCCTCTACAAATATCAATTCCTTTTTCCCTAGACTCAGACGGTCACCCGTTTTTACGGCGTGGAAATTCCAATCCTGGTGGTAGTGGCCTCTGAGGGATTTGATGCCGTTTGCGGTACAGTATATGGGGGTACCAGGAATATGGCTCATGAGTTCGGGCAGGGCACCGCTGTGATCGATCTCCGCGTGGTTTGCGATGACATAGTCGATTTTTCTTAGATCAATTATTTTTCGCAGGTTCTCAACGTACTCCTTTGCGAACGGAAGCCATGCCGTATCGATCAATGCTACTTTTTCTTCTTCTATTAGATACGAATTGTAGGTTGACCCGCGGTGCGTTGAATATTCATCACCATGAAACTTCCTGAGTTCCCAGTCAATTTTACCGACCCATGACACGTTACTTTTAATATGCAACTTCATACTTTATCTCCCTTCTTTCTATGAATAACTCTCTTTCAGTTTGATCATCAAGCTCCAAATATCACGCAACTATCACCTCGTAAAACTGAGGCGTTGGATGACCGTCAAATAGCGGCGCGACACGTTTGCCCGCTTCGTCATGGATGGGACTGGTGTGCATAGCCATAAAGGTTTCACGACTGTCATGTTCTACAACAGCGGCATAGTTACCCTCATTCAAGGGTTTCAACAATCGCCGGCTAATAAATCCTTTATGTTTGGCGAACTCTTTATTTGACCATTTAAACCATTCCTGAAATTCCGCATCCTTTCCCGCCCTGATCGGTGGAAAATTGATGATAACCACAAACATGACAGATGCCTCCTTTTATTGTTTTTCTGATACATCGATATGTTCCACTTACCCGATTTGGCCAATCGAATAAGACTGTCATACTGGAGCAAGAAGGGATTGGAATTCGTTCTGAAAACTTTACGGAGTTTTTCCGCCGTTATCAATGAGTGCTTTCACCGCCTCAAGGCCGTATGGTGTACCCTGCTCAATGGCCTTTAGCACCGTGCCACCGCCCGTGAAGAAATAATATTTCGAATTATCAAGTGTTGATAGATAGAGACCGGGACACAAATTCTTAAATTCCTGAAGCGTATCTCCGCCTCCATAGAGTTTATTTGCTTCTGTATTCTGATCGATTTTGCTATCCAGGGCCGCAGAGCCTTCGGAAAAATACGGCGTATACCCCATGACTGCATTAACAAAAATGGTTCTTGCCGAGTTGAGCGCTTCTGATATCTCCGGATCTTCGAATGATTCTTTCGCAATATCCAGGATAAAAGGAAGCTTTGCACCTTTCTTGAATTCCCTTATCGATATGATCTTGTATTTTCCCTCAATCTTTCCTTCCATGGTATCCGATTCATACAAATACGGAAGTTCCAGTATCTTATGATGTTTCTTGTCCATCTCGACGAGATTTCTAGCAGCTTCGACATCTTCCCGTTCAATACCCCTGATTGATATGTCATATTTTGCACAGAGGTAGGTATTGTAAATGATTCCGCCGAGGATCAATTTATCTACTTTCTTATAGATTTCGTTGAGGGGCCCGATCTTTGTATTGTACTTTGCACCCGCCACTACAGAGATAAACGGCCTATCGGGCTCTAGAACCTGCGAAAGATTCTGTATTTCCTTTTGCATGAGATATCCCGCGAACGACGGGAGGTACTTCGTGATGTGATAGGTGGAGACGTGCGGCTGCCAGGAACCGAAAGCATCATTAACGAAAACATCGGCCAGTCCCGCGAGTTGGCGTGCAAAGGCTTCGCTGTATTCAGATTCCGATTCTTCTCCCTGGAACCACCTTGTATTTGGGAGGTATATGGCGCCGATCCTTTTTTCTCTTAAATTTTTTACGGCAAGATTTATCGATGTGTCAATGCTTTTTATCCCTTCATCACCTTCCTGCCTGAAGGTGGGGCAGTAGATCTTTGTATGAAGCTTGCGCTCCAGATATTCTGCAATGGGCTCAACCGCGGTTGATTTGTCTACTTTAATTTTACCTGTTTTATCCCGGGGCCTTCCGATATGCGTCATAATAATCGGCCTGCCGCCTCTTTCGACGATATTGAAGATCGTTCCAATGGTTTGATCTATTCTGAACGGGTCTTCAATGATTCCTTTTTTGACCACATTATGGTCAACGCGTAAAAGTACTATTTTATTCTCCACGTCGGCATCCTGTAAAAGCGGAAGTTTGGGATCAAGTTGTGTTTCCATGGCAATTCCCCTTTCCTTATTCCTTATATTGACAGTAAGGATTTTTTCATAGAATTACAAGATTAATTTATTTGTGAAGTCAAGAGAGTACCTTTCTTGACCTTGATTCTATGGCTATCAAGTTAAATAAGCACATTTCCTCCATCGGCTCAGTCTGGAAAATTGGTAAATTTAAATTCTATTTTCTACTTCCTTGTTTTTTGAATTTCCATTCTTGATGCAACATTTCAATCGGTAATCTTTAGAACCCGCTTGTTATGGATTCCATTGACATACAAATAGAATCTTCCGATATCTCGTCTGTCAGGAAGCAGTGTCTTATAAGAAAATTATTATTATCCTCTAAGCGAGCATGCCGCCATCAACGTTAATGCAGGCGCATGGTGAAACAGTGGACACCAAGGCAAATTAGGACTTTCA
>Ga0209048_10002097_pt1 | contig 19987 bp, 20 predicted proteins | sample FrelakmetCRP12CR_FD_187146 | JGI IMG/M metagenome (GOLD analysis project Ga0209048, IMG submission 187146) | Freshwater lake sediment microbial communities from the University of Notre Dame, USA, for methane emissions studies - CRP12 CR (SPAdes)... | ecosystem: Environmental > Aquatic >... | reverse complement strand
AATTGGAAACAGCCTTAGATTCTTATAATTACATTGATATCTGTGTCGTCGCGTATGGATCAAGATTCACAACCACTTGTTCGATTTACACGGATTACGTGATGCTCGAATCACTAAGACAGGGTTTGTACAAAAAAGGGTACGCGCATGTGCAGACCGCTGCCCCCATTTCCTTGCCGTCATTTGGTTATTGGGACCTTCTCACCTGGAAGGATAGCACACCGACGAACACAAATATCACGTACCAGGTGCTGTACTATAACGGAACCACCTACGTCCCTATTGATAATTCATTACTGAATGGAAATGCAAAAGGTTTCAGCACGCCTCCGATCTCTCTTGCTCCTATTGTAAACTACTATAGTACTATAAAGATACGGGCGAACCTTTCAACAAGCGACCCGACCGTCACCCCGCGACTTTTTAACTGGACGGTCGCCTGGCAGACCGGCAATAACTGGCAAAATTTAAAATGGCAGGATCTTTTTCATTCCCAATTCTCCCTCAGGATGGGTTCGGCGGCCTTGACGGCGGCGCCGGGTTCGAGCTTGTAGCCCAGGTCGGTCAGGGTCATTTCCAGGGCGACGAGGGCGTGCTGGGCGGCGGCGTGCTGGGTGCGCCCGCGGCCGGGGGCGCGGTGGGCATGGTCGAGGGGGCCGGCGTGTAGCCCGTCCCGTAGCCGCCCGCGGGATACGCGGCGGCGGCACCGGCACCTGCGGCTCCGACCGCGGCACCCGGGCCGGCCGCGGCCAGGCCGGGGACGATCACCGGGCGGCCGCGGTCCTTGGTGCCGACGACGAAGGTCTTGGCGGCCATGTCGCCGAGGCGGCGGTGGCCCTTGGTGGCGAGGGCGAGCACCAGGCCGACGATGTAGAAGCAGAAGCCGTCGATGATCATGAGGAGGCTGCGGACGATGGCCCTCCCGATGCCGGGGCCGGTTCCGTTGTCGTTCACCACCCGCACGCCGAAGAGCGCCTTGCCGATGGTGGCGCCGGTGAGGCCCTGGATGACCCAGAACATCACGACGACGTAGGCCAGGGCGGCCAGCGATCCGTACAGGACCGACGAGTTCTTGAACACGTAGACGTGCTCGTTCAAGTTGATGCACCCGGCGTTCGTGATCAGGCTGCAGTCCTTGATGAACGACGGAGCCTCGGTCAGATCGGAGGTCAACCGCCACACGACGCCGTAGATCGCGTAGAGGATCACCCAGTCGACGATGAAGGCGCCGATGCGCCTCCCCATCACCGCGGTCGGGTCGTGGCCCTGCGAATAGTCGGTCACGAGCGCACCTCGTTCGTTGGTGGGACGGTCTTGTCCCGTACGGGGCGCATTGTGTCGCAAACAGGGGTCGTTCGGCGGGATTCCCGTTCGGGGCGTGCGGGAGCGGCCACTACGCTGACGCCCCATGTCCGATCCGACCGACGTGCCCGAGCCGATCGACCTGCCCAACGATGCGACCCTCATGGAGCGGGTCGTCAACCTGAGCAAGCGCCGGGGCTTCGTGTTCCCGTCGGCCGAGATCTACGGCGGCTTCCGCTCGACCTACGACTACGGCCCCATCGGGGTGCTGCTCCTGCGCAACGTGAAGGACGCATGGTGGCGCTCGATGGTGCAGCTGCGCGACGACGTGGTGGGCCTCGACGCGGCGATCCTGTCGCCCCCCGCCATCTGGGAGGCGTCCGGGCACCTCTCGAACTTCACCGACCCCCTCGTCGACTGCAGGGTGTGCCACGAGCGCTTCCGCGAGGACCAGCTCGACGACCGGAGCACGTGCCCCAACTGCGGGGCGACCGACTCGTTCACCGAGGCCCGCCAGTTCAACCTCATGTTCAAGACCCACGCGGGGCCGGTCGAGAGCGACTCGGCGGTGGCGTACCTGCGGCCCGAGACCGCGCAGGGCATGTTCGTGAACTTCGCCAACGTGCTCCAGACCAGTCGCAAGAAGCCCCCGTTCGGCATCGCCCAGATGGGCAAGTCGTTCCGAAACGAGATCACGCCCGGCAACTTCGTGTTCCGCACCCGAGAGTTCGAGCAGATGGAGCTCGAGTTCTTCGTACCGCCCGACGAAGCCAACCGGTGGTACGAGTACTGGTGTCGCACTCGTCTGCAGTGGTACCTCGACCTCGGCATCCCCGAGGACAAGCTCCGGTTGCGGGCCCACGATCCCGACGAGTTGAGTCACTACTCGAGCGGCACGTCCGATGTGGAGTTCCTCTACCCGTGGGGCTGGGGTGAGCTCGAGGGGGTCGCCAACCGGGGTGACTACGACCTCACCCAGCACGCCAACGCGTCGGGCGAGCGCCTCGACTACTTCGACCAGGCCGAGAACAGCCGATACACCCCGCACGTCATCGAGCCTGCGGCGGGCGCGACCCGGGCGATGATGGCGTTCTTGCTGGCCGCGTACTCCGAGGAGGAGGTGCGGGGTGAGACCCGCACGGTGTTGCGGCTGCACCCCCGCCTCGCTCCGTACAAGGTGGCGGTTCTGCCGCTGTCCAAGAAGGACACGTTGACCCCGCTCGCCCGCGACGTGCTCGGTCGCCTGCAGCCGTGGTTCATGTGTGACTACGACGAGACCCAGGCGATCGGTCGCCGGTACCGGCGCCAGGACGAACTGGGCACGCCGTACTGCGTCACGGTCGACTTCGACAGCCTCGACGACCATGCGGTCACGGTGCGCGAACGAGACTCGATGGCCCAGAACCGCGTTGCGCTCGAAGGCCTCGTCGACCACCTGCGCGACCGACTCGCCTGACGGCCGCGGCCGCGGTGCGGCCACGGACGCGATGAGTCTGACGGCAGGCTGACGGCCGAGCGGCAACGTGGGAACGGGTACCGGCGGCGGCGGTAGGCTGCGGCGCGGCCATTGCACCGCCCCCCGATCCCACGCGGCCCAGGAGCCATCGATGACCTTCGTCTACTCGTTCGAGCACGTCTACTCCAAGCCCCCGATGGAGCTGAAGGACCTGCTCGGCGGCAAGGGTGCCAACCTCGCCGAGATGACCTCGGTGCTCCAGTTGCCGGTGCCGCCCGGGTTCACCATCACCACCGATGCCTGCCGGGCATACATGGTCGGCGGCTGGCCGGACGGTCTCGACACGGAGGTGGCCGCCCAGGTCGCCGACCTCGAGGCCGCGATGGGCAAGCGCCTGGGTGACCCTTCCGATCCGCTGCTGGTGAGCGTCCGCTCGGGCGCCAAGTTCTCGATGCCCGGCATGATGGACACCGTCCTCAACCTCGGGCTCAACGACGAGTCGGTCAAGGGTCTCGCCGCGCAGACCAGCGACGAGCGCTTCGCCAACGATTCGTACCGCCGCTTCATCCAGATGTACGGCAAGATCGTCCTCGACATCGCCGCCGAGGAGTTCGACGACCGCTTCGAGGCGGCCCGGAAGCGAGCGGGCGTGGCGTCCGACGCGGACATCCCGGCAGCGGTGTTGGCCGAGCTCATCGAGGAGTTCAAGGGTGTCGTGGAGCGCCACACCGGCACGCCGTTCCCGCAGGACCCGACGGCTCAGCTGCGTGGGGCCATCGAGGCGGTGTTCAACTCGTGGAACTCACCGCGGGCAAACGCCTACCGCCGTCGCGAGCGCATCGCCGACGACCTCGGCACGGCGGTCAACGTGCAGACGATGGTTTTCGGCAACCGCGACAACCGCTCGGGCACCGGTGTGGGCTTCACGCGCAATCCGGCGACCGGAGAGGCCGGCGCCTACGGCGACTTCCTCATCAACGCCCAGGGCGAGGACGTCGTGGCCGGCATCCGCAACACCCTCCCGCTGTCGGCACTGCGCGACGAGTTCCCCACCATCTACGACGAACTGATGGCCATCTTCGAGCGACTCGAGACGCACTACCGCGACATGCTCGACACCGAGTTCACCATCGACCAGGACAAGCTCTGGATGCTGCAGACCCGTGTGGGCAAGCGCACCGGTGCCGCGGCCCTGCGCATCGCGGTCGCCCTCACCAACGATCCCACGATCAACCTGTCCAAGGACGAGGCGGTGATGCGGGTGGGTCCCGAGCACCTCGACCAGGTGCTGCATCCGCAGTTCGAGAAGACCGACGCTCAGGTGCTCGGCACCGGTCTGGCGGCCTCGCCGGGCGCCGCGGTCGGGGCGGCCTACTTCGACGCCGACCGCTGCGCCGATGCCGCGGACCGCGGGGAGAAGGTCGTGCTCGTCCGTCAGGAGACCTCGCCTGAGGACGTGCACGGCATGGCGGTGTCCGAGGGCATCCTCACCTCCCGCGGCGGCCTCGTGAGCCACGCAGCCGTCGTCGCCCGCGGCTGGGGCAAGCCGGCCGTGTGCGGCGCCGAGAGCCTTTCGATCGGCACAATCTCGTTCACCACCGCCGACGGCACCATCGTCCGCGAGGGCGACGTGATCTCGATCGACGGCAGCACCGGCAAGATCTACCTCGGTGCGGTGGCCCTGGCCGAGGGCAACCTGCCCGAAGAGTTCACCACGATCCTCGAGTGGGCCGACGAGATCCGCGACGGCAAGCTCGCTGTGCGAGCCAACGCCGACACCGGCTACGACGCGGCGCGGGCCCGCGAGTTCGGGGCCGAGGGCATCGGGCTCTGCCGCACCGAGCACATGTTCCTGGGCGATCGCCTACCGGTGGTGCGGGCGATGATCCTTGCCGACCAGCCCGAGGCCGAGGCGGCCGCGCTGGCCGAGCTGCTCGAGGTGCAGCGGGCCGACTTCGAAGAGGTGCTCGAGTCCATGGACGGCCTGCCCATCACAGTGCGCCTCCTCGACCCGCCGCTGCACGAGTTCCTGCCCTCGATCGAGGAGCTCGTGATCGTGCAGGCCAAGGGCAACCTGCCCCCCGAAGGTGAGGCGGTGCTGGCCGCGGCCCGCAAGTGGCAGGAGCAGAACCCGATGCTCGGCCTGCGCGGCGTCCGCCTCGGCATCGTGAAGGACGGCCTCTACAAGATGCAGGTGCGGGCGCTCATGCAGGCCGCGCTCATCCGCAAGGACAAGGGCGGAACCCCGATCATCGAGGTCATGATCCCGCTCGTGGTCAACCTGCCTGAGCTCGACCTCACCCGACGCTGGGTCGAGGAAGAGGTCGAGTCGGTGCTCGGCGACCGCCGCGACGAGTTCGAAGTGCACATCGGCACCATGATCGAGACCCCCCGCGCGGCCATCCGCGCCGACCAGATCGCCGAGGCGGCCGACTTCTTCTCGTTCGGCACCAACGACCTCACACAGATGACCTTCGGCTTCAGTCGCGACGACGTCGCCCCCATCCTCGAGAAGTACCTCACCGAGGGCCTGCTCTCGATCGACCCGTTCGAGTCGATCGACCAGCATGGCGTGGGCGAACTGGTTCGCCTCGCCGTCGAGGGGGGCCGTTCGACCAAGCCGGACCTCAAGCTCGGCGTGTGCGGCGAGCACGGGGGCGATCCCGACTCGATCGAGTTCTTCTACTCGCTCGGCCTGGACTACGTGTCGTGCTCGCCCTATCGCGTGCCTATCGCCAGGCTGTCGGCCGCTCGGGCCGTGCTCGGCAGCGGCGGCGGGGTCAGCCGAGAGGCGTGAGTCTTCGAGGACCGACCCTCGGTCGGTCCTCGAGCGCAGTGAACCGGGTGGCGGACCGTCGGATGGGGGGGAGCCCGACGGTCCGCAGGGTCATTGCCTGACCACGACCGCCGCGGCGACCCAGCCCTCGGCGCCCGAGGGATGCCTGGCGTAGACCCAGTCGCCCTGGGTGTCCCGAGCCTCGTACCACGTGCCGGGCTGGAGCATGGCCAGCACGTCACTCGGGTTCTGCGGGGAGTACAGCGGCTGGGGCTGGTCGACGAAGAACCAGAACGAGCTTCCGGCCGCAGCGACCGCGGGCGTGGGAGCGGTGGTCGCGGCGACGGGCTCGGGCTCGACGACCGGCTCGGGCGCCGGCGCGGCCTCGACGACGGGCTCAGGCGCGGGTGCGGGGGCCGGTGCGGGCTCGACGACGGGTTCGACGGTCGGGGCCGGTTCGCTCGCAGGGGACAACGTCGGCCGAGCGAGGCTCAGCGCGGTCTTGGCCAGCTCGAAGGTGGTGTCGTAGAGCGCGGTGCGGCCGGGGGACACGAGGGTGCGGCGGGCGACGACGACGCCGTCGCGGGCATCCACACGAGTGTCACCCGTGCCGGCCAGGGTGGCCGCGGCGAGGGCGTCGCCGTCGGGTGACTCGCCGGCCGCCCGTGCCTCGACCGTGACGCGGCCCTCGGCGGTGACGTACGAGATGCCGACGGCGAAGCCGGCGAGGTCGACGGTGACCGACGGGGGCTCACCGGTGGGGGCCAGTCCGCAGGCCTGGAGGTCGTCGTTGAGCGCCATCAGCGTTGGTTCTCCTGATGCAGGTGGATGGATCGACCAGGCCACGCTACAGCGGACCTCGTGCCGGCATCGTGGAGTCGGGCTCGGGCGCGAGACAGAGGATTTGGTCCCGTTTCGACCTCGGTCGCCTCGCGGGGCCGTCACGCCCCGCTGCTACCGTGCGGGCGGTGGAGAGGCCCTGACCCATGGGTATCGAGGACGAGGACATCGCTCGGGTGCGGCAGGCGTCCGACATCGTCGGCGTCATCAGTGAGCACGTGGCCCTGAAGCGCGTCGGCCGCAGGTGGCAGGGCCTCTGCCCGTTCCACGCCGAGAAGTCACCATCGTTCTCCGTCAACCAGGAACAAGGGCTCTACTACTGCTTCGGATGTGGGGCCAAGGGCGACGTGATCACCTTCGTGCGCGAGATCGAGCACGTCGACTTCGTCGGCGCGGTCGAGAAGCTCGCGGGCAAAGCGGGCATCGCGCTGCGATACACCGACAAGGACGAGGGCGAGGGGCGCAAGCAACGTGCCCGCCTGCTCGACGGCGTCGCCCGCGCGGTCGAGTGGTACCACCAGCGTCTCCTCGAGGCGCCCGATGCCGCCGCGGCACGGGCGTACCTACGGTCGCGGGGCCTCGACGGCGACGACGTGCGCCACTACCGCCTCGGGTGGGCACCAGAGGGGTGGGACGAGTTGTCCCGCGCGCTTCGGTTGCCCGACAACGTGTTCGTCGATGCCGGCCTCGGTTTCCTCAACCGGCGCAACCGGCAGACCGACTCGTTCCGGGGCCGGGTGCTGTTCCCGATCTTCGACGTACAGGGTGCTCCGGTCGCCTTCGGCGGGCGCATCCTCCCCGGGGCCGACGGCCCGAAGTACAAGAACTCGGCCGAGAGCCGCATCTACGCCAAGTCCAAGACCCTGTACGGCCTCAACTGGGTCAAGTCCGACGTGGTCGCGGCCGACGAGGTCATCGTGTGCGAGGGATACACCGACGTGATCGGGTTCGCCAAGGCCGGACTGCCGCGCGCCGTGGCCACCTGCGGCACCGCGCTCACCGAGGAGCACTTCCGCACGCTGCGCAGCTTCGCCCAGCGCGTCGTGCTCGCCTTCGACGCCGATGCCGCCGGCCAGAACGCGGCCGAGCGGTTCTACGAGTGGGAGCGGGCCTACGACATCGATGTGGCGGTGGCGGCCTTGCCGGGCGGCGTCGACCCGGCCGACCTCGCCCGCACCGACCCGGGCGCGCTCCGAGACGCGGTCGGCGGCGCGACCCCGTTCCTCGGCTTCCGCGTCAACCGTGTGCTCGACGCCGCCAACCTGGCCACCCCCGAGGGCCGCGCCCGAGCCGCCGAGGCCGCGCTGGCCGTCGTGCGGGAGCACCCGAGCGATCTCGTGCGCGACCAGTACCTGATGGAGATCGCGTCGCGTTGTCGCATCGAGCCCGAACGACTGCGGGCCGGCGCGGTGGCGGGTCCCGCGTCGCGGGGGAAGGCCCTTCGCGTCGACCAGGGGCGGGCCCCGCGCGCTCCGACGCGGCGCGACGGGCCCGAGATCGAGGCCCTCCGCGTTCTCACGGCCCGGCCGGATGACATCGCCGGGTGGCTCGACGATGCGCTCTTCGCCGACGAACTGTGCCTGGCCGCCTACCGGGCCGTGGTCTCGACGGCCTCGTTGCGCGACGCGGTGGAGGTGGCCGACCCGGCCGCAGCCGACCTGTTGCAGCGCCTCGCCGTCGACGACACCGAGGCCGAGCCCCACGACGTCGTGGGTCGACTCGTCGACGAAGCCGCCTGTCGCGCTCTCGCCGACCTCGAGGCCCAGGTGCGGGTCACCACCGACGCGGACGACTTCGCGGTGCTCGCCCACGACACCGGTTGGCTCAAGCTGCGCATCGAAGAGCTGCGCGAGCCCGCGACGTCCATCGACGCGGTCGAGCAGTTGCTACCGTGGCTCATGCACCGGCCCGAGGAGAATGCATGAGCGAGAGCAGTCCTGCGCTCTCTTCCCTTTCTGGGGTTCCGACCAAAGACGTCGAACGACTCCTCGGGCGAGGGCGTCGGCAGGGAACGCTCACCCTCGACGATGTGCTCGACGTGTTCTCCCATGTCGAGCTCACTCCCGAGGTGATCGAGCAGGTCCGGGCGCTGCTGGCCGACGCGGGAATCGCGCTCGACGAGACGGTCGACGATCCCGACACCGACGACGAAGAGCTCCTGGAGGCGGCGCGCCGGGAGCGCGACGAGTCGGTGGTCGACGCTGGCGATGCCGATGTCGAGACCACCAGGGTCGTGGTCACCGCCGACGAGTTCGACGAGGACGACCTCGACGACGACGAGATCGCCCATCGTCGACACCGGGCCCGGTTCCGGTCGGCCGCCTCCCGCGACGCCTTCCGGCTGGGTACGTCCGTCAGCGCGGGCGGTTCCTCCGATCCGGTCCGCATGTACCTCAAGGAGATCGGGCGGGTGCCGCTGCTCACCGCGCCCGAGGAGGTCGCGTTGGCCAAACGGATCGAGCGCGGCACCGCCTCGGCCGAGCAACTCGCCGACCTCGCCGCGAGCGGCGAGCTCGAGCACCTCGAGTTCACCGAGCGCCGCCGCCTCGAGCGCCGGGCCCGCGACGGCGAGGAGGCGAAGGCCGAGCTCACCCAGGCCAACCTGCGCCTCGTCGTGTCGATCGCCAAGCGCTACGTAGGCCGGGGCATGCTCATCCTCGACCTCATCCAGGAGGGCAACCTCGGGCTCATGCGGGCAGTCGAGAAGTTCGACTACACGAAGGGCTTCAAGTTCTCCACCTACGCGACGTGGTGGATCCGGCAGGCGATCACGCGCGCCATCGCCGACCAGGCCCGCACCATCCGCATCCCGGTGCACATGGTCGAGTCGATCAACAAGGTGCACCGGGTGCAGCGCCAGATGGTGCAGGAGCTAGAGCGCGAGCCCACGGTCGAGGAGCTGGCCGAGAAGGTCGACATGACCCCGGCCCGGGTGCGCGAGATCATGCGCATCTCCCAGGACCCGCTCTCACTCGACTCTCCGGTGGGGGAGGAGGACGACTCCAATCTGGCCGACTTCATCGAGGACCAGCAGGCCGAGGCCCCAGCTGAGATGGCCGCCCGCATGATGCTCACCTCGGCCGTCCTCGAAGCGCTCGACGAGCTCAACGATCGCGAGAAGCAGGTCGTACGGCTGCGCTTCGGCCTCGAAGACGGCCAGGCCCGCACGCTCGAGGAGGTGGGCCGCGAGTTCGGGGTCACCCGCGAGCGGATCCGCCAGATCGAGTCGAAGACGCTGGCCAAGCTGCGCCATCCGCATCGCAGCCAGAAGCTGCGCGACTACCTCGACGGCGAGTGAGCGGCGCCCGGCCCGTCTGACCGGGCGCTCGGGACCGACTCAGTTGAGGGTGGGGTCGCCCTCGAGCCCGAACTCACCGTCGAAAGGTGAGTCGGAGAGCGACGGGTCGGTGAACGAAGAGTCGGCTTCGGGCCGCAGCTCGAGGATCGACGTCACCGCGCCGCCGCTGGCATCGTCGAGCAGGCCGATCGTGCGGACGCGCCCCTGCTCGTAGAGCTCGGAGAGCAGCGTGCGGGTATCGGCGTAGCGGGCGTTGGCCCGCACCCTGTCGAGGGCCCGCTCGAGCTGGTGGTAGCGCTCCTGGCCCGCCTTGGTGCCGTAGTAGTAGCCCACGACCAGACCGATGACGAGACCCGTTTTGAAGCGCATCGCTCCGTTGTAGCGCATCGAGAACGCCGTTCGGAGGACGGTCGACCCGCTGCTATCCTGCCCCTTCGTCCTTCCGGGGTAGCTCAGCTGGCAGAGCGTCTGACTGTTAATCAGAATGTCGTGGGTTCGAGCCCCACCCCCGGAGCCGAGAGGTCACGACCCGAGCGGATCCCCGCCGGGGCGGCGGTCCTCGTCGCCGGAAGTGAGGCCGATGCGTGCCGCCGGGAGCAGTTCGCCGACCTAGCATCGCCCGTGTCCGGGGCGGTAGCTCAGTGGTCAGAGCACCCGACTCATAATCGGTGACGCGTGGGTTCGATCCCCACCCGCCCCACCCGGTCGCCGTACGCAGTATCGCCCGTCGGCACGCCCACGCTGGCGCGCTAGGTTGCCCGTCGGTCGGACGAGCCGAGGAGACGACGTTGGACTTCACCACGCTTGACTACGCCGAGCACGCCGGGGTGGCCTGGGTGACCCTCGACCGGCCGGACGTGCACAACGCGTTCGACGACGTCATGCAGGAGGAGCTGCGCTCGGTGTGGCAGTCCCTTCGGGTCAACGACGACGTGCGCGCGGTCGTGCTCACCGGCGCGGGCGAGAAGGCCTTCTGCACCGGCATCGACCGCAGCAACGTGCCCGCCGACGAGGGTGAGTTCTTCTTCGACCCCTACACCTACGACGACCCGGGCACGCTCATCGGGCCCAAGAGCCAGGGACTGTGGAAGCCGGTCGTCGCGGCCGTCAACGGCATGGCGTGCGGTGGCGCGTTCTACATGCTGGGCGAGGCCGACGTGATCATCGCGGCTGAGCACGCCACCTTCTTCGATCCGCACGTCACCTACGGGATGCCCGCCGTCTTCGAACCCACCCTGATGTTGTCGCGCATGCCGTTCGGCGAGCTGTTGCGCATGACCCTCCTCGGGAACTACGAGCGCATCAGCGCGGCGCGTGCCGAGCAGATCGGCCTCGTCAGTGAGGTGGTGCCCTACGACGGGCTCCGCGACGCTGCCGCGTTCGTCGCCGAGTCGATCGCGGCCCAGCCCGCCGCCGCGGTCCAGGCCAGCCTGCGCACGATGTGGGCGGCCCGCGATGTCGGCACCCAGCACGCGGTGGGGCTCGGGAACGTGCTGCTGAACCTGTCGATGACGCCGCAGGCGCTCGCCGAAGGTCAGGCCCAGTTCAGCGGCGGCCAACGGGTCAAGCCCCGAGTGCGCTGAGGCCGCTACCCCTGGTGGAGGAAGGCGCGCCAGCGCGCGGGCAGGGCGCGGGGCGTCAGGGCCTCGGCCGCGCGTAGGAGCCAGTCGAGGCAGTCGGCGGGGTCGGTGCCCACCGGCACTTCGACGACCAGGCCCCGCTTGGGGTGGTCGCTCAGGCGCTTCCACCCTTCCGGGAGGTCGACCCCCTCGCGGGCCAGCGTGACGAGCGCTCGCGGCCCGCCGGGATGTTGGAGGCCGATCGAGTCCGGCTGCACCGTGTTGCGCTTGTCCTCGCCCGCGACCCACGTCGCGATGGGCAGATCCGGGCCGCGGGCCGAGAGCCAGGCGAAGACCCCGGCCCGTGCCCGGGGGGCGTCGTCAGGGGTCTCGTCCTCCCCGTCGTCGTCGACGACCGGGAGCAGGTTCACCCAGCCCCGGTGCCGAGCCGAGAACTCGCGGAGCCGAGCGATCAGGACGTCGCGACCGGCCACCGTGAAGTCGAGGGCTTCGGGCTCGGCGGCCACCTCAGAGCTCGTCGAGCCAGGCCGGAGCCCGGTCGAGGAGGAAGCTGCTCACCTCGTGGCAGGTGTCGAGCACGTCGCAGAGTTGCTCCTGGCCGAGGAAGATGCGGTCGAGGCCGACCTCGATCCGCGAGATGATCGTGAGGCTGCGCTCGGGTGCGTCGGTGACCGAGGCGAACGAGTCGATGGCCGAGACCTCGAGGGGCAACTCGGTGCCGCCGACCCCGGCCAGATCGGTGGCCAGCACCAGCAGGTCGGGGCCCTTGGGCAGCGGGGGTAGCACCCAGGTGAAGGCCAAGGGGAAGGCGTAGCCGTCGGGAGGGTCGGCGCCCTCGGGCAGCTCCATCATCTTGTCCTCGAAGCCCAGCAGCACCCGGGGATCGACCTCCAACGCGAGGTGCAGGTCGAGGGGCCCGCCGCACGCGTCCTCGGGGTGCAGATCGACCTCCCACGCCTGGCGCAGGGAGTAGGTCTCGACGAAGTGGCGCTCGTCGTGAACGTGGAACTGATGATCGACGGCGTGATCCTTCAGATCGGCAACGAAGCCGGCGACGTCGATGATGGCCAAGGTGCACTCCTCGTGGATGGCTCGCCTTAGCCTGCCACGCGTCGCGGCGCGCGGCTACCGTCGCCGCATCGTGAACGACGACCAGCTGAGCGAGATACTCCTGGAGACGGCGGCCGCCATCGGGTCGGCCCTGGGGGGGCTCGACGACTGGGGTCTCGCGGGCACGAGATCAGGGCAGTACCGCAGCGATCTCGCCGCCGACGCCGCCGGCCTGGCGGTGCTCGAGCGGGCGGGCGTGGGCGTGTTGAGCGAGGAATCCGGTCTGCACCGACCCGACGCGGGCGTGGTCGTGGTCATGGATCCCCTCGACGGATCCACGAACGCGTCGCGGGGCATCCCGTGGTTCGCGACGAGCCTGTGCGCGGTCGACCGTTACGGTGCCCGTGCGGCGTTGGTGGTCAACCTCGTGACCGGCGAGCGCTTCGATGCGACCCGTGGCGGCGGTGCCCGCCGGGACGGTGCCCCGATCCGTCCCAGCGCGAGCACCGACCTGCGCCAGTCGGTGGTCGCCCTGTCCGGGTACCCGCCGCGCTACCTCGGGTGGAAGCAGTACCGGGCGCTCGGCGCGTGCGCCCTCGATCTGTGTGCGGTCGCGTCCGGCGTGGTCGATGGTTACGTCGACTGCAGCTGGGACGCCCACGGCACCTGGGACTACGCCGGGGGCCTCCTGGTGTGCGCCGAAGCGGGCGCGCCGGTGGTCGACGCACATGGTCGCGAGCTCGTCGTGCTCGATCACGCCGCTCGTCGTACGCCGGTGGCCGGCGCCACCCCCGAGCTCCTGGCCGAGCTGCTGGCGGCTCGCTCGTCGTTCACGACACCCTCGTAGGTGCACCGGGCCGAGACGTCGGCACGGCCGGGGCATCGGCCGTTTCGGCGTCGCCCGCTCGTACCCTTGGAGGCATGAGTGACCAGCTCCACCGCACCCTGCTGAAGGCCTTCCGGCGGCTGCCCCGCGGTCTTCGGGTGCGCCTCGTGCGCCTGTTCTCGCCCTCGTTCACTGTCGGGGCCATCGCGGTGGTCGAGCGTCCCGACGGGGCGCTGCTGCTCGTGCGTCAGGTCTACCGCCCGCGCTGGGGACTGCCCGGCGGGTTGTTGGAGCGGGGCGAGGATCCTGCCGACGCCGCCCGACGTGAGGTGTACGAGGAGGTCGGCCTGCCGATCGACCTCGTCGGTGATCCGGCGGTCGTCGTCGATCCGGTCCCGCAGCGGGTCGACGTCGTCTTCCGGGCCCGCCCGATCCGGCTCGCCGATCTCGAGCAGGTGCGACCCACGTCGGCCGAGATCGCCGAGGTCCGCTGGTTCGCACCCGATCGACTTCCCGAGCTGCAGCGAGAGGCGGCCGAGGCCATGGTGACGCTGGCCCGCCGAGACGCTCAGCGAAGTGCGCCGCCCGACACCATCAGGGCCTGACCGCTCACGAACGACGCCGCGTCGCTGCACAGGAAGGCCACCACCGACGCCACCTCGTCGGGGTCTTGGAGGCGACCGAGGGGGATGTGGGCCTCCACCCATTCGTCGAGGCTGCCCGAGGTCGCGGTCACGAGATCGTCGAGGCCGGGATTGGAGGTCGACGCCGACGCCGGCGTGACGCCGAGGGGGAGGACGGCGTTGACCCGGATCGCGCCGGCCGCGAGCTCGTCGGCGAGCACCTCGACGAGCCGGCCGAGGCCGGCACGGGCGGCGGCGAACGCGCCGTAGCGGGCGGGCAGATTGTGGCTGGCGAACGATGACAACACGACGATGCTCCCGCCTTCGCCCTGGCGGATCATCGGCGCCGCGCAGGCGCGGGCGACCGCGAACGGGCCGAGCAGGTTGGCGACGATGCACGCATCCCACGCCGGCTCCGTGAGCTCGAGCAACGGTGCGGTGCCCAGATCGGGTCCGGTGCCGCCACCCATGGCGCAGCACACGTCGAGGCGCCCGAGTGTCGCGACGGTGTGTTCGACGGCCTCGTGGATCGCGCCGTCGTCGGTGAGGTCGGCCTCGACGGCGAGGGCCCGCGAGCCGAGTCCGTGCAGCTCTTCGACGAGCGCGTCGAGCTCACCCGCCGGCACGTGCGACGAGTCGCCGGTCCCGTCGGCTCGGGGAGGGGCGTCGACCACGGCCACGTCGGCGCCGGCGAGGGCCAGGCGCAGGGCCGTGGCCCGGCCCATGCCGGGCGGCCGAGCAGCGCCGGCGACGAACGCGACCTTGCCGGTGAGGATCGGACCGGTCACCGAAGGCCCGCTGTCGGTGTGAGGATTGCCGCTGCCGTCGTGCCCCCGACGGCGACCGTCTCGCCGGTGACGCCTGCGGCCGCTGCGCTGCAGAGGAACGAGACCACGTCGACTGCTCGTACGTCGGCGATCGGCCCGTCGGCATCGATCGGCAGGCAGACGGCATTGGCGGTCACGCCGCTCCCGGCCAACTCGGTGGCGAGGACGCCGGTGAGGGCCAGTACTCCGCCGCCGGCGGCGCTGTGCGGGCCGTGTCGGGGAACGCCGATGCGTCCTGCGACCGACGTGACGACGACCAGACGGCCGCCGCCGCCCGCGTCGACCATCCGCCGTGCCGCCGCGCGGCAGACCGACCAGGCCGCTTTCAGCTCGGCATCGACCACCCGGGCGACCTCGGCGGGCCCGGCGGTGAGCAGTGGCGCCGGCCTCTGCCCGGGCGCCGCGGTGGAGCAGACCGCGATGGCGATGCTGCCCAGATGGGCGGTCGCGTCCGACAGGACGGCGTCGACTTCGGCAGCGCTGGTGAGGTCTGCGGTCAGGGCGAGTGCCCGCCCGCCCCGGGAGCTCACCTCGTGGGCCAGCGCGTCGAGGTCGGTTGCGGTCTCCGGTCGATCGAGGCACGCGACTCGAAGGCCGTCTGCGGCCAGGCGGTGCACGATGGCAAGACCCATCCCATCGGGCCGGGCCGCGCCGGCCACGATCGCAGCGGCAATCCCCGGAGACATGCGCCGCACCCTAGTTGTGTGGCGCGGCCGGTCGGGCGGGGCCGGAAGCCTCTGTTGTCACGGGGAGCCTGAGCCGACTATGCCCGTGGGCCTCTTCTCGCGAGTCGGGGCCACCGGAGGTCGCCATGAGATCCTGGCTGCGGGCACTGGCAGTGGCGGCCACGGTGGTGGTCCTGGCCGGGGCAACGGTCGGCTGCAGCAAGAAGAACAAGGCGGACGACGACTCGGCCGCGACGACGACATCGATCGGCACGAACGACACCTCGATCTCCCCCGTCGGCACCGGTGATGGTAGCAGTGGGGGCGGCGGCGGTGACGCGTCGACCTCCACCACGAACGGCCCGGTCCCGAGCCCGGCGCCGGGGCCTGGTCCGGCGCCGTCGTGTCCCGACATCCCGGTTCCTGCCGGCCCCGTAGACCTGACGACCGGCACCGGTGACTACAACGGGTCGGGTGGCGCCGACACCCTGTACGTGTACAACGCGGGGAACGGCACCTGGGTGTTGCTCGTGCAGTTCGCCGGCGGCGGCGCCGCTCAGGCCTCGGTCAACAGCGCTGAGTTGTTCGCGGGCGGCGCTGCGGCTCTGAACGGTGGCGACATCGACCAGAACGGCAAGGACGAGGTGTTCGCCCGTGAGGGCGCGGGCGCCTACGCCGCGATCATCGGGGTGCACGAGGTCGTCGGGTGCGCGCTCGTCCCCGTCGTGCCTGGCGGTTCCCCGGCCCTGCTCCCCGTGGGGGCCAGCGTCGGAAGCATCAGCGGCGCCCAGTGCGGAGGTGGCGACGGAGGCGCCTCGGCGCTCTTCCTGGCCGAGGGCGGGAGCGTCGACGGCTCGACCTACGACATCGTGACCCGGGAGCACCGGCTCAACGGCACCGTGCTCGACGAGATCCCTCCGCCGATCGAGACCACGGCCCAGCTCGGCGACGAGGGCTATGTCGCGGCGTCGAGCTTCAGCTGCTACACGGTGAGCTACGTGCCCTGAGGCCGGGCCCGCCGCTGCCACTCGGCCAGTTCGGCTCGATAGTGCGCGGGGAACTCGTGGCGGCGTGCCGCTCGGGCGATGAGCTCGATGTAGTCGGGGAACGGGTCACCAGGGGTGTCGTCGGACGCGAGGTAGACCTCGGCGAGCACAGTCGACGTATCGAGGGACACGGTGGCACGGATCCGGCGGTAGGAGCCGACGGCTACGCCCTCGTGGCGGTCGAGCTCGGCGAGGTCGGCATCGGTCAGCGCCCACACCAGCCCGTGGACCTCGGCCCGTGGCTCGGCCACGACCGTCGCGTAGCCGCGGGTCGTGATCGAGAAGCGCCAGCCGTCGAGGCGACCGGGCCCCAACAACTCCGCGGTCTCGCACCTCACCCGCATCTCGTCGACATCGGTGTTGCGGCCGTAGCCGAAGTAGACGGTCCTGGTCACCACGCCTCCCGGGCCGGACCGTACCGTCACGGCTCGGCGGCGGGGAGCCCAGGCACCGCCCACGGCTAGCCTGACCGGTCTCGGGCGCGTAGCTCAGTTGGCTAGAGCGCTGCCCTTACAAGGCAGATGTCGGGGGTTCGAGTCCCTCCGCGCCCACGACTGTTGTGAGAATGACAACGAAATCGGCCAATTACCCCTGGTCAGACGCAGGGTTTGAAAGACGAGACGAAGGTTCCGGAGTCGGCTCGGGGCCGTGCCCCTCGGAGCCGCAGTCAGGCTGACACCGAACCACGCGGCAGTCCTGTCCGTTCGTTCGGCCTACTCGTTGAGCGGAGTCGTACGCGGTGGAGCGAACCGTGCGAGCACCACGCTCTCCGGTCGAGCGTCGCCCTCCCAGCCCCACGCCGCGATCTGGTCGTAGGAGCGGCGACCGACGCCTGCCCGTACGATCTCGAAACGGCTCGTCTGCACGGTCGCGGACGGTTCGCCGGCACCGACGACGCTTTCACCAGCGTCGTGCAGGATCCGCAACGCACCGGTATCGCCGCGTTGCGCGCCGATGCCGCCGGAAACACCACGGAACGCGTACGCGATCGCGTCGGAGTTGCGCTCGCCCGGAACGCCGAGCGCACCGCGCAGGTCATGCTCGTGCGTAACGGTGTCAGTCAACAGCATCGCCCGCATCAGCGGGTCGAACTTCGCGATCATCGGTTCGACGATGGCACTGCAACGTGCCCACTCGTCGAGCACCTCGCCGATCGGGATGTCCCTGCGCGCATCGACCTGAGCAGCAGTCCACTCATCGCTTGCCACCTCGGCGAGGTTTCCGGAAACGATGTCAGCAGTGCCACCCGCCAGGTGGGCCACAACATCGCGAACCCGCCACTCGGGTGTCGCGGGCGCAACAAGCTCGAGCGTCTCCTCAGGAAGCTCACACACGAGAGCAGTGATGCGGACTCGGACAGACCGGTAAACAGAGGCGTGATCGATATCGCTCATGAGAGCGACGCTACTAACGGCCCGCTGCGAAGACCCGAGAGCCCGCGAACGTCCCGGTGTCGGCGTTCTGTGACACCCCCGGCCGTAGGGACTGCCGCGCGGGGGAGGGGACATCTGAGCTGGCTTGCCCGACGGGCACCGGCTCGTGAAGAGCGTCGGCACCCTTGGCTGGCCCTCCCAAGCTGTCATTGAGGTTGGCGCGGCCGTCGTCGGACTCTTGGACGACACGCTTCCGGCCGCCCTGACGGCACGTGGTAGTTCATCGGAGGGCGCGAGGGCCCGAGGACGATCGCCATGAGGTCCCCGAGTAGCGACCGAGACCCCTCTATCGGCGAGCGCATCCCGGCAATACACGCCGCATCGACGGTGAGGTCGGGCGGGGGCAAGCGCAGGAAGTACTGCGTTCGGACTGGTGTCCGTGGGTCACGCTGAGACCTGGCTTGTCCTAGCGGGCGACCAGTCCGGTGGACGCGGCGGTCTCCAACCATCGCCGTTCGAGTTCGGCCCCGTCGAAGTGAGTTGCTGGCCCTTCGGGGGTCGCTCCACTCGTCGCGGTCGAGCGAGGGAAGGTCGGCCAGGTAGACGTGGAGCGCCCCGCTCCAACGCGACGCGGGGTATCGACGTCGTGGATGGCGTCAGAACCCAGAGTCAGTACCTGGCCGGCTTCGACGCGGCGCCACCCGCACGACGCGATCCCCTGGCGAGCGCGTTGATACAGCCGGTTGTTCTCATAGCCAGCCCACACCCCGATGACCGCCTCCGTGGTGCGCCCACCGAACTTGGAACCGGTGAGCGCGGAACCCCGACAGGCGGCCTACCGATCGGCAGTGGCCGGTCAGAGCTCGATCCAGGTTTCGGTGACGTAGCCGGAACAGTTGCCGTCCGGGCCGAAGCTCGCCTCCATGAGTGGCTGGAATTCGGCATCGGCGAGCATGTTGTCGGCGATCTTGCCGAGGGCCGCTTGGTCCTCGGCCTCATAGCTGGTGACCATCCGCAGTGGCGTCCTATCCATCATCAGCATCACGCGATAGTTCTGAGCTCCATGCCGCTCCAAGAGCGCCTTGAACTTCGGGGCATCTGCGATGGCGTCGTTCTCCCGCCCCGGGACCAGCATGGTGACGGTGCTGCTTCCTACGGTCATGTCGTTCTCTCCCTGCCCGGCATCGTTGAATGGTGTTTACCAGTGGCACGAAGGTATCCCGCTGGTTCCACCTCTGCGCCGGAGATGCCATCACGTGCTCGAGGTCGTGCCGTCATGCGGGCGACGGGGTCCTGGCGTTGTCGCGAAAGGCAGCGCATGACTCTCAGGCTTCGGCCAGTCGGTCGGCAGCCCGTACGTGCCGCACGCGCACACGTCGACACCCGAGCGAGACCCGGCAGAGGTCATCGCCCTGACGGCGAGGTCGGGGTGGGGACAACTGCGCAGAGTGCGCCGCCGCATGACGCGAGATCGACTTCAGTTGGGTGCTCCGTCGTTCGATGTTGGTTCATCGCTCGGCAGCGGAGACGAGGCCAACTAGGAGCGAGGTAGCTTCGCCTGGTGCCGAAGACGCTCACCATTACTGCCCGCCAGGCGCAGTTCGCGTCGTGGACGATGTATCTCCTGATCGACATCGTGGTCTTGAACCTGTTCGTCGAGTTCACGGACACGATCGTTATCGACTCGTTCTACATCTCCGTCCTGACCGCGATCCTGTTGCGACTACTGCTCGGCGTGACCATCTATCTCGAACACCGATTGTCGGCGTACTTCGCAAAGAAGACGTACAAGGCTGCTTGGGCTGTGGGAGGTATCTGCAAGTTCCTCGTTCTGTTCACGAGCAAGTTCGTCATCCTCGAGGTAATCAACTTCGTTTTCGGCGACCACGTGACTCTCGGAGGGTTCGTGGAGATCGTGGCCGTCATCGTCGCGCTGATCGCAGCGGAGTTCGCGATCCGAACAGTTTTCGACGTGCTCGGCCGGGAGCTGAACGAGGCTAGCTAGCGCGCAGATCACCTCGGGAGAGCCTACGACCAAGACCTGCACCGAGCCGTGCTGCCCTAAGCCCCGAGCAGCGCCTAGGTGCCGTTCGGCGCTCGCCGTCAGTGCTTTGCCGATCCTCCTCGGTCGGAGGACGTCGTGTCCAGCGTCGAGCCCCATGTCCCGACGAGGCCGTTCGGGCATGGCGTATGACGCTCACGCCTTGGTCGCCGCCAAGGCGAGTGGTACGTGCCTGATTCAGAGTCGGGGGTGGCGCTGCGGGGGTTTTCGTAGCGTTCGGGTGTTCGACGGTCTGACTCTTTATGTGCCTGCCGCCCCTGTTC
>Ga0209048_10002096_pt1 | contig 19987 bp, 12 predicted proteins | sample FrelakmetCRP12CR_FD_187146 | JGI IMG/M metagenome (GOLD analysis project Ga0209048, IMG submission 187146) | Freshwater lake sediment microbial communities from the University of Notre Dame, USA, for methane emissions studies - CRP12 CR (SPAdes)... | ecosystem: Environmental > Aquatic >... | reverse complement strand
AGGTACGCGACATCGAGATTCGGGTTTACAAACTCCGCCTTACCGAGTTCATTGAACTTGATCACGTTGTAGTCAACCGCTTCCTCGGCGATGTCAATGTGTTCCTGGCGGATCACCAGGTAACGACCGAGGACGTAAATGTAGGTGTCGACCACGTCCTTTTCGGTAAGGCCCAATGCCGTAAGTGCGTTGGTGGTCATGATTTCTCCTCAGCGTGGTCGATTCGATGGCAAGTGTCTCGGAGAGAGGCCTTCAGCTCCTTGTTGGACGTCTGAAAGCCCTTGATCGATTTGTTCATTTCACCGGTTCGATGTCGGGCAGCACCCAGCTGCGGTCGAAGTAAGGCTGGGTCGGGCCATAAAGACGGAAGTAAGTGAACCAGCCTTTGCCGGGGATAGTCTGAATCCAGTTCGTGGCCGGTTTTCCGGCCGGTGCCTTCGGACCGAAGTAGAGGTCAACCGAGCCGTCGGCGTTTTTCGCGATCTTGTCGCGAGACGAACGATCGGGCTGCACGCCCGTATCCACGAAACAGCGCGTTTCATTGTCATAGACGGTGAATGACCAGAACTGTGCTACGGGAGCATTGGGCGGCACGTGCAGCTCATAATTCTCGCTGCCGTTGAGCCAACGCCCTTTACTGTCCTTCGACGATTCCAGATACACCTGCCCGAGTCCCACCGTGCGCCCCATCATGCCGACAGAGACTCCGACCGCCTCGTAAAACCAGGAAGTGCGTTCGTCGAGTTGCGTATGGTGCGGGGCTTCCTGATTGGTCTCCTTCAGGAACAGCGAAATATCCCACTGCTTTCCCGGCCAGACCTTCGCGCCCTCGATGCGTTTTTCGTAGCCAATGGTGCGCGCCATCACTTCGCCTACCTGGGCCGCCTCGATGAGAGTCTGCTCTTGTCGTGCGTCCGGGTTGAAGGGCTTGCCCTTCTCAATCCCCAGCGGCTGGAGCATTCCCATGATCATCCGGTCGCGTTCGTGTACGGGTTCCTCGTTGATGATCCTGGACAGTCCTTCCCAGTACGCCAGTCCACGTGGCTGTGTCCCGCTCCACTTGCGGCCGTTGGGCCGGATGTGCGGGGCCTGCGGCGGGTTATCGCGCTGGCTGTAGGGATAGAGGCGTATTGCGGCCATCAGCGCCATGGCCTTTTCAGGATCGGGCTCCAGTACGCGGTGCGCCACCCAGATGTTGACCGTCGACGAGCGGAAGACGTAATAGCCGTCCGGGCGCATTTCCGGGTCGTTCGGTCCGAGGATGAGGTACTTGCCGCCTGCACCGTTGTCGGGTCCGGTCTGTCCGGAATCCGTGATGGGCCGCTGCCAGAAATCAACGACGCCTCCGGCCGTGGGGCCGGTAGGAATCTCCATCACGAGCGGGCCTGTGCCCTTCATGCTGGGGAACGCCATGATGTAAGGGGTTGTGGCGTTGGCGGTGAGCAGGCCAAGTTTGTCCGTGAACGTAAGGTAATCCACGAAATCCAGATTCCCCGCGCCGAACTTGTCGCGTTGTTCTGCCTGCCACTGCTGCATGGCCATGAGCGGCAGCGCCCAGAGGTAGGCTTGGCAGGCGCGCTGGAAATCGATGTCGTCGAAAATCTTCCTGGCGGTCGCGTCTGTTGGATAGCCGTTCGTCAGCTCGATTTTTCCGAGCCGGGACTCGACGATACCGCTGGTGGGCAATTGCTGTGCTTCAGGGTTGTTCATACATGCCTCCAACTTGTTGCCAATTGGCAATTCCAGTCAAGTCTACTGGACCCCTGAAGGCCTGCTGGGAAGATTCGCGCAATTTCGGTCATAGCGCCCGGAGGGTCTTTCCGAAGCGGCTCGCCCCCGACTTCGCCCAGCCGACACGCTCCCAGCGCATCGCGATGATCTGACTCAGTAACCATTCTCCCCGCCCCCGTCACCCCCGTTCAGACGGGCAACGCCCGAGTCGTAGGAACCGGATCGGGGCGGAGGTCCGTCGGATAGTCGCCGAACCGCTTGAGGTGGCTCGTCCCGTAGGGGCTGAGGAAAGCGAGGTCGGCAGGACGAATGTCCGCCCCCTCGGCACGCAGGGCATGAAGGACCTCGGTCTGATCGACGACGTTCTGGAGAGCCACCGCGTTCGCGATCAACTCGTTGTAGACAATGGCCTTCTCCTGGGCCGCCGGGTCCTGGGTGCGAAGTCCTCCCTCCCCGCCGAACCAGAGGTGCTTCGCGAAACGGTGATGACGCTCGACTTTGGTCGTGCACTGGTGGACGGCACGGCGAAGTTCGTCGTCGCGGATCCATTCGAGGAGAAAGCCCGTGCGTACCGCGCGCCCGAGTTCCTGCAGGGCGAGTGCGAAGCGGTTGCGCGTGCTGTAGCTGTTGAGCCGCGCCAGCACCGCCGACGGGGCGATGGCCCCGCTCTGGATCGCGATCGCCAGCCGCAAGAAGAGCGCGTAATGCTCCCGGATCAGCGGCCAGTGGACCGAGCCGCTGAAGAGCGCGTCGAGGCTCGGGTAGCGCTCCGATCGGTCCGGCCGATACAGCTTCAGATGACGCCAGCGGCGAATCCGCGGCATGAGCTCGATGCCGAGCAGATACGCGAGCCCGAAGACGGCCGCCGACTGTCCATGCGTGTCCGCATGCACGCGTCGGAGACGAAGATCGGACAGATTCTGCAGCAACGCATCGAGGATGTACGTCGCCTCGTAGGTACCGCAGGCAATGAAGCGGCTGAACAAGGCAATGTAGGTGTCCGCGATGTGGCGGTACGCGATCCCACCCGTCCGTCCGTAACGAATGTGGTGCTCAGCGAGAAGATTGTCCTCGTGCGTCTCGAAGTGCGTGCCGTCCGCTGCCGCGGCCGCTCCGGTGCCCCACTGCTTCGGAAGCTCGAATTGGGCGTAGAGATTGATGAGGTCGGCGGAGGCAGCACGCAGATCCGTGATGTCGATGTGGCGGCGATCGACGAACGCCAGTTGATCCGCGGAGACCGTTCCCTGAAGGTGCCGTGCGGCCTGCGTGGGCCCGAGACCGCAGCCATAGGCGAAGGTCGTGAGCACATAGCGATGGCGGGCGTCCTTGATCTGGGGCCCAAGGCGCGAGGGGAGTCCAAAATGCCGGCTCCACTCCGTCCAGTGCTCGGTATTGGCGATTGCCGCGAGAAGCTGGCGTTCCGGGACCCGCTCGCGGAGCTGACGCTCGAGTTCGAGGGCGGATGGCGGCGTGGCAACCGCCAGGATCGGCGAGACAATCGGTCGACCATCCTTGCCGCGACGGAGAAACGCTTCCCGTTCATGCCCGACTGCCCGCTCGAGGAACGCCGCCTGTCGCTCGAGTCCACTCTTCAGCGTCTGGACGAACCCATCCGGCCCTCCGCCCCATCCCTGCGATTCGGCGTACGCGGCGCCCGCCGCCGGATCCTCTGCCTCGCGGGGCAGACGATCCCAGAACCGATCATGGCTGAGCGAGCCCGTCACGAAGATCTCCCCGGCCTTGATCGCCGCGGCCAGCTCAAGGATTGCCACGACCTCGAGCGCGCGACGATTGAAGAGCTCGGGATCGCCCGGCGCATCGTGCACGAGCGGGCGCCATTCGTGCGGGACCGCATCCGCCGCACCGTCAATGCGGTAATAGTCCGAGTACGGCGGTTCCCAATCGGCCGCGACCCCGATGAGGGTGAGGAGCTGGCCGGCGCTGGCGTTCCCTTCCAAGGGTAGACACTGAGCGAGGCGAAGGAGCGGCGCTCGCAGTGGCACGAATGCCGCGCGCGCAAAGGGTCGCCAGTTGCGACGCTCGTGGGCCAGGTGCGCGGCGCAGGCCGCATCCAGCTCCTCGCGGCCCCCCTGCCCGAGGAACAGTGCCTCGAGACGCGCGAGTTTCAGGGCGGGCTCCTCGAGTGCTGCGTGAACATGCAGCGACTCGCGCAGCGTTCGGACCAGTCGGTCGGTCTCCTCCTGGCGTTCCTCGTACCACTCCCGGAGGCGCGACTCGCATTTCCACTCAATCCGCCGCACCAGCCGCAGCAACATCTGCGTCAGATCGTCGAGTGCTTGCCCGCGTGCCTGGCGGATCAGGGCGAGCAGCAGCGCATGTCGGCGCGGTGCCACATACTCGCGCAGCTCCGGCGCTTTGAGCCGACGCGCCTCGTTCGCCCACTGCAAGACTTTCGACTCCGCCACCGTTTCCAGTGCGTGCTCCGGATCCGGAAGTGCCTCGAGCCACCGGTGCCGTTCCAGAAGCGCGTTGAGGTTCTTCCTCGATGCACGACCGGGAGCACGGCAGATCAAGGCGAAGGGGGATTCGTGGTCGGCCGGATCGATCCCGAGCAACGCCTCGAGCGCCGAGCGGTCAGAGTCATCGAGACGGGCGCCGATGCGCTGCCATTGCGCGGCGTTGACCTGACTGCGCACCTTCGCGGCCAGCCGGGTCAACGTGTCGAGACTCGGCAGCTCGATGAGCGCGCGCACGAACGTGTCCACCGCCGCGTTGATGAGCTCAGCGGGATCCGTACGCGCCGCGGCCAACGTCATCATGGTTTGGTGGGCGAGCTGCCGGCCGGCGGCGCCCCAGGCGGTCACGCCGAGGTACCGGAGGATGGCCGAGCGGCGGCGGTAGAGCGTGCTCGCGGAATGCCGGACACCAGTCGCCCCTTTGGGATCGACTCGCCCGGCCACCTGCGCGACGATCGTCTCCGGAATCTCCAGTACAGGCAGAAATCGGCCGAGCGCCTGGAATATCTTCAGGTGCACGAGCAGCGCCACCTGGGATGCGGGCGTCCGCGCGACCGTGCGCGCCCACTCTCGTTCCTGGTACAGCGGACTGAAGAGCCGATGCCGCGTCGCCTGATCGAGGCGGTCCGGGAGTTTCGGGTAAAGCAGGCGCGATGCGCCGCCTGCGGCGATCGTATCGGTGATCAAGGGATTGGCCCGGCGGCTCGCTGGCCGCCTGTTCGTTGAAGGCCTACCAGTATCGCGCCAACTACAACGGACGCAATCCTTTGAAATCAGAGCATTGGAACCGTGCGTCTGCCGCTATGACCGAATTTGCGCGAATCTTCCCAGCAGGCCCGCAACGCTTCAACGACAAGGCCGGAATCTACTACGCGGCCGAGCTGCGGCTGATTCCAGAGTGGAACCCTATGGAGTACTGGCCGGCACTGCAGCGGCACGTCGGCATCCAGTGGATCCAGATGGTGCCTTTCGTCGAGGTCGGCCGCGTGGCGCCGGATTGGGAGTTCGCGGAGCTGCATCGCAACATGAAATGGGACGTGGGCTGCGGGCTGCGCGCGTGGGCCCATGGGCTGGTCGCGCGGGTGGACGTCGCCTACTCCGACGAAGGCTTCGGCGTGCAGATGATGGTCGGCCAGCCGTTCCAGTTCTGACGCGTCCGGTGAACCCGTATTGACCAGGCCCAACCGGATCAGTGCGGACGAACGACTTCCGCGTTCGGTAGTCGGCCGTGAAGGATGTTTCCCGTTGGACCGTCGTCGTCGCAACGATCGACCCCGTCGGCATACGTAGGCGATCTGTTGGCGACGCACGGGCGCGCTCACCATTTATTTGCAGCGACTTCCTTCAGGATCTCTATGTCCATTACCCGCTCGGCGAGGACCTTCTTCAGCCGGCCGTTCTCGTGCTCGAGCTGGCGCAGCCGCTGCACGTCCACCGCCTCCAGCTGCCCAAAGCGCTTGCACCAGGCATAGATCGTGACGTCGCTGACGCCGTGCTTCTTGGCCACTTCCGCCACCGGTGCCTTGTCGGTCTCGCTGAGGATCTTGACCATCTGCTCTTCCGTAAATCGCGTCTTCTTCATGGCTCCCTCGCTACCCGTCGGGGCCATCTTCCCAAAGTCTCAGCTGGTACGGAAATCGACCAGCAGGTCACGAGCTCGCGCGGAACGCCGCCGCGGTGATTCTCAGCCACAACCACCCGAGCGGCGTCGCCGAGCCCAGCCAGGCAGACGAGCTCATCACGCGGCGCCTGCGCGAGGCGCTCGAACTGATCGACGTGCGGGTTCTCGACCACCTGATCGTCGCCGGCGGCGACGTCACCAGCCTCGCCGAACGAGGGCTGATCTAGAAGGCTGTCGAAAGGCATCCTTTCAACAGCCTGATGCCGGGCCACGGACGGCCCGGCGAAATCACGCACGATCCCACGTGCTTGATTTCGGGAGCGCCGCGAAAGTCGCGCCTTTCGCAAGCGACGTTGAAACCCCCAAGGAAGGGTGTTTTCAACACCCGGCAAAGGGGCTTCGGCCCCTTTTAGTTTCGCCGAACGTGGGAACCGGCGATCCGGCAATCGCCTGGATCCGGACAATGCGGGCAATTCGCATGAGCAGAGCGTCGCTCCGAGTGTGACCTGAAGGATCGGTACTTCTCCGACTTATGGAGCTACCGTCGCGGCACCAGCATGCTGGTGTCCGGTCCCCTGACTGGGAGCAATGCCATGCGCTTGATCGCCATCACCGCTATCGTTCTGACATCGACACTGTTCGCCTCGACAGGAGCAGTTTCCGCAAGCGGACCATGGCAAGCGCTGCCGGACGTGGCGCCTGCACCCGCGGACAACCCGACGACCGCGCCCAAGGTTGAACTCGGCAAGATGCTGTACTTCGACCCGCGGCTGTCTTCGAGCGGCAACGTCTCGTGCTTCTCGTGCCACAACGTCATGGAGGGCGGCGACGATCACCGGCCGACCTCCATCGGCGTCCATGGTCACGTCGGCGGTCGCAATGCGCCCACGGTATGGAACGCGGCGTTCCTGAGCACCCAGTTCTGGGACGGCCGGGCGGCGACGCTGGAGGACCAGGCGAAGGGGCCGCCGGCCAATCCGATCGAGATGGGAATGCCCAACCTCGACGCAGTCATCGGCCGCGTACGCAACATCCCGGGATACAAGGTCTATTTCGAAAAGGCGTTTGGCGCGGGTGACGTGGTCACCATGGACAATGCGGCCAAGGCCATCGCTGCCTACGAGCGCACGCTGATCACCCCGAACAGCGCGTACGACAAGTATGCGAAGGGGGACGCGAAGGCGCTGACGGAGCAACAGGCCCGCGGCCTAAAGGCCTTCGCCGATGTCGGGTGCACGAGCTGCCACCAGGGCCCGACGTTCAGCGGTCCACCGCTGCCGGTCGGCACGGGCTTCTTCATGAAGTTCCCGACCTTCCCGGACAGTCCGTACGTCGCGAAGTACGATTTCCTGAGCGACACCGGGCGTGCGAGCGTCACGAAGAACGATGCGGACAAGAACGTCTGGCGGGTCCCCGGCCTGCGCAACCTGGTGTACACGGCCCCGTACTTCCACAACGGCCAGGTACACACCATCGGCGAAGCCGTGCGCATCATGGCGAGCACGCAGTTGAACAAGTCCCTGAGCGACGCGCAGGTCGCCGACATCGTGTCGTTCCTGGAAAGCCTGACGGGCCCCTTCCCGGATCAGCAGATGCCGCGTCTGCCGCCGACGCCGGGAGACCTCATCGACTGACGCCGGTCCCTCAGGACATGCGGGCACAGCGCAGACGCCGACCATCGGCCCTGTCGCACCGTCGGGACTTTCATGGGACGCACGCGCAAAGTGCGTCCCGAATTCGCCACTAGGGCTTCAGCGATGAATATGCCCGATTGTGCGGCGAATCAGCCACTAACACCGTGCGCAATCGCTGCGTGCGACCGCCGTATGAAAGCCGGTCGGTTGGGCGAATGATGTGATTTATTGCGGCCGTCGGCGCACCCGCGCCAGCAACTTCCGCGCCTCCTCGAGCCAAAGGATCAAGGAAGCCACCCCTGCGGCGAGCGCCCATTGAATGGGGGTGAGCGGCGTAGTGTCGAACAGGCGCTGCGCCGGCGACCAGTGAACGGCCAGGATCTGCAGAGTGAGTGCACCACCAACGGAAGCCCACAAGAGCCGGTTACTGAAGAATCGCGAGTTGAACGCCGTGTCGGCTTCGACCCGGGCGTTGAACACATTGAACAGCTGGAAAAGAACGAACGTCGTGAACGCGAGCGTGAGTGCTTGAGCAGGCGACGCGGTGTGCAATCCAAAGTATAGAACCGAGAGTGTTCCAACCATCATCATGATTCCGTACCAGAGGATCTTGCTGAAGCGAGTCAGAGACAGCAGGGGCGCGTTCCTTGGTCGCGGCTGCTCCTCCATCAGGCCCGGGCGGGCGGCGTCGAATGCGAGCGATATCGCAGGCGGCCCGTCCATAATGACGGCGATCCAGAGGATCTGCAGCGGGGTGAAGGGCTCGGGGAGCCCGGCCAGGGGCGCAAAAAACACCGTGAGAATCGCGCCGAAGGTCGTCGACAGCTGAAAGCGCAGGAACTTGAGGATATTGTCGTAGAGCACGCGCCCACGATGGATGGCGCTGACGATGGTCGCGAAGTTGTCGTCCGTCAGCACCATGGTCGCGGCCTCTTTCGCGACGGCCGTGCCGGTGATCCCCATCGCGACGCCAATGTCAGCCCGCTTCAAGGCGGGCGCATCGTTCACGCCATCCCCCGTCATTGCAACGACGTGCCCCTTCGCCTGCAGCGCGCTGACGATCTTGACTTTGTGTTCAGGCGCCACGCGCGCGAACACCGCGACCTTTTCGATGATGGCCGCAAGGTCGGCTGAATCCATCTGCTCGAGATCTGTTCCAGAAAGCGTCTCCCCTTCGAGGCCGAGTTCGCGTGCGATCGCGGCGGCGGTCGACTTGTGGTCGCCCGTGATCATCTTGACGGCGATGCCGGCCCGTCGGCAGCGTTCGATCGCCGCTTTGGCTTCCGGGCGCGGTGGATCCATCAATCCGACCAAGCCGAGGAAAGTGAGATCGGTGACGTACCGCGCAAGTTCGCCGGTGGCTTCGAAGTCGCCAGCGCGGAGCGTGCGCGAAGCCACGAGCAGTCCTCGAAGGCCGTTGCCTCCGTAACGTTGATAGGTCTCGTCAATCTGTCGGCGCCGGGCCGCGTCGAGGGGCTGTGCCGCGCCTTCGCGCAACTCCGAAGAGCAGCACGCCAGCAACACATCGGGCGCGCCCTTCACGTACAGGACGATTCGACCGCCCTGAGCGTGGAAAGTGGCCATGAACTTGTGTGCGGAATCGAACGGGACTTCATGGAGTCGCGACTGCCCCGCGTCGACGCTTGTGCGGGTCATGCCGTGCAGCGCAGCGAACACCAGCAACGCGCCTTCCATGGGGTCGCCGATGATGCGAGTCTCGTCGATACGGCTGTCGTTGCAGGCCGTCGCGGCCGTCAGCAACGCGATGACGTCAGGTCCGCCGTCTTGCCGCGCCCCAGGTCCCGGGCCACTACCGGCGTTGATTTCGACGGATTCACCTGCGCAGTAAAGGGTCCGCACCGTCATTTGGTTCAACGTCAGCGTCCCGGTCTTGTCCGAGCAGATTACCGTCGTGCAGCCGAGGGTCTCGACACTCGATAAGCGCTTTACGATCGCGTTCTGGCGCGCCATCCGCTGCATACCAAGCGCGAGCGTGACGGTGACCACGACCGGTAATCCTTCGGGCACGGCCGCAACGGCCAGTGCGATCGCGTCGATCAACAGATGTGCAAGGTCCGTACCGCGCAGCCACTCGAGAAACGCCAATATCAAGACCAGCGTCACAGCGAGCGCACCCAGTCGCTTGCCGAGCTGATCGAGCTGGATCTGCAGGGGGCTCGGGGGCTCGGCAGCGAGCGCCAGTTGCTGGGACAGCTGCCCGATCTCCGTTCGCGGCCCGGTCGCCGTCACCAGCAGTTCGCCGCGACCGCGCGTGACCAGGGTGTTCATGAAGGCAAGGTTGATGCGGTCCCCGACCGCCAACGGAGTGTCTGGCAACGGTTCGATGATCTTGCCGACCGGCGCGGACTCGCCGGTCAGCGCCGATTCGTCGATTTCGAGACGTGCGGCGAGAACCAGGCGGCCGTCAGCCGGCACCCGGTCGCCTGCCTCGACGAGAACCACGTCACCCGGGACGAGTGCCTCGGCGGGAATCTCCTGGGTAATGGCCGCACGCCGCACGCGCGCGCGTAGAGGCAGCATGCTTTTCAGGGCCGCGAGGCTCTGTTCGGCCCGGTACTCCTGATAGAAGGCGAACAGGGCGTTGATGACCACGACGCAGGCGATAACGATGGCGTCCTTGGTGTTGCCGATCGCGGCGGACAGGACCGCGGCGCCGAGCAGCACGAGGATGAGGACGCTGGAAAACTGGCCGGCGAATACCCTCCATGCCGACCGTGGCGGCGCCACCGGCAGCCTATTTGCGCCAAACTCGGCCTCGCGCGCTGCGATGGCCTCCAGCGGGAGGCCGTGTTCGGGACGAACGCCGAGACGCAGCGATGCCGCAGTGGCTGTCTCGGCGTGCGGGGGCAATGCAACGGTCACGGCGGTGTGCTTCCGACCGGGAGCCGGCTCAGCCTCGGAAAGAAATGTACACGTGGGTAAGCCGGCGAATTGCAGCGGGATCCTGGCCGTGTCGACGCCATCGTAGCTAATGCGAACTGCTGGCCGCACAATTCGAGCGCGACGTGGGACGATCGCAAGAGATTGACCTCACTCATTGGCAAGTCGATGATCGCGGGCCCCCTTCGGGCCCTGCGTGCTCAGTCCCGTTCGCGCTCAGCACCGCCATCGCCTTCCCCGTCGGCGCTGCGGTGGCAGCGGACGCAGTCCTGCAGGTCCTCGGCGACACCCTCCTCGCGGTGCTTGGCCTGCATGTTGGCCGGCGTGTGTTCGTGGCAGCCGTAGCACGTGTACTGGCTGTAGTCGTTGCCGGTGTGGCAGGTCACGCAGGATGGGTTGTGTTCCTTGTCCAGCGGGAAGAACTTGGCGTGGTCGAAGGTCGCTGGCTTCCAGGCTTGCGGGCGGTGGCACTGGGCGCAGTTGCCGGTCATCTGCCGATGCAGCGTGTCGGTCGGGGTCCTGTGGCAGCTCTCGCAGCGGCTCAGCTCGGCTTTCGACAACGCTGCATGGTCAAAGCTGGCCGGCTTCCAGGCTTCGGTCTTGTGGCACTTTGCACAACCGATGCTCAGGGTTCGGTGCATGTCGTTGGTCGGCGCGGCATGGCACGTATCGCAGCGGTCGCGAGTGGCCACACGCAGCACCGCATGCGAAAACGGCTTACGCATCCGATGCGTGAGCTTCGGATCTGCGTGGTCGCTGTGGCAGGCCAGGCAGTTCTGGTCGTTCAACTCCTGGTGGAACGACACCTTCAAGGGCGTGGCCTTGGTGATCGCAATGCCTTGGGTCGTGCGCAATCCGATGTCGGGCACCGCGTGACAGGCGATGCAACGGTCAGCCCTCGCGCCGCGCCAGGGCGTGTGGCAGGCGAAGCAGTCGGTGGCCAACGCGGCATGCCCCGGTCCGACGGGACCGGGGCTGACCATCAGGTGCGGGTAGATGAAAGCCAGGGCAACCAGCACCAGCAGATTGGCGCTGATGACGATCCAGAGCCAGCTGCCCTTCACTTCCAGCTCCAGAAGAGGCACACGGCCACGATGTGAGCCAGCGCCAACACGGCGAAGGCCAGCGTGATCGGGAAGTGCACCGAGCGCCACTGCTTCACGGTGTCGAAGGTCAGGCTGTCCCAGTAGGTGCGCTCGGCCAGTTGTTCGGCCGAAAGGCCGCGCTGGCGCATGTGCTGCCGCGCTTCCTCGAGTCTGCGGCGCGAACGGTCGAGCAGGAACTTGCCGGTCAGCCCGCTGGCGACGTTGACGAGCATCGCCACGACCGCCAGCCAACCCAGGATGGCGTTGAAGTGGATACCGGCGTGCACCAGCACCAGTAGCGAGCCCGTCCAGGCCATGTACTCATGCAGGCGCAGCAGCCTGGCGGGCTGACCGGAGCGGATCAGCTTGCGCTTGCGCAGTGAGTAGCCCAGCGAACCGAGGATCAGCAGCGTGCCGGGGATGCCGAGCCAACGGCCGACCCACACCGCATTGAGCAGGTGCAGCGCGGCGTCGCAAAGCAGCGTCGCAGCGGCCAATGCGAGCAGGGCCAGGTAGAAGGGCAGCACCTCGCGGCTGATCAGGCGGGCTTTCATCGCGTCACGCCTCGAGCACCAGGGCCGACTGAGGCTTGCCGACACACAGCAGGCAGTGGCCCTTGGTGATGTCGTGATCCGGATTGTCGGTGTAAGTGACGATGCCGGAGACAAGCCGTGTCTCGCAGGTACCACAGCTGCCCGATCGACAGCCCGAATCGACCGCCAGATCGTGCCGCTCGGCGAAATCGAGCAGGTTCGCGTCCTGGCCGTCCCACGACAATGTGCGGCCCGAACGACTGAAGTGCACCTCGATGGCCGCGTCAGCGACCACCTTGGGTTCGTTGGTCAGCGACACCGCCGGCCGCACCGAGGCCGGACCGAAGGCCTCGAAATGGATGTCGTCGGCCTGCACACCCCAATCACGCAACGCCAGCACGAGGCTCTGCATCATCGGCGGCGGGCCGCAGACGTAGAACTTATGGCGGCCGTGGGGCAGTGTGCCGCGCAACAGTTCGAGATCGATGCGGCCGACATGGCAGTAGTCGCGCCCCAGCACATCCTCGGGTCCGGGGCTGCTGTAGACCACGGTTAGCCTCAAGGCAGGGTGCGAGGCTGCCAAGTCCTCCAGGACCCGCTTGAAGGCATGGTCGGCGCTGCTGCGGACACCGTAATACAGATGAATCAGCCGACCTGGCTGCTCGGCAACACACCAGCGCAGCATGCTCATCAGCGGCGTGATGCCGACGCCGCCGGCGATGAACACGGCCGGCACGCTCGCATCCGGGTTGATGACGAAGTGACCGGACGGCGCCTGCAGCCGGAGCACATCGCCCAGGTGCACCCGGTCATGAAAGTGGCTGGATGACGCGCCCGGCGGCAATTCCGGCTGGCCTGCGGGTGACGGCACCCGCTTGACGGTGATGCGGTAGCCTGTCGCATCCGGTCGGTCGGAAAGCGAATAGCAGCGCGTGATCGTGCGTATGCCAGCCGCGAGCCCAGGCGCGTCGTCAGGCACGTCCAGCGAGAATGTCAGGTACTGACCCGGCTGGAACGGTGTGAGCGGTACGCCGTCGACGGGTTGAAGATGGAACGAGCACTGCGTCTGCGCCGCATCCTCGAACTCCCGGCTCGCCACGCGGAAATCGCGCCACCCCGACCAGGCGCGACTGGCAGTCGCAGGCTGATCCCGCGTTTCGGTCGCCGGGACTTCGCTGGACGAAGAGTGCCGCCGCGAGACGAAAAAGCCGACGACCGCGACCATCTGCAGCAGCAGAGCTGCGGCAATGTAGGCGAGCAGTTGAGAGGCGGTCACTTGCTTCGAGTATCCGGGCGAGCGCGCTCGAGTTGCACCGAACGCTCGATGCCTGGACGATCGGTGATCGCAACCTCTACGCTGCCGCAAACAGGGCGGAACATGGCCATGCCTTACTCTGAAGATCAGGCCGGTCCAAGGGCATCGTAGGCGGCGCTGCTTATCGATTTCCTAAGGGGAATCCGCATTCGAACGCCGCTGGCTGGCGGGTCGCCGGACAATAAATCAGCCATTTGAATTTATGCGCATCCAAGTGATGGGTCTGTTCGGCACCGCACCATCAGTCAGATGCCCGGAAGCTGCCCGTGGCCCGCGACAGCCGATGGCCGACTTAACGCATTCGCGACTGCCTGCTTTCCTTCAGCAGCACGGGCAGTATCGGATCGACTCCACCCGCTCGACCCCCGCCTAAATCAATATCCGCTCCACCTCATCCAGCGACACCTGATCATCCCGGCGGTCATACAGCCCGGTGGTGCGCGCGGACTCGTGATTGGCCATGCGCTGTGCAATCTCGAGCTTGCCGCCGTTGCGCAGGTACTCGGTGATCCCCGTTGCACGAAACGTGTGATTGCCAATCTGCGTGCGGATGCCGGCGGCAAGCGCGCGGCGGCGGATCATCCGATACACGTCGGCCTGGGAGAGGGGATTGTCGGTCAGCTCGCCCGTACGAGCCCGCGTGCTGCGAAACAGCCAGCCTTTAGGCTCATCCGCGACGCCGGCCGCGGCGATGTACTCAGTGAGATACGTGTCGAGCGAGTGATGGCAGGGCATCTCGTGCCGCTTGCCGCCTTTTTCGTGCAACCGCACCCAGGTGCGCCGACCCTGCACGTAGACATCCTCGGACCGCATCTTGATGACCGCACCGACCCGCGCGAACGTGTAGACCATTAAGGCAATCAGCGCCCGATCCCGCATCCCGACGACCGTGTCACCGGGGATGGAATCAAGCAACGTGCGGGCTTCCTCGGCAGTCAGCACCGGAGTCTTGCCCTTGCGCACCACGTGACGGGGACCACGCACCGGCGCCGCCGGGTTGGTCGCGATCACCTGGCCGACCACCAGCCAGTCGCAGAGCATGCGGATGGCGGCGAGGTGCTGTTTCACGGACGGCGGCGAGAGCTGCTTGCCGAGCTGCTCGACGTAGGCCGCCACGTGCACCGGCTCGAGGTCGACGAGCTCGGTGAGGCCATTGACCTCACACCAGCCCGCGAACCGCGACACCGCCCGGAAGTACGCCTTGCGGGTGTTGGGATTGCGGATCTGCGCCGCGAAGAACTCCAGGAACCGCTTGGCTGCGTCCGGCCGCGGCGCGAACAACGCCGGCACCATGGCGAGCGCGGATGCCTGGGCGCGTCTGACTGGCTCCAATGACCGCGACATCCTGAGATCCCCTGCCGGCTATTCTAATGAATGATAACGTCCTTTATCAATCATTATCCAGAGGGCGAAGGAGGGCAATCCAGTGGGCCCAACCGACCCGTCACTGCCTGGTCGTCGCAGCGCCGGTCCGTTTCTTCAGCAAGCCCTTTTCCTCCATGCCCGCCACCACCCGCGTCAGCTGCTCGTGCAACTGCAGCGCGGCCTGCGGCGTCATCACCAGTCGGCAGGCGGTCGTGCGCTGCGCAGACGCGCGCTTCTCCGCCGTGGGTTCCCCGTAGCGCGTGACCGCCAGTTCGACGCGCAACGTCTGGCCATCGAAGATCACTCGTTCACAGTGGTCCGCGAAGGTCTCCGCCACCTCCGCACGCTCCACGTACCCGCTCTTTGAATCCGCCATGGCCATTCCTCGTTCGCCTCAGCTGAGCCGCGGCGTGGCGTCCTGCAGGCTCCCGAGGGACTGCAGCGTCTGGGCGCTGGTTCCGAAGCCAGCCGCACCCAGTATTCCCACGGCCGGTGTGAACGACACATCGGACAGCGTACCGAATCGGTTGTAACGATAGGCCAGATCGCCGCCGATGGCCGCGGCATCGCTCCCGGTCAGATACTGAGTCGCCAATGCGTTCGTCAGCGCCCAGCTGGTCAGGCCAGGCGTCTGCACCAGCGCCGCATCGAACGCCGCCACCAGTCCGCCGAAGTTGAAGGTCTCGATCTTGTTGTCCCGCGTCACGTTGCCACCGCCCGGCAGGTAGTCCGCGGTGCCCTCGATGACCACCTGCAAGGTGTTCACGCTGCGATTGCTGCCGCTGTAGTAGCCGACAAAGGTGATCTGGTCTGTGGCGCCGATCTTCAGAATCAGGTCCAGTCCGCTCTTCTGGAACACCAGGTCGGCATACAGCGTCCCGCCGCCGAGCGAGAGCGTGTTGTCGGTCGTCGCGCTCGCGGCCACCGTATCGACCCCGTCGCCCTTGTTGAACACGATCATGTCCGCGCCCGTCCCGGTCGTGAGCGCATCGTTGCCGCTGCCGCCGATGAGCAGGTCATTGCCCGCCGCGCCGGTCAGGGTGTCGGTCCCCGCGCCACCGTTGAGCAAGGTATTGCCGGCCGTGTTCGAGAGAATGTCATTGCCGGCCCCGCCCTCCAGGATGTCCGTTCCGCCGCCGCCGACCAGCGTGTTGATGCCGGTATTGCCGCGCAGCAGGTTGGCGAGCGCATTGCCGGTTCCATTGATCGCGGTGCTGCCGGTCTGGAACAGCAACTCGACATTGGCCCCAAGCGTGTACGTCACCGAGGCATTGACCGCATCGACGCCCTCGCTGGCGTTCTCCGTGATCGTGATGCCGGTCGTACGGCCGACGACATAAATGTCGTTCCCAAGGCCGCCGACCAGCACGTCGGTACCGGCGCTGCCGCCGTCCAGCATGTCGTTGCCACCCAGTCCGGTAAGGGTGTTGCTCCCGCTGTTGCCGGCGATCACGTTGTCCGACGCATTGCCGGTCCCGTTGGCCGCCGCAGTAGCGGTCAATGTCAGGTTCTCGACGTTGTTGGCCAGGGTGAACGTCACGGCCGACTGCACCGCATCCGTTCCCTCGCCGCCGTTCTCGACGATGATGTCTCCGGTCGTCACGACATAGGTGTCGTTGCCCGCTCCGCCGGTCAGCGTGTTGACCGCGGAATTGCCGGTAAGCACGTTGTCGAGCGCATTGCCCGCGCCATTAATGGCGGAGGTCCCGGTCAACGTCAGGTTCTCGACGTTGTTACCCAGCGTGAAAGTCACCGCTGCATTGACGAGATCCGTGCCCTCCCCGGCGTTCTCGGTTACGACATCCCCGGTGTTGTCGACAGCATACGTGTCGTTGCCGGCGCCGCCGGCCATCTGGTCCGCGCCCGTACCGCCGTCGAGAGTGTTGTTGCCACTGTTGCCGGTCAGCACATTGGCAAGCGTGTTACCCGTCCCGTTAATGGCGGAGGTCCCGGTCAACGTCAGGTTCTCGACGTTGGTCGCCAGCGTGTACGTGACCGAGGCCTGCACCAGATCCGTGCCTTCGCTCGCGTTCTCCGTGATCGTGATGCCCGTCGTGCGAGCGATGACGTACGTGTCGTTGCCTTGCCCGCCGACCAGTACGTCCGTCGTGCCGCCCGCCGCGTCGAGCGTGTCATTGCCGGCTCCGCCCGTCAGCGTATTGTTGCCGCTGTTTCCGATGAGCACGTTGTCAAGGGTATTGCCCGTGCCGTTAATGGCTCCGCTGCCCGTCAGGGTCAGGTTCTCGACGTTGCTTCCGAGCGTGAATGTGGCGGATGCATTGACCTGATCCGTGCCCTCCCCGGCGTTCTCGGTCACGACGTCCGCGGCGTTGTCGACGGCGTACGTATCGTTGCCGGCACCGCCGACCAGCGTGTCAACGCCCGCGCCGCCATCCAGGGTGTCGTTACCCGCCCCGCCGGTCAGGGTATTGACCGCCGAATTGCCGGTCAGCACGTTGTCGAGACCATTGCCTGTTCCGTTGATCGCGGTGGATCCGGTCAGCGTCAGGTTCTCGACATTGGCCGACAGCGAGTACGTCACGCTGGCCTGGACCAGATCCGTGCCCTCCCCGGCGTTCTCGACGACGACGTCGCCGGTGTTGTCGACGACATACGTGTCATTGCCCAGACCGCCCGACATCTGGTCCGCTCCGGCCAGGCCGCTCAAGGTATTTGCCGCGGCGTTACCGATCAGGATATTGGCAAGTGTGTTCCCGGTACCGTTGATGGCGCCGGCGCCGGTGAGCGTCAGGTTCTCCACGTTGTTCGCCAGCGTCCAGGTGACGTCGGACTGCACGGTGTCGGTGCCGGCATTCGAGCCTTCGGTGACTGAATCACCGGTGCTGACGACGTACGTGTCGTTGCCCCCGCCCCCCGCGAGCACGTTGGCGGCGGAGTTGCCGGTCAGCACGTTGGCGAGCGCATTGCCGGTGCCGTTGATGGCCGACGTGCCGGTCAGCGTCAGATTCTCGACTTCGGCCGAAAGCGTGAAAGTCACGCTCGATTTCACCAGATCGACACCCTGTCCCACGTCCTCCCAGACACGGTCGCCCGTATTGTCCACGATGTAGGTGTCGTTGCCGCCGTGGCCCCACATTTCGTCTGCACCCGCGGCCCCGTCGAGCACGTTGTTGGCGTCGTTGCCCGTGAGCACGTTCGCAAGCGCGTTTCCGGTTCCGTCGATGGCCGCGAGACCCTGCAGATCCAGTACTTCCAGGTTCGCACCGAGGGTGTAGGTGGCGTTCGCCACCACCCGGTCGACACCCTCGTTCAAGTTCTCCACCACCGTGTCACCGGCGCCGAGGACGTAGGTGTCGTCCCCGAGACCACCTGCCAGCACGTTGGCGGCGGCGTTCTGCGACCCATCCAGCACATTGTCCAGGTCGTTACCCGTTCCCGCTATTGCGGCCGAGCCCACGAGGGTCAGATTCTCGACGTTGGTGCCCAATACATAGCCGATCGTGCTGACCACTTGATCGGAGAAGGAGTTGATGACGCCCGTCTCATCGACCACGTCGCCGGCGCCGTCCACGTAGTACGTATCGTTGCCGTCGCCGCCGCGCATCGTGTCGGCGCCGCCGGCACCGTCCAGGACGTTGTCCCCGCCGTTGCCGATCAGCAGGTTGTCGAGGGCGTTACCCGTGCCGGACAGGTTCTCGGTACCGGTCGCTCCGGCCAGCACCAGAGTTTCGACATTGCTGCCGAGCGTATAGGACGCCATGGCGGTGACGGTGTCGCTGCCCGCGCCCACACCCTCCACCACGACGTCCGTCGCATCGACCACGTACTGGTCGTCCCCGCCGAGGCCGATCAGCGTGTTGCTCGCGGTGTCCCGCGACCCATCCAGGTGGTCCGCAGCGGCCGTGCCCGTGCCAGTCGTCGACGCGCTGCCGATCAGGACCAGATTCTCGATCGAACCGCCCAGCGTGTAGCTGACGACGCTCTCGACGGTATCGTTGCCCTGTCCGTCGACTTCGACCGCAACGTCTCCCGCCCCGAGGCGGTACGTGTCATTGCCGAGCCCGCCGATCAGCTGGTTGGCGCCCACGCTCTGCGAGCCATCGAGCACATTGTCGAGATCGGTGCCGGTTCCCGAATCGTTGGCAGCACCGGTCAGTGTCAGGTTCTCCAGTTCGCCCTGCAGGACATACGACTGTCCGGCGATCACCGTGTCGACGCCTTCACCCGCATACTCGACGACGGTATCGCTGGAATCGACGTAGTAGGTGTCGTCGCCCGCGCCGCCGCGAAGCGTATCCGCACCCGCGCCGCCATCGAGAACGTTGTTCCCCGCATTGCCGTCGATGACGTTGTCAAGGGCGTTCCCGGTACCACGGATGGCGTACGCGGTCGCTCCGTCCAGGCTGTACGACTCGAGGATCAGGTTTTCGAGATTGCTGCCGAGCACGTAGTCGTACACGCTCCGAACCGTGTCCGTGCCCTCCCCCGCCAACTCGACGACGACGTCCTCGAGTGCCGGCAATGTGCCGTAGTAAAAGGGCGTGAACCGCTTTTGTTGATACTTGTCGAGCGTTGCCCAGTCCGGATCCGAGCTCCAGCCGGGATCCAGCACATAGATATCATTCCCCATGCCGCCAACCAGCGTGTCAACGCCAGAGCCGCCATAGAAGGTGTCGTTGCCATCCAGGCCCGTCAACAGATTGTCGTTCTCGTTCCCCTCGAGAATGTTATTCAGAGAATTGCCGGTGCCATTCAAGGCACCACTCCAGTTCAGAAGGTTCAGCCCCTCGATTCCGTTGCCGGCCGTGCTGGCGGACAGCGTATAGCTGACACTGGCCGTGACGACGTCGGCGGGACTGTTCATTCCCGCGTTCGGGTCTTCGATCGCGACATCGCCAACGTTGTCAACCACATAGAAGGTGTTGGAGTTCCCGCTGCCAATCATCACGTCCGCGCCCGTACCGCCGTCCAACGTCGTCTCCGCGTGCGACCCGTGTCCGTCGATGACATTGTCCAAGTCATTGCCGGTGAAACGTTGCCCGCCAGCGGCATATTGCACCGAGCCGACGTCGGTCAGGTTTTCGACGTTCGCCGGGAGCGTGTAGCTTGCGATCGAATAGATGGTATCGGTGCCCTCACCATTGAGCTCCTCGACGGTATCCTCGGCACCGGTGACGTAGTACGTGTCGTCGCCTTTACCACCCCGCAGCAGGTCCGCCGCCGAATCTTGAGTGTAGGGAGAACTATCGAAGAGAATGTTATCGCTATTGTTCCCTACGACAACGTTGGCCAGGGCATTCCCGGCGCCCGTCAGATTGAGCACGCCGGTGAGCGTCAGGTTCTCGAGATTGGCGCCAAGTGACC
>Ga0209048_10002095_pt1 | contig 20003 bp, 20 predicted proteins | sample FrelakmetCRP12CR_FD_187146 | JGI IMG/M metagenome (GOLD analysis project Ga0209048, IMG submission 187146) | Freshwater lake sediment microbial communities from the University of Notre Dame, USA, for methane emissions studies - CRP12 CR (SPAdes)... | ecosystem: Environmental > Aquatic >... | reverse complement strand
GGAGGGGGTTAAAACAGCGCTACCGCCGCTTATCGACAGACCCCCTCTAAATCTCCCCCTTCGTAAGGGAGAGACTCGAGTGTGTCAGACAGCATTGAACAGCCCTGCCATTTGCTACACTGTGAATCTGTTCCCTACTTTGGCGATCGGATGCTTTACTCACGACAGAAAACCTGGCTGACCAGCGCCGCGCCGCAATCGCGCCTGCAGGCCGCGCTCGGCGGAACCTACGCAGGCTGGCTCTCCATCGCCCGGCCATGCTGTCGGTGCCGATTCGGGAGTTTGCGCGGTCGGTGAACAAGGGCGTAGAGTAATTTATCCATGGCATACGCAGACATCACAATATCCGACCCAAACCCGGTCAAACGCTGGTTACAGGGACGTCGATTTCTAGATGTTCTTGGCTTGTTGAGAGACACTGGGTCCAAGGGCCATCTTCAAATCCTAGACTTTGGCGCGGGAGATGGTGAGCTTGTTCGCCAAATAGCTGGGCGTCTACCCGTGCAGGCTTGCGTTTATGAACCAACGGCTTCCCTTATGTCCGAGGCGAGGCAGAAGCTGTCCGGCTTGAACTGTGTAACCTTCGTGAACAGACTCGACTCGCTGGAACCAGGGATTTTTGATTACGTGTTCTGTCTGGAGGTCTTCGAGCACCTGCCGGACAAGGAGATAAGTGAGGCTATGGCGGATATTCATCGCCTGTTGAAGGCCGACGGTCTTGCTCTGGTTGGAGTTCCCCATGAACTGTTCCTGCCCGCGTTGCTTAAGGGAATCTTTCGTATGTCGCGCCGCTATGGCGCATTTGACGCGAGCCCCAAGGAGATTCTCGCAGCTACAGTGGGGCGCCCCCCATCGCCGCGTCCAGTGTCAGAAATATCTCCTGGGTTTTCCTATCACTTTCAACATCTTGGATTTGACCATCGGGTGCTGGAGAGAAAGCTTCAGGAACGTTTTCAGTTGGTAAACAAGTGGTTTAGCCCCTTTCCTCTGTTGGGACCCGCGCTGAACTCGGAGGTCAATTTCCTACTCCGAAAAGCCCAACCGAGTGGCGCAGCGGACCTTCTACCGGCCACCGAAATGTCGGTGTGTATCGATGGAAACCGCGCAAACCGTTCGAGAACTTGATGCTCGGCAATACCTTAGGGACAGCGGCAAACCAGCAGTGCAGCCAGTCACCTATTCTTATGCGGTACCCGCCTGCCAAGTGGCAGTAGCGTGCGCCGTGTGCAAGACTGTAACCTATGATTACGCGCACCGCGCACTTGCTGAGCACAACCACATCATCTACTACCCAGGGGAACCTTATGCCTCGTGTACAGCAGTCAAAAGGCAAATGTGCCTATTGCGGACAAGAAAAAACCAAAGGTGTAATGACAAAGCATCTGTCCGCTTGCCCCGAACACCAGAGCCTCATCGAAAAAGCCGAACGTAATAAAGCCGACAGTGAAACACTCTATCATCTTCGCGTACAGGACGCCTGGCGAAAAGAGTTCTGGTTGGATCTGGAAATGCGCGGTTCCGCCACTCTGAAGGACCTGGACAGCTATTTGCGCGCCATCTGGCTAGAATGCTGCGGACATCTAAGCCAGTTTTCAGTGGGCGGCTGGCGAGGGGAAGAAATATCCATGAAGCGAAAAATCCAAGAAGTATTTCAGCCTGGGGTTGAACTGACTCACATCTACGATTTCGGCACTTCATCCGAAACGCTGATCAAGGCAATAGGGACACGAGAAGGCAAACCCACCACCCGCCGTCCCATCGCACTCATGGCCCGTAACCTGATGCCGGAAGCCCACTGCATAGAATGCGGGCAACCAGCGGCATGGCTATGTAATGAGTGCTTGATTGAACAGGAGGTATGGGGGACCTTGTGCGACGATCATGCGCAATCCCACCCACATGACAATTATGGCGAGCCTATACGATTAGTGAATTCACCTCGGCTAGGAATGTGCGGGTATGACGGTCCCGCAGAACCGCCCTATTGAGATAACGGCAGGTGTTTCACCTGGGTTTAGCTCATCCTCAGGAACTGACGATTACCAGCGGGTAAATTTCGCTTGCGCAAAATTAAACAAGAATCTTGGTGGCCGCTATGAGCGACGACAGACGTGGTGCCGTGCCTAGAAAAAGAGACAATGGAAGAAGAGAAAATGGCGGCAACCTCTGGAGCAGAGCCTGGGCTTGGTTATGCCTAACCTGGAATCTAGGCTGGATTCGGGTACACCACGCTTTGAGCATGGGCAAGGCCCGGTTACAGCAAACGCTGGCCTGGCTTGGCCAGATCTCAGGCAAAAGCTGGACCTGGCTACACCACATCGGGAGCGTAAGCTGGGCTTGGCTGGGCGAAAACTCCGCGCAGTTAAAGACGCTTTTCGACCTGGCTCAGCTAGCCGCAATCGTTGCCGTCGTCTTCGGCCTCTGGTTGATCCATCACCAGTTACAGCAAACCCAGGCGCAAGTTCGCCTTGTGGTCGGCCAAACGCAGGCAGTAACGGCTCAGGAAACGGCCAAGGCCAACCGGGAGCTGATGATGCAGGTGTGGGATGATGCCAAACTGCGGCCTATTTTAGATCCCTCTACGAAAAATACCGACTCCAAAAAAGTGGATGGCTTTATCTTTATCCTGCTTCAGCATTATGCGACGGCTTTCCGCCAATGGCAGCAAGGCGGCATGACTCAGGATGCTTGGGAAGAACTTGCCATGACCGCCCGCCAGTTCTTCAAGAGTTCGGAAATCAAAAAACGCTGGCCGCAAACGCGAGACTTGTACAAAAAGGACTTTCAGGAATTCGTCGAAAAAAACAGCCAATAGCCGGGATCGATCGGCCTTTTGACCTACAGCCCCGGGTCTTGCCGTCCTCAACCTTCGCCCCCGGATGCATGCGTCAGCGCAAACTCCGCCAATTCCCCCAGGAGCCGTCCGAGAGCGGTATTAGCCGCCTGCACCCCGCCATAGGCGTTCTCACTGGGGGCGATTTCCACCGCCTCGAACAGTTGAGTCGCCATGACTTGCAGAGTAATCAGGTCGATCAGTCTGGCGCGCAGAATGATGCGCATGCGGCTGGGTTGCTCCAGGAATTCCTGCTGGAAACGGATAACATCGATATCCATGCGTATATCGCCGGACACCGACGCGGGAGCGGCCACCACGGCGCGAAACCCGCCGGTACTTTCCAGAGCACGCACGACCAGGGGCGCCAGCAGGCGCGCCGGAGTATCGGCCCACTCGCTCCTGGCGTAGTAATCCAGTGTCAGAGGGGTTTTGGTATAGGCGATGCGTCGAGTGTCAAAACCCGGCTGGGCCTGCGGCATGGCAACCAGTAACGCCCGGCTGCCGCGTCCCACCGCCTTGCGCGGCGCGATACGGGCGTCCAGCACATAGGTTTCGCTGGGCAAGGCGGGCGAGGCGCAACCGGCCAGCCACACCATCTCCAATACCACCAGCAAGGTCATACACATCCTGAGCGATATAGCTACCCCATGGTGGCGTTCAATCACTGCCGTTCTCCTTATGCATTACTCGCCCGGTCCCGGTCGGCGGGGCTGTTTGCCAAACAGCAACAGGCGGGGATCGTTTGCCAGTTCCCCACTGAAGCGCTCCAGAATCTGGGCGAGCTGCCGCAACTCGGCCAACAGGGCGTTTACCTGTGGAACCGCATCGCTGGTAATCGGCTGGAGACCGCGGCGACTTGCCTGGACCACCACGTCCAGCCCCTTAGCGGTTTTGGTGATGGCCCGCATGGTTTCCTCGAATGCAGTCAGGCCAGTGCTCAAGCGGGCCGGTAAGGATGCGAGATCAGCACTGAGCCGGGCGCTATTCTGCAGAGTCTGGGCGGCGCCGTCCAGGCTTTTACCGATGCTGTCGGAACGATTGGCGAATACGGTGGTGACGGTTGCCAGATTATTGAGGGTTTGCTCAATGCTGCCGGAACGGTTCGCCAGTGCGCCACTGATGGTACTCAGATGACTGAGGATCTGACTGATCGCGGCCCGGTTTTCGTCGTTCAGCAAGCGGTCAAGCTTGGCACTCAAGTCATTGAAGGTGGTAAACACGGTACTCAGGGCATTGTCCAGGCGTGTCAATGCCGACGGTCCAGCCTGAATCACTGGCAAATCCTGATCAGGGCCCGCTTTCAAGGGTGGCGAGCCGCGGCTGCCGCCGCTAAGCTCCACATAGGCCAGACCGGTGAGGCCCTGCACCTTCAAGGTAGCCACCGTGTCTTCAAGGATGGGCGTACTACGCTCAACTTCCAAAATCAAGTCCACGCGATCGGGATTGTCATGATCCAGTTTTATGGAGGTCACTTGTCCCACGTCCACGCCCTTGTACTTGACCGATGCCTTGAGATTCAGGCCGGCCACCGATTCCGTCACGTAAACGCGATAGGGATCATAAACCTTGGTGTCGGTAGCTGCGGTCAGCCAGGCGATGATGCCTAAGGTGGCCGCCAACAGAATGATGACGAACAAACCCACCAGGGTGTAATTTACCTTGGATTCCATGCCTGCTCCTGCGCCGCTTGCGCCGCCCGCCCGCGCGGACCACTGAAATAGCTTTTAATCAAGGGATGTTCGGATCTGGAGAGCTTGGCGATACTGTCGTAACCGATCACCCGCCGCTCCCCGAGAAAAGCCACCCGGTCGGTAACCCGCCACAGTGAGTCCAGATCATGGGTCACCAGCACCACGGTGAGCCTCAGGGATTCCTTGAGCTGCACGATCAATTCATCAAGGGCGTTAGCACTCACCGGGTCCAGACCCGCCGACGGCTCGTCCAGAAACAACAGTTCCGGGTCCAGCGCCAGCGCCCTGGCCAGACCGGCGCGCTTGATCATGCCGCCGCTGAGTTCAGCGGGGTATTTATCGGCGGCGTTGGCAGGTAATCCGGCCAGGGCAATCTTGAGATCGGCGATTTCGTCGATGCTTTTGAGGCTCAGATGGGTGTGCTCGTGAAGGGGCGTCGCCACGTTTTCTCGAATAGTCAGGGAAGTGAACAAGGCGCCCCGCTGAAACAGCATACCGAAGCGACGGCTGAGCAGCAGCGCCTCGTGTCGGCTTGCCCCCACCACCTCATGGTCAAACAGGCGGATGGAACCGGCGGCGGGTTCGGTCAGCATGATGATCTCCCGCAACAGCGTAGTCTTGCCAGAACCGCTCCCGCCGACGAGGGCGACCACCTCGCCGCGGCGAACACTCAGATCGAGGTTCTCATGGATCACCAGTGAACCGAACTGGGTCTTGAGGCCGCGGATCTCAATAACCAGGTCTGCCACGCTTAAAATCCTTTCGTCCCCAGGAATATCGCGAACAGCGCATCGACGACGATCACCAGGAAAATCGCTTGAACAACGCTCTCGGTGGTTTGCCGCCCCACGCTATCGGCACCCCCCCGCACCTGAAAGCCCTGGTAGCAGCCCACTAACGCGATGACGGCGGCGAATGCCGGGGCCTTGATGATGCCGAACAGGAAGGAAAACGGGGAAACCACCGTGGGAATACGCTTAACAAATTCCCCAAAACTCACATCCAGCAACAGATAGGCCACCACCATGCCACCGAAGATGCTCAGTATATCGGCTAACACCGACAATAACGGCAACACAATGAGCAGCCCTAACAGCTTGGGCAACACCAGGATATCAAAGGGATCGATACCGATGGTGCGCAGGGCATCCACCTCCTCGGTGACCTGCATGGTGCCGATCTGGGCAGTGTAGGCGGAGCCCGTCCGCCCAGCGACGATAATGGCGGTAATCAACGGCGCCAGTTCCCGCACCATGGTCAGGGTGACTAGCTCAACGATAAAGATATTGGCCCCATAGTACTTGAGCTGATTGCCCCCCTGATACGCAATCACCATGCCGATCAGAAAACACAGCAAAGCGACGATCGGCATCGCATTGAGGCCGGCGTTCTCGATGTTGACGAACAAGATCCGCCAGCGGATGCGGCTGGGCCATACCAAAACCCGCCCCAGGGCAATACTGGTTTCCCCCAGGAAGGCTAAAAAACCCGCGGCGTGCTCCACCTTTTTCCAGGTCTGCCTGCCCAGCGTCGCCACTGGACTCAGTTTTATCAGTGGCTCGACCGATTGCCCGGCCGCCTGGCTGCGCTCGATGACGAGATCCAGCAGTTCCTGATGTTCCTTGCGTAAGTTCACCAGGTGAGTATCGCGGCCCTGGTGCTGCAAATCGGCGATGATATCTTTCAAGAACAAAGCGCCGGTCGTATCGATAGCGACGATGCCGGCGCCGTCCAGAACGATATCCCCTTGTTGCGGCCAGTGGAGGCGGGCGAGGCGGTGCTCCAGATCCTCGATGCCTTCCAGAGTCCACATCCCCTTACAGTGCATGACCCCTCGCACCGAATGGATATCGGCGTGATTGCCGGGTGCCAGGTAACCAGGCGAGGCCATCGTGGTGCCCGTCAGCGAGGATTCAGCCGCCGCCATTGCCAGGGTTCCTGCTGGGCGCCGGCTCGGGACCATACGCCCAGGCTTTCCCGTTTGGCTTGCGCCTGGGCTTCCTGATAGGCCCTGGATTTATTGTACTGAGCGTACACAACGGCAAACCCCTGACGCACCATGTCGAATCCCAAATCCCGGTCGCCGGCATAGAGTCGGGCGACCACCCGGCCATAGTTGTCCTTGTCCATGACCTGAAAGCGCAACCTGTTGTCGCCGGGGATCAGGGTGCGCAGTTGGTCACGCGACCATTCGCCCCAGGGCTGCTGGCCGATCTCCGGGGCGTCGATACCAAACACGCGCACCTTCAACTGACCGTTGTCGCAACTGGCAGTAACCGTGTCACCGTCATGGACATCGCTCACCAGGCAACTCAGCTCCATCCCCTTGCCGGGCAGCGGCGCAGCCGGTTCGTCCAGAAACCAGCCGATGGCAAACACGGCAACGGTGAGCACGGCAATGAGCAGCGGGGCGCTGCCGCGCCGCCGTTTGGCGCGGCTCAATTCACCGCGCAGCAACTGCTGGAACATTCTCAATAAATCACGGGTAACGTTCAATGCTCAAGGCTCGAGAAAAGCACTGGCGCTGCCATCCCCCCGTCAAGGGGAGGGGGGCTTTGCGGTGCATAGGCGATGGGAAGCACAACGGTCAAGTGTTAGCGGGCCGCGGCCAGCGCCTGATCGATGTCGGCCATGATATCGTCAACGTGCTCCAGGCCAATGGACAGCCGCACCAGGTCCTCGGAAACCCCGGCTTTCGCCAGCTCCTGGGCGGAAAGCTGGCGATGGGTGGTAGTAGCCGGGTGGCAGGCCAGGGACTTGGCGTCGCCGATGTTCACCAGGCGGGTGACGAGTTGCAAAGCGTCGATGAATTGGGCGCCCTTCTCGCGGCCGCCCTTGATGCCAAAACTCAGGATGCCGGAACCGCGCCCGCCCATGTATTTATCAAGCAGTGGTTTCTCGGGGCTGTCCTCCAAACCAGGATATCTCACCCACTCTATCTGGGAATGCGAGCGCAAGTGCTTGGCCACCGCCAGGGCATTGGCGCAATGGCGGTCCATGCGCACCGGCAGGGTCTCGATACCTTGCATGATCAGGAAACTGTTGAAGGGAGAGATAGCCGCGCCCATATTGCGCAAGGGCACCACCCGGGCCCGACCGATGTAGGCCGCCGGCCCCATGGCCTCGGTAAAGACCACGCCGTGGTAGGAAGGATCGGGCTCGTTCAAGCGCGGGAAACGGTCCTTATGGTCAGTCCAGGAGAATTTGCCGGAATCCACCAGAACGCCGCCGATGCTGGTGCCGTGACCGCCCATATACTTGGTCAGGGAGTGCAATACGATGTCGGCTCCGTGTTCGAAGGGCCGGCACAGATAGGGAGTGGGCACGGTATTGTCCACGATCAGGGGCACCCCATGGGCGTGGGCGACGGCGGCCAGGGCCCCAAAATCGACGACGTTCGCCGCCGGATTGCCGATGGATTCACAGAACACCGCCTTGGTCCTGGCGTCGATGAGGGCGCCCAGGGCCTGAATGTCGCGATAATCGGCAAACCGCACCTCAATACCAAAACGCGGCAGGGTGTGGGCGAACAAATTATAGGTGCCCCCGTACAGGGAGCTGGTGGTGACGATGTTATCGCCGACTTCGGCGATGGTCATGATCGAATAGGTCACGGCCGCTTGGCCGGAAGCCAGGGCCAGCGCTCCGATGCCGCCTTCCATTTCGGCCACCCGCTGCTCCAGCACAGCGGAGGTGGGGTTCATGATACGGGTGTAGATGTTGCCGGCGACCTTGAGATCGAATAAATCGGCACCGTGCTGCGTGTCGTCGAAGGCATACGAGGTGGTCTGGTAAATGGGTACGGCGACCGCCTTGGTGGTAGGCTCTGGCTTGTAACCGCCGTGAATCGCGATGGTTTCGATTTTCATGGATTGATTCCTGAAGTGGCGATGGCCCCTTTTGCGGAAGGGGGAATTGAAAATTTATAAGTGTACTGGTTGTATTTTAGAAGGTTTACCCGCTTTCAAACCAGCCGCGCCAGAATTTGCAGGATCAGCCAGGCGTAGATCCCGGCCAGTACGTCGTCGGCCATGATGCCGAAGCCACCGCCCACCTGCCGATCCACGGTCCGGATGGGCCAGGGCTTGAGAATATCAAACACGCGGAACAGGCCGAATCCGATGCCCACCCACAGCCAGCCTACAGGCGCGGCGATCATCGTGATGAAATAGCCAACGATCTCGTCCCAGACGATGCTGGGATGATCGTGTACGCCCAGATCCCGGGCGGTGCGATCGCACAACCATACCCCAACGGCGAACATGAGGGCCGTGAGCAGCAGAAACCACGGCAGGGACAGATCCCGCGCCAGCCAGTACAGGGGAATAGCCGCCAGTGTACCGAAGGTGCCGGGCGCCCTGGGAGCGCAACCGGCCCCAAATCCCAGCGCCAAAAAATGCACGGGGTTGCGCCAGAGCCTGGCGCCGGCGCGTTCAGGCGAAGTGGTCATAGCCATGCTTCCCAAGCCCATACAGAGTTCCATCGTCCCGAAGACAGCGCAGCCCCGGTTCAGCCTCGATGCGGCCGATCTCGGTGCAGCGGCAATCCCAATTCTTGCCAAGCGCTTGCAGCTGCGCGAGGCGCGGCGGCGGCACGGCGAAGCACAGTTCGTAGTCGTCACCGCCGGTCAGGGCCATGGCGATAGCCGCCTCTGCATCCAGGCAGGCGGACAGCGCCGGCGAGTGTGGCAAGCGGTCCACGTTCAGGCGGGCGCCTACCCCGCTGCGTTCCAGGATATGGCCGAGATCCTGGGCGAGGCCATCGGAGATGTCGATGGCCGCGCTGGCCAAGCCGCGCAATTGCAAACCCTGCCGAATCCGGGGAGTGGGCCGCTCCAGGCGATCATGCAGATAGGTCCGGTGAACGCCGGGAACGTTTACCCGCCCTAGTGCGGCGGCCAGCGCCAAGCCGGCATCACCCAAGGTACCGGTGACGCAGAGGATATCCCCCGGCCGCGCCCCATCCCGGCGTAAAGCGCTGCTTTCCGGCACAAAGCCGTGCGCCTGGATGCTGATGGTCAGAGGGCCACGGGTGGTGTCGCCACCGACGAGCTGTACCTGAAAGCGCTCCGCCAGGCTGAAAAACCCCCGGCAGAAGCCTTCCAACCAGCTCTCGGTCGGTTCGGGCAGCGCGATCGCCAGAGTCGCCCAGGCCGGCAAGGCGCCCATGGATGCCAAATCGCTCAAGTTGACCGCCAGCGACTTGTAGCCGACACCCTCGGGATCGGCATCGGCGAAAAAATGCACCCCCGCCACCAGCATATCCACGGTCACCGCCAGGGACTCGCCCGGCGGTACCCTTAGCAGGGCGCAGTCGTCGCCGATACCCAGAGCCACATCCGGACGCGCTGGGGAGCCGCGCTCGAAATATCGGTGAATCAGCGCGAATTCAGAAACTGCCATGGTTCAAATCCATGCCTCATTTTAGCATCACCTGCGCAATCGCCTCGGGACCCGCCTCGATAAAAACATCCATCTGCTGGCCCACGAAAACGGGCAGATTGCCACGCTCGAAAGCATAGAGTGCCTGCAGCACGCGAGTATCGACCCGTTCGTTGCTACCGCCGGTCAGGGACTTTTTGGGTACCACGTAAGGCTCGACCCGCACGAACCGGAGATCCGTCTTTACCTCGGCGTTGCCGCGCAGGCTGGCGACGGCACGGGTTCCCGGCTTTAGGCGCCAGGCATCGTTTTCATCGATATCGACGCGCACGTGCAATATCTGCGTATCGCCCATCATCACGGGGGGAATCGCCGTATTCATGGTACTCAGGTATTCGCCTGGCCGCACGTTGACTTGCAGGATTTCGCCGGCCACCGGGGCGCGCACGGTGAGTCGGTCAAGTTGCGTGCGGGCGGCGCTAAGCTGTGCCCTGGCGGCGGCGACTTGCGCTTCCGCAACGGCTAGGTCCTGTTTCCAGGCGCCTGCGGTGAGCAGTTCCAAGGAAGCCTTGGCTTCCGCCGCCCGCGCGCTGGCTGCCGCCGCGGCATTGCGGCGCCGCTGCAGTTCTTCCCGGCTGAGCGCCGCCGAGCCCTGCAAAGCCTCGGCCCGGCCAAGCTGGTCCCGCGCATCCATCGCCAACGCCTGGGCTTCGGCAAGCCTAGCGATGGCAGCGGGAATTTCCTCACTGCGAGGCAACGCCCTAAGCTTTGCCAGAGTGACTTCCGCAATACGCAGATTGCTCTCCTGCACCTCTACCTCGGCACGGGCCTGGCGGTCGTCGAGCACGAAGAGCGGGTGTCCCGTCTGCACCGGATTGCCGACCTTCACCAGCACTTTCGCCACCACGCCGGGCAGATCGGTGCTGACGCCGATATTTTCGGTGCTCGCTTCGACCAGCCCGGCCCCCGCGATGAAAACCGGGAACGGCGGTTTGGCCGGCTCGGCCACCGGCGGCGCCAGCGGCAGCGTCTTCTCGCCGGACGCTACGGTGTAAGCGGTGATGGCGATACCCGTCAGGGCCAGGATGGGAACCACAGCATTGCGCAATTTCATCGCTTGATCCTCGGTCAAAAAATGGGATGCTGAGAGCCGGAGGTAATGTCTTCCAGGCGGCCGTCGCTCATGTGTGCGATGCGGTCCGCAAAGCTGAAAATCCGCGTATCGTGGGTCACCACCACCAGGCAGCGCTCTCCATCGAGGGCAACCTCGCGCAGCAGTTCCATGACTTTTTTCCCGGTCGTGGCATCCAGGGCGCTGGTCGGCTCGTCGCATACCACGAGACTGGGGCCATGGACCAGCGCACGGGCAATCGCGACTCGCTGCTGCTGACCTCCGGACAATTGGGACGGGCGCGCGGCGATCTTATTCCCCAGGCCAACCCGGTCGAGCATCGCTGCCGCCTGGCGGATGGCCTGATTCCGCGGCTTGCCCTGAATCAGCAGGGGGATGGCGACGTTTTCCGCCGCCGTCAACGCCGGGATCAGGTTGAAAGACTGGAAGACAAAGCCGATGTAACGCCCGCGCCAGGCGGTGCGCGCGGCAACCGACATCCGCGCATAGTCATGGTCGAGGGTTACGCACTCTCCATCGCTGCGGTCGAGAATGCCGGCGATGACCGAAATAAGGGTGGTTTTCCCGCAGCCCGATGGCCCCACCAGCATCAGCAGCTCGCCGGTGTAGATCTCGAGATCGATGCCGCGCAGAGCCGGGACTTGGTTCTCGCCCTCGCCATAGATTTTGGAGAGCCCCAGGCAGCGGACGGCGACGTTCCTGGCGGTTGGAGGATGGGTAGTTTGCTGAACGACGGCGGCCGACATGGTTCACCCCTTGAAGACGACGGCAGGTTCAAGCCGAAACACTGGAATCAGGCTGAGCAGACTTGCGACCATGCAAATCGTCAGGATCGCCACGGCGGTCAGCGCGGGAATTTGCCAGGGCATCGCAAAGGCAAGTCCCACTTTCGAGGTCAACAGTCCCATGATGCTGGCCAACCCCACGCCGATACCGTAGCCGAATGTTGCAACGGTCAGCGACTGCACCAAGACCATGCGCGCCAAGGTTCCGTTTGCTACCCCCATTGCCTTCAGCGATCCGTAATGGCGCAGGTTGTCGAGGGTAAAGTTGTAGAGCGTCTGTCCGGCGACGATGAGCCCGATGAAAAAACCCAGCGCCACGGCCATTCCAAAGTTAATGATGATGCCGGTGGCGTTCAGAATGTAATCCGCGGTCAACTGCATGAATTCTTCGTTGGTGCGGGCTTTGAGGCCGGTCTTGCGCTCGATGGCTTGGCGCACCCGTTCCAGATCCGCGCCTGGCTTGATCTTGACCAGCACGAACGACAGCAGATTGCGTTCCCGCGGCGCCCATTGCAGCGCTCGGCTGTAAGTGGTGTAGATCACCGGCTCCCAGAAGAACGATGCACGCGCCCGGTAACCGCCGACCACGACAGCGTCGTTGTCGTTGACCGCCAAATGGTCGCCGACCCGCAGTTCCCGTCCCCCGCCCCGTTTCATGAAGAGCTTGTTGGGAGCGGTGGCGACGTCGATCAGCACGCCGCGGTCGCGCCGCAGATCCACCAGAGTTCCTTGTGTCATGAGCGGCGGGCCGCCCAGCAGGGTAGCGTCGTCAAGCCCAATCAGGATCATCGAGATGCGGGTGCCGTCGGCCAGTTGTCCGCGGGTAAATGCCTGGTAGAGGGGCACCGCCCACTCCACGCCAGTGACGCCACGCGCCTGCTGGATCACGGTATCGCGCAGCGGTTGCGAGTCCTGGGAAAAACGCACCTGCGGATCCATGATCCAGAGATCGGCGTGGGAAGTGTCGCGGATAAACGAGCCGGTTTGCTTGGTCAGCCCCACGAGGATGGAGGCCTGCTGGCAGATGAGCATCGACGCGAAGGCGATGCCGACGATCAGGCCAATGTATTTAAGCCGATCGCCAAACAACATCTTGAGGGCAATTGAATTCATTGCATCTTCCGGTCAACCATTGCTCTTAATCAAGTTTTGCAAGAAAGCCGTGCAGCAATGCATCGGTCATCGCCTTTGTACGTACGTCCAAAGCCCGCCAGTCGATCCAGGGATCATCCGCCATGACGATATGGAGTGAAGCAACCCCGTGTACGCCTGCCCACAGGGTCTGGGCGACCAGTTCTGAGTCCTGATATTCAGGGCGCAAGTTGCCGCTCGCGAGCGCGGCTTCCACCGCTTTTTTTAGCGCGGCATGGCCGTCGTATACCGGATCTCCCCTTCGACTTAGTTCCTCAGCCGTGGGTTCAACCAGGGGTGGCGTCATGAACATGAGCTTGTAATGGTTAGGGTACTTGACAGCGAAATCGACATAGATATGGCCCATCTGTTGAATTCGCTGGACAGGGTCGGCAGTCTGCAAAGACTGTGTAAAAGCCTCGGCAAGGGCGGCGAAGTCGCGTTCGCAGAGCTTACGCATCAACGCCTCCTTGTCCTTGAAGAAGCTGTAGATCATGCTGGGCGCATACTCGATTTCCTGGGCAATGCGCCGCAAGGTCACGGCTTCATAACCGTGCCGGACGAAGAGTGCGCGCGCAGCGTCAAGGATTTTTTCTTCACGTTCGGCGCGCTCCCGGGCGCGGCGTTCGGCAGTTCCCATAAAACACATCCTGAGCAATATTGAAAAACCTTTGATTTAAAATAGAACAGTGTTCTAAAAAAAGTCAAGGTTTTTGATTTTTTCTGGTTCGTGTTCAGAGGATCTCAGACTTTCGTCTTGAGCAAAAGTCGAATGCCGGGTGTGATCAAGCAGGAGGTATTGCCAAGCCGTCGCGGTGCGGGTCTAATCCGGTTAGGCAGTTATTCATCTTGCTGGCAGTGTGGCGGTTCATGTTATCAAGCGCTCAGCTATAGGAATTCTCATGGTTAACTTCCCTCTTTTGCTGGAACCCGAACAACTCGAAAAACACCTTGACGACGCCGGTCTGCTGATCGTGGACGTACGCAATGGCGACAGCTATGCCCGGGGTCATATCCGCGGCGCTATCAACCTGGCGTACGCCGACCTCATTCGCGCCACGCCGCCCGCCATGGGGCTGCTGCCCGATATAGCGCAGTTGAGCAAGGTCATGGCCGCCATTGGGCTAACCCCGGACCGCCACGTGGTCGCCTACGACGATGAGGGAAATGGCCGCGCCAGCCGTTTGCTGTGGACCCTCGATGTCCTGGGCCATACCCAGTTATCCTTGCTGAACGGAGGGCTGCCGGCGTGGCTCGCCGAGGGCCATACCCTGTCCCGACACACCCTGCCACCCACACCCAGCCGCTACAGCGCGTGTCTGGCGAACCCTGCCGCGGTGGCGGACAAGGACTACATCCTCTGCCGCCTGGGACAAACCGACCTCGCTCTGCTGGATACTCGCTCTCCCGGCGAATATCGGGGCAGCGATGTGCGCGCCGCGCGGGGCGGCCATCTTCCTGGCGCTGTCAACCTGAACTGGACCCTCGCCATGGACGAGCAGCGCCAGCTTCGCTGCAAAGCCGACGCAACGCTGCGCGCCCTGCTGGAAACGATTGGCGTCACCCCGGACAAGGAGGTGATCCTGTACTGCCAGACTCACCACCGCTCGGCGCATACCTATCTGGTGCTCAAGCACCTGGGTTATCCCAGGGTGCGTGGGTATGCCGGCGCCTGGTCCGAATGGGGCAACGACCCCACTCTGCCGGTGGAACAATAACCGCTAAGCAGTCGGTACCAGCTTGATAAACAGATGCTCCCGGTAATAGCGCAACTCCCCGATGGAATCGCGCACATCCTGCAGGGCCAGGTGAGAAGAGGATTTACTGAAACCCTTGGCCAGGTCGGGATACCAGCGCCGGGCCAGTTCCTTGACAGTACTCACATCCAGATTGCGGTAATGAAAATAGGCTTCCAGCTCAGGCATGCAGCGGGCGAGAAAACGGCGGTCCTGGCAGATGCTGTTGCCGCACATGGGAGATTTGACCTTAGGCACATAACGGCTCACGAACCTTAGCGTCTGCAACTCTGCCTCTTGGAGGCCGATGGAACTGGTGCGGACCCGCTCGAGCAGGCCGGACTTGCCATGTTGGTTGCGGTTCCAATCATCCATGGCCGCCAACACGGTTTCGCTTTGCCGGATAGCCAACACCGGTCCCTCGGCCAGAATAGTCAGTTGACTGTCGGTGACAACGGTGGCGATTTCGATGATGCTATCGGATTGAGTATCCAGACCTGTCATCTCCAGGTCAATCCAGATGAGGTTTTCGGGTGACATAGTGTCTGTTTTTGTCTGCTGTTGTTGGGTGTTGGTCTATCAACGGTGAATTATTGATAATCTTAGGTTGTAAATATCCAACAAATAATATAAAAGATACAATTATATTGAAGCCATTTTTGTAGTGTCGTGGGAGCAACAGGGTTCAAGCGAAGGGAATCATAACAAAGATGAGCGATCTCTTTTATCGCGGGATTCAAGACATCCCCCCTGATTGGCCACCCCCGGAACGTGACGGTCTTCGTCAATTTGCCCGTCCCCCCAGATGACATCTCCTCAGGGCATTTCGCTAGTGCGCCACAGGACGGCTCCCGCCCTGGTCGTATGGGTGTGCTTGGTGTTCTGTTTGTCGGGTCTTACCAGGGCTGCGCGTGCCGAGGAGGTCGTCATCGTCAACCCGGATGTTACTACCAAGGAACTTTCACTGAACCCCGTACGCGCTATTTTTGGCATGCGCCTGCGCACTTGGCCGAATGGAAATCGTATATCGGTAGTCGTTCTGAATGATAGTTCCCCCGGGCACGCCCGTTTCGCCAAGCAGACCCTTGCTATCTTTCCCCACCAGTTGCGTTTGGCTTGGGACCGATTGGTATATTCTGGAACGGGACAGGCACCGATTGAGGTTGCCTCGGAAACGGAGATGCGTGCCAAGGTGGCATCCACAACCGATGCGATCGGTTATCTTCCAGTGGAAATGGTCAATGATAGCGTCCGCGTACTGCAGATCAAATAATTCGCTGTCCAGGATCATTAAGGATGCGGCTCGCTGGGCAGGGCTTTGGATCATGTTCCACGCCGCGCCGCTGGCGGGTTTAGAGCTGCCTGAAAGTTTGCAATTCCATGGTTTTGCAAGCCAAGGCTACACCTGGACCTCCAATAATAATTTTTTTGGCAACTCCAGCGACGGTGGCGTTTTCCAACCGACTGAGGTAGCTGTCAATGCCTCCTGGCTGCCTCTCAATAATCTGCAACTCAGCGGCCAGTTGCTGTTTCTAAATGCTGGCGAGGGCACAGGAAAGCTGAACCTAGATTATGGCTTGGCGGACTATACTTTAATATCTGACGATACCAACCGCTGGGGAATGCGTTTGGGCAGGGTCAAGAACCCGAGTGGGTTCTATAATGAGACCCGTGATGTCGCTTTTACCCGACCCAGTATTTTGCTGCCCCAGTCCATTTATCCTGTATATGTTCGAAACCTGGCCCTTTCTTCAGACGGTCTTTACGTTTATGGTGAGCGCCGTAGCGACTATGGGGATTTTTTCTTTCAGTCTGGAATAGGATACCCCTTAGCCGTTAATAACGAATTGAAACCAGCCGCATTTGGTACGACGCAAGTACCTGGCAGCTTTGAAAGTCAGCCATCTTATCTCTCACGCCTGTTGTATGAATGGAATGGTGGTCGGCTGCGTACTGCGGTCACCTACTTTCAGACTAATTGGGATTACGGTGTGGGAGCAATACCCTTTGAATTTCTCGATTCCCTACGTATTGAGCCCTGGATATTTTCCCTGCAATACAATGCCGAAGACTGGGGTCTGACGGCAGAATATACTTCACGAAAAGTACGCGCACAGTCAGGGTCGGTAATTAACGTGCAGATGCAGGAAGGCTATTATATCCAGGGCACCTATCGCTTTTCCCCGGCTTGGGAAGCCTTGATACGTTACGATGTGTTATACGGCGATAAGAACGACAAGGATGGTACAAAATTCGCGGCTACGGATCGGCTTCGCCGTCCTGCTTACAGCCAGTTTGCCAAGGATTTGACAGTGGGCTTGAACTGGAATATCAATCCCCAGTTTTCGCTGCGCGCCGAGTACCATCGAGTTAACGGTACCGCCTGGCTGCCTTTTCTAGACAATCCGGATCCCAGTATAAACAGCCAGTATTGGGACATGCTGCTATTCTTGGCATCCTATCGATTCTGATCATCTGAAATTGAGCGGCAGCCACTGCGCCGATGGGTTTAGTCCAGATGCCCATTCCGTTCGTGATGGTTGAAAACAGGTTAGCAATCCTGCTCAGGCGCTTGGTTCCGAACTTCGCTCAAGTGGGTAACACCATTTCAGGGAGCATACCGTGACGGACTTTGATTACCACATCGCATTCTCCAGGAATATTGGTTGGGTTACACCCACCGAGCAAGATCTCTTGCGCATCAAACGGGTGGCCATCGCCGGGCTGGGCGGTGTTGGCGGCAGCCACTTGCTTACCCTAACCCGGCTAGGCGTCGGCGCCTTTAATCTGGCTGATTTCGATGTCTTCGAGCTGCCAAACCTCAACCGCCAAGTCGGGGCCAGCGTGCCTCATATCGGCCAGAAAAAGCTTGACGTGCTGGTAAATATGAGCCGGTCTATCAACCCGGAACTGGCGATCCATCAGTTCCCAGAAGGGATCAACACCGCCAATCTGGGATCTTTCCTGGAGAGCGTTGATTTATACCTGGATGGTCTGGATTTTTTCGCCGTGGAAGCCCGTCGTCAGGTTTTCGCCGCTTGCGCAGAGCGTGGGATTCCGGCTGTTACTGTGGCGCCGTTGGGAATGGGCGCGGCGCTGTTGAATTTCTTGCCGGGGAAGATGACCTTCGAGGAATACTTTCGGCTGGAAGGACAGCCTGAGGAGGAACAACTCCTGCGCTTTTTTCTGGGGCTCTCCCCCGCGATGCTCCAGCAACGCTATCTGATCGATCCTTCTACGATCAACCTGGCGGAACATCGCGGTCCCTCCACCAGCCTGGCCTGCGAACTCTGTGCCGGGGTAGCGGCCGCGCAGGCTTTGAAAATACTCTTGCGGCGCGGCCATCTTACGACTGCCCCCCGCGGTTTACACTTCGATGCCTATTGCAACCAGGTGGCGCGCACCTGGCTTCCCTGGGGCAATGATAACCCGTTGCAAAGACTCAAGCTGAGCATCGCCCGTCGTCGGTTCGCCAAGGCCAAGAATCGAACCCCGGCCCGGCCGGAGCCAATATCCCAGGGTAGCGTCGTGCGACAAATATTGGAGCTGGCCCGCTGGGCACCGAGTGGCGATAATACCCAGCCCTGGCGCTTCGAGATCGAAGACGAACAGCATCTGGTGGTACATGGCTTCGACATGCGCGACCACGTCATCTACGATTTGCAAGGCCATGCCAGCCAACTTGCCCTGGGAGGCTTGCTAGAGACCATCGAGATCGCCGCCCGCAGTCGGGGCCTGAAATGCGACATCAAACGCCGCCAAGACATGCCTGAGATCCGACCCACCTTTGATATTTATTTCCGCGACGCCCCCGCAGAAACCCATCCCTTGGAGCACGTTATCCGCGTCCGCTGCACCCAGCGCCGGCCATTGAGTCGGCGACCCTTAGGTGCTCGGGAACGTTGCGCCCTAGAGGCTGCTGTAGGCGATAGCCATCAGGTCGTCTGGCTGGAGAACAAAGATATCCTGCGCCGGGTCGCCAGACTTTTATTTCGCAACGCCCATATACGCTTGACCACTCCGGAAGCCTATACGGCGCACCGGGATATCATCGAATGGAACGTCCAATTCAGTGAGGACCGCATCCCGGATCAAGCCCTAGGGCTCGACCTTGTGACTACCCGATTGATGAGATGGGCTTTGCGGAGCTGGAAGCTGGTAAGCTTTATGAATACCTTTCTGGGTGGCACATGGTTGCCACGGCTGGAAATGGATGTGCTGCCCGCCCTGCATTGCGCCGCCCATTTCGTCATCGTCGCCCGTGAACCGCTTCGTACTATTGATGATTATTTAGCCGGCGGCCGCGCCATGCAGCGCTTCTGGTTGACGGCGACCAAGCTGGGCCTGCAATTTCAGCCTGAGTTGACCCCGCTGATTTTCGCCTCTTACATCCGTGCTGGCATTCCGTTTACGAAAAAACAGCGTTCCCTGAACAATGCTCGGCTGTTGACCAATCAACTGGCACAGCTCATTGGACGCGAAGCCAGCGAGCGTGCTGTCTTCATGGGGCGGGTGGGTTTCGGCCCGGCCCCCGCGGCCCGCTCCACCCGTCTGCCGCTGGAGCGGTTGCTGGCTGGGAAACGGGATGCCTGCTGAGCAAAGATCAGGAGGCGCCGATCAAGGACAACGCCGACGCATTCTGTTCATGGGCGAGGCGGTCACTTTAGCCCACCTAGCCCGCCCTGTAGTCCTCGCTCAGTCCCTTGACCCATGGCGGTATGCTGTCACCCTGGCCTGTGACTCTCGTTATCACGGGCTGTTCGGAGAGTTGCCATTTCAGTTACGCTCGTTGCGGACGATCCCCAGCGCTCAGTTCATCGACGCCCTTGCCAAAGGCAGGCCGGTTTACGATACGGACACCTTGCGGCACTATGTCTGTGAGGATTTGGCACTCATCGAGGCAGTAAAACCAGATCTGGTCGTTGGTGACTTTCGTATCTCCTTGGGAGTCAGCGCGAGCGTTGCCAGCGTGCCTTATTTCACTATTACCAATGCTTATTGGAGCCCTTATTGCAGGTTGCCTTTTCCGCTGCCGGAACATCCTATGACCAAGGTGGTCGGGTTAACCATATCCCAGGCTCTGCTCAACCTCGTTCGCCCCCTAGTGTTTGCGTATCACGCTCTGCCCTTGAATAGGGTCCGGCGAGAGTATGGGTTGCCCAGCCTGGGTTATGATCTGCGGGAAATCTACACGTACGCTAACCAAACCCTCTACGCGGACATTCCCTGCCTCGTGCCCACCGCTACCCTGCCGCCCCATCACCATTGGCTCGGGCCAATTCTTTGGTCACCCGCTGTGGCGCCGCCGGAG
>Ga0209048_10002094_pt1 | contig 20006 bp, 11 predicted proteins | sample FrelakmetCRP12CR_FD_187146 | JGI IMG/M metagenome (GOLD analysis project Ga0209048, IMG submission 187146) | Freshwater lake sediment microbial communities from the University of Notre Dame, USA, for methane emissions studies - CRP12 CR (SPAdes)... | ecosystem: Environmental > Aquatic >... | reverse complement strand
TGGTGGACGGTAAGGGATTCGAACCCTCGACTTCCACGTTGCGAACGTGGCGCTCTCCCAGCTGAGCTAACCGCCCATTATGTCTATCATAAAAACAACAGGTCTATTTTAACCTAATATGCGTCAGGAATTCTAACAGTATCTTCATTTAAAAGATTTTCAAAAGAAATAAGTTATAACAACCCGTGTTTGGCATCCGGATTATTTCTTAAATAAATTATTGAAAGCTTATTTATAACTTTCATATTTTATTGACATATTTGCTGATATTAAGGGTATAATTATGCATAAAAATGTATATAGAGAGAAAAGTCTATAAGATGGTCCTATGAACAAAGAAATAAACAGAGGACATGAAAAGTAAGGTCGGAGTTTATATATGCAGTTGCGGGACGAATATATCTGATAATTTAGATTTTGATGAACTGGTATCTTTTACCTCAAGCCTTGAAGACGTAGCCTATGCAAAAGTCCACAGCCTTTTCTGCTCCGAAGACGGCAAGAATTTTCTTGCCGATGATATCATAAAAGAAAGTCCCGACCGCGTCGTCATCGCAGCATGCTCGCCGAAAGAACACGAAAAAACCTTCAGAGATGTCTTGCAGAAAGCCGGCGTAAATCCCTATCTCTTTCAGATGGTGAATATCAGAGAGCAGGTTGCATGGGTGACTGCCGACAAAGCCGCCGCTACTGAAAAGGCAAAAGCCTATATAAGGGCTGCGGTAAGGAGGGTAAGCCTGAATGAACCCCTTGAAAAGAAGGAGATCGCCTGCAATACCGACGCGGTTGTTATCGGCGCCGGACCGGCAGGGATGGAGTCCGCCCTCTTGCTCGCAAAAGCAGGCAGAAAGGTTTATCTTGTTGAAAAGAACTCCTTCATTGGCGGCAGACCTGCAAGATATGAAGACGTCTTTCCCAAGATGGAGTGCGCATCATGTATGCTGGAACCCGGAATGGATGAGGTCCTGCATAATGAACATATAGAATTGTTTACCTGCAGCGAAGTCCGGGATATTACCGGATTCCTCGGAAATTTTTCGGTAAAGATAAAGAAGAAAGCTACGTATGTGGATAAGGAAAAATGCATCGGCTGCGGCGCCTGCTTTGACGCATGTCCGGTCAAAGTTAAAAATGAATTCGACTATAACCTGAGTGAACGGAAGGCGATATACGTACCATATACGGGCGCTTTGCCGAACGTGCCCGTAATCGATGAAAAGCATTGCCTGCGAATGAAAGGTGAAGACGTCATATGCAAGGAAGCCTTTGATCTGGGGTTGATCACACGGGAAGAATATGAAAAGAATAAAACGCGGGAATGCAGTCTTTGCAAAGAGGCTTGCATGTTCGATGCGATCAATTATGATGACAAAGAAGAAATCGTTCTGAAAGATGCCGGCGGGATTATCGTTGCAACGGGCTTTGAACTTTTTGATCCCACGGTGCTTTTTCAATTCGGGTACGGAAAGATTCCCGAGGTTTATACAAGTCTTGAATTTGAGAGGATTCTATCGCAGACCGGCCCGACAGCCGGCAAACTCCTCATGAAAGATTCCAGGGAACCTGGATCCGTTGCCATAGTCCATTGCGTAGGCAGCCGCGACAAGAACCATCATGAATACTGTTCGGGCGTATGTTGTCTTTATGCGTTAAAATTCGCCCGCCTGATAAAGAAGCACCTGCCTTCGATAAGTATTTATCACATATATGCGGACTGGTGCGTGCCCGGTAAGGATAATCAGGCATTTCTTGATTCCGTGAAGGCTGAAGGCAATATACGGTTCATTCACACTTCGCTTCCCATGCGCGCGGATATAATGCAGGAAGATGCAAATATCAATATCCTTTGCACCGACGTCTCGGGTAAAAAACAGGAAATATTTGCGGACATGGTGATACTCTGTCCGGCAATGGTCCCGTCAAAAGACACGCCTGCATTGTCGAATCTTTTGGGTATAACAAAAAGTACCGACGGCTTTTTCGCTGAAGGCCACACAAAGCTTGCGCCGGTATCATCAAACATCGAAGGCATATACATTGCCGGATGTGCTCAGGGGCCTAAGGATATACAGGGTTCCGTTGCTCAGGGAGCTGCAGCCGCCGGACAGGTTTTGTCCATTCTTGTGCCCGGAAGAAAACTGGAGCTTGAAGCAGCCTCGGCGGAAATAGATGAAAACTCTTGTTCAGGATGTATGACTTGCATAGGTCTCTGTCCGTATAAGGCTATCACTTTTGATAAAGAGAAAAAGGTGTCCGTTATCAATGCGGCTTTATGCAAAGGGTGCGGAACCTGTGTGGCAGCCTGCCCAAGCGGATCGATCAAGGGTAAGCATTTCACCGATCAACAGATTTTTGCCGAGATAGAGGAGGTCTTAAAATAAAGAACTTTGAACCGAAAATCGTGGGTTTTCTGTGCAATTGGTGTTCCTACGGCGGCGCCGACGCCGCAGGCAGTCAACGGAAAAACTATGCTCCCAATGTAAAAGTTATCCGGGTGATGTGCACCGGAAGGGTTGAACCGGAGTTTGTTCTGAAGGCCTTTCAGTCCGGCGCCGACGGGGTGCTGATACTCGGATGTCATCCAGGAGATTGCCATTACAAAGAAGGTAATTATAAGGCTCTGAGGAGATATCATCTTTTAAAAAAGGTGCTCAGCCAGTTCGGAATAGAAGAAGAACGTTTGAGGCTTGACTGGGTATCGGCAACTGAAGCGGATAAATTTGTGGACACGATAAATGATATGGTCGCGACCATAAAGGCATTAGGACCGTTGGCTCTTTCTAACCCCGCTTTAGCAAAAGGGGTAAGTGCGGATTTTCAGGAGGACACCCTTGTCTAAACCGAAGGTAGCCTTTTACTGGTGCGCTTCCTGCGGCGGTTGTGAGGAGGCCGTAGTTGATCTTGCCGAAGACATCCTGAAGGTTGTAGCGGCGGTTGAATTTGTCTTCTGGCCGGTAGCCATGGATTTCAAGGTAAAAGATGTTGAAGCCTTGCAGGACGGAGATATAGCGGTCAGCTTCATTAACGGAGCAATAAGAACCGGCGAGCAGGAGCATATGGCGAAGCTCCTCAGGAAAAAATCAGGCCTGGTCGTGGCCTTCGGCGCCTGCGCACATTTAGGCGGCACTCCGGGACTTGCCAACTTTATAAACCGGAAAACGATTTTCGACCGGGTTTATCTGAATGCCCCTTCCGTCTACAATCCGGACGGAATATTGCCGCAGCAAAAAACAATGGTGGAGGAAGGCGAATTAACTCTGCCGGAATTTTATGATACCGTATGCACGCTTGATCAGGTAATCGACGTGGATTATTATCTCCCCGGCTGTGCGCCTCCGCCCGACCTTATCATGAAGGCCGTGGAAGCTATCCTGTCAGGCAATCTCCCTGAAAAGGGCACGGTCCTTGCCCCTGACAGGGCCCTCTGCGACTCCTGCAAAAGAAGAGACACAAAGCCTGAAAAAGCGGTTATAAAAGAAATTAAAAGGGTGCATGAAGTGCTGCTTGATCCTGTAAAATGTTTTCTGGACCAGGGCGTCATCTGTCTCGGCCCTGCCACAAGGGACGGTTGCGGTGAACGGTGCATAAATGCAAATATGCCGTGCAGGGGCTGCTTTGGCCCGACAAGCAGGGTTGTTGATCAGGGCGCAAAGTTCCTATCCGGTCTCGCATCTATTATTGATGCAAACGACGAGCAGGGGATAAAAAAGGTGATCGATTCGATTGCAGACCCGGCCGGTATTTTTTATTATTATGCATTGCCTGCGTCAATGCTGAGAAGGAAAAGATAATTATGGAGATATATGAGTAAACGTATTACGATAGACCCGATCACGCGGCTTGAAGGTCATGGGAAGATAGAGATCTTCCTCGATGACGACGGCAATGTTTCAAAGACCTATTTCCAGATACCGGAACTCCGGGGGTTTGAGGCGTTCTGCGTAGGACGCCCTGCCGAGGAAATGCCGAGGATAACGCCTAAAATCTGCGGCGTATGTCCGACGACCCATCATATATGTTCCACAAAAGCGCTGGATGACCTGTTCAAGGTGGAACCGACGCCGGCGGCAAAGAAGATCAGGGAGCTGATGTACTCCGCCTTTATGCTTGAAGACCATACTCTGCATTTCTTCTTCCTGGGCGGGCCTGATTTTGTAGTAGGACCTTCGGCGTCTCCTGCCGAAAGAAATATCCTCGGAGTGATTGCGAAGGTCGGTATCGACAACGCAAAACGGGTGATTAAACTGAGGAAGGAATGCCGCGACGTCATAACCCACATCGGAGGAAGGGTGATCCATCCGGTCTGCGGTCTTCCCGGAGGAGTATCAAAACCTCTTACGGAAGATGACAGATTGAGGATTGTGGAGGTTGCAAAAAACGGGGTTGAATTTGCGCGGTTTGCATTGAAGCTGTTCAATGACGTTGTTTTAGATAACAGGGATTATCTCGATCTTATCGCCGGAGATGTTTACAAGCATCATACGTATTATATGGGGTTGGTGGACAAAAATAATAAAGTCAACTTTTACGACGGCGACGTCAGGGTAGTTACGCCTGAAGGAAGGGAGTTTGTTAAATTCAAACCAAAAGAATATCTTAATCATATAGAAGAGCGTGTCGAGCCCTGGAGTTATATGAAATTCACCTACCTGAAGGAAGTCGGATGGAAAGGGTTTATCGACGGCCCCGACAGCGGCATATACAGAGTGGCGCCGCTGGCAAGACTGAATGTTTCCGACGGCATGGCTACTCCGCTTGCACAGGCTGAATACGAAAGGATGTTCGCTACATTAGGCGGAAAGCCTTTGCATAATACTCTTGCCTTTCACTGGGCACGGTTGATAGAAGCCCTCTATGCCGCAGAGCGTATGCAGGAGCTTGCCATGGACAAGGAGATCACCGATCCGAATATAAGAAATATTCCGACGGCGACGCCTGAAGAGGGCATCGGCGTTGTGGAAGCCCCGCGCGGCACGCTGATCCACCACTACAAGTCCGATAAAAACGGCATTCTGACTGAAGTGAACCTTATCGTTGCGACCGTCAATAATGCGGCGGCTATCGGCATGTCTATCGACAAAGCGGCAAAGAAGCTGATAAAGAACGGCGATGTATCCGACGGCGTTCTGAATATGGTTGAGATGGCTTTCCGCGCCTATGACCCGTGTTTTGCCTGCGCAACGCATTTAATTGCGGATAAAAATTCTTTTACCGTTAACGTATGCAATGAAAATGGTGATATAATAAAAAAATTAGACAGGGAATAGATATGCTCCGAAAAGAGCGGTTCAGTCATCGAAATACATAAATCAAATAAGGAGGGATGATATTATGGCAACTGTAACACTGGATAGTTCGGGACTAAGATGTCCGCAGCCTATATTGAAGATTGCGGCAAAATCAGCGGAATTAAAACCCGGTGATCTCCTTGAAGTGTCAGCCGATTGTCCGACATTCGAGAAGGACGTGCGTCAGTGGTGTGAAAGGACAAAGAAGACCCTTATGTGGGTCAGGGACGAGGGCGGCGGGAAAAAGCGCTGCCAGATACAATTTTAATTTCAGTAAGATGAGCGATGGATACCTTTAAGAACCTGACCATAGGCAGGAAGCTTTCTTTAAGCTTCGGATTCTTGTTCGTCGTCGTTCTGATTCTCGGCATATCCTGGCAGAAGGGCATTGTTTCCCTGAAAAATGTTGAAGGGAAAAAGAACGAACTGATAGAACTCAAGGAAACGCTTAGGGAAATGCAGGTTCATCATTACAAATGGGTCGATTCCCTGCGCGAGGCGGTGCGGAAGAAAGGAAGGTTTGAAGGCGAGCTTGATCCAAGGAAATGCGCCTTCGGCAAGTGGTACTATTCATATCAGATGCCGTATCCGGAACTGAAGCCGCTCTTTGAAGCATTGGATGCTCCACACAATAAATTTCATCAATCAGGCGTTTTGGTTATAAAGGCGCTGCAGCAGGGAAATTTTGCCGAAGCGGACAGGCTGTCATTGCATACCCGTCAGGTACTGCTTCCCGAACTCATGCAGATTTACGACCCGTTCATGCAGGGAATCGGTGATCTGTATGCTCAGTATAAAATAGAATCCGAAAAATCAGTCCGAAGGCAGGGGATCATTTCCAAAAGCATTGTCGGGCTGGCATTAATCTCCGTCATTATGCTTGCATTTATTCTGACCAGGGGCATTGTGAGGCCGTTAAGAAGAGTTACCGCAACGGCCCATAAAATCGCGGACGGAGAAATCCCGGACATTTGGCAGAAGAAGGCCGGAACTGAAAGCCGGAATGAAATTGTGCAGCTGGAGGACGCCTTTATAAGAATGGCGGGGTCATTGAATGAGCTTTCAAAGAATGCCGAGAGGATTGCCGCAGGAGACCTGGACACAAAAATAGCAATCCGGTCATCCAAGGACATGCTTGCCAATGCGATGGCAAAGATGGTTGAAACCCTCAAACAAAGTGTTGACGAATTGCATACAAATACAATGAACCTTGCCCTCGGCATGAGCGACTATTTTACGGTCATTTCCGAGTTGTCGCTCGGGAATCTGGATGTGCATGCATCCGAGGATATGGGCGATGATCTTCTGAACCAGCTCGGCAACGTGACAAACAATATGATCGCCGAATACAAAAAAATGGCGGCATGCATAGAAGAAGTTCAGCAGGGCAACCTGGATGTTAAGCTGCATATCCGCTCCGAAAAGGACGTGCTCGGCATCGGCTTTGAACATATGATTGAACACCTGCGCAAGACCTCTGATGAACTGCATACTTTTTCAATGAGTCTGGCCATGGGGCTGACCGATTACTTCTTCATACTCCAGCAGGTCTCCGCAGGAGATCTCACGGTCAAGGCAAATGAGGACACCGGGGATGACCTGCTGAACCAGCTCGGCAAGGCCACTAATTCAATGATAAAATCCCTGCAGGATCTAACGTTCAAAATCCGTGATCAGGCGGACTTCCTCGCAAATTCTTCAAATTCCCTTGCCCAGGTTTCAAAGCAGTCTACAAGGGCACTTTCGGAGCTTGCATCCGCCATTTCCATGATGTCTGCATCGGCTTCAAATGTTGCCGGGAGTTCCCAGGACGTCTCCGACGCCGCGCAGGTTGCAAATGACGCTACCCGGAAAGGCGAGAACCTGATGCTGGACCTTGCAGAAAAAACCAAGCTTCTTCAGGTTTCATCAGAGAGGTCCGTGTCGGCTATGCAGGGTCTTTCTTTACGTTCACAGGAGATCGGCAAGATAGTCAAAGTCATGACGAAAATAGCCTTCCAGACAAACCTTCTGGCATTGAATGCGGCAATCGAGGCTGCCAGGGCAGGTGAATCCGGTCACGGTTTTGCAGTTGTTGCCGATGAGGTGAGGAAGCTTGCAGAGAATTCCGCAAATTCCGCACGGGAGATATCCAAGATAATCAAAGAGGTCCGGGATGAAACCGAAGAAGCGGTGCTTTCCGCGCAGGACGGACAGAAAGAAATGGAGGCAGGGGCTGCGCTGATTACAGAGGTTACCGGAAAATTTACCGGTATTGCTTCTCAGGTCAACAGTATTGTGAAGGACATCGAGACAATCGCTACATCTGCTGCCGACACGGCCACATCCGCTGCAGAGGCGTCGGCTTCATCAGAGGAACAGACCGCAGCGGTTGAAGAACTTGCAGCGTCGGCTGCGCAGCTCTCCAGTACGGCCCAGATACTTAAGGAAACCATGGCGCGGTTCAAAGTGTAGCGTACGTATGCAAAATTTGATAAAAGATTTAGTTCAGAAAAACAAGACAAAGATTTTCCTCGTAGTCCTTGACGGTCTCGGCGGATTACCCGTCAATGGAAAAACCGAACTTGACGCCGCCCGGACGCCTAATCTCGACGCCCTTGCGGCAGCATCTGCCTGCGGCCTCCATATGCCTGTTTCCTACGGAATAACACCGGGCAGCGGGCCGGGACACCTGTCGCTGTTCGGGTATGATCCTATAGAGTGGCAGATAGGCAGAGGCGTGCTTGAGGCCCTCGGCCTTGGAGTAGAATTAAAAAAGACGGATATCGCTATACGCATTAATTATGCGACCTGCGAAAACGGAATCGTAAAAGACAGACGCGCGGGAAGACCTCCCACCGATGAAAGCAGAAAGATTACCGAGAGACTTCGGGAAAAAATCAAAAAAATAGATGACGTCGAAATAATTTTTTCGCCCGGCATGGAGCACAGGTTTGCCGCAGTGCTCAGATTTCCGGAATCTCTTCCTAAAGGTTCCGCCGCCATAAAAGACACGGACCCTCAAAAAGAAGGCATGACTCCTATCCCGTTAACTCCTGAAACTCCGCAGGCAGTGAGGGTTGCAAAGATTGCGGAAAAACTTATATCAGAGGTTGCCGCCGTTATAAAAGACGAACCAAAGGCGAACTATATATTGCTCCGCGGATTTTCCCAGGTCCCCGATATCCCCCACTTTGAAGAAACCTATGGACTGAAACCCCTCTGCATCGCCGTATATCCCATGTACCGCGGCCTTGCAAGGCTGATAGGCATGGAAGCGCCTGCATTGAAAGGCGACATCCGGGAAGAACTCGATTTCCTTAAAAAGAATTATAACGACTATGACTTTTTCTTCATGCATGTCAAGAAAGTAGACTCTTACGGTGAGGACGGGAATTTCGAGGGTAAAGCCGCAAAGATCGGGGAATTCGATACATTCCTGCCGGAGATATTAAGCCTTAAGCCCGATGTGCTGATTATAACAGGAGACCATTCAACCCCTGCGCTTATGAAAGGCCATAGCTGGCATCCGGTGCCGTTTCTTCTGAATTCACCTTTCGTCCTCGGCCAAACATGCAGCGCCTTTACCGAAAGAGAATGTCTGAAAGGAGAACTGGGAATCTTCCACACCATACACCTCATGCCCCTGGCCCTCGCCAACGCCGGCAGGCTCAAAAAATTCGGCGCCTAAACACAATCGGCGGATTCGCCGAGGCGACGATATCTAAAGTTTGAATAGAGATAACGATTATCAGTTGAAAGTCCGTACTTCACGATCGAACTCCTGGAACGGTCAATCTCTGTTAACTGTGTGCGGCGTTTATTCTCACCTCGACCGAATGTTCCTGATGGTCGTCAACAAGGGTAATAGCCTTTTCATGTTGCTCAACGCCATCGACTATCACACGTGTCCCGCCCTTTCCGGTGCGCGTTTGCAGAACAGTGATATGGTAGATAGTTTCCCGGTATCGATAGTGTACCTTGAATGTCTCCCAATCAGCAGGGAGGCACGGTGCGAAACTCAGTTTGTCTATTTCAAGCCGCAGCCCCAGAAGTGATTCCAAGATAAGCCGGTACATCCAACCGGCAGATCCCGTGTACCACGTCCATCCACCGCGACCAATGTGCGGAGAGAGCGCATATACATCGGCAGCGACAACGTAGGGTTCTACTTTATACGTCGCTATTTCCTCCATAGTACTCCCATGGTTCACCGGGTTGATCATTGCCAGCAGTTCCCACGCGCGGCGGCTGTCACCCAATGCAGCGAATGCCATCGCCGCCCAGATCGCCCCATGAGTGTATTGCCCACCATTCTCTCTTACACCCGGGACGTATCCTTTTATATAGCCGGGATTCAGATCCGATTTGTCGAAAGGCGGGTCCAGAAGCTGGACCAGTTTATGGTCACGTCGAACGAGGCGCTTGTCCAGCGCTTCCATTGCCGTTCGTGAGCGTTCGGCATCCCCGGCGCCCGAGAGAACAGACCAGCTCTGCGCTATCGAATCGATCCGGCATTCGGCATTGCCCGCAGAACCCAGCGGCGAGCCGTCGTCGAAGTAGGCGCGGAGGTACCATTCACCATCCCATCCAGTCTTTTCGATATTTCGCTGTAGTTGAGCAGCCTCCCTCTGGCAGCGTTCAACAAAGGGCAGGTCTTCATGAATAAGTGCAATCTTAGTGAACTGTATGAGCACTTCATAAAGGAAGAACCCCAGCCAGACGCTTTCGCCCTTACCGTGTGCGCCCACCATGTTCATTCCGTCGTTCCAGTCACCCGAGCCGATGAGCGGCAGGCCGTGTACGCCAAAGCTGATGCCTCTCAGGATGGCCCGCACACAGTGATCGTACAAACCGGTCGCTTGTTCAGACCGGCCGGGAAGATCGTAATACGAGTCCTCGTCCGTATTAACCGGGCGGCCCTCGATGAAGTGGACGGATTCATCCAATACTCCGGTGTCTCCGGTGGTCAGAACGTAACGGCACGTGGCCAGCGGCAACCAGAGGAAATCATCCGAACAGTGTGTACGCACGCCGCGCCCTGATGGAGGATGCCACCAATGCTGGACATCACCCTCCTTGAACTGATGGGCCGCGCACAGAAGAAGATGCTCACGCATAAGCCGCGGCTCTGTGTGGATTAGCGCCATAACGTCCTGCAATTGGTCGCGGAAACCAAAGGCGCCCCCCGGCTGGTAGTATCCGCTGCGCGCCCAAACGCGGCTCGCCTGAGTTTGGTATAAGAGCCAGCCGTTGGTCAGGATATTGACGGACTGGTCGGGTGTTTCGACATTCACTGCGCCGAGCGTGTGATTCCAGTACTGCCAGACCGCTTCAAGCGCGCCGCGCGCGGCAGCAGATCCACGGAAACGTTGCAGCAGGTTGCGGGCGTCATCTGCATCCCGCCCTGCACCGAGCCTGAAGATTATCTCACGCTCTTGTCCGTCGGCCAACTCGAATGGGACCTGTATAGCGGCGCAGGGATCCAAAGCGGCCCCTACCTTCCCGGAAAGCCGGGACCGCCTCATCGCGGCCGGACTCCGAAGCGTGCCGTTGCGCCCAAGGAATTCGGTCCGGTCGCCGCTCACGGTCCGAGTCACCTCGTCTACATCGAAGAAGGCAACCCGGTCGGCAAACTCCGAGTTGTAGGAGTTTCGCGCAAAGAGCGCGCCGCTGTTGGGATCAAGTTCAGTAATCACATGCATTGCCGATTTTGGCCGCAGATCGCCAAGGACCCATTCCGCGTATCCGGTAGCGGAGAGCCGACGTGATCGTCCCGACTCGTTTCGCACTTTGAGCACCGTGAACTTGATCTGTGCGTCCAGGGCCACGTAAACCCACACCTCTGAGTGGATGCCGCGCTCTGTGTGCTCGAAGACGCTATAGCCAAATCCATGCCGTGTGACGTAAGGTGTCGCCCCGCGGCTGGGCAGCGGTGTGGGGGACCAGAAGTGGCCGCGCTCTTCATCACGTATGTAAAATGCCTCTCCGCTCGAATCGCTCACAGGATCGTTCTCCCAGGGAGTGAGGCGGAACTCATGGGCATTTTCGCTCCAGGTGCAGGCAAGCCCGCTTTCTGAAATGACAGACCCGAAGTGTGGGTTTGCCAGCACATTCACCCACGGCGCCGGCGTCACCTGGCCTTGCGTAGTCGTAATGACGTACTCGCGCCCATCCGGGGTGAACCCACCCAATCCATTAAAAAACGTCAGGTCGTGGCGAGGCAACGCAGCGACCGCCAGGGGTTCAGAGATGTGGGTCCGGGTCGGTGTAAGGAGCGGCACCGGTACTTCCACAAAACTGCGACGGTTGATCTGGTCCGCCAGCGTACCCCGTCTATCGGTGATGATGGCGCGGGCGACCGTTTGGATCAGGATGCGGTCCTCCTCCGATATCTGGTCCGCAGGTCTTACGAAAATTCCGCCGGGTCGATCCGTCACGTTGGCTTCGGTGCCCGCGGCAATGAGCCCCATGATCTGGTCTTGCAGAAGTTGCCGGTAACCGGCGTGATCTTCGTTCCAGATCACCAGGTCCACCGCCAGTCCTTTTAGACGCCAGTATGCGTGGGCCTGCACGAGTTGGCGCACCAGATCGATATTTGCCGGATCTTCAATCTGCAGCAGCACGATCGGCAAATCGCCGGAGATGGCGTAGCCCCAGAGACCGGATTGACCCCGGTGGTTTTTGATGAGGACGTCCGGTTCGGCGCGCAGCAAAGAATTAGCATAGATTATCGAGCCGGCAAGGCGCCCATAGAGTTGCGCGTCGGCCTCTGACGCATTGAACTGCCGCAGAAACACCTGGCCATGTGTCCATGCCAGATCAAAGACGCGATCCGCGAGATGTCGATCCTGGTATTTCTCCACAAGGCCCAGGCACACGTCGCGGGTTTCGCCGATGCCCGAGACAATATTTATCGTTACGGATTCTTCCGGATCCAGCGTTATCCGATACCGGATGGCGACAATCGGATCGAGCACGGAGCCCTCGCTGTCCGAGAGCGCACCCGTAAAAAAGTCAGCTGCCCCGCTCATCGCTTGTGGATCAGCAACCGTATTTCCGCGGCCGATGAACTGCATGCGATCCGTCTCATAGGAGACTTCTCCGATCTCCGCCCCATGCACAGCCATCAGGTGAAACATCCAGGAAGACTGCTCGTCCCGGGAGCGTGGCCGGCGAGTGCAGAGGATCGCCCTCTGCCGGCGAATGATCTCGGTCTGAACAAAGAGATTGCTGAACGCCGGATGCAGTGCTTCCGCGGCAAGCGGTGCAAGAACCACTTCCGCGTAACTCGTAACATCAATCGCTCTGCGCGTCCGGGCCCGGTTAGTGATGCGGACCCGGCGCAGTTCAATGTCATCCTCGGGTGAAATAGCGATCTCCGTATGTGTGTCAAAGTCGTGGTCCCGGCAGCGAAACTCCACTTTCGCCTCCGAGAAAATCGCTTCGTATTTATTCGATTGATTGGACGGTCGTTTGAGCGTAGGCTGATATGCGGTTGACCAGAACTCTCCGCTCGCCACGTCGCGGAGGTAACAGAACGTGCCCCAGTTGTCGCGGGTACTGTCTTCGCGCCAGCGTGTCACTGCGATGTCTTTCCAGCGGCTGTAACCGCCCCCCGCATTCGTAATCATCACGTGGTATCTGCCATTGGACAACAACTGGACTTCAGGGACCGGCGTATCCGGGCTGCTGAAAACGCGCACCGGCATCTCCGTAACACTGGAAGCCCCCTGTATATAGGAGAGCTCGGCGGTGTGCGAATAAAACGCCGTGGCCTTTGGCACCCGCTCTTGGAGCAACAGCACGGTTGCCTGGAACACCGGGTCCGACTCGAATCGCTTCTGCATCGGACGGTCCAGGAGCAGATAGGCCAAAGAGAGCAAGCTCATTCCAACGTGATGTGCCATGAAGGAGCGAACCACGGCGCTTGACTGTCCGCGCGGCAGACGTGAAGGTGTGTAGTCGATAGCTTCATAGAAGCCGTATTTTCCTTCAAACCCTTCAGCAGCGAGTCGCTGCAGATTCAGGCACGCTTCCTCGGGCGCCACCATCAGCGCAAGCGCCGAAGCATAGGGCGCAATTACCAGATCCCCGGAGAGCCCGCGTTGGAGCCCCTGGCCGGGCACGCCAAAAGCGCGGTACTGGTAGTTAAGACAGCCGTCGATCATGTTGTAGCCGGATTCCGAAATGCCCCACGGCACTCCGCGCTTCTTTCCATATTCGATCTGCCCGGCCACAGCCGCCTTATAAGTCTGGTCGAGCAGCGTGTTTTCATACGTCGGCATCACCAGCAATGGCATGAGGTACTCAAACATTGATCCGCCCCACGAAAGGAGAATCGGCTCTCCACTCGTAGTGGTGAGCAGGCGCCCCAGGGTGAACCAGCTCTCCTGCGGCAGTTGTTCCTGCGCAATCGCCACGAAACTGCACAGTCTCGCTTCCGAAGCAAGCAAATCGTAAAAACTCGCGTCCCGCCGGCCTTCACCGACGTTGTACCCGATGGTCAATAGATGGCGCTGCTCGTCGAACAGGAAATCATATTCCATACGGGCGAGTTCGCCGGATTGCAATGCAAGCTGTTCGATAGCCGTGATTCTCTCAATGGCGCGTTGGTTGCCAAGTCCTGCCAGTTCGCGCAGCGTCGGTATCTCATTGATGCCGCTAACTGTCGGCGGGTTAAGAAGGGTCAGCTCATCGAGGGCGTCACGGCATTGCCGGGCAAAGGCACGCGCCCACCACCCGGACCGGTTCTCACGGTCGGCATCAATGCCGGCGACCACTTCTGCAGCGGATAGTGCCAGATAATCAAGGCACTCTCGAGCCGCCATAAGCTTAGTTGGCGGGGACTTGAGCGCTGACTCCAGGCATTGCCGAAGATGGGCGAGCCCCGCTGGTGCGACTACTCCGGGAGTGTCCTCGAAAATCCCCACGAGAATCATTAGTGTATCGCTGAGGCCGTCAAACAATCTCGCTGCTATGATTCTTTGATCAGGAAGTGCGAGCAGCCCCGGCCGCAATGTTAGCAGATGGGCAGCAAGGTTCCCGCTGTCTACAGTCGAAATGTACATAGGTTGCAGGGGTTTCAGAGATTGCGTGTCGTACCAGTTGTAGAAGTGGCCCCGGTATCGTTCCAATGTTTTCATTGTATGGAATGCATTCGCCGTGCGCTTGATGAGCTGTCCCGTTGAAATATAGCCGAAGTCGTGCGCGGATAAATTCGCGAGCAGCGCAAGGCCCATGTTGGTCGGCGAGGTGCGATGTACGGCCACGGCAACCGGATACTCCTGATAGTTATCCGGCGGCAACCAATTATCTTCCGGGTCGACGAATGTCTCGAAGAACACCCAGCTCTTTCGTGAAAGCTTCCGGAGAAAGAGGGTCTGTTCGTCCGTCAGCCTTGCTACACGGCGAGCGAGCGGTCGGCTGATCCACCACGCGATAGCGGGAGAGAAAAACCAGAGGCCCAGTATGGGCCCGGCCTCAGCTAAAGCCGCCGGCCCCGAAAGCGCCAGGTAGATTACCGTGGCAGTGGCAATGACCGGGGCAATCCACATGGTACGGCATGAGCTGACGAGGCCCTCTTGGTGATTACGGCTCGTGCGATCCGAGTCGTCGGACGGACTCCATTCGAGAAGTCGCTTATGCGTGACCAGCATCCGCCAGATGGTGAGCATAATCGCATCCACACTGTAAAACGCCTCGTAAGGCAGGCAGACGAGCGAAAATGCAGCTTGAGCGAAACGCCTGCGCGTAGAGCGCACTGAGGCAGCAAGTTGCTGCCTGAAAAGCACATCACCCGGCTTCTGAAGCACATCCAGGACAGAGGCAATCAAGGAAGGAATCAGGATGATGCCGATCACCGACAGAGTCCAAAACCATGCCGATGGCAAGACCGTCCAGCCCAGCAGCAACAGCAGTGTCAACGCCGAAGGCACAAGACTACGCCGAAGGTTGTCGAAGATCTTCCATTGGGACAGTTCGGAGAGCGGATTCTTCTGAAGGCGCGCATCGGGATCGGAACCAGGAACACCCGACAGCAGCCACCTCGCAATCTGCCAATCCCCGCGAATCCAGCGGCGCCGGCGGCTCACGTCCACGCTGTAGCGAGATGGATATTCCTCGTACACCATTACATCGCTCAACAGCCCCGCCCGTGCATAACACCCTTCCAGAAGATCGTGGCTGAGGATCCGGTTCTCGGGGAAGCGTCCGTTAAGCGCCCGCTCGAATGCATCGACGTCATAGATGCCCTTGCCGATAAACGAGCCTTCACCGAACAGGTCCTGGTAAACATCTGAGACGGCGCGCGTATACGGATCGATGCCCGGCTCACTCCCGCACATTCGCGCATACCGCGACCGGTTTGTGCCCGGCAAGCTCGCGGCCACGCGTGGCTGCAAAATACCGTACCCGGCAACAACACGCTGCTTGTCTTCGTCGTAGTGCGCGCGATTCAGCGGGTGCGCCATGGCCCCCACAAACTGCCATGCCGAATCGCGCGGCAGCTGAGTATCCGTGTCAAGGGTGATTACGTACTTAACATTCGATAAAACTGCAGTATTACCAACAACGAGCGAGAAGCGATCCCCGGAGATACCATGTGCCCCGCCGCGTAGAAGCGAATTCAATTCCGCAAGCTTCCCTCGTTTACGCTCGTAACCCATACAAACCCGCTCCCGGGGATTCCATCGGCGGGGGCGATGGAAAAGGAAAAAAGCATCGTCTTTTCCTCGCCTGTATTTTATATTCAGCTCTTCGATTTTTTGCCGTGCCAGCCTCAACAGCGGTTCGTCCTCCGGAGTCGTTTCCTCGTCCGCGTCTTGAAAATCAGTCAGCAGGCTGAAGTGCAGGTTGTCGTCCTGGTTTGCCAGGAACCGGACCTCAAGCGCCTCGATCAAATCCTCGATGTTCTGAGTGCTTACGAGCATAGTCGGGACCACAACCAGAGCGCCCGATTCAGGCGGAATTCCTTTGGAGAAGTCCATTTTCGGCAGCGGATGCGGGGCCGCCAGTAACGTCGTCATCCAGTTCACCAGAGCCACCGCCAGGTGACTTGCGCAGAGAAGCGAGAGGGTCCCAACCAGCGCGAGTGACCAACCGTGAATCCCGTCGGTATGAGCCTTAGCCAGCAAACTCCCGGTGAAGATCATCGCCATCAACATTATTGCGCCTATATAGATGAGCAAAGGAAACCGGCGGCCAATTCTCTGAAGAGCCTCAAGGGCAGAAAAATGAACCTCGGCCGCTCGTTCAAGTTGTGGAAATCCCTTGTCGATCAGGTAGAAGCCGACATGTGCAGTTCGATCGTCACCGCCCTTTCCGGCGGCGGCATCGTGCGAAAGATCAATCGCTTTGCGTGCCACCTCGCCCTCGGATAGCCGGCTGCTCTTCGCTATCTTCTCCACCACGTGACGGTAGCGATCACGGGTCGCAAAATCCATCTTGCCGTAAAAGCCGCCCATGTCCTCACGCAGAGTCTGTTCAACTATGCTCATCGTCTCGACGAACTCTCGCCAGTCCACCGCCCCAAGTAAACGGAGACTATCGATGCTGTTGCTTATGGAAACCTGGTCGATGGCCTGTTGCTGGTTCTCCGCCTGCACCAACTGTTCAATCGTCTGGCCAAACTCGGAGAGCCGCTGCTCAATCCAGGTGAGCGGCATTGCCAAAGCGGGACCACCCTGCCCCTGCAATCGGCGCGTAAGTTCCGCAACAAACGAACTCACCATGGGCGGGTTTGAACGCGCCATGTCCGCGATCACTAAGATCAGGCTCTTCGGGTCCTTTTCTGCGATCTCCGTCATCTGATCCGCCCAATAGTCGGCGTGGTTTCGGTCTATTCTGTCGGCGGCGATCCGGGCTCCAATGCGTCGTAGATTCTCGATCAACGCCAGGCGTAGCATAATAGGGATTGCCCACAATTCGCCTAACTTCAGGGCGGTGACTGTCTGGTAGGCTTTAACGAAACTGCTGAAACTTTCCTGTTCCACCAGCCCATCACCGTGCGAGATCGTCTCCAGAGCGATGTCATACACACGCGGAAGCCCGGCCGATGGGCCATTCAGCAGGCGCGGCAACTCCCGGCTGTAACCCTTTGGCAAGTGTCTCCTGGCTGTGCGAATCTGCTCTTCGATCAGATAGAAATTATCGAGCAGCCATTCACCGGCCGGCGTAATCCTGCGGTCGGTCTTGACTGCGTCTGTCAGCAGGGTGCGGGCCCCAATCAGGATGCTTTCATTTTCATCCAGCCGTTTCAGAAGTTGGCCCTGTACACGTCCCAGCCCTAACTTGTGCAAGCCCGCCAGTGTCTTGCCATGCTGCTCCATCTGATCGCGACTGAACAGTTCCGATCGCAGCGGCGGCTCGATGCCGGCGTATTTTTTTGCCAGGTCGTCTCCTCGGAGGCTCACCCGCAAATGGGGTAATTTCCCGAGAATGGTCTTACTGCTCACCTTCACTTTTGAGGGCTCCTTCCTGGAAGCGAAGTCTTAGCGAACCGGACCGCAACCATGGTTGCGATCCGGGCTTCTCCTATTCGGTTGTCGGTGTTAGTGTTTATTTACAAGATCAATTAGACGAGAAGATATTGATTGAACAATGACACCATCGTTGTGTGCTCTAATTTTCCGGCTATACTTAAGACTGTAGTGCCATTAGTGTTTTTTAAGTGGATATCAGTTTTGCTCAGGTTTGACATTTAAGACCCCATAGCATGCTTTGGATTTCTTTGCTCCCGGTTTTATTCCACCGCAATATCTTTCCAGGAACTCTTTTCTTCTTATCTTGTGTCCCGAACAAAGGCCGGAAACATCCATCTTGTCACATTCCAAGGTCTGATAATGTCCATTAAATCTTATTACTTCAGAATGATACATCTTACTATTACACTCCCCATGAGCTATGAAGCGGACATGAGCCAGAATAATAGCGTTCCCCATGCAATATGCTTTCATTGACATTTGACTCCTTGTGTTGATTCTACATGTGCATCAGCCTGTACGAAGGGGTAGAAGAGTGCTTCCACATAAAACATGAACGGTTATGTTAATTGGGGAGACTGTTAAAAGGTGAGGATATCAAAATGAAATCAAATTTCCAGTTTCCCGGTTCACTAATTTCTTTTTCTTATTGCTTTTAGTATAACAGATTATTTTGCCTTTATGTTCTTAAATGGAAGTTTCTCGGTTGCCGTGTCAATTTTATGAATAATCGTATTAGATGTATAATAGAGAATGTTGCCGGCGGGATATTTTATGGAGAACTCCATTCCAGTGGTTGAGATAAAAAGACGACATGACTGATAATCAAATGCCGTTGAGCCGGGAAAGTCTAATCGATACCCATTGCCATCTTGAGATGGACCAATATGATCCTGACAGGGAAGCCGTGATTCAGCGGGCAAGGGATGCCGGATTGGAAGCGATGCTCACTATCGGGTCCGATCTGAAAGGGAATATCGGCGGACTTGAGCTTTCGCGGGAATATGACTTCATTTATAGTTCCATAGGATTTCATCCCCATGATGCAAAGGATTTCACTGAGGAAGTATTTCAACAGATAAAAAACTGGGCCGCAAAATATAAAATACAAAATTTACATGCCGAACATCTTCCAAAGGTTGTTGCTATCGGCGAGATCGGGCTTGACTATCATTACGATTATTCTCCACGAGAAGTTCAGCGCGCGGTGTTTTTGAAACAACTACAATTGGCAAAGGAAACAGACCTGCCGGTTATTATCCACAGCAGGGAGGCAAAGCAGGAGACCCTTGACATCATCAGGGAGTCGGGCGTCGCAAAAGGAGTCCTGCACTGCTTCTCCGGAGATATGGATATGGCGCGCAAGGGAATGGCTATGGGGTTTTATATTTCGATTGCAGGCCCGGTTACTTTTAAAAAAGCCGGCAATCTGCATGAGGTTGCAAGGGCAATCCCCGATGATTTTCTGCTTATCGAGACGGATGCGCCATATCTTACACCCGAGCCCTTCAGGGGAAAGAGAAACGAACCCGCATATCTTCTCCATACTGCAAAGGCGATTGCCGAACTTAGGGGCATAACACCTGAAGACGTCGCACGCATTACGACTCTGAATGCAAAAAGACTTTTCAGTATAGGCGGAATGCCTGAAGAGGGCGAGATAGCTTACAGGATAAGGGAAAGCCTTTATCTGAATGTTACTAACCGGTGCACAAACAGATGCACTTTCTGCATAAAGTTCCATTCCGATTTTGTGAAAGGGTATAATCTCAGACTGTCCCATGAACCCTCGGAAGAGGAGTTAAAGAACGCGATAGGCGATCCTTCGCATTACAAAGAGATCGTCTTCTGCGGTTACGGGGAACCGACTCTAAGGCTCGACCTGATTAAGAATGTGGCCGCATGGATAAAAGAAAAAGGAGGGAACGTAAGGATTAACACGAACGGACAGGGCAATCTGATTCACGGGAGGAATATACTTCCCGAACTTGTGGGAATCGTAGATAACATATCTATCAGCCTCGATGCGCAGGACGAAGAAACCTACAACCGCATCTGCAAACCCGCCTATAAAAACGCATTCCCTGAGATTTTAGATTTTATCAAAGAGGCCAGGAAATATATTCCGGAAGTGAACGTGACCGTGGTGACTGCCGAGGGTGTGGATATTGAAAAATGCGGGAAGATCGCTGCGGATTTGGGAGTCGGATTCAGGATCAGGAAGCTTGATGTTGTGGGATAGGCCCTCTTTTGTTGC
>Ga0209048_10002093_pt1 | contig 20008 bp, 16 predicted proteins | sample FrelakmetCRP12CR_FD_187146 | JGI IMG/M metagenome (GOLD analysis project Ga0209048, IMG submission 187146) | Freshwater lake sediment microbial communities from the University of Notre Dame, USA, for methane emissions studies - CRP12 CR (SPAdes)... | ecosystem: Environmental > Aquatic >... | reverse complement strand
GGTCGCCGGCCGATCGTCGAGGACAAGCGGTGCAACTCCTGCCACCAGGAGCTCGGCACGTTCACGGAAGACGCGTTCCACGCGGGGCAACGCAACGACGGTACGACATGCTCGTGGTGTCACCGTCCGAACCAGACCAGCAGCGGATGGTCGGCAGATTCCACCGCCTTCGTGCACGCGATCCACGGCGCAGCCAAGCGGGACAACAAGTACACTTGGCACGCGTCGAGCACGACGGACGGATTCTGGAAGATCAAGTATCCGGGGATCCTGGCGCGTTGCGAGGAATGCCACCTGCCCAATACGTATGACTGGGGCGTTCAGACATCGATCGATGCCGTGGGTCTGGGTGCCGACAATATCGACAAGCGCCTGTACCGGACCGTGGCAACCGGCACGCTGTCCGCGACGGATATCGCCTTGTCGCCGTTCGCGCCACCGGGGGTGGACTACGGCACGGGCTTCTCGTTCAACGCCGTAACAGGCGTCACCACGCCGGCGGCGGGGACGACTCTGGTGACCTCGCCGACGGTGACGGTGTGCACCGCGTGCCACGACTCCGTGCTGGCGCGCAACCACATGACCGAGGCCGGCGGCGGGTCGTTCTACAAGGCACGCAGTAGCGCCCTCGGAACGATCGAGACCTGCCTCGTCTGCCACTCGGCTGGCAGGCTGGCGGACACCAAGGTGGTGCATGCGAGGTAGCTTGAGTCGCGGATAATTCCTGCAGCAACCGGCAGCGGACTGGAGCGCGTCGCGCTCCAGTCGCTGCGGCCCACAACCCGGCAGCGGCGACGCTACCGGGTTGCTTTTTTGTGTGTGCTTCGTCGAAGATGCAGGGACCGTCTCGACCGCGTGGCACGCGCTGTGTACGAAGGTGTGACATGAGGAGGAAGGCACAGGTGTCCGTACAAAGCCGTGTGATCGGGTGCGTGCTGGTGGCGCTGGCGGTGATCGGTTGCGCGGGCGCGTCGGTCGCCGCGGAAAATGCGCCGGCCGCGCAGGCACCGGTCGCCCCCCCATCGGTGCCCGTGAAGAAGAAGCCGACGGCGGTGCCCGCCGACCAGCTGGTCGATATCAACAGCGCCGGCCGCGACAAGTTGAAGACGCTGCCGGGCATTGGCGATGCCGAGGCCGACAGGATCATTGCGGGGCGGCCCTACCTCACGAAGGAGGATCTCGCCGTCAACAACGTGTTGCCGACCGGGGTCTATCTTTCCATCAAGAAGTTCATCATTGCCAAGCAGCCGGGCAAGGCGAAACTCAAGAAGTGACGGAGCAGCGAATGGAGCGTTCGACGACGTGGTGGGGGGCGATGGCCCTGGTAGTAGCGGCCCTGTCCGGTTGCGGCAGCGACGGCGGCGGAAGTTCGCAGCCGGGCTCGTCGACGCAGGTCGGGCAGGCGATCTCCGCCGCGGCCGCGGTCGCGGCGAACGACACAGCGACGAACTCATCATCCGCCTTCAAGGTGCTTCAGGATGCCGGCGTGCCGGCGGTGATGGTGCCGGCGAGCGGTTCTGCCAAGGTCAATTTCACGGTGTTCTCCGACGGCGCGGTCAAGACCGGCCTGACCAACACGAACGTGCGCTTCGCCATTGCCAAGCTGGTCCCGGGTGTCGATGGTGAGATCGATCAATGGACCAACTACATCTATCGCACCGAGTCGACGGCCAGTGCGCCCAATAACGTGGGCTCCGGCCCGAACGGCACGCCCGCCCTGGCGAGTGCCAAGCAGGCCACGACGGACGCCAACACCGCAGCGAGCCTCGTCTACAACCCGGATGGGTACTACACGTACACGTTCACCACGGATCTCAAGGATCCGACCAAGACCAACGGCGTGACGTTCGAGCCCAACCGGACGCATCGCATCGCCATCCAGCTGAGTTACACCAATGCGGCCGGCGAGACCGTGCTGGTCAATCCGTACTTCGACGTCACCTTCGACGCCAAAGGCAATTCCGTTGCGGTCACCGATCCGACCCAGACCCGCGTGATGGCCGATGTGAGCTCCTGCAACAGCTGCCACGAGAAGCTGGCGCTGCATGGCGGGGGACGCGTGGACGTACAGTTCTGCGTGATGTGCCACAACCCCGGCACCACGGACGCCAACAGCGGCAACGTGCTGACGATGCAGACCATGATCCACAAGATTCACGCCGGCAAATTGCTCGCCAGCGCGGCGGGCGGCGAGCACTACACGATCTGGGGCTACGCGAGCAGCAAGAACGATTACTCCGACGTCGGCTTCCCGCAGGATCTGCGCAACTGCACCAAGTGCCACTCGGGCGCCAACCCGAAGACGCCCCAGGGGGACAACTGGAAGACCCGTCCCAGCAAGGAGTCATGCCTGACCTGTCACGCCAACAATGCCGGCTCCGCCTGGGACGCGAGTCACTCGGTCTTCGCCAATGCGATCTTGGGGCCGGGCGCGACGGCCAAGCAGATACCGAACGCGCAATGCGCCGGCTGCCATCGGGCGGGCGCCAACCTCGCGCCGGAAACAGTGCACTGGAACCAGAACGAGGAAAACGCGGCCAAGTACAAGATGACCATCGAGAGCGCGACGTACGACGCCGCCGCTCGCAAGGTGACGGTCAAGTACTTCCTCTCCGATCCGACCAACAAGGACGCGACCTATAACCTCGTGACGCCCGACTGCACGGCCCCGGCACCGAACACCTGCGCGGTACTCGAGAATCCGAGCGACCCCAGGAGTTCCTACAGCACCAGATTCGGCAACCTGCGCTTCTATCTCGCCTACCAGAACCTCGTCGGCCAGTCGACTGCAGTCACCGAATTCACCGCGTACAACAACGGTGGCAGCGGCGCCTACGCATATGCGTACAAAGGCACCAATGACGGAGCCAACCACTACACGGTCGACATTGCGCTGCCAGCCGACAGCGCCACTGCCGTCGCAGCAGGAACCGCCCGCGTCGTGAGCATCGGCCAGATCAAGGAGCATCTGCTGGAGGTCAAGTCGATCGCGGATCCGCGACCGGAGGTCGTGCCGACCGTGCTCATCAACACGGTCGCGCAGCACACGTACCAGGAACTTGCGCTCACCGGTGCGCTGAACCCGCGCCGGCAGATCGTCTCCAACGAGAAGTGCAACGCCTGCCATGGCGCACTGGGGACCACGTCGGGCTCCAATACGCTGGCCGAGGCCTTCCACAGCGGCGCGCGCAATACGGTCGAAGCCTGCGTCGTCTGCCACGACGCCAACCGCATGTCGTCCACGGTGATGACCAACGGGTTGACGCTGGGCGAGTCGTTCCAGTTCAAGCGCATGATCCACGGCATCCACGGCAATTCGAAGCGCACGTATCCGTTCACGCACGGCAACGGCGTCATCGGCCCGTTCGGCAAGGACGGTCTGCTGACGGGTGCGGGCTTTACGGCCGGGGCCGTGGCATCGGCGCCGCCCGGGACCCTGTTCACGCCGTTTGCGACCAGCACCGTGGTGCCGATCGGTACACCCTTGGCGTCGGACGTGGTGAACTACGCCGCCGAGGTCAGGTATCCCGATGTCGGCGTGAACTGCAACCTCTGCCACGTGAATGATTCATACAAGATCGACCATGGCCCGATCGGCGCGGTGGTCTCCAAGCCGCTGGTCGGATCACCGCTCGCCGCGGATCCCGATCCGCTGAACTGGCTGGTGATCTCGCCGAAGTCGGCGACCTGTACCGGGTGCCACGACTCAAGCACGGCGCTTGACCACGTGGCCACCTTCGGCAACGGATCGTTCGGCAAGCGGACGCAGAATGACTCCATGAAGACGCAGGAGATCTGCGCGGATTGCCATGCGATCGGCATGTTCAAGGGGGTGGACATCGTCCACGGACTGAAGTAGTCGCATCGACGGGCGCATGAAGGGGAGCGCTATCACCGTTGCTCCTTTTCTTTCCGGGTTGATGACGGCATGGGCGCGCCAGCGGCCGAAGTTGTCTTCTCCCAACAGGCGTAGAACCAGAGCGCGAAAAGGAGTCGATCCACGTTGACCGCGTCGAGGCGCTTATTCAGAGTTCGAAGGGGACCGCGTTGTGTCTGGATGCCGGCTCGGCGGCGGACTTAAGAGCGGTATGGGAAGGTTGCGAGTGGGGGTTCGAATGCGAATCAAGAATGCGCTGGTGTGGGCAGGCTTCTGCTTGTTCGGTCTGAACGCAAGCGCCTGGGCCAGTGTGGATGCCGATGCATCGGCCAAGTGCCTGACGTGCCACGAAGCGCAAATGGAGAGCATGAACAAGGCCGCGCACGCGGTCGCCGCCGATGCGCGTACACCCACGTGCGTCTCCTGCCACGGCCCGAGCGACACGCACGCCGACAACCCGACCGAAGTCGAACCTGCTCGGGAGTTCCATGGCAAATCCGCGCCATCGGCGGGCGAGCGCAGCGGCGTCTGCCTCACCTGCCATCAAAAGGACTCGAAGCGGGCGCTCTGGGCGGGCAGCGCACATCCCGCCGCCGATGTCGCGTGCAACGACTGCCACAAGATCCACGTCAACCAGGACCGGTTGCTCAGCAAGCGCTCGCAACCCGAGGTGTGCTTCACGTGCCACAAGGAACAGCGCACGCTGATGAGCCGGCCATCGCGCCATCCGCTGGCAGAAGGAAAGATGGCCTGCTCGGATTGCCACAACGTGCACGGATCGACGGGTCCGAAACTCGTGCAGCGCGACAGCACCAACGACACCTGTTATACGTGCCATGCCGAGAAACGGGGCCCGTTCGTGCATAACCACGAACCGGTGCAGGAAGACTGCGCGGCCTGCCACAACCCGCATGGCAGCACGATCTCGGGGATGCTCAAGGCGCGGCCGCCGATCCTGTGCCAGCAGTGCCACACGCCGCACGTGGCGGGGGGTGTGGGGGCCCTGGGCGGACAGCCGGGCGTTTTCCCGCCCGCAGTTCCGGGTCAGGCGTCGTCGGAGATCACCGCGACGTCGAACGGCAAGAATGTCGTCAACATCTGGCAGGGCCGCAGCTGCATGAACTGTCACACCCAGGTTCATGGCTCCAACAACCCGTCCACCACGAACCCAACGCCACAGCTCATGTTCCGCTGAGTATCGGAGCGAAAGATGAAAACACCCGTTCGGCAATTCGGCTGGCGCAAATCAACCCTCGCCATCGCGCTACTGGCGACGCTCGGACCCGCGTATGCGCAGACCAGCGAGATGGAAGCCTCGGTCAGCGCGGGCATCGGCGGTGTCACTGGCGAGCAGGCGGATCGCGCGCTGTTCGGCCAGTACAACGGACTGCGCAAAGACGGTCCGTATGGGTTGTTCGACGTGTACTACAGCCGGCGCAACGCGGCGACCGGCTCGCTGGTGGAGTTCGAGGGGCTGAACCTCGGCCTCGAGACACGCGAACTGAACTTCCTGTGGAAAAGACAGGGCGACTGGAAGTTCACGGCCAATTACGGCGAACTGGTCCGCTACGACCCGTACACGATCAACACGGGCCTGCTCGGCGCCGGCTCGACGACGCCCGAAGTGGTGCACCTGGGTGCCGGGCCGGGTACCGGGTCGGATCTCGATCTGAAGACCAAGCGCACCAGCCTCGGGGTGGCCTTCTCCAAATGGTTCGCCTCAGGGCTGCAGTTGGACGTGAGCCTGAAGAGCGAAAAGAAGGAAGGCGCGCGCCTGTTCGGGATCGGGATGAACTGCCCTTCGGCGTACGCGCTCGGGTGTGGCCCCACGACCGGCGCCAGCGCCGGTTCGGCGGTGCTGCTGCTGCCGGAGCCGATCGACGCGAATCACGGTCAGATCGAGGCTCGGCTCAACTACGCGGACGGGAAGCTGCAGCTCAGCGCGGGCTACTACGGCTCGTTCTACGACAATGCGAACGCAACCATGAACCCGCGCATACCCGGCAGCCTGAACGGTCCGCTCGGCAACCTGCTGCCCTTGAGCAGCGGCCTGCAGTCGATCCTGAGCCTGCCGGTCGCCTTGCCGCCCGACAATCAGGCGCATCACTTCGATCTCACCGGCAATTACGCTTTCACCCCGACCACGCGCGCGAACTTCAAGCTGGCCTACGCGCAGGCAACGCAGAAGCAGGACTTTGCCGGCGCCGGCCTGAGTGGTGCGCCCGCAGGTGTGGCCAACCTCGATGGGCGGGTGGACACGACGCTGGCCCAGGTCGGGATCAGCGCGCGCCCGATGCCCAAGCTGACGCTGCTCGCCGAAGCGCGCTACGAAGACCGGGACGACAAGACGCCCATCGCGCTGTACAACCAGGTCAACGACGCGCAGGGCAACCCCATCTACACGTTCACGAACCGCAACCTTCCCTACACGAAGACCCGCGGCAAGCTGCAGGCGACATATCAGTTCACGAGCGAATATCAGGGCAGCGTGGGCGCCGCTTACGAGAAGATCGACCGCGGGACCTTCACGCCGACCAGCGCGGTTTCCGGCATCAGTGCGTTGCGCTCGGAGACGGAGGAGACCGGTTTCAACATCGAACTGCGGCGTCGGATGACCGAGACCTTCAGTGGCTCGATCAGACTGGAAACGACCGATCGCAACGGGTCGAACTGGCTGGTGCCGAACAGCGGCCTGGGCGTGACCGAGGTGACGGGACCCACGACCACGTTCAACAGCGCCACCGCGATCCTGATGCCGACGCTGGCGGATCGCCGCCGCGACAAGGCGAAACTGCTCGCCTCGTGGCAGCCGACCGAAGCGCTGTCGCTGCAGTTCGACGCCGAAGGCGGCGAGGACCAATACAAGGGCAGCGACCAGGGTCTGCGCAGCACGCGGATGAACCTGTTCAGCATCGACTTCAACTACGCCTTCTCGGACGCATGGAGCCTCAACGGTTATGCCTCGACGGGAACGCAAACGCTCAATCAGTCGCGTCCCGCGGGCTACATCCTCGCCTTCGACAACACGAGCACGAACTTCGGCCTCGGTGTCATCGGCAAGCCGAACGAAAAGATCGATCTGGGTGCGAGCCTGTCGTTCGCGGACGACAAGAGCGTATATGCGCAGACGCTCGACGCGACCGCGAATGCGGGCAGCGTCGCGCTGCTGGCGGCCACGGGCGGGCTGCCGGATATCGTCTTCCGCAGCACCGAACTGAGGCTCTTCGGCAAGTACGCGCTGACCAAGGCGTCGGCCTTGCGCCTGGACGTGACTTACCTGCGCGCGAAGTGGAACGACTGGGCCTATGGCTACAACGGCGTGCCATTCAGATTCAGCGACAACACGACCGTGACACTGCGGCCGGAGCAGGATGTCACCTACGTCGGCTTCACCTATATCTACGCCTGGCGTTGAACGGCGGCGGGCGGCAGCGGCGGTGGTTGCCGGCCCGAGCACGAGGACGTGCTGCGCGCGCCCCGTTGCTCTGGCGGGAGAAGAGCGAGCCGTGCGCGGTCGCCGCGGCTTTGCTTCTGCGCACTCGGCCTGCGGCCGCCTCCCGTATCATCCGCCGGCGCTTGCACGCCAGATCCGCTTCAACCTTCCCCATCCCCGCCATGCTTCAGACCGTCGACCTCGAGTGCACGCGCGGCGAACGGCTGCTGTTCGCGCACCTCGCCTTCACGGTGGAGGCGGGCACGTGCCTGCACATCGCCGGAGAAAACGGTTCCGGCAAAACGAGCCTGCTGCGCATCCTGTGCGGATTGCTGTCGCCGACCGCGGGTGAGGTGCGCTGGGCAGGCGCAAACATCCGCACGCTGCGCGAGGAGTACTGGCAGCAACTCGCCTACGTCGGCCACCTGAACGGCGTCAAGGACGATCTGACCGCGCTCGAGAACGTCCGCTATGGCGCCGCGGTGACGGGGCGCGCCGCACCGGTCGGGCACGCACGCGAGGCGCTGGCGGAACTGGCGCTGGCGGGATTCGACGGGTCGCTGGCGCGCTTCCTGTCGCAGGGGCAGAAGCGGCGCGTGGCGCTGGCGCGCCTGTTCCTCGCCGAGGCGGCGAAGCTGTGGATTCTCGATGAACCGTTCACCGCGCTCGACGTGCGCGGCGTGGCCGTGCTCTCGGACCTGATCGGCCGGCACACGGCGCGCGGCGGCATCGTCGTGTTGACGACGCACCAGGACGTGCCGCTGCCGGGGCGCGTCGCACGGCTCGACCTGCAGGTGCTGGAGCCGGCATGACTGCGACCTTCATGGCCGTGGTCCGCCGCGACCTGCTGCTCGCCGTGCGCCAGCGCGCCGATGTCGCCAACACGCTGCTCTTCTTCATCGTCGTCGTCACGATGGTGCCGCTCGGCGTGGGGCCGGAACTGAACACGCTGCGCACGATCGCACCGGGCGTGGTGTGGGTTGCGGCGCTGCTGGCGGCGATCCTGTCGCTCAATCGTCTCTTCGCCAACGACTACGCCGACGGCGCGCTCGAGCAGATGCTGCTGACCGGCGAGCCGTTGCCGATCATCGTGCTGGCCAAGTCTTTCGCGCATTGGCTGGTGACCGGTCTGCCGATCACGCTGATGGCGGCGCTTCTGGGCATCATGTTCGATCTCGGCGTGGAACCGACCGCCATCCTGATGGTCTCTCTGCTGCTCGGAACGCCGGCGTTGTCGCTGATCGGCGCCGTGGGCGCGGGCTTGACGCTGGGGTTGCGTGGCGGCGGCGTGCTGATCTCGCTGCTGGTGCTGCCGCTGTATGTGCCCGTTCTCATCTTCGGCGCGGGGGCGGTCGAGGCCGTCACCGGCGGATTGTCGCCCCAGGCACACCTGATGTTGCTTGCGGCACTATCCCTCGGAACGACCGTACTGGCGCCATGGGCTATCGCCGCGGCGCTGCGGATTTCTATGGAATGATCTCGGTCCGGTCGGACTGACGGGCGTCAAGGCAAGGGTAACCCGGCCCGTTACAGTGCTGCCTGCGCGCAGCATCGCGGCCGCCTGACGGCGGCGGCCACCGAACACTTTTGATGAACAACACCGCCCCCACTTCCGGTAGCAGCCTCTTTCGCTTCTCGGCGCCGCACGTCTTTTATCCGCTCGCCGGGCGGATGGCACCGTGGTTTGCGGTCGTGGCGGCGCTGCTGGCCGCCATGGGCCTGTATCTGGGCTTCTTCGTCGCCCCGACCGACGCCACGCAGGGCGAAAGCTATCGCATCATCTTCATCCATGTGCCGTCGGCGTGGATGGCGATGTTCCTGTACCTGGTGATGGCGTTCTGGGCCGGCGTCGGCCTCGTGTTCAACACGCGGCTGTCGTCGATGATGGCCTCGGCCATCGCCCCCAGCGGCGCGCTGATGGCCTTCATTGCGCTGTGGACCGGGGCGCTGTGGGGGCGGCCGACCTGGGGCGCGTACTGGGTGTGGGATGCGCGGCTCACCTCGACGCTGATCCTGCTGTTCCTGTATCTGGGTTTCATCGCCTTGCAGGCGGCGATCGACGATCCGCGCCGGGCCGACAAGGCCTCGGCGGTGCTGGCGCTGGTCGGTGCGGTCAATGTCCCGATCATCTATTTCTCGGTCAAGTGGTGGAACACGCTGCATCAGGGCGCGTCGGTCAAGCTCACCGGCTCGTCGATGGCGGCCACGATGCTGGCGGGCATGCTCATCATGGTGTTTGCATTCTGGACGTACTGCATCGCGATCGTTCTGTATCGCGTGCGCACGATCATGCTGGAGCGTGAACGAAAGAGCGCGTGGGTCGGGCAAGCGCTCGCGCGTGGCGAGTGACGGGTCGTCGGGAGGGGAGTGAAGTGAGATGAATTGGGGCGGCATCAGCGATTTCCTGCACATGGGAGGCTACGGTTTCTATGTGTGGAGTTCGTACGGAATGTGCGCCGCGCTCGTCTGCGGTGAACTGTGGTCGGCGCGCGCGCGCCGGCGGCGCGCGGTCGCCGAGGCGCAACGCGCCGCGACCCGGAGTGGCGCATGAAGCCGCGGCAGAAGCGACTGGCACTGATCGTGGGCGGCGTGGCGGTGCTGGGCATCGCCGCCTACCTGATCCTTTCGGCGTTCCAGGAGAACCTGGTGTTCTTCTTCTCGCCGTCGGACGTCGCCGCGCACAAGGCACCGAGGGAGCGGGCGTTTCGCATCGGCGGCCTGGTCGAACCGGGCAGCGTCAAGCGCGAGGGCGTGCTGGTGAGCTTCCGCGTCACGGATACCGTGCACACGATTGCGGTCGTCTATCAAGGCATCCTTCCCGATCTTTTCAAGGAAGGCAAGGGCGTGGTCGCGCAGGGCAGGCTGGCAAGCGATGGCAGCTTCCGCGCCTCGGAGGTGCTGGCCAAGCATGACGAGAACTACATGCCGCCCGATGCGGCGCACGCCGTGGAACAGGCGCAGAAGGCACAGAAGACGCTGACGCAGCCGCAAGCGGCGCCGGCCAAGTGATGCAACCCGCAGCGGGCGCGCGGGGTTCGCGCGACGCGCACGTATAGGAGTATGGACGGATGATTCCCGAACTCGGACATTTTGCGCTGATCCTGGCGCTCCTGCTCGCGCTGGTGCAGGGGACGCTGCCCCTCGTGGGCGCGCACCAGGGCGTACGCGAGTGGATGGCACTGGCGCGGCCGGTCGCGCAGGGACAGTTCGTGTTTGTCGTGTTCGCGTGGATCTGTCTCGCCTATTCGTTCGTCAACAGCGACTTCTCGGTGCTCAACGTCGCCACCAACTCCAATTCGCTGCTGCCGCTGCCGTACAAGATCGCCGCGTCGTGGGGCTCGCACGAAGGCTCGATGCTGCTGTGGGTGCTGATGCTGGCGACGTGGGGGGTGGCGGTGAGCCTCTTCAGCCGCCATCTGCCCGATGAAATGGTCTCGCGCGTACTCGGCGTGATGGGCCTGGTCGCGGCGGGCTTCATCCTTTTCATCCTGGTGACTTCCGATCCGTTCGAGCGCCTGTTTCCCGCCGCGCAGGAAGGCCGTGACCTGAATCCGCTGCTGCAGGATCCCGGCATGGTGCTGCATCCGCCGATGCTGTACATGGGCTACGTCGGCTTTTCGGTGGCGTTCGCCTTTTCGATCGGGGCCCTGCTCGGCGGCAAGCTCGACACCGCGTGGGCGCGGTGGTCGCGCCCCTGGACCACGTTCGCCTGGTCTTTTCTCACGGTCGGTATCGGTCTGGGCTCCTGGTGGGCGTACTACGAACTCGGCTGGGGCGGCTGGTGGTTCTGGGACCCGGTGGAAAACGCCTCATTCATGCCCTGGCTGGTCGGCACCGCGCTGATTCATTCGCTCGCGGTGACCGAGAAGCGCGGCACCTTCAAGGCGTGGACCGTGCTGCTGGCGATCTTTGCGTTTTCGCTGTCGCTGCTGGGCACCTTCCTCGTTCGCTCGGGCGTGCTCACGTCGGTGCACGCCTTCGCGACCGATCCGCGGCGCGGCGTGTTCATCCTCGCGTTCCTCGTGATCGTGATCGGCGCGTCGCTGGCGCTCTTTGCGTGGCGCGCGCCGCGCGTGGGCATCGGCGGCCGCTTCGACGCGGTGTCGCGCGAGTCGATGCTCCTCGGCAACAACCTGATGCTGGCCGTGGCCGCGGCCTCGGTGCTGCTCGGCACGCTGTATCCACTGTTCCTCGATGCGCTCGCCCTCGGCAAGATCTCGGTGGGCCCGCCGTATTTCGATTCGGTGTTCGTGCCGATCATGGCGCCGCTGGTCTTCCTGATGGGAATTGGCCCGATTGCGCGCTGGCGCCAGGCGTCGCTGCCGGATCTGTGGATGCAACTGCGCTGGGCGCTGGTGATCTCGCTCGTGCTCGGGGTGGCGCTGCCGTTCGTGGGCGGGCGCTGGTCGCCCGTGCTCGCGTTCGGTTACTGGCTCGCCGCGTGGATCATCGTCACGTCGGTCGGGCAGATCCGGCACCAGATCCGGCATGCACCGGGCAGCGTGTGGACGAGACTGGCGAATCAGCCGCGTGCATGGTGGGGCATGACGCTCGCGCACCTGGGCGTGGCGGTGTTCATCATCGGCGTCACCTCCGTCAAGGGTTTTGAGATCGAACGCGACGTGAAGATGAATGTCGGCGACACCGTCAGCGTGCGCGACTACGCGTTCCGCTTCGATGGCGTCACCGAACGCATGGGCCCCAACTATCGTGCCGCCCGTGGCTCGGTCACGGTGACCAAGGGCGGCAAGCCGGACATGGTCCTGCATCCGGAAAAACGCATCTACCTGGCGCAGCAGGGCACGCCGATGACCGAGGCGGCCATCGACACCAGCATCACGGGCGACGTGTACGTGTCGCTCGGCGAGGCCGTCGAGGGCCAGGGCGCATGGACCGTGCGCGTGTACTACAAGCCGTTCGTGACGTGGATCTGGGGCGGTTGCGTGCTGATGGCCTTCGGTGGCCTGGTCGCGGTGTCGGATCGGCGTTACCGTGCGCTGGCACGGCGTGCGGCGCTGGCGGACGGACTGAAGCCGGTGTCGGCCTGATCGCGCGATGAAAAAGGCTGCGCTCTATCTCATTCCGCTGGCGGCGTTCGTCATCCTGGCCGTCTTTCTGCTGCGCGGCCTGTGGCTCAATCCGCGCGAGGTCCCATCACCCCTGATCGGCAAGGCGGCCCCAATGTTCGAGCGCCCCAACCTGCACCAGCCCGGGCTTCAGTTCGCGAGCAAGCAGATGATGGGCCAGGTCTGGATCTTCAACGTGTGGGCTTCGTGGTGCACGCCGTGCCGCCAGGAGCATCCGCTGTGGAACGAACTGGCAACGAAGAAGCTCGTGCCGATCATCGGCATGAACTACAAGGACGATGCCGACGCGGCGAAGAAGTGGCTCGCCGACCTGGGCGACCCCTACACGCTCACGATCGTCGATGACGACGGCCGGCTCGGCATCGACTATGGTGTCTACGGCGTGCCGGAGACCTTCATCATCGACAAACAGGGCGTGATCCGCCACAAACACATCGGCCCGGTCACGCCGGAAGCGATCGAAAAGCAGATCGTGCCCCTGGTGCGCGAACTGCAAAAATCATGAAGACCTTATGGGTGGTCCTGCTGCTCGCGCTGACGGGCGGATTGCACGCACAGACGGCGGTTCCAACGGAGGACGATCCGCTCACCGCGAAGCGCGAAGTCGAGCTGGCATCGAAGTTGCGCTGCCTCGTCTGCCAGAACCAGTCGATCGCCGATTCGCATGCGAGTCTGGCCGTCGACCTGCGGCGCCAGATTCGCGAGCAGATCGCGGCGGGCAAGTCCGACGCCGAGATCGTGAACTTCATGACCGATCGTTACGGCGACTTCGTTCTGTACCAGCCGCCCTTCAAGGCGACCACCCTGCTGCTTTGGCTGGGACCCCTGCTGCTGCTCGCGCTCGGCGCCCTGGTGGTGGTGCGCGTGGTGCGCGGCCGCAGGCAGGCCGGCCCGCCGCTGTCGGACGATGAACGGGCACGGGCCGAGGCGCTGCTTGCCGGCAAGGAGAGCGGACAGTGACGCAGTTCCTCGTCATCGCGACGTTCATGGTGATCGTCGGTCTGGCATGGATGCTGCTACCGCTGCTGCGACGCCGCTCGGCGGCAGACATCGATCGCGCCGCCGCCAATCTGGGGCTCCTGAAGGATCAGCTCGCCGACCTGCAGGCCGAGCGCGAACGCGGCGCCGTCTCGGAAGAGCTGTATGCCGAAACCCGGGCCGAACTCGAACGGCGTGTGCTTGAGGACGCGCAGGCACCGCCCGCAGGACCGACCGCCGCGGCGGGCTGGTACGGCCGCGTGACAGCGGCGGTCATCGTCGTCACGGTACCGATCGTCGCGGCGCTGACTTATTCGCGCCTCGGCGATCCGGCCGCATTCGACCCGCTGGCGCAGAAGGGCGCGGACGCGGCGCACGAGATGAGCGCGGCCGACGTCGAGCAGATGGCGACCAGGCTCGCCGAGCGCCTGAAGAACGAACCTGACAACGCCGGCGGCTGGTCCACGCTCGCGCGAACCTACTATTTCCAGCGCAAGTTTCCCGAGGCGGCGCAGGCGTACAAGAAGCTCGTCGAACTGGTGCCCGATGAGGCCTCCGTGCTCGCCGACTACGCCGACGCCCTGGCGATGGCCAATGGCCGCCGGATCTCCGGCGAGCCGCTGGCGCTGATCAAGAAGGCTCTGGCGCTCGATCCGACGCAGTGGAAGGCGCTGGCGATGGCCGGCACCGAAGCTTTCGACCGCAAGGACTACCAGGCCGCGGTCGACTACTGGGAGCGGCTGCGAGCATCCCTTCCGCCCGAGGCGCCGATCGCGCAGCAGATCGCAGGCTCGATTGCCGAGGCGCGTGAGCTGGGCGGACTGAAGCCGAGCGGCGATGAGAAGACCGCCGTGGCGGCCGCGCCGGCGGCAAAGCCTGAAACGAAAGCGGCGGCGAAGGCCGATGCGAAGGCATCCGCCGGCGCGCAGGTCAGTGGCGTCGTGGCATTGAGTCCGAAGCTCACCGCCAATGCCAAACCCGACGATGTCGTGTTCATCTTCGCGCGCGCCGCCGAGGGCCCACGGATGCCCTTGGCGCTCAAGCGGATCCAGGTCAAGGACCTGCCGGCCAAGTTCGCGCTCGATGACTCGATGGCGATGTCGCCGGATTTCAAGCTGTCGAAGTTTTCGCAGGTCGTGGTGGGTGCACGCATTTCCAAGACCGGCAACGCGATGCCGCAAAGCGGCGACCTCGAGGGACTTTCCGATCGCGTGCCGCCGGGCAAGAGCGAGATCAAGGTGACGATCGACCGCGTGCTGCCTTAGGAGGCCGTGTGGGCTTGACGATGCTCAAGCATCCGGTCTCGCGGGGTTCCGTTCCATTGGCCGTCTTCGCCGCTCAGAACGCGTACCACGGCCCCTTCGGCGAGAGCGTCTGCCCCCAAATCGAGGTGTAGACCGTTCGCCCATAGAAGAACGGCAGGCCCCACACAAAGGAGTCGGCCGACTGACCCGTCGATCCCCCCAGGTCGGCAAACGCCGCATTGGCGGTCGCGAACAGGAGGTCGGCGCTCGTCAGGGAGAAACTGATCTGACCGGTGGTGCCAAAGGCATCGGCCAACGTGGCACTGAACTGCAGGACCGACGATGGGCAAAACCAACCGGCCGTGGTACCGGTCGTGCTGCTGCACTTCGTGGAGATGGTTCGATCGTCGAAGAACAATGCGTTGGAGCCGCTGTCGATGTAGCTGTTCGGATACGTCTTTGCGCCCACCTTTGTCGACACATAGAGGTAGCTTGGGCTGCTCGGATTGGCATCGACCAGATACATCGTCGCCGCGCTCGGGATCTGGTTGTTGGCCTGTGTGCCGATGCCGAAGACCAGCCGCCCCTTCGCAAGCGACGCGCCCAAGCCGGGCAGCGGCGGCAGGGCGATGAGGGTGCCATTGTTGTTGACCTGGAAATGCGCGACGGGATTCTGCATCTGCAGGTCGACCGGCATCGCCGCCGGAACGCAGCCGGCGGGCGCGGACGGGCAGGCGTAGTACAGCGCATGGCCGCCCACATACGTGCCCGTCAAGCAGGGCACGCCGCAGTCGTACGCGATCATTCCCACGCCCAGCACACCGTTCGCCTGCAGCGCAGTGACCGAATTCATCAGGCCGCCGTTGGCGGCAGCCATGCAATCGCCCGGGGTGGCGTAGTCGGGCGAGGCGGCATCGTCGATGATCTGGATCGGCAATGAAGATGCCGTTTCGCCGCCGATGCGCAGATCGGCCTGCGCCAACGGTCCCCAGACGGCCCCCAGCACAAAGGGAAAGCACTCCGCCGCGACGCCTCCCGGCGTGGCGCTCGTCGCGTCCGCCGGCGTCTTGATCGGCGGCAACGACAGCGGCGCTACCGCAGTCCTGAGCACGCGGAAGCCGACCGACCCCGTGTCGAGGAAGACGTGGTCGATGGTGACGCAGCGATCGGCAGAACCCGGACTGCAAACGGTCACCGTGACATAGGGAATGTTGGTCACGCCCAGCGAAAATGCCGCCGCCGGCCCGCTGTCGACGACGATCTCGGTCGTGTTGGGTCCGGTGGGCACAGCGATCGATACGACCGGCCCCACCTTGGCCCCGGCACTTCCGGCGCCGGTCACGGTCGTGACGGTCGAATCTCCCCCGCAGCTCGCCAGCCAGGCGATCGCCAGCCCGATGATCAGCCGGCGAAAGGCGCCGCGTTCGCGTGCGCCGACCGCCTGCCGGTTATCGGATCTCATCGGGATTCACGCCGGCGGGCACAAGCGAAGGCACGTAGGCCTTGCCGACAAAGGCATTCAGGTGCGAGATCGAATGCACCACGAGGTCGCGCTGATGCATGACGAGGTTTCTCTTGATGCCCGGCCGCGTCATCGCTTCACGTGCGGCGGCTTCGAAATCGGCGTAGTGGCTCCCGAGCAGCCGTTGAAGATCGGGTTTCAGGCGCGTGTTCCACGCGATGGCGAATACGACGCCGTCGGCCGAGGCGAACTGACGCATCGCAGCCCCGTCGGGCAGCACAATCTCATGGACCTGGTAGGTCGGCTGCGCCGCCGCCCGCAGCCGCCATTCACCGCCGATCCGCAGATGATCTTCCTGAACCGTCGCGAGGCTTCCGCCCAGCACGGCCAGTGCCGCCGATGCGTGCAGCAGGAGCGCGCACAGGGCCACCCCCAGGGGCGAGAAGACGCGCTTCACCGCCGCCACCGCAGCGCGTTGCAATCCGCGATGAGCGCGCAATCTCAGGCGCCGCCCGCGCCGCGCCGCTTGATTCGCACCGGCGCGCTCGGGATCGGCGCCGGCCATCGGATGCTTCTCGGTCCGGATCAAGGAACAACCTCGTTGATTTCGAGATTGACGCCCTGGCTGCCGACCTTGATCGGCGCACTGGTGGCCTGCAGATCTCCGGCCTGGGCCGTCGCATCGCCGCGCTTTGTGACGCGCGCCACGATGACGACGCGGTCGAGTTTCGACAACGGCATGTCGGCCACCATCGCGGATGAATCATCGAGCCGATAGTCCAGCGGCAGATCGCCTACCCGCGTGCGCACGATGGCGACAGGCACGCGGGAGCCCTGCACGGGGCGCGCGAAGATGAACACGGTGTCGTCCGGCGCGGTCCGCGCCTTCATCGCTGCGCTCAGGCGCACACGCCCGGAAACGGTTCCCCCGCGGTCCGGCCGTGCCGATTCGCTCGTGCCCACCGAGGTGCGGCCGGCGGCCGGCGCGTTGGCATCGTCGCGCGCTGCATTGGCTTCGGCGATGTCGTTCTCGAGCTGCCGGGAAAACGCCGGATCGGTGGATACGCGTCGGGCGCGCTCCCAGAACGAGACGGCCTCGGCGTAGCTTCTGCGCTCGAAGGCTTCCGTCCCCGCGAGCGCGAGTGCCTTGAGATGCTGCGGATCGAGAGCGAGGGCTTTCCTGACCAGTTTGATCGGCTCACCTGCCATCGAGCGTCCCTGGGTCACGGCCAGCACATCCGCGTAATCCGCAAGAACCTGCGCGTCGTTGGGCAGCAGTTCGGCAAGCCGGGCGAATGCCTTGGCCGATTCGGGATACCTGCCCATCATCTCGTAGGAATGCGCGAGCATCGCCCATGCCTGCGCATCGTTGGGTTCCTGCTGGAGCCGGGCGGCGACTTGATCGACCATTCGCTGCAGTTGCTCGGTCGACAACGCGCGGCGCGCCGCCGGCTCGGCATCGGCGGAACCCGGCGACTTCGCCACCGGCGACGGCGCCTCCGACGGCACGGGTCCGATCGACCATCGATACGCCACCAGGGCGGTGATGGCCACCAGAATCAGGCCTGCGGCCGCCCAGCTCAGCGGGCGCCCGGCGGGCATCCTCGCGTCATGGGATGCGTGCGAAGCCGGTACGGCGCCCCGTCCCGGCGCCGCGCCGGATGACGCCAGCGCGCGTCGACGCCCAAGCCACTCGCGACCGTGTGCGAGCAGCGCGACACACGCCGCAATCGCCAGCAGCACGCCCAGCGCGGCCCAACCCTCCATTGGCCCCCCACGACCGGTCAACATGTTTTTCCCGCGGGAACCGTGCGCCTTCTCATGACCGGTTCCCTCCCGATCGGGCGACACAGCGGATTGCGTTGCGTGCGCAGGACGCTGGAACGGTCAACCTCAGTACACGCCATAACGATAGCCGATGTAGAAGAAGACGGAATTGGTCGTGTCGTGGTTGGTCGGTCCGTCCGTGGTCGAGTGCTCGACGATGGCTTCGCCGAGCAGACTGGTGCGATCCGAGACCCGATACGACATCCTGAACGCGGGCGTGACGCGGAACAGTTTGACGCCCTGGTTGTCGTGCTGTGAGTACAGCCGCAGCGATGGCTCGAGCGTGATCTCGTTGTTGCGCAGCCCGGTCAGGTTGTTATAGGCGAGCTGTCCGCCGTTGAAGAAGGGCGAGGTGATCACACTCAGATTGAATCCGTTGACGTCCCGCAACGAATAGAGATTGGATCCGGTGAGCTGCACCGAATAGCTGAGCTGCGGGCCCGTGGCGGGGGTCGCCTCAAAGTCCCCGACGGCTGGCAGCGCGCCGATCTCGCTGTAGCGCACGTCGCCCGAAAACTGCCAGCGTTCGGCGATCGGTCGCGAAACGCTCAACAGCCCCTGCTTCGCCGAGGCCGTGGTCGCCAGCGCCGTCGCCTGAACCTGCGCGAGCGTCTGCGTCTGCAGCAGCGTCTTCAGGGACGTGGCGCCGGTGCTGATCAGCGCGTTGGTCAGCATCAGCGAGGGCGCCTTGCGATTGTCCAGCAGGATGGTGATCGTCGTCTGACCCGGCGCCAGCAGCGATCCCTGCAACGATGCCGCATTCAGAACACGGAAGTTGGTGTCGTAGTCCAGCAGCGAAACGGCGGACAGACTCGGCCCCGAATAGCGCACCTCGCCACCGATGGCGCGTCGATTGCTGATGCCTTCGCTCGTCTGCTCGATGAAGTACGCATCACCCCCCCAGCGCTCGACGATCCCGGACGCATCCAGGAGCGCCGCAAACAAACGCTCGGACGGCGTGGACACGAGCGTATTGGCGGGCGCGCCCCCCATGACGTCGAGCGTCAGACTGCGTCGGACCGGATAGGTCAGCGAGACGCCGTCGAACAGGCCCAGCAATCCGCTGCCGAGAGCGTTCTGCCGCCCGGCCCGGAGGGCGAAACCGCTGTCAATTCGCTTGTAGTCCGCATACGCGGCACTGAGCAGACTCGAATTGTGGGAACTCGGCTTCAGATTGATGGAACCCGTGCCCCGCACCACGGCCCGGGTCTCCGCGTCTTCGGAGTCGTAGCGCCCGTTCAGATCCGCGCTCGTCACGATCGCCGACTGCGTGGTCTTGCTCAGGGTCGACTGATCGATGCCGGCGGCCAGGTTGATCAGTGACTGGCTCTTCGCGAATCCGCCGTAGTAGTACTGCCCGAAGCTGCCGGTGACCCTGCGTGCCGGGGCCGGCTTGAAGCCGCCGCCTGGTGTCGTTGATGACGGCGCCGTTGTCGGCCCGGACACCTCGCCGGACAACGCCGCGAGTCGCTGCGCAACCCGCTCGGCCCCTTCTCCGTCCGGGAACAGCTTCAGGTAAAGCTCGTACTCCACCTTGGCCCGCGCCGGATCGCCCGCGCGTTCCCACGCAACGCCGATCAGTTCCTGCGCGTCCTGCGAGTGCTCATTGGGCGGCAGCAACAGCAACTGATTGAGGGCGTTGATGGCATCGTCGTACTTCTTCGCGGTGAGCGACTGTCTCGCCCGCGCCATGAGCTCCTGGGATTGCTGATCGACGGCCGAAAGTGCTTCGGCCCGCTTCGCCTCTTCTTCCGAGCTCGGTGCGCTCGCTGCGGTCGGCGCGGCGGGCGTCGGCGGCTTGCCCGGCACGGCGCCGGCCGCTTCGACGGCCGGTCGGCCCGGCGGCTGGCGCGACAGGGTTTGCGCAATCGACGACGTGGACTGCAGGACTTCTTCCCGGCGCTTGACTAGGTCCACGACGTGCGCCTCAGGGAATCGGCTCACCAGCTCACTGCGGACCGCCTCGGCTTGCTGCTCCGTCGCGAAGTAGCCGATGAATATTTCGTGACTGGCCACGCCGCGGACCACCGAATTGGTGCTGAAAGCTTCGTACTCCTGAAACCGGCTCGGAATCGGTTTGAGCTGGTCCTTGTCCTTGAC
>Ga0209048_10002092_pt1 | contig 20009 bp, 17 predicted proteins | sample FrelakmetCRP12CR_FD_187146 | JGI IMG/M metagenome (GOLD analysis project Ga0209048, IMG submission 187146) | Freshwater lake sediment microbial communities from the University of Notre Dame, USA, for methane emissions studies - CRP12 CR (SPAdes)... | ecosystem: Environmental > Aquatic >... | reverse complement strand
CATCGCCGGACTTTCCGGAGCGCTGGCCGAGAATATCGTGCGGGTGCGCGACGAGAAGGGCCCCTTTCCCAATCGCGAAGCGCTCAAGGATGTGCCGCGCATGGGGCCGAAGACCTTCGAGCAGGCGGCGGGTTTCTTGCGCGTACCGCAAAGCGACAATCTTCTGGACGCGTCCGCCGTCCACCCAGAGGCCTATCCGGTGGTCGAACGCATCCTGGCCGACATCGCCCAGCGCGCACTGATCCCGGCCGAAGGCGAGGGCGCAGGAGTGCGGGGGTTGATCGGGAACACGACCTTGCTCTCGCAACTCGAAGCTGCGCGTTACACGGACGAGAAATTCGGCCTGCCCACGGTCCAGGATATTTTGCGCGAGCTCGAGAAGCCGGGGCGCGATCCACGTCCGGAGTTCAAGACAGCCGCGTTCAAGGAAGGTATCGATGCGCTCAAGGATCTGCAGCCGGGCATGCTGCTCGAAGGTGTGGTGACCAATGTCACCAACTTCGGCGCGTTCGTCGATATCGGGGTTCACCAGGATGGGCTCGTACATATCTCGGCGCTGTCCAATAAGTTCGTCAAGGACCCGCGGGAGGTTGTAAAGGCGGGCGACGTGGTGAAGGTCAAAGTCGTGGAGGTGGACGAGAAGCGCAAGCGGGTCGCGTTGACCATGCGCCTGGAAGAAGCGCCTGCTGGCAGACGTGGCGAGGGCGGTGAGCGTCCAGCCGGCAGACGTGGACCACCGACCGCGCGCGAACCACGACCCGCTCCCCCTGCCGGAACGCCTCAGCCCAGACCGGCACGCAGAACCGAGCCAAGCGCGTCGGGCAGCACGCCGCCGGCATCCGGGCAAACGAATGAAGCAAGGCCTAGGCGCGAGGAAGACCGCAGGCCTCCGCGCGACAGAGGCGGCAAGCCTCAGCGCGGCAACGATGCAAGACCGCAAAGAGCCGTCGAATCCAAGCCGAATCGCGGCGACGAGTTAGGCAGTGCGATGGCGGATGCGTTGGCGCGGGCGCTCAAGCGTGGCTAACTAGCAAGCAAGCAGGAGGAGCTATGTCGATGCTCGAATGGTCGAAGGATTTGGAACTGGGTGTGGAGAAGATGGATGCCACGCATCGCGAATTCGTGGATCGACTGAATGCGCTTTCGGCGGCGCCGGATGGCGAGTTCCTCGCGCTGCTCGACGAGTTCATCGCGCACACGGTAGAGCACTTCGAGCAGGAAAAGCGCTGGATGACACAAATACCGTTTCCGCCGCTCCATTGCCACACCGCCGAGCACGATGGCGTCCTCGAGGCGATGCGCGAGACGCGCAAATATGTGCAGGATGGCCGCGTGGACGTGGGCAGAGTCCTGGCGCGCGAGCTCGGCCCCTGGTTCGCCAGTCACGCCGCCACGATGGATGCCATGCTTGCCCAGGCGCTCAAGGCCAACGGAATCGATCCTGAACAAACGCCGATCTCGCGGGCGGAGTCGGCTAACGCTTGGACGCTCGACTTGAACAGAAGGACTTAGAGGGCTGCACATTTTCTCTCTGTTATCTCCGTTAGCTCCTGTTCGATATCTTTGCGGTGTAAGACCAGCGCGTAGCGCTCTGCGAAACTCAACCGTCCTCCATGTTGAACAGGAGGAAACAGAGGGAACGGAGGACGACGTGATTCTCTGTCATTTCCTGTTCAGGATTGAGGTCTCGCTTAATCCTCCTTGGCACCTTTCTGGACCATCAGCTCTCGATAGCCGGTTTCCGGATCCATCTCGCGAGAGAAGCGCAGGCCGGCCGGGATCCCGATAACGATCTCTGCCGTGGTGCGTACGATGCATCCCTCCAGCACGTGACCGCCGAGTACGCTCCCTGCATCGTCCGACACGGATGCATGCAGGTGACAACCTTGCGGCGACAGCGTCCCGGACAATGAGACGATTTCCAAGGGTAGAACGATGAGCACAGCGTCGTCCTTGCCCGCATAGCGCAGGGATGCACGGCTCAAGCTGCCGACCGCGCTGACGATGAAACCCGCGGCCACTTGATGCGCAGCAACGAACCCCTCGAGTGATCCGCGCAGGTCGGTCCCGGGCCGCAGGCGAAGGACTTCGATCTTCATGAGCAAAAGCCTAGCACGGCCCGTTGCAGTCCGAGTGCGGTCGTCGATTTGAAGGCAGAATAGCCATTCCCGTTGGGAGGAGAAAACATGACCAGGATTCTGGCGACAATCATAACGAGCGCCGTGCTTGCCGGTTCCGCGTTCGCGGCCGACCCGATCCGCGTCGGCTTGGTGGACGAGGTGACGGGACCGCAAGCCGAGGCCGGTGTGTTGACGATGCATGGCGTGCGGCTGGCAGTCGATGAGATCAATGCCTCGGGCGGCATCCTGGGACGAACGGTGGAATTGGTGGTCGAGGACAACGGCAGCACCAATCCGGGCACCGTGTTGGCCTACTCCAAGCTGGTCGAGCAGAAAGTCGTCGCGGTCCTGGGGCCGCTGCGCAGCACCCAGGTGCAAGCCGCTTCCCCGACGATTGCAAAGGCGAAAGTACCCGCGATCATAGGCGGCAGCGATCCGAGCCTGACCCGCGTCAACAATCCCTGGATCTTCCGGGTGCGACCGAACGATCTGTACTCCACACGGGTCATGGCCGAATTCGCCGTCAATGAACTCAAGCTGAAGAAGTGGGTGATCCTGCATTCGACCGATACCTTCGGTGCCAACGGCAAGGCCGCGCTCGTGGATGCGCTCAAGGCTCTTGGCATCGAGCCCGTCCTGGTCCAGGGCTACACCAACAACCAGCAGGACTTTACGGCAGTCGTGCTGAGCATCAAGAAATCCGGCGCGGATGTGATCGGCAGCTATATGACCAACTCTCCGGACGTTGGCATCTTTGCGCGCCAGCTCAAACAACTGGGTGTGAACGTGACCTGGATCGGTTCCACCTCGCTCACGACCGAGACTGCGATGAAACTGGCGGGCGACGCGCTCTGGGGCACCTACAGCGTGACCGACTTCGTGATCGATGCGAACGAAGAGAGCAAGGCATTCGCTGCGAAATTCCGTAAGAAGCACGGCTTCGATCCGGATCTTTACTCCGGTTGGGCCTACGGCGGGGTGTATCTGTTGAAGCACGCCATCGAGCAGGCGCAAAGTACCGATCCGGAAGCGATACGCAAGGCCATGCTCGGCATTCAAGGCCTCAAGGGTGTGGAGGGAACCTACAATTTCGACCCCAATGGCGACGGCGTGCACGGCTACAACATCGTCAAAAATGACAAGGGCAAACTCGTGTTCATCAAGCACATCGAGTTTCCTCCTGATCAGAGGTAGCCGATTCGGCTCGAACGCGACGCAAGCAGCCCACTGCCGCAAGGCGGTGTGCGATCGGGCAGTGGGACGTTGACAGTTTTGACGGGTGCTCGACAGTGCGTTCACTTTTGCTTGCCGCTCGTCGGGCGCCGGCCTACACTTATCCGCCTGTACCGGGACTTTGGGCGTTCGGCGGATCGCCATCCCCGCTTGTCCTCGCGGGCATGTTCCTGGCATTATAAGATTGTGCTTACATCCCTTTGGAGGGTCGGCGGCCCGCAGGTCGGAGTAGACGATCTGCGGGTGTATGACAGGCGATGATGCGTCCAATTCCGATCAATTCGAGAGCAATGGGCCCGCTTGTTTCAGGATCAACAGGATCAACGAGTTTGGCAAATTTATTGGGGTCGACTCGGGCTTCCGCACGCAGACGCGATGACGGCTCCGAGATCCGTTTCGAGCTGCTTATGAATGGGCTCGGCGCGTCCCAAGCGTCGGACCCGATGGCAGAGTCAATGCGTTCCCAGGCCACTGGCACGGGCGCGGCACCGCCGGCAAATCCTAAGAAGTAGCAATTCCGGCCTCCGACAGCGACTTGGCTGGCCCTCTCTCTCGCTATGCCAGCGCTCGCGTCACGACCTCGGTCGTATCTCTCGATAGATGAGCCGCGTCGCGTACGCGCTGAAGGGCGGTGCGGGCGTGAGCCTGGCGGTTTGCATCGAACTTTCTCCAGCGATCGAAGGACCGCGAAATACGGGCAGCGATCTGCGGATTGAGCGCGTCGAGGCCGATGATCGAATCGGCCAGCAACACGTAACCGGAACCATCCGCGGCATGAAAACGCACCTGGTTGGCACTGAAGCTGCGAATGAGCGCGTACACTTTGTTGGGGTTTTTCCACTCGAAGGCCGGGTGAGACGTCAATCGCTTGACCTCGGCGAATGTTCCGGGAAGCCGCGATGTCGCCTGCACTGACAGCCACTTGTCCACGACCAGGGGTTCGTCCTTCCATCGCGCATAGAATGTCTCCAGCGCCGTCACCCGCTCCGGGCAGTCGGTATTTGCCAGGCAGGACAGTGCCGCCATCGCGTCGGTCATATTGTCGGCAGTCTCGAACTGCTTGACGCACAAAGCTCTCGAGACCGGATCGTCGAGTTCCATGATGTATCCCAGGCACAGATTGCGCAGCGCCCGCTGGCCAGCCGAACTCGCGTCGGGACTGTACGGCCCCGGTACGGCGAAGGCTTGATAGGCCGCCAGCCACTCGCCTCGAAGCTGCCGCGCCAGGTAGCGGCGCAACGCTACCCGCACAAAATGGATCGCATCCGGATCGACCACATCCAGTTGCTCTGCGATGTAGCTCTCCGAGGGCAGGGCAAGTGCCTCCGAAGTGAAGGCCGGGTCGCGAGCGCCGTCGGCCAGCACATTCGAAATTGCCGTGGCGAACGCTTCGGGGAATTCGGGCGCGTCGCCTGCAGCCTGCATCGCAACTCCCCGCAAAAGGATGTTCAAGGCCAGGCCCTGACCGGCTTCCCATCGGTTGAACGGATCGCTATCGTGCGCCAGGAGGTGAGTCAACTCCTCCGCCGTATGAGGAAACCTCAGTTTCACTGGCGCGGAGAAGCCACGCAGAAGGGATGGCACCGGCGCAGCCGGGACATCCACGAAGGTGAAGCGTTCCTGCGCAGCTTTGATGGATAGGACGCGCGTTCCGCCGGAGGCGTGTGCTTCGCCTTCCAAACGCAGCGGCAGATCCTTGCCGTCAGACCCCACCAGTCCCACGGCGAAGGGGATATGGAACGGCAGCTGGTCGGTTTGTGCCGGCGTCGGTGGCAAGAATTGCTTCACGGACAGCGTGTAGCGCTGGGCCGCCGCATCGTAACTGCCGCTGGCCTCCAGCACCGGGGTGCCGGCGCGATCGTACCAACGCTTGAATTGGGACAGGTCCACTCCGCTGGCATCCTGCATGGCCTGGGCGAAGTCATCGGTCGTCACGGCCTGGCCGTCATGGCGCTTGAAGTACAGATCCATGCCTTTGCGGAAGTTCTTGGCTCCGAGCAGCGTGTGAATCATGCGCACCACCTCTGCGCCCTTCTCATACACGGTGGCGGTGTAGAAGTTGCTGATCTCCATGTAGGACTGTGGCCGGACCGGGTGCGCCATCGGACCCGCATCCTCCGGAAACTGCGCCGCCCGCAAGCCTCGCACCTCGAGGATGCGCTGCACCGGACGCGAATACATGTCCGCGCCGAACTCCTGATCGCGGAATACTGTCAGTCCTTCCTTCAAGGAAAGCTGGAACCAATCGCGGCAGGTCACGCGGTTGCCGGTCCAATTGTGGAAGTACTCGTGCGCCACGACTCGATCGATGAGCATGAAATCCGTGTCCGTGGCGATATCGGGCCGCGCCAGCACGTATTTGGTATTGAAGATGTTGAGGCCTTTGTTCTCCATGGCCCCCATGTTGAAGTCGCCCACCGCGACGATCATGTAGTGATCGAGATCCAGTTCCAGACCGAATATCTGCTCGTCCCACTGCATGGACTTCTTCAACGCCTGCATGGCGAACGCGCTCTGATCCAGCTTGCCGGGCTCCACGAAGATGGAGAGCTTCGCCTCGCGCCCGGACATGGTGACGAAGCTGTCCTGGTTCTTTTCCAGTTTCGCGGCCACCATCGCGAACAGATAAGACGGCTTGGGGAAGGGGTCTTCCCATCTCATCCAGTGCCGCCCGCCGCCCTCCTCGCCTTGGGCGACAGGATTTCCGTTCGACAGCAGGAAGGGATACCTTTCCTTGTCCGCATGAATGGTCGTGGAGTAGCGCGCCATCACGTCGGGACGATCGAGGAAAAAAGTGATGCGCCGGAAGCCCTGCGCCTCGCACTGGGTGAAGTAGCCGTCCTTCGAGGCGTACAGCCCCATGAGCTTGGTGTTGGCCTTCGGGCGGACGCGAACCACCGTTTCCAGCGTGAATTGGTCCTGCATATCGTGCAAAGTCAGATGCTCGGCGTCCAGCTCGTAGCCGCTCGGAGGGACCGTTTTGCCGTCGATCTTTACGGATTCGAGTTCCAGCTCGTCACCGTTCAATTCCAGGGGTGCATGTAGATCGGCGGCCTTGGGGTTGAGCTGAACTGTAAGTCTCGCTTTGACTCGCGCGACGTCTTCCTGCAGGTCGACATCGAGGTCGACGCTCGAGATCAGGAATGGGGGGGGCGTGTAGTCCTTCAGGTAAACGGTGGCGGCGGCGGGTGTGAGCATGTTGATCGGCATGGAGTCTGAGTGGGCAGGCGGAAAAGCGAAAGTCTATTGAAAGAGACAGCAGCGCCGCAGATGTGGTTCGCGGGCGTCAATGTCCGGGGTAACCGAAATGGCTGGTGGAGGGTACAATACCGCTGGCGGGACGTGGCCAGCAAGTGCGGGACGGTTCAAAGGAAGCGCGACGCGGTCGCGATGCAAATGCGACATGGTCGCAATGCGATGCTCAGAGATCCCCAATATTCCAGGTTCAGAGGTTCCCGATATTCCAGGTTCAGAGGTTGTGGCGGGCAAATCCATTGATGCAGATCCATTGGAAATCGCCCGTGTGCCGATCATGACCGAACCGCTGGCCGGGAAGGTGGCCATCGTCACCGGGGCCAGCCGCGGAATTGGGCGCTCCATTGCACACCGGCTCGCGACGGCCGGGTGCGATATCGTCGCCAACTACTACAACAGCCACGAAGAAGCCGAAAAGCTCTGCGAAGAGGTGCGTGCTCTGGGGCGGCGTGCTTTCGCGATCAAAGCGAGCGTGGGCATACCCGAGAGTGTGGATGAGCTGTTCGAGGAACTGCGTAAACATTTCGATCGCATCGATATCATCGTGAGCAACGCGGCCAGCGGGGTGCTCAAGCCGGCGATGAAGATGTCGCTCAAACACTGGCGCTGGTGCATGGAGACCAATGCGCTCGCGCTGAATCTGGTAACGCAACGTGCCGTCGAGATGATGCCGGCGGGAGGATCCATCGTTGCCATGTCCAGCCTGGGTGCTTCGCGTGCCATGCCGGATTATGGGTTCATAGGGGCATCCAAAGCTGCGCTCGAGTCGCTGGTGCGCACCCTGGCGCAGGAGCTTGGCCCGCGCGGAATCCGGGTGAACACAGTCAGTGCCGGCGTGGTCGACACGGACGCGCTGAAGTACTTTCCGAACCACGATCAAGTGCTGGAGAACTTCGCGGAGCGCACGCCGCTCGGCCCGACGCTGACGCCAGACGACGTCGCGGGTGCGGTGTATCTGCTGTGCTTGCCCGAGGCGCGCATGATCACGGGTCATACCTTGGTTGTGGACGGCGGGTTCTGCATCTCGGGTTGAGGTAGCATTCCTTATGGATTCCGGCTTACGCGACAAGAGTGTGCTGGTGACCGGTGGCAGCCGGGGCATCGGGCGCGCCATCGTGGACCTGTTCGCCTCGGAGGGCGCGCAGGTCACGTTCTTCTTTCGCGGCGATGCTGCAGCTGCAGGCGAAGTCGTCGAAGCTGGGCGTAACGCCGGACATCGCATCGAGGCGGTCCAGGTCGACGTACGCGATCCTGCCGCCTGTGGCACGGCAGTAGAGCAGATCATCGAGCGCTGCGGGAGCATCGACGTGCTGGTCAATAATGCCGGCGTGGTCCGTGATAACCTGCTGGGTTTGTTGACGCCGGAAGAGGTGCAGGCGGTGCTCGACACGAATGTCGTGGGCGTATTCAACGTCACGCGAGCCGTGGTTCCCTATATGATTTCGCGTCGAAGCGGCAGGATAATCAACTTGAGTTCGGTGTCCGGCGAGAAGGGCGGGCGCGGCCAGACCAACTATGCCGCCAGCAAGGGAGCGATCAACGCGCTCACACGCGCGCTCGCTGTCGAGTTGGCGTCCCGCAAGATTACGGTGAACGCAGTGGCGCCCGGAGTGATCGAGACGGAGATGTCGCGCGAAGTGCGCGAGCGCGCGGGCGATGAAGTCAAATCCCGTATTCTGCTGCGCCGTTTCGGGTCGCCGCAGGAAGTGGCGTACGCGGTCTGGTTCCTCGCTTCGAGGTTCGCGGACTACATTACCGGCCAGGTGTTGCACGTCGATGGCGGCTTCAAGATGGAGTGAATGGAATGAGTCAAGACGAAATCAAGAAAGAAGAGATACTGGAAGTTTTCCCGACGGTGGCGAAGACGATCGCCGACGCGCTGGGATGCGACGTGGACGACGTCAAGTTGAACGTGTCGCTCATCGAGGGGCTCGATGCCGAATCGATCGATTTCCTGGACCTCGTGTTTCGCCTGGAGCGCAGTTTCAAGCTCAAGATTCCACGCGGCAAGATCGTCGAGGATTCTCGCGGCGACCTGTCCGAGGCGGAATTCGAGCAGAAAGGCATCGTCACACCTGCCGGCATGGAACGCCTGCGCGCATTCTTGAGCGAAGTGCCTGCCGATCGTTTCAGCACGCCGATGAAGGCGGCCGATATTCCTCGCCTCTTCACCGCGGAGACGTTCTGTAAACTGGTCATACGGGCGCGTCGAGCCGGGGCCAGCGCCGCTTGAGCGGGAACGCGGCGACCGCATGGGGGTTCGGAGAGCCGATGCAGGGACATTTCAGCGCTTTCTCCCTGGTTGATCGGATCACGGAACTCGAAGCCGGAAAACGGGCGAAGGGATACTTCGACGTTCCTGCGCACGTTACACGCTTTCCGATCAGTTTCGCCGCCGAGGCGGCAGGACAACTCGCCGCATGGGCATCCATGGTCCATCTGGACTTCGGCTTGCGACCGGTGGCCGGGGTGGCTGCCGATCTGCGATTCGGCATCCCCGTGTGTCCTGGCAAGCGGCTGGAACTGGAAACTACGATCGGCCACCTGGACACCGAAGCGGTGCGGTACAGCGCGCGAGCTTCCATCGATGGAGTGTCGGTCATCGAGCTCGATCACAGTGTTGGCCCGATGCTGCCGATGGAGGGATTCGATTCTCCGCAGGCGATGCGCGAGCGCTTCGAACTGATCCGCGGAAAAGGTGCGCCGGCCGGACGCTTCACCGACGTGCCGGAGCACGACCTGGAAATCGTCGAGCTGGTGCCGAACGAGCGATTGCGCGCCATCCTGCGTGTTCCCAGAGAAGCGCTGTTCTTCAACGATCACTTTCCGCGTCGGCCGGTTTTTCCCGGCACGATGCTCCTCGATGCGCAGATCACCATCGCGCTGAAGCTCGCTGCGGAGTCGAGGGCGTGGCCACCCGGGACCAGCTTTGCCGCCTCGCTGGTGCCGGACATGAAGATGCGCGCGTTCGTCCCGCCGGGTGAGATTGTGGAACTGCAGATCGACTTCGAAGCGGACTCGGGTGAGAACCGCATCATGTTCAAGACCGCCGCACGCGTAAGAGGAAAGCGGGCCGGGATGGGTACGCTCGAGATCGAAAGCAGGGTCGGGCGATGACCGCGGGCGCGAAGCGACGCGTTGCGATTACCGGGCTTGGACTCGTGACTTCGGCGGGGAACAATGCGGCGACGACTTGGAGCACGCTGTTGGAAGGTCGCAGTCGCATCGCCACCATCACCCGGTTCGACGCGAGTGGCTTCCCCGTCCGAATTGCGGCGGAGGTTCGCGGATTCGACGATGTCGCTGCCGTAGGGGACCGCAAGCTGCTCAAGTTTGCTGGCCGATCCCATCGCTTTGCGTTAGCTGCGGCCGAGGAAGCGATACGAGATGCCGGCATTCTCCCGGACGCGCAGACAGCCAGGCGCTGGGGTTGCGCGGTGGGCACTGGCATGATGGGGATGGAGTTCGCCGATTTGCTTCACTTGCATGAGCACAGCGCCCCCGATGGTGAGCTCGATGTGCATCGCCTCCTGGCAGACGAAGTGGCGCTCGACCCGATGGTGTTCTGCCGCAGCCAGGCCCCAGCGGGCCTGTCACTGCTGCTGCGTCGCTTTGGCATAAGCGGCTATTCCACCTCGGTGCACACTGCCTGCGCATCCGGCGGTCAGGCGATCGGTACTGCAATGAAGCTAATCCGACGTGGCACGGTCGACTGCGTTCTCGCCGGCGGTTTCGATTCGATGATCTCGCCTGTCGGCCTGGCCGGTTTCTGCCTGCTCAATGCCGTTTCGCCGGACAACGATACGCCAGAGCGCGCCAGCCGCCCTTTCGACGCGACTCGCAACGGCTTCGTTCTGGGCGAGGGTGCTGGCTTCCTCGTACTGGAGGAGTGGGAGTCCGCCCGCCGGCGCGGTGCGCACATCTACGCCGAACTCGCAGGCGAGGGTAATTCACTGAGCAGCTATCGCATCACCGATTCGCATCCCTCGGGCGATGGGCCGATTCAGGCAATGCGACAGGCGCTCGACGATGCGGGTGCGTCGCTGAGTGAGGTCGACTACCTCAACGCGCACGGGACGTCCACACCGATGAACGACAGCAGCGAGTCTGCCGCGGTGAACGCCGTATTCGGGGACCATGTTCCACGTCTCGCGGTGAGTTCTACCAAGAGCGTTATCGGGCATCTGATCGCGGCTGCCGGCGCGGTCGAGGCCGCTTTCTGTGCGCTCGCCGTGCAATACGGCGTGTTGCCGATCAACGCGAACTTCACCGAGCCCGATCCTGACTGCAATCTGGACATCATTGTCGACCAACCGCGCAAGCGCAAAGTGCGGGTAGCCATGTCCAATTCGTTCGGCTTCGGTGGGTCGAACAGTTGCCTGGTGTTTCGCCATCCGGTCGAAGTGGATGGGCGGGCGGGGATGGCGTAGCCGCTCACAGCGTCCAGCAAAATCTCAACGCAGAGGCGCAGAGGACGCGGAGGTCACGGAGAAATACTAGAGAAATACCAGTGCGCATTGGTCTCGGGGAACTCTGGTCCTGTGAACGCGGAGTTGGTCGAGGGGTAGCATGAAGCAGAGGCGAGGGAGTTGAAGGCGAAGTGATGCAGGCCAGACCAAAAATTGTCGTGACGGGCGCGGGAGCGCTCTGCGCTTCGGGCAAGCATCCGGACGCGATCTGGGAGGCTTTGTGCGCGGGTCGCTCAGCGCTGTCGCCGATCCGCCAATGGGACACGACCGATTGGCCGCGGCGCATCGCCGGCGAGATCGCCGATCTGGATCCAGTCGCACTGCTGAAGGATCGCAAGATACAGAAGTTCATCCGCCGCTCCGACGTGTTCGGCCTGTACGCGGCCGATCAGGCGATCGGAAGTTCCGGCATCATCGCGTATCGCGACAGCCTGGACGAAGCGGCAGCTAACGAGTTCAACGACCGTACCGGCGTGTACGTCGGCTCCGGGGGTGGGAGCTACCAAAGCCAGTACGACTACTTTCCGCTACTGACGGTGGCTGCCGGGAGCTTGGAGACCTTTGGCGCGGAACTGGGCGCCAACGTGAATCCCATGTGGCTGTTGCGCACTCTGCCCAACAACGTGCTGGGCCACGTGGGTATCCGCCACGGCCTGAAAGGTCCCAACGCGTGCATCACGAATCACAGCATCAGCGGGACACTGGCAATCGTTGAAGCCATGGAGTCACTGCGCGAGGACAAAGCCGATCGCGCCGTCGCGGTTGGACACGATTCCTCGATCGAACCTCAGACCATCCTGTATTGCCATCAGATCGGACTCCTCGCGGAAAATTCGATCCGCTCGTTCGATGCGCACCGGGACGGCAGCGTGTTCGGCGAAGGCGGCGCGTCGCTGGTCCTGGAGACCGAGGCTGCAGCGCAGGGCCGGGGCGCGAACGTGCTCGGCGAAATCCTGGGCAGCGGCAGCACCTCCGACGCGCAGGGCTTGTTCGCTCTCCGGGATGACGGCGGCGCGCTATCGGATGCAATCCAGATCGCGTTGGAGGATGCCCGGCTTTCTCCCGAGCAGGTCGGAATGATAGTCGGGCACGCGAACGGTACGCGCCAATCGGATGCTTCCGAGGCCGCCGCGATCCTTCGAGTATTCGGTCGCAACTCCCCACCCGTGACTGGTTTCAAATGGGCGTTCGGCCATCTTCTCGCGGCCGCGGGCATCGTCGAGGCCGTGCAGGCGCTTTGGGCATTGCGGCTCGGCGTCGTTCCCGGCATTGCGACCTTGAAGGAATTGGATTCCGCGTTCTCGGCGTTGCCGGCTTCGTCAGCGACCCGTGCACCGCGTTCCAACGTGGCACTGGTTCTGTCGCGCGGGTTCGGAGGCACCAACGCGGCCTTGCTGGTGCGCGGACCAAGCGGCCGTTAGACACACGATGCCGGACGCCGGAGACTCCGCAACGCGCTGCGGAATCGACACGGTTGAGATTGCGCGCATCGAACGCCTGTTGCGCGAGACCCCTCCCGAAGATCTGCGCAAGATCTTTTCGGCGGATGAATTGCGTGATAGCGGCATGGGGCCGGGACGGGCGGCGAGCCTGGCCGCGCGCTTTGCCGCTAAAGAGGCCTGCCTCAAGCTCTTTCCGCGTGAGACCGCGCTGGGGACAATCGGGGTCGCGGACTTTTCCGTCGTGCGTGACAGCTACAGTGCGCCGCAGATCGTGTGCAATCCTACCGCGACGGATGTTCTCAATCTTCATCGCTTCGCCTCCATTTCTATTTCGCTGACCCACGCTCGCCAGAGCGCATCTGCGGTGGCGCTCGCGCTGCCGAAGCAGATCGAGGTTTCGCTGGCGGGCAAGCTCCTCTACCGCCTGCTGCCGTACCGTCGGCGCATCGTCCAGGAAAACCTTCAACGCGTATTCGGCGAGACGCTGAACACCGAACAGATCACGCGGCTTGCACAGGCGCATTACGCGCACCTGTGGCGCTTGTTCGTCGAGTTCCTTCGATTTCCACTGATGTCCCGGGTGCAGCGTGCGCAGCTGGCCAGCGTGGAGAATCTGGATGCGCTGTTCGCGGCCCATGCACATGGCAAGGGTGTGCTCCTGCTCGTGGGCCACACCGGCAATTTCGAGGTTGCAACCGCCGCGGGCATTGCGAAGTTTCCGCAGGCGCGCGGCGTGTTCTATTTCGTACGCCGCCCGTTCAAGCCGCGCTGGCTCGAGCGCTTCGTCTACGGACGGTCGCGCCGCCTCGGTTTTGGCACTCTCCCCAAACAAGGTTCGCTCGATCTGTTCGTCGAGAAGTTGGAAGCAGGCAACATCATCCTGTTCCCGTTTGATCAGTATGCAATGGGGCGTGATGGCATCCAGGTCGAGTTCTTCGGCCATCGAACCGGTACTTTCCGAAGCCTCGCGATTCTCGCTTTGGCTACCGGTGCTCCGGTGGTGCCGGCCGCCTGTTGGCGCAAGCCCGACGGGCATCATGTGCTGCGCTTCGAGGAAGCTCTGGTACCGATCGCATGCGAGAATCACGACGAGGAGATCCGCAGCAACACCCGTCTCTACAACGCCACGCTCGAGCGATTGATCCTGCGTCACCCGGAGCAATGGTGGTGGATGCATCGGCGATGGAAAACCAGAACTCAGAAGCGGCGCTAGCAATTCGTCCATCCGTGCGCGCCTGTTTACGAGCCTGTGGCGAATTTCGCGTTAGGCTTCCGCCGCACTCATCGTTTAGATCGAATGATCAGCGAGCAGGGCCTCCCTGGGCCGCACGCGGTAACAAGGTCCGGCTCTTGTGCCGCGGTGTGCTGTTGGCTCTGTTCCTTATATTTGTGCGCGGCGCGTTCGCGGAGAACAGTGTCACCGCCTATGGGGGATACGTCTTCGGGGGCAGCGTCACCGATACCACGACCAACCAGACGCTCGACGTGCTGGACGCGCCTAGCTATGCCTTGGCACTGGACTTCGGCCTGGATCCCAGGTCTCAGGTGCAGGTGTTCTTCAATCACCAGCAGACGCATATACAAGCCGCCTCGTTCGTCCCCAACAGCCCGCAGATCGGAGTAGGACTCAGCTACCTGCAGATCGGGGGTACCTACTTCATCGACGGTATCGGCCACGGGGTTTATGTCGTGGGAGGCGTGGGCATCACGTACATGAGTCCTTCTGTGAGCGATTTGAGCTCGGAGACGCGCCTGTCGCTGAATGTCGGCCTAGGCTATATGATCCCGCTTGGCAAGCACTTCGGCATTCGTTTCGAAGCGCGTGGTTTCGCGACCTTGCTCAACAACGACGGCGGCATGTTCTGCGGGAGCAACAAGGGCTGCGTGATCACCATCAACGGACAAGGGCTTTACCAGGGCGAAGGATTGGTGGGACTTTCGGTGCGCTTTTGAGCGCAGAGGAGGAAGACATGCAGGCAGAGCGCGGTATGATCATCCACTTTACGGATGGTTCGAAGATGGACTTCAGCTTTCCAAGACAGGTAACGAGCGACGATAGCGTCAGCGTTCGATTGGATATGATGTTGGAAAAGACGGTGTTGCTGGTGGAAACCGAAGGGGCACTGCTGGCGTTCCCCTTCGGTAACATCAAGTACCTGCAGGTCTACCCGTCGCCGGCGAAACTGCCCGACTACGTCATCAAGGGAGCAACCCTGGTGTCTTGAAACAAGTACCCCTGTTCGAGCAGGCATTCCCGAGGAGTGATAGGTAATTCCCACAGTCTGATTCGGCAGCTTTAAAACCGGAGGCGGCAATGCAAAAGAATCGGTGCTTTGAAACTTCGCGTCACATACTGGCAATTCTGCTGGTCGCGATAGTCATCTCCACTCCGATAGCGGTATCGGCGCAGGTCATACCCAGTGCGGAGGTGCTCAATCGTGTGATTCAGGAGGCCTACGATCGCTACAAGGACGTAAAAGACGGTGCCACTGCCGACTACATCCCGGAGCTGGCGAAGGTGCCCCCCGAGCTGTTCGGTCTCGCCATCGTCACGGCGCGGGGCGATGTCTACAGCGCTGGCGACGTCAACTACAGCTTCTCCATTCAATCCGTCTCCAAACCGTTCACCGCCGCGCTGGTGATGCAGGAGCAAGGCAATGCCAACGCCATCGCCGAGAAAATCGGTGTAGAACCAACCGGATTGCCGTTCAACTCCATCATGGCTACCCAGATTCTAAAGGCGGTGTCGGTAAATCCACTGGTCAATTCCGGTGCCATCGCATCGGTAAGCATGGTCAAGGCGAAGGACGCGCAAGAGCGTTTCAGCAAGATCATCACTTTCTTCCAAGGCCTTGCGGGCGACAAGCTGACCGTCCTGGAGGATGTGTATAGATCGGAAGCGGCCACCAATCAACGCAACCGCGCTCATGCCTATATTCTGGCGGCCTCCGAGCGTATCTACTCCGACCCGATGGAAGCAGTCGACGTGTATACGCGGCAATGTTCGATCGGGGTGACTGCCAAGCAACTCGGTGTCATGGGCGCCACGCTTGCCAATGGGGGAGTGAATCCTATCTCCGGGATGCGCGTTCTGGAGACTCGATATGTCCCCAAAGTGCTGGCGATCATGATGATGGCGGGGTTCTACAACGAGTCGGGCATGTGGGCTTTTACCACCGGACTGCCCGCGAAAACCGGCGTGGGCGGCGGAATCGTGGCCATCTTGCCGGGCAAGATGGCGATCGTCGGTTTCTCACCGCGCGTAAACGAAGCAGGCAACAGTGTGCGGTCCATGCGCGCCATCGAGTACATCACCGATCAACTCGGTGTGAATCTGTTCGGTAGCGGGCGTTGAGCGATTGTCCGGGCCGAGCACTCGCGACCGGCGTCGGCTATTTGCCCAGCAGCACGCGGCTCTCTGCATGCTGGGACCAGCTCAGCCACACGCCCCGATCGCGCCGCAAGCGGTGCAAAACTCGCAGCCATCTTTCTTGATGACCGCGGTGTTTCCGCACTCCGGGCACTGCTTCCCGGGCAACAATCGATAGGTCGGAGTTTCGGGCTCGCGGTCGGCCGCCGGAATCTCCAGCACGCCCATCTCGTCGACCGGGTAGCCGCGCTCGTCGAGCACACCCAGCATCGCATAACGGTGGATGATGAGGCGCGCAACGTAGGCGACAGTGGACGGGAAGTTCTGCTGGCGTTCGTCTCCCGGCACTCGTCCCATGAAATCGCCCAGTGGTTCGGCGTAGTTGAGCAGTTTGCGCAGCTTCATGCCGATCCAGGCGGGATCGATCACGCGCATATCCAGCGACAACAGTTTGCACAGACCATCGAGCGCACGCGGATAGGCGCCCGCCATCCAGGCCGAGTAGGGTCGGCGCTGGCCGTTGGGTAGTACGAGTTCCTTCAACAGCAGCACGAAGTCGTCACCCGAACTGGGATTGAGCACATCCACCGTCCAGGACATGGTGCCGTCGGTCCCGGTCTTTGGCTCTTTCTTCGCGAACAACGCGTCAAGCACCGGGGACTTGCCTTCGTCAGTGTCCGGTAGCGCCCGCGCGCCGAGTTGATCTACCCGGAAGCGCACGATGCGCGCAAATGCTGCCACCATGCTCGGCACACGCACCGGTGTGCCATCCGGTGGAATGGGGCAGTCGAACGGTTCCCCTGAAGTGCGCGTCAGAATATCGAGCTTCAAGCGCAGCCATTTCTTATCCTGCGCGCGCATGTCCATGGAAAGCGTCTTGGCCACGGCGCCCAGGCCGCGCGGCTGTTCTGCGCCGTTGACCCAGACCTCGAACGGATAGGCCTGTCCGTCTTCCACATGTCCGACGAAGATGGCGAACTGACCGAGAGGCGACTCGACCATATAGGTCCAGGACGGATTGCCCGCGGCGAGCTTCGGGCGGCCAGGCCAGCGCAGGCTGGAAAGTGCCGGTTGTGGAGTAGCTTCGAGACGGATGCGCCGGTCGGTGTCGCTGGTGTCGAGATCGTTCGGTGCTTCCTCGTGTTTGGTCGCTACCGACAGCACACTGCCCAGCACTTTGTTCGGTCGATACGTGGTGATGCCTTTCAATCCAGCCCGCCACGCCTCGAGGTAGAGATTCTTGAAGGCCTCGTATGCGTAGTCCTCAGGCACGTTCACCGTCTTGCTGATCGCCGAATCGACGAACGGTGCGACTGCCGCGACCATTCGCATATGGTTCAGCGCCGAGATTTCCAACGCAGTCACGAACGCTTCGGGCAACTGCTCCATGTCGCCGCCCAGGTGCTTGTACAGGCGCCACGCATGGTCTTCCACGTCGTAGATCTTGAAGGAACCGTCGCCTTCACGCTTCTTGCGTTGATAGGTCCAGGAATACGGCGGCTCGATTCCATTCGCTGCGTTGTCCGCGAAGGCCAACGAGATCGTGCCGGTCGGCGCGATGGAAAGCAGGTGGCTGTTGCGAATACCGTACTGGTGGATCTGGTCCTTGAGGTTCTCCGGCAGACGCGAGGCGAAGCGCGGCGCGGCCAGATACTTGTCTTTGTCGAGCAGCGGGAAAGAACCCTTTTCCTTGGCAATCTCGACGGATGTTGCATACGATTCATCCCGCATCGCCCGTGCGATGCTTGCCCCCATGTCGCGGGCTGCCTCGGTGTCGTAGCGCAGGCCGAGCATGATCAATGCATCACCCAATCCCGTGAACCCGAGACCCACGCGGCGTTTGTTGCGGGCTTCCTGCGCTTGCTGGTCCAGTGGCCAGACGGTCGCGTCGAGTACGTTGTCGAGCATGCGTATGGATGGGCGAACGACCTTAGCGAAGGCTTCGAAATCGAAGCGTGCCTTCGGCGTAAAGGGATCGGCGACGAAGCCGGTCAAGTTGATGCTGCCGAGGCAACAGCAGCCGTAGGCGGGAAGCATTTGCTCGCCGCAAGGATTACTCGCCTCGATCCATTCGCAATACGAAAGGTTGTTGTCGGCATTTGTACGATCGAGAAAAATCACCCCGGGCTCGGCATGATCGTAAGTCGAGTCCATGATCTGCTTCCACAGATCCTGCGCCTTGACCGTCCGGTATATCCACAACCCGTCGCATCGCTGACGTAACGGCCCTTCGGTCCAGTCGGGTCCTGGCGGTGCCTTGTGCACCAATTCCCATTCGCCATCGGTCTCGACGGCGCGCATGAAGTCGTCCGTCACCGCCACACTGACGTTGAAATTGCGCAGATCTCCGTGGTCCTTGGCGTGGATGAATTCTTCGATGTCGGGATGATCGCAGCGCAGGATTCCCATCTGCGCGCCGCGCCTCGAGCCGGCGGATTCCACCGTCTCACAGCTCTGATCGAACACCTTCATGTAGGACACGGGACCGCTGGCGCTGCTCTGAGTGCCGCGAACCAGCGCGCCCTTGGGACGGATCGACGAGAAGTCGTAACCCACGCCGCCGCCTCGGCGCATGGTCTCGGCGGATTCCATGAGCGCCACATAGATTCCAGGCTTGCCATCCACCATCTCGGACACCGAATCGCCGACCGGCTGCACGAAGCAATTGATCAGGGTGGCCGTAAGTTTCGTGCCGGCGGCGGAATTGATACGTCCGCCGGGAATGAAGCCGTTGTCGAGCGTTTCGTAGAAGACGGGCTCCCACTTCGCGGGGTCCTTCTCCACTGCGGCGAGGGCCCTCGCCACGCGCCGACGGACGTCTTCGACAGTCTTCTCGTCGCCTTTGGCGTACTTCTCCAGCAGGACGTCGAGACTGACCTGCTGGGGGGAAAGGGACAAATTGGAGTCGTTGAGCTTCATGGGAACTCCGAATTCGGGAACGTTCTATGATACTGCGGCATGGATTTTCTTACCCAGCCGTCAACGTTGCGTAGACGCGCTACAGCAGGTTCCTTGAGCGGTGTGAATCCGCGCGCCGCGCAATCTTCCGGAGGCTCGAATGGCAGAAGCAAAACCAACTACCTTCATCGACAACGAACGCGTTCGCGTAACCGAATGGCGGTTCGCGCCGGGTGCGGCCACCGGCTGGCACCGGCACGAGTATGACTACGTCGTCGTACCGTTATCGGACGGCAATCTGAGGATCGTAGAGGGGGGCCAGGAGAAAATAGCGGAGCTGAAAAAGGGGGTACCTTACTTCCGGGGCGTTGGCGTCGAGCACGACGTGATCAATGCCAATGCGTTCGAATACGCGTTCATCGAAATAGAGATGAAGTGAGGCGATTCCAGCGGCTCATTTGTTCTTGTTGTACACGTCAACGCTCACGGCCGCGAGCAGCACCAGCCCTTTGATGACCTGCTGATAGTCGATGCCGACGCCGAGGATCGACATACCGTTGTTCATCACGCCCATCACGAATGCGCCGATCACTGCACCCATGACTTTCCCGACTCCGCCGGAGGCCGAGGCGCCACCGATGAAACACGCTGCGTCGAGTTCGAAGCCCAGCCCTGCCTGGTGGTGATCGTCGAACCATCGCGCAGTACCGTGATCGCGTCGGCAACTTTGGCGATTTCATTGAGCTTGTGCGAGATCAGGATGCAGGCGATGCCCTGCGCTTTCAATCCGAGCAGCAACTGCAACAGCGCGTCGCTGTCGCTCTCGTTCAGGCTCGCTGTAGGCTCGTCGAGGATCAGCAGCTTCACCTCCTTCGACAGCGCCTTGGCGATCTCGACGAGTTGCTGTTTTCCTATACCCAGATCCGTGACCAGCGCGGCCGGCGATTCTTTGAGCCCCACCTTCTCGAGCAGCTCGCGCGTGCGCCTGTGCGCGAGAGTCCAGTCGATCACGCCGTACTTGGTCGGCTCGTTGCCGAGGAAGATGTTCTCAGCGATCGACAACAGCGGCACCAGAGCCAGCTCCTGGTGGATGATGATGCCCTGAGCCTCGCTTTCGGCGATGCCCTTGAAGCGGCGCTCCCGTCCCATGAAGCGGATCTCGCCGCTGTATTCGGGGTAGGGGTAGACGCCGCTCAAGACTTTCATCAGCGTCGACTTGCCG
>Ga0209048_10002091_pt1 | contig 20009 bp, 21 predicted proteins | sample FrelakmetCRP12CR_FD_187146 | JGI IMG/M metagenome (GOLD analysis project Ga0209048, IMG submission 187146) | Freshwater lake sediment microbial communities from the University of Notre Dame, USA, for methane emissions studies - CRP12 CR (SPAdes)... | ecosystem: Environmental > Aquatic >... | reverse complement strand
CTACGCATATCCCGAGGCACTTGTCGATGCTGAGTGGGTCAAGGCCCATCTCAACGATTCCACCGTGCGCTTGATTGAGGTGGATGTAGATACTACTGCATACGAGCAGGGCCACATCCCTGGAGCTGTCGGCTTCAACTGGCAAAAGGAATTACAAGACCAGGTAATACGGGCACCGGTGAGTAGTGAACATTTAGAATCGCTGCTCAGTCGTGCTGGAGTGAGCAATGACACGACGATAGTGCTGTATGGCGACAACAACAACTGGTTCGCCGCCTGGGCACTCTGGATTCTCAAGTACTATGGTCATCGCGATGCACGCCTACTCGATGGAGGGCGTGTCAAGTGGTTGGCCGACAAACGTGAGCTCACCAGCAACGTCCCTACCTACCCGCGTGCCAACTATTCCGTGCAAGCTCCTCACAACGACATCCGCGCCTTCCGAGATCAGATCCTGCACTCACTCGGACACAGTGGGTTTACCCTTGTGGATGTGCGCTCGCCTGCTGAATATAGCGGGGAGCTACTTGCCCCTGCGAACTTGCCTCAAGAAGGTGCCCAACGAGGTGGGCACCTTCCAGGTGCGGCCAATATTCCCTGGTCGATGGCCGTTCGCGAAGACGGCACCTTCAAGTCAGCGGAGGAATTGCGCGCACTCTACCAAGGGAAAGGCATCACAGCCGACAAGGAAGTGATCGCCTACTGTCGCATTGGGGAGCGTAGTAGCCATACCTGGTTCGTACTCACATACTTACTCGGCTATCCGAATGTGCGAAACTATGACGGGTCCTGGACCGAATGGGGCAGCCTGATTGGTGTTCCTATCGAGAAGTAGAGGAGGCAAAGGACTACATCCTCTACAATCCTAAAGTCGCATCGTTTCAATATATCGCTCCATGTGGGCTACAGCTCGTTTCATGTGTATCGGGTCTCTGTAGAGATTACTTAGCATGATTGCGCCTTCAAGCGTGACGATGAGGATTGATGCGACTTCGTCGGCATCTACATCTGGACGGATTTCCTTGCGCTCGATGCCTTTCATTATAATCCGATGGATGGTGATGCGCCAATCATTCATGCCAGATAGCGCGCGATCGCGCAGCAATTCGTTGGCATCATCTGCCTCGATTGCGGTATTGAGAATTGGACAGCCACCGGCAACGGGCGGGTCTTCGACGATCCCTTGAAAGACGGAGACGATGGCAAATAGACGCTCGACAGCGTTGTACTTTCCAGCAAGCGCATTGCGCACACGCTGCTGAACCAGTCCATACGCGTAATCGAACGATTCCAGGGCCAGTTGTTCCTTGCTTGTGAAGTGGTTGTAGATGCCCCCTTTCTCCAGGCCTGTTTCGCGCATGATGTCGGAAAGGGATGATCCGAAGTATCCCTGGCGATTAAAGAGTTGGGCTGAGAGCGCGAGAATTCGCTCGCGTGTCTGTTCACCTTTGCTCATGCATATATTCCTTACTAAATTTCTAAAGCCCTGGAAGGGTATTTGATTGGAGCAGGCGCTGGAAAAAGCGGTTTATGTTCTCTTCCGCGAGACGATTTCCTAATCGAGCTAGCAGGACGTTAGCAGGGTCCATACGAATATTTGGCTCGGATGTGAGATATTCGGTAAAACCATGCACCGCAAAGAGCCGGGCGATTAACTCTCGATATTCAAAGGGTGTTAAGCAAGGAAGGTGTCTCCTACTATGGTTATTATTCATGTCCGGTTCCATTAGACGGTGGGCGCATGATAATACATGTGGTAGTTCCATGTGCATAGAGTTTGCCTGCGGTATCGGTTAAGCGACCTTCGGCGGTGGCTATGCGTCCTCCAACGTGGATGATCTTTCCTTCGGCATATATTGTTCCCGTTTTGGCCGTAATGGGTCGCAGGTAGTTGACCTTGAGTTCGATGGTGGTATAGCCTGTTCCGGCTGGGAGCATAGATTGTACGGCGCAACCAAGCGCCGAGTCCAGCATGGTAGCCATGACACCTCCATGCACGGTACCCAGCGGATTGTAATGGTACTCGGATGGTTCGGCGGCGAAAACAGCACGACCCTCGCTTACGTCGGTTAACGACATGCCTAATAAAATGGCGATGGGTGGCGGAGGAAGCTCACCTGATTGCAATGCTTTGAGGTAGGCGATGCCGCTGATCGTCTTGCCTGTCTGTATGGCTGCCATTGGGTCTTCCCAGGTTATTGTGCGGGTACGACTCCCATGAAGGTTGGTCAAGATAGGTTCCTTCCTATTGGTTTGTTATAGTGACAGACTGTCCGGTCTGTTTTGTCAGTAATAATTTAAGACCGATCGGTCTCAATTAAAGTATAGTTAATTTTTGGATGTTGTCAAGAGAAAATAGCTTATGCTTCGTTTACTGGAGTTGACGATATGATGTTTTCTTCAACCGTCTGGTTGATCTCGTTCTGATAGGCTTCGAGAATCTCGGGGAGCGTATCAAAAAAGCGTTCCTCGCCAATCAAGGCAGTCAGGCCATAATGGTCAAGGTCCTTCTTCACGTTGTCGGCAACGTTGGAGAGCACAAGTGTCACGCCCCGTTTCTGTAATGTCTTGTGGACCTGCTGAAAGGTGTCGGCTGCGGTGAAGTCGATGTATGTAATGGCTGCTGCTTCGATGGCGAACCATTTGATCTTCGGCTCCGCGTCCTCGACGAGTTTGAGAATTTCCTGGCTGAAGAGAGTCGAGTTTGCATAGTAAAGACCCGCGCCGAAAAGGTACACGACCAGACCCGGTGCAGCCTGGTGGCCTTGTTCGACGGACATTGCTTTCCAATGACCGGAAGGCGTAGGCGTCATCAGGGCGTCGAAAGGGTGGTAGCTATGACGGAGATGGTCGATGATGGATAGCACAATCGCAAGGAGGATGCCTTGCTCAACACCAACAGCCACGACGACTAACGTTGTGATCGCGGCCACAATGAACTCAGCCTTGTGCAAATGGAAGACCCTTCTCATGCCCTTAACGTCGATCAAGCGTATGCCGATCAGGAAGACGACGGTAGAGAGTACTGCAGTCGGCATGTAGGCAAGTGGAGCGGTGAGGAACACGAGAACAAGAAGCACGATGAATGCCGTGGTGATTTGCGCGATTTGAGTGCGTCCACCTGCGCTATCGACGATCTCGGTCTTGGTTGGGCTGCCATTGACGACAAACGCGCCGGAGATGCCAGCAGCGATGTTCGCCAGACCCAGGCCGATCAGATCTACGTTCTCGTCAAAGTCTTCTGTGTATCGTAAGGCATAGGCACGCGAAGTGGCGGCGCTCTGGGCCAGGATGACAAAAAAGATGGACAGGGCCGTTGTAAGCAAGCGTGGGATATCGGTCAACTGTATATCTGGCAGGCCTAACTTCGGAAGGCCGCGAGGCACGTAGCCCAGGATCTCGATACCATACGTGGATGAGAAGTTGAAGGCATAGCTTGCGATGATCATACCTACCACAGCGATCAACGCGCCTGGGATCTTGTTATTTATCTTTGAGGTGATAACTATAATAAGCAAGACCACCAGTGAAATCACGACCGTCGGAATACTGGCTTGTGGTATCTGTTGAAGCACACTTGCGAATTTCTGGATCGTCCCACTGCCGGAGGGCTGCACGCCAAGCATTCCTCCCACCTGTCCCAGAGCAACCTGGATGCCAACACCAGTCAGGAACCCGATAAGGACGGACTTCGCCAGGAAATTCGCGAGAAAGCCCAGCCAGATGAGACGCGCGAGAATCAAAAAGATTGCGGCAATAATCGCCAGCGCTCCCGCAAGTGCTACGTATTGTGGTGTATCCTGTGTCGCGAGTCCTGCAAGACCAGCGGCCATAATTGCCGCTGTGGCGGAGTCGGCTCCAACGACGAGATGTCGCGAAGATCCGAGTATTGCGAAGACTAACACTGGAAGCAATAGCGTGTACAATCCAGTAATGACCGGGGTGCCAGCGATCTTCGTGTAGCCCATAACCTCGGGGATGCCGAGTGCTGCGAGCGTTAAGCCAGCCATGATTTCGATTGGTATATAGTGCCAGTTGATTGGGAGTATACCCTGAAATAAAGGGAGACGATGGCGCGTTTTCTTCTGTTCTTTAGTTAAAGTAGTCATTGCTCCCTCCTAAATAGAGTATTGGGCGAGCATCCCGAAATCAGAATTGTGATAGCGATGTCTGCTTGCACTACCAGGATATGAGTTCAGTGTGGAAGAAAAAGTATCCCCAGGGATAAGTTTTCTGCATACAAAAGTACATGACTGTTTTGTTCAGTCGACATCTTGCATTCTCAGTCTCTCCGTCTTTCGAATTGAAAGACTGGGAATGCAGGTATCATGATCTATGGAAAATGTTGTGTTAAAGATAGGCCGTTTGAAGTCAGTTGTCAATGATTCATTAAAATGCGGTTCTACCAACTATCAGGTGCCAGATGCCCCCCTCGTGTATGGACAGGGGTGTGGGGTTGAAAGGTGGTGGCGCTTGCGCTGTCCTGGGCCAATCAACTGTCTATACTGTGCGTGGATTCTAATGCTTGCGCTGTCCTGTTTTCCCGCAAGACTTGTGGAGAGCGCGCTTGCGCCGTGATTGCAGGGAACCAGGACAGCGCAAGCGCCCCCACCACCAAACATCCGCACCCCTGTCCCTACGGAATCCACAATTAGGGCCTGGTTTGATAGCTATGGAGAGACGAATCTGTCGCCATTGTCATTCTGAGCGTGAGCGAAGAATCTCAGTGCGCAGTGATATTACTATCAATGAAATAGGAGAACATTTCATTATGCAGATTCCGCTCGTTTCGTTCCCAAATGTACACCAACAATGGCTCTTATCCAGTGCCTCCGTATCATATGCTTCAGCTCTGCTGCTCAGCAAAATCAATCTCGCTGGCTGGCAGCACCCGCACTTTGTGCTCACCCGCCCAGAAGCCATTCAGAGTCTCGTTATAAAATGCGATAATTTTTTCCGCCGGCAGGGTTTGACTATCCTCGGTTGTGTGAGCATCGCTGGCCAGCAGCACGTCGTAGCCCTGCGCAAGAGCCCTGCGGACTGTAGTATCTACACAAATCTGCGTCTGGCCCCCGGTGATGACCAGGCGTTTGATGCCGCGCGCCTCCAACTCCGCCTGCAAATGTGTATCATAAAAGGAATCGGGTGATTTTTTCTGTATAGCAGGCTCGCCTTCGCGCGGCGCAACTGCCGGGTGAATCTGCCACGATGGCATCCCTGGCTCCATCCAGGGGTCATTGTGCTGCACATAAATAACTGGCGTACCGCTGGTGCGGGCACGATCCAGCAACAGATTGATATTATCCAGCACCTCTTCGTGGTGATAGGCTTCTCCCACTACACCTATCTGGGCATCGATGACTAGCAGAGCTGTATCCGCGCTCATTCATCAGGCTCCTTTTCGCTTCTCAGTACTTCGTTCGTTTGTTCTAAGTATAACACAAAAAACGGTTAAATTTTTCCGCATTTCTCGCGCATCTGGCTGGAACCTGGATTCTTGCGGTGGTACATTTGGACTTCCAACAACCCCCTCGTGGTTTGGCGAGGTGGCGATCATCGCTCACTATCTCACCCGTCCCGGTCTGCTTGAGACGATTGCAGAGCAAATCCGCTTTGCTCGTCATCGCTTCGGCCACTCTGAGGTGATCGATTTTGTGGCTGTTCTCATGGGCTATGCTCTCAGCGGTGAAGCAACGCTCGAAGCGTTCTACGACTGTTTATTCCCTTTTGCCACGCTTATGGCCATGTCCGTGTGCGTTGGCGTCTCACGTGCTTCCAGCTGAGATGTGTCCACCAGAGGCGCTTTGGCGAAATCCTCATGTGCCTGGAGGGCGCTGGTGAAGTTGACAGAGAAGATGTAAGTTTTCGCTTATCTGGCTATGAGCGATACCTGTGGATTACTCTACAGTCGATCTCACTTCTCTCCGGATTTCTCATTGGGGTCAGACTCCCGCTTTCTGGGCTTCATTCCGAACAACCACCGTGCGGCGCTGACCCGTCTGATCAAGAGATCATAGACTGCAAGCGTTGTCGCCAGAGCCAGGGTACTGACAAGCAGGTATCTTGCAACTATATTCATTTCCCACTGGACAAAGAAAAAGGTAATCACAACGATTATGAAGACATGCAGGATGTAGAACGGTAAAATAGCTTCGTACGCGTATTGGATGATCTTGTTGCCGGAGTTCAGGAAACGCATGCCGAAATAGAGCGCAAAGATCATCCATGACCACGCTGCGATGCTGGACAGTAGTTGATAAAGCTCATATGGTACCGAGTAGCCTGGCGTACTTTCCCAGATATTCATGGAAGCAGGAGCATACATCATAACTCCGATGGCCAGTAAACTTGCGATCCCGATAAACAAGGCGATCATTCCTTGCTTCCGTATGGCCTTTTCGAACCTCGGATCAGCCAGGAAGAGGTACCCATACACAAAATAAACAAGCCAGCTACAGATATAAGCCCCCCCCGGGTACTCAGGGAACGGTGGGCCAAGCGCTATCTGGATCAGTGCAATAGGAAGGATCAATAGGAAGATTCCCCCCTGTCGTTCACACAACACTGCCAGCCAAGAAATGAATCGCCGACCTTGTTCGCGCCTTAAATAGATGAGAAGAGGGAGAGCTATCAGAGAAAAAAGAAACAGGAAGACGAGAAACCAGAGTTGAAAGACGGACTGAGGGCTCAATATCAATCGAATATGACTAAGATAATACAGATAGTACTGCAGGAAAGAACCATGATAGAGCGAACGGCCGAGATCGATGAAATAAGCTTGAGGAGGAGCAATGAGAATGATGGCAGGAATAAAGGGAATAACCAGTCGTGCAAAACGTTCACCGATAAACTGACGGCCCGTTCTGGAACCAAGCGAAAACCAGGCACTCGCGCCCGCAAGCAGGAAAATGAGCGCCATTCCCCATTGGGCTCCAAATATAACAATGGCAGACCCTCTGCTAGTATTCTCTATCTGCCAGTGGTAGAGCATATCGAAGAGCCATGCAACATGGGCGTAAAATACTCCTAACACGGCCAGCACTTTTAGCCAGTCGAGGTAGTAGAGCCTTTCATGCGCTCCATGAGTGGAGATGGGGGCTCTTATTCGGCTCGGAATATTGACCTTGTTTGCTGGAACAGCTTGCTGGCTACCCATGCTATAAGTCTACTCTATCTCTGCTGGCAAGATGCGGATTTTGCCTGCGCTCTCCGTCCGCGTTGACTGGCCGCCTGCGGCGGCAAAAATGGAAAAAGAGGTTTTTCGGGGATACCTCGAACCCCGGCAAAGGGGCTGCAGCCCTCTGCACTCCTAAAATGTGTTGGGCTACCTTCCCTCACCCGGCCAGCGTCGCAGGAGCCTCTAGTTTCAAAGACAACACGGAGGAGTACAATAACATACATGCTAAATGTAGAGCCTTCATCTCACAAACCCTTAACAGTCGTGAAGTTTTACATCACAAGACGATAACAATTTCGTATAAAAAACTACCAGTGCAATTGCCCCGTATGTGGTCAATAGCGCTGGTACTTTCAGACCTGGTTGTCCAAAAGGGAACGGGAGAGGGGATAGACCTGAACTCGACATGGCTGCCTGTCCACGGCTCTTCTTATTTATTGATGAGTACGTGATAATAGAGACGTATGCAACAGGTAGTTGCTCTAGTACTGCTTTGTTAGTTTCGATTCTGGTGGCTCTACAAGTCAACTGGCAGAAACCGCTTTTTAGCAGCCAATGCAAAAGCAAAGAACTTGCTACCAGGCTTGAGTGAAATCTGCTTTATACAAACTAACCTCGTTGCGCAACATGTGGGAAGAGCCATTCCATGAGCGGAATTTTGACAATTTTGTGGGTGATGAGATAGACTGAGCGGAAGAAGGCAACACCCTGGCCTCGACCTGCGCGTGCATCGCAACGGCATTCGTCGGACCGATCCGCTATTCCAGCCAACCGAGAAAGGCAAGGGAACCCAATGAGAGCAGTAGTCTACGACAGGTACGGGTCACCGGATGTCCTGCGACTTGAAGACGTCGAGCTGCCTGTCCCTAAAGAGGATGAGGTCCTCATCAAGATCCACGCCACAACGGTCAACCGGTTGGACTGCGCGACTCGAGACGCAAACCGACGTAATGGCCTGGCCGCCATGCTCCTCAGCCGCATCATCTCGGGCATCCGCCGACCGAAGCAGCGGATCCTCGGCAGCGAGTTTGTGGGAGAGGTCGAAGCAGTTGGCGCAGCCGTCAGCGAGTTCGTGGTCGGTGACCACGTCTTCGGCATAAGTGGGCTCAGGTTCAGTGCGCACGCGGAGTTCATGTGCATGAAAGAGAGCGCCCTGATCGCGCACAAGCCCGCCGGTATGAGCTTCGAGGAGGCTGCGGCGGTTTGCGACGGAGCACTCAATGCACTGTGGTGCCTGAGATTGGCAGAGATCCAGAAGGGGCAGAGAATCCTCATCTACGGCGCATCTGGATCCATTGGCACCGCAGGGGTACAGCTCGCTAAGTACTTCGGCGCCGACGTCACTGCGGTGTGCAGCACAAAGAACCTCGAGCTTGTGAGATCGCTCGGAGCCGACAGGGTGATCGACTACACGCAGGAAGACTTCACCAGGAACGGCCAAACATACGACGTTATCTTCGATGCAGTCGGCAAGCACTCGTTCAGTCGGTGTAAAGGCTCATTGAATCGGGGCGGCAGCTACCTGGCAACCGACGGGTTCCAGAATTTCATGCTGGCACTGTGGACCTCGCGATTCGGAGACAAAAAAGTGATGTTCAAGTTACCACCTCGCTACACGAAGCAGGACATCCTCTTCCTCAAAGAGCTTATCGAGGCCGGGAGATACCGGGCGGTCATCGATCGCTGCTACCCGCTGGAGGATGTGGTCGAGGCGGCCAGGTACGTCGAAACGGAGCGGAAGACCGGGAACGTCGTCCTGACAATCAACAGCGACTGAGCTCGATGAGAGCGATCGTTCGAGACAAATGCGGCTCACCCGATGTTCTCAAGCACCCACATCAAGCGCCCTCGCGGAATTGTCATTCTGAGCGTGAGCGAAGAATCTCACGCGTGGGGCAACGAGATTCTTCGCTCACGCTCAGAATGACACAGATGCGCTTAGAATGACAAATGGATGAGCATACTTTAGCTTGCAGGTGTGTCTAATGCTTGAAGCGGACTGTAAATTTCAACGAGATACCCATCAGGATCGCTGAAGTGTGCAGTGCGGGCTTGCCAGACAGGTCGATCGACGGGTGCGGCGACTGCTTTGGCGCCGCGCTTGACGAGATCGGCATATGAGGCATCGATATCATCTACGCGAAAAACGATCACCGCCTGGTGACCTTCTGGCGTGGAGGTCGGAGTCGCATCGCCCAGAGAAGCAGCAAATCCATCTCGGCTGAAAAGCTCCAATCCAGTATTGTCCATATCGAAATAAGCATAGCCCATCGTCTCCTCGCTAAATGACAGAGGTAACATCATGATATCGCGCCAGAACTTGAGCGAAGCTGGAAAATCGCTGACCAGCAGGCGGAAGTTGATGAGTTTCATCGTGTGCTCCTTTTTGTTTTCTCTTTTCTTTTATCAAGGTTCACCACAAGTATAGCCCATGTGTTCTCTATCATATAATGTAGTGTGAATTGTTTAATGATTGGAGGGCAAAATGCAATTATCATCCAACCAGCATGTCTATGATCTTGAACAGCCGCGTTATTTCGGCGCCCCGATCCATCCAAGCCACGCACCGGGCTATTTTTATACCTTGCATCGCCACCACGAGCGCGGCGCGGCAGAAGCCAGGACAAGCGCATCAGGCTTTATGTACACAACCGAACATTCGGGCACGCATATCGACGCCTTGTGCCACCAGGCCGAAGATTTCCATCTGTACGGCGATCGAGAGATCAATGCCAGCATTCAAACCTCGCAAGGTTTCACCGAACTGGGTGTTGAGACAATTGCTCCTATAGTCGCACGAGGTGTGTTGCTCGATCTTGCGCGCCATCGATCGGTCGACCGTATTGTAGCAGGGCATCCCATCAGCCGGGATGAAATGGAAGCTGCGGCACAAAAGCAGGGTGTTCAAATAGGCGAGGGAGACGTTGTGCTGGTACGTACTGGCAATGGAGCGCTCTGGCACGACCCCGCAGTATATTTACAGGCAGGTGGGGTAGCTGGTAGCGCCTCTCAGTGGCTTGCTAGTAAAGGGGTCAGATCTGTGGGAGCAGACAACATGGCCTGGGATGAGATTGGCCTTTTTGATCCTGATTTCAAGGTAACGCTGCCAGGACATCTGATTCTGCTGGTGCGCTCAGGCATTTACATTATCGAAAATCTCTTCCTCGAGGAACTGGCTCGCGATCAGTGTTACGAATTTACGTTTGTTTGCTTGCCGCTTAAGCTACGTGGCGCCACCGGTTCGCCTGTGCGACCCATAGCAATTGTTTAGTAAAGACGCGATTATGGATTTTAACGAGGAACATCGGTAATATCTCGTAGGCGCACAATTTATTGGCGCACCGCCGATTTATCGGCCTTTGAAGGGTATCGACGGACCATTGGCCGATAATGTAATTTCAAAAAATTAATAGGGAGTATGAAATCGGCATCTCAAGTGTCATGCTGAGCCGCAGCGAAGGGTCTGTCGCGTTGGGTCACGAGATGCTTCGCTGCGGCTCAGCATGACAATGCTGCGGCCCCTACGATACTCCGTCTTATTTTTGGAAACTGCATAATCGACGGTGGGCATGATGATGTACATTAACACAATAATCCGGACATTGTGACATGTGCCGAGAAGGCCGATGAATCGGCGATGGGCGCGATAAATCGGCCCCTACGAGTGTCCAGATTAATGTGTTAATGTGCATAATCGGCCTCTACGATATGAACGATTTCCGTTGTTAATGTTCACCATTGCACCCATCGGTTGAGCCAATTCCCATAAACAAAAAGAAAATCTCTATTGCACTGCGGAGGTTTTTCATGCACAATGGTGTGCAATATGAACGTTGAAAGAAAGGTAGGTTTTTCTACATATGCCGCCCGAAATAATCTTAATAGATGTGTTCCTTCTCGTTTTTATCGGCATGGGCCCACTCAAAGTATTAGTGGTATACATTGCTTTGACGAAGGAGTTCAGTACTGAGCTGCGACGCAAGGTAGCGCAAAAGATGGTATCTACCGCAACCATCGTCGCTATCGTGCTTCTAGTCGCGGGAGTGTTGATTATGAAACTCCTGCACTTTACGACGGGTGCGCTCTCGATCGCTGGAGGACTGATCCTGCTTCTTCTCGCTCTCTCTATGGTATTGGGTACCAATGAGAAGAATGAGCATGAGGGCCCGTTAAGCGAGGAGGAAGTGATGAGCATGGCTATTTATCCACTTGCCATTCCTCTCTTACTCAATCCGGTTGGAATCGTGACGCTTACCGTCTTCTCCGCTGAATCACAGGGGCTGCTCCAGATAGGAGCGCTTATCATTATGGTACTGATCGTTGCGGCTATCGATTTCGGGGTGTTTCTGATTTCCCACCGTCTCTACAAAAATGTTTCTGCCGAACGTATCCTGGTCACTGAAAAACTCCTTGGTATATTTCTGGCGGCATTAGCCGTGCAATTAATGGTCAATGGCCTGGAAGAACTGCATATAATTACCACAATTGTGCATTAATGAGCCGCGAACAGGGGCATTGATTCCAACATATTGCACTCTCAGCACATCTAACGAAGAAAGACGAATCGGCCACCGCCGTCATTCTGAACTCCCCACCGTCATTCTGAGCGTGAGCGAAGCATCTCGTTGCCCCACGCGTGAGATGCTTCGCTCACGCTCAGAATGACAAACCAATGCTCTCCATTTCATCTGCATGCTTGTCAATTTTCAACACACATAGGCTAATCGAGCTTTCGAGGAATAAGGAGAGCTTGAATTCCCTCAGGTAACATTTCCCCTGACCATGGCACACACCGTCACTCCCGCAACCGCGACCAAAATCGCCGTTGCTGTGGCAAATAGCACTCCCAGCAGCAATGTGCCAAGCCAGCCGCCGAGCAGTGCCAGCAACGCACCAGCACCAGGCAGATAAAGCCATCCTCGTCGTCCCCATGAGGCTGGCCGTAACCTCACTCCATTCGCCAGTGCGCCAATGAGAAGGCCCATCAAAACCCATAGCAGTAAGAGTATGAACATCTCGATGTAACTTTCCATTATCTTTTCTTCAGGTACTACCTTACACCTCGCTTGAGACGCAGCCTGGTCGAGCTGGCGACCTTGATGGACTGAATTGCTAAGTGCCTGGCAGCAGCGTCTCATGAAGTATGCGGAAGAGGCTGATGGAATCTCCCGCATACTGGCCCAGATTAACACCTGCCTTTACCTCTACATGCTGGAAGATACCGAACTCCGCAAAATCCTGAATCTTACGCAACTTTGCTGATCCCAAATGTGGTATGCTGTGAGTTCGCGCTGTTTTTCATCACTCTCGGTTTCTTCAGATGATCTCCCTGTTGTGTAAATCCCAGGATTCTGCGGGCCGTTCCCTGCTGAAAGTCCGTGTTTTCAGACTGCTTGCCCACCCAGATAGCTCTACCAATTTCTCCCGCAGAATCCTGGGATTTACATGAGACTATACCTGATTTTTTAACACGTTTTACGAAGAACGTGAAAGATCACACAGAGAAAATAGAGAAGGATTTTGATACATGATAAAGAGTACCACACTTAGAACAGTGATACTCTTGCAAGACCAGGTTGTCTCTGTAACTTTTTTATTTCACTCCATCTCTGCCTCAGCTCTCTAATGTAGCGTAAATCCTGAAAAACATCGGGTTATCAGTGACTGAGTGGTGTTAGCTGTATCTGCTTCGCAAGCCCATAGGCGGTCGGGAGATCACTGTCGCTCTCGACAAAGACACGACCGATAACGAGCACCAACTTGTGCGGCGAAGCAATCTGTGTCATTCCCTGCGACACGCTTCCTTTCCAGCCCGGCCCACTCATGAGGTAATCGCCGGCCCCGGTTCCCGTGGTGCGTTTGCCGACGTAGGCAAAATTAGTGCCGTCCGACGGATCAGTGAACTGCACGCTGTAGTAACGGCCCGCCATGTCCGGCACGTGCAAAACTTGCGGCCCTTTGGAGAGGTCGAGACAGCCGCCGACGTAGAGCACGTCGTTGGTCCCTGTTGCTAATAAGCTGGAGTTTGACGCCGAGGGCGAAGAGAGAGTGGGCACCGCGTACAGCGTATTGACGGGGATGGGGTCGCCACCGAGCCCATGCTGAACTACCGCTCTTTTGTAGGCGCTGTACGTGATAGGCGGCCAAAAATAAAGGAAAACGCACGTGCCGAGTCCCCATACGATGACTGTCACGACGACGAACGTAATGAGCTGGCTCCCCCCCATAGAGAAATACCTGTAGACGACCCATGCGAGGACGGCCAGGATGGCGAACGTAATGGGATATTTGTATTTCAGAATAAACCTGTTCATATCAGTGCACTTGCATGACTGGCGGCACGTGGTACTCGCCGTCGAGGACAGCACGGCCAGGCAGATACGCGCGGAGCATCAGCTTGAAGTAGCCTGCCGGTGCCGGCAGCCAGTTGGACTCGTGCCCGGCGGGAGCCGTGCGCTGCAGATAAATGTCGATGGAGCCATCGGCGTTCGGAACCAGGCCGGAGCGAGAGCCGACGCTGGAGCGATCGATTGGGTTCCTCACCATGTACCCTACAACATCAGTCATGGTCAGCGACCAGAAGGCATCGTTGGGCGGGAGTTGTCCTACAGGAAAATGCAGGACGTAATCGCGCTGGCCGGAGAGCCTCCGCCCCGCGCTGTCGACGGTCGTCGTCCAGTACGCCGCCTCTTGCGCCACATTGACGGCGGGCAGCACTTTGGCGCATGCGGCCCGTAGGAGGATGCCATTGCCGGGCTGGCCGCATTTGAAGGTGGTGCTCCAACCGTTGACGGTCGTTGTCATGGCTTTCACCACAGCGTTCATAATGATCTGTGCCGTGAGAAACGCCAGCACGGCGCCGACGATGATTGCTTGCACGACGTGAGAGACTGAGAGCATTGTGAGGATATTTGTCATACCTTGAGTATACCACTACGAGAGCTGTGAACGTCAAGGAAGAGTGAGCCACACGATGATATGCAGGCTTCTTCTTATTCTTTCTGTCCAGGCTCTTCTTGCGGTGATGGAGCACTCGAAACTTGAGCAGATCGAACCCGGCGCGACTATACATGCTTCTTTTAATGAGCTTGAGCCGATTCACTTGCCCTTCTACGGGATCAGTACTCCAGGGGAGCGTCAATCCGGCAAGGACTGCTATTGACACATCCTCAGCGTCCTGGCCATCTCGCCGCTCTTCATCCCTTGTTTTTGCAGATCCAAGATGTGTTCATAGCGAGCCATTCGCTCGGCTTGACGGGCCTGTTGCGCCTGTTGGACGGCTGGTGTTTGAGCAGGGCGCCGTTCTTCTGCACGACGCAGTTGGGCAAACGTCCTGGCGAGCTGCGCCGAGACACAGGCGGCGCTTTCAGGCCCAGTCGTCGAGACCAATCACGTGTGGCTCTGGTTGGGCAGGCGGTTCCCATTGGCGCACCAGGCGCATGATCGTATCGCGACTCCCGCTGATGCCGAGGTCGCTTCCCATGTCTGCTCCTGCCTGGCCTCCTATCGTGAGTCCCAGCTGGCGGAGCGCTTCTTGCAGCCGCTTCGTGCGTTGCGCGTGAGGGCGGCAGAGGTCTGGAAGTCGTTCCACAAAAATCTTTTGAGCACAGGTGCTCTTTTGACAGAAAAAACGACGGACATGCATGATGAGACGAATTGGACACCCAAAGGAGGGTTTTGCCTCCGTAGCTTTCACCATATCTCCTCCTACTTTCGAGAAAGAATAGGTAACCAGGAAGAATTCACAAGCCCTGCTACATTTCATCCAGGAGAGAGCCTTGCAGTACAGCATACACGCTTGTATGGTGGGAAGCAATTCCCATTCACATACCCCAATCAATGCGATATACTTACATTGCGCAAAACTCTGTTTTTTTCGCACTGAAAGGATCTCGACATGGAAGAGAAAGTATATCGGACCGAACTGACCCCCGTCGATTTTTTGTATCGCAGCGCTTCAGTCTTCCCAGATAAAATAGCAGTTGTAAATGGTGATCGCAGGTACACCTATCGCGAGTTTGCAGAGCGTGTCAATCGACTGGCCTCTCGCTTGCGCGCTGTTGGAATGCAAAAGAATGATAGAGTTGCCTTCTTATCTCCCAATACTCCAGCTTTGTTAGAGGCTCACTTTGGAGTCCCTGCAGCCGGTGGTATCCTGGTCGCCGTAAATACGCGTTTAAATTCCCAGGAGATTGGTTATATTCTCAAACATTCCGGCTCCAAATTTCTTTTTGTCGATACCGAGCTATTTCCACTGGTCGAGCCTCTAGATCTTGAAGATTTCCAGGTGATTCGTATCGAAGATACAGGCACTCCCGAAGACCCGTATGAAGCATTTCTGGCAAGTGGGTCACCTGAGCAGGTAGAAAGCTGGCTGGGTGACGAAGAAGAGCATATTTCGATCAACTACACCTCGGGTACGACAGGCAATCCAAAGGGCGTTGTCTATACCCACCGGGGAGGCTATCTCAACGCGCTTGGAGAGATCATCGAAACAAGAATGACAAGCGAGAGCGTGTACCTGTGGACATTACCCATGTTCCATTGCAATGGCTGGTGTTTCCCATGGGCTGTGACTGCCGTTGGCGGCACCCATGTCTGCCTGCGCAAGCTCGATCCAGGTATCATCTGGGACCTCTTCGAGAGCGAAGGAGTAACCCACTATAATGGAGCGCCTACCGTACACATTTTCCTGGTGAACCATCCCAGGGCACATCGCCTCGACCAGCAGGTCACCGTGACAGTCGCTGGCGCGCCTCCCTCTCCAACACTGCTTGGACAGATGAAAGCATTGAATCTGCGCCCTATTCATGTTTATGGTTTGACAGAGACCTATGGGCCATATACCGTGTGCGAGTGGCATAAGGATTGGGACGATCTACCCGATGAAGAACAGGTGCGTCTCTTAGCCCGCCAGGGAGTAGGATATGTGAGTGCTGACCGCGTGCGCGTTGTGGACGAGATGATGAATGACGTCCCGCGTGATGGTGAAACGATGGGGGAGGTCGTGATGCATGGGAACAACGTGATGTGGGGCTACTTTGATAATCCAGATGCGACTACCACGGCCTTCAAAGGCGGCTGGTTCCATTCTGGCGATATTGCCGTCTGGCATCCCGATGGGTACATCGAACTGCGCGATCGCAAGAAAGATATCATCATCTCCGGCGGTGAGAATATTTCAACGATTGAGGTAGAGCAGGCAGTAGCAGGACATCCAGCCGTCATGGAGTGCGCGGTTATCGCTATTCCTGACGAGCAATGGGGCGAGCGTCCCAAAGCCTTCGTGACGCTCAAGCCAGGCCAGCAAGCCACAGAAGCAGAGATCATCGCATTCTGCCGCGAGCGCCTGGCCCATTACAAGTGTCCTGCGGCTATAGAATTCGGTGACTTGCCCAAGACCTCCACCGGAAAAATACAAAAGTTCGTATTGCGCAACAAGGAATGGGCTGGACAGGAGAAGCGCATCAATTAGTCATCATCTTCGCCCTGAAAGGAAGCGTGCATGAACGGTCGCGCATATCCGAAAGTTGAACTACACCTCCATCTAGATTGCTCCTTGAGCTATGAAGCCGTTCACGCGATAGATCCCTCAGTGACATGGGAGATCTATCGCTCGGACTTTGTCGCTCCTGCGAAGTGCACCAATCTCGCTGACTTTCTCACACGAGCGCCCAGAGCCATTGCCTTGATGCAAACACCAGACCATCTGCGCCTTGTCGTTCATGATGTGTTTCAGCAGCTTCGGCAGGACAACGTGTACTATGCAGAGCTTCGTTTCGCGCCCTTGCAACATACTGAACAAGGATTATCTCCCGGAGAAGTTGTTGCGATCGTGGAGTCAGCTGTCGAACAGGCAAGTAATGCGACGAATATCGAAGCCGGATTGATTTTGTGTACCTTACGGCACTACACGCCTGAACAGAGCATGCAGACGGTTTACCTTGTGGAGGAGTTTCGTGGAACTCGCGTTGTTGGGCTGGATCTTGCAGGGGATGAAGCTGGCTTTCCTCTTGATGCTCATATTCCAGCCTTCCGCTATGCCCTTGAGCATGATCTTTCGCGTACAGCCCATGCTGGTGAAGCGCGTGGGGCTGACAGTGTGAGGGAAACGCTCAAGTATTTGCAACCAACACGCATTGGCCACGGCGTCCGTAGTTGTGAGGATCGCAGTGTACTTGATGTACTACGAGCGGAGCATGTTCACCTGGAAGTATGCCCTGCATCCAACATCCAAACCGATATATACGAGACCTACGCCGATCACCCCATCGACCTGCTCTACAAAGCCGGTATTTCGCTTGGAGTGAATACGGATACGCGGACGATTACACCAACCACACTCATGGATGAGTACGATCAGCTCCATCATTTCTTCGGATGGAGTAAACAGCAATTCCTCCAGTGCAACCTCTTCGCGCTGCAGGCCGCCTTTCTTGGCGATGAGAAGAAGAAAGTGCTGGAGCAGCGCCTGCAAAAAGCATATGCCTCCTTTGATGAAGCCGGGACGTTGCAGTAACCTTCATTTGAGATAGCTCCGTGAGAAAGAACTCCCTACATGTGACAATATTGTGACCATTCAAACTGTATAATGCTCGTGGAGAACCATCTGAGCATGGAAAGCGCAGGCATATAAACTGACAGGAGAGCGCCACATAATCATGTTCTTTCTCTTCCGGCAAAAAGCCCTGGAAACTGTGCGAATGAGGCAACTCGGAGGAGTCATGGTCACGCTATCAGAAGGAGATGGGAAGCAGTCTGGCCTCCTGCTCTTCAAAAACTCTCTGGCGTTTTCGACACTGCAGCGGGTGCGCTGGAAAGGTTAAGCCCGGAACTTCGTGGGTTTATCAATCACCATATGTTTTCATTTGGAGTTTCCAGGCCGTCTGAGATTTTGAACGCTTATCGGCCTTTCAACGTCCAGGGACTTGCTCCTCAGATCGAATGCCCATTATTGTTGCTCTATGGTGAAGGGGAATATGCGCAAACCAATGCAAAAGTAGCAACGAGTATCTTACGTTTCGTGAATCAACTCACCTGTCCCGTTGCGATTCACGAGTTCAGCTATAATGACGGCTGGGCGGCCAGTCACTGCCAGATTGGAGCGTTCAGCCTTGCGCAGGCCGTCGTTTTCGATTGGCTGGATAAGACAGTCAATAAAGAAGATGGTGAAGTACCAACAGATGCACTGCATTCCTGGGATTTACTGAATAAGTATCACCATACGAACGAAATGATGAAGCTTGAGAAGAGTATTCGTACGAACGCGATTTAGGGGAAACTGTACTTTGTGGTGAATCAAAATTAAAAAGTAGATGGAGACGTTTAACTGATTATGATAAATCTTGTACTATAATATGCTCAGCATTCGATTCCACATTGCCCAACAAAGCAGAGAATTGTTCTTCTCCAAGGGTCTGTCGCATAGAGTCCATACAATCTTGCGTTATAGAAATATCTGGACTCTGCACTTCCTCAAAACGAGTTCTAGCTATCAAGAAGCAAGCAAGCGAAAGTTCATACTGCTTCTGCTCTAATGTGAGCATTCCAACATTGCATAAAGACCATGCCTCCCCTCTGAGATCTCCTACTTCTTTTCGAATATGCAACGCAAGCCCATAATACTTATGAGCTTCATTGTGCTCTCCAAGTGAATCGTAAACACGGCCCAAATTATGCAAAGTCCATCCCTCGGTAGCACGGCTACCTACTTCTTTAGATAAGTTCAGGGCATCGTTAAGAGTTTCCAATGCCTGTGAATATAATCCTTTCTTGCGAAGAAGCAATGCCACATGATTGAGCATTCTGCTTTCTCCCAGGCGGTCTTCTATTTCTTTACTGATATTGAGAGCCTGCTTGACGGCCTCATAAGCATCATCATCCCTGCCTACTAGTCTATAAATTCTACTAAGCTGGTTAAGTGTCCTGGCCTCTCCTCCCCGATCCTTGACCTCTTGCTGGATCGCCAAGGCTTTTTCGAGATGCTCAAGTGCTTGCACTTCCTGTCCTTGACCAGCATACATCAATCCCAGTCCTTTAAGAGTCATACTCTCTCCAACTCGATCTCTAATTTCATTGCTGATTTGCAGTGCCCTTCTGTAGTACTCAAGTGCCTGATTTTTCCGCCCAAGTCTGTCATAAATCCTACCTAATGTATTAAGGGTTCTTTCCTCTCCCCAGAGATCTCCTATGTCTTTACGGATTTCCAATGCAAGCTCAAGATATTCTAGCGCTTTTTCCTCATCACCCAGATCATTATATACCCGGCCTAAATTGTTAAGAGTCCATCCCTCTCCTTCTCGGTCTCCTATGTCTCTACGAATAGCTAATGCAAAATCTAAATGTTCTAAGGCCTTTTCTGGCTTTCCAAGATCTGAATAGACACTGCCCAAAAAGCTATGCGTAGATCCCTCTCCTTTACGATCTTCGATCTCCCGACAAATACTTAAAGCCTGTTCAAGATATTCACGTGCACGTTCTCTATCTCCTAGTGTCCTATAGACTCGCCCTAAGGATTGATAGATAGTTACTGCTTGCAAACTCTTGGGTGAGCTTTCAGCCAGAGGTAACAATTGTTCATATAATTCGAGCAGTAAGTCATTTCCTCCCCAACGTTTTACATCAGTAAATATATTTTCCTGCTCTAACAAATTGTATGCATCCTGCCATTGATATGCCTGGCTGAAATGCCAGAATGCCTCCAGAAGGGAATGTATATCACTGATAGCCAGACGTTGTTTTCGTGGGATGTAATTTTTTCTCATCTCAGATAGATAGTATTGTGCTGCGTTACCATGAGCTACACGAAGGGTCTTCTGATTTGATTGCTCAT
>Ga0209048_10002090_pt1 | contig 20013 bp, 18 predicted proteins | sample FrelakmetCRP12CR_FD_187146 | JGI IMG/M metagenome (GOLD analysis project Ga0209048, IMG submission 187146) | Freshwater lake sediment microbial communities from the University of Notre Dame, USA, for methane emissions studies - CRP12 CR (SPAdes)... | ecosystem: Environmental > Aquatic >... | reverse complement strand
CTGGACGAAAGTCCGGCGGTGGTGCCCTACCGCCCTTCGGTGGCCACGCCTGCCGAACTCCCCGCCCCGGGCTGGCCGGAACTCGAGGCCGGCGTCCAGTGGGCGAAGGGCGGCGGCACGACGCGCAGCCAGTCGTCGCCGGTGACATTCAAGCTCGCCTGGAACGACAGCTGGGCCATCCTGGTGGGGAGCGACGTCTACGAATGGCAGCGGGCCTACGACGGCACCACGGCGCACAGCGGCGGTGACACCACGCTGACCCTCAAGTACAAGTTGCCCGTCAACGACAACCTCGCACTCGGGGCGGAACTCGGCGTCGCGTTGCCGACTGCCCGTCCGCCGATCGGCTCGGGCAAGACCGACTGGGGAATCAACACCATCGCCAGTTTCGATTACCCGGGAGTCCATGTCGACATCAATGCGGCGGGCGCGCGGCTCGGGGCGGTCGACGATGGACAGGGACCATGGCAGGGTGCCTGGGCCATCGCTGCGTCGCACCCGTTCGACGAGCAGTTCGGGATCACCGGCGAAGTTTCGGGCATCGTGCAGCGGGGAACTTCAGCGCAGGCACAATTCCTGACCGCATTGAATTACAACTTCAGCCGCGCCCTGGTCTTCGATATTGCCGTCTCCGCAGGACTGTCCCGCGCGGCACCCGACTGGCAATTGATGGCCGGCATGACCGTGCAGCTCGGTCACTGGTTCTGATTTCCGTCTGCGTCCGGTTACGCAGCCAGGCAAATTGCGCAGATGACGACGCCCATCGTCTTCCTGGTACCCGGCTTCTTCGGCTTCACCTCCGTCGGCGCGGCAAGCTATTTCGAGGACGTGGAGCAGGCGCTGGACCGCGCGCTGCGCCGGCGCCGTGTCGTGGCCCGCATTATCCGGTGCGCGACGCAGCCGACCGCGTCGATCACGCGGCGCGCCAACGCGCTGCGCCAGCAGGTGCTCCGCCGGGGCGGCCACAACGCCGGCGAACTGCACTTCGTGGGCCACTCGACGGGCGGCCTCGACGTGCGCATGCTGCTGGCGCCCGGTGCCAAAGTTGCGCGCGGCGGCACCGAAGAACGAATTGCCTGCAATACGCGAACGGCCATCTCCGTGGCCACGCCGCACCACGGCACGCCGCTGGCCAATCATTTCGTCACGCTGCAGGGCCAGACGTTGCTGCTGGTGCTGAGCGCCCTGGCGACGTCGGGAAGCGGACGCGGCACGATTCTCGCCGCAGCGAAATCCATTGCGCTCGTCGCCCGGCTCGACGACTGGCTGGGACGCAAGGGCACGCCGCTCGATCGCATCGCCGAGGTCCTGTTACGAAGGATCCGCTTCGACCGCCGGGATCCGGTGTGGAAATACTTGGGCGAGATCGAGCGGGACCAGGGCGCCATCCTGCAACTCACGCCCGAGGGCATCGACCTGTTCGATGCAGCCGTTGCCGATCGGGCCGGCATCGCCTACAGCTGCGTCGTCGCCGGCGTGCCAAAGCCACGCGAGGAGTTCAGGCTGAAGGCACTCATGGAGCCGGAGTACCTCGCCCTGCGCGCCTTGTTCAGGCTGCTGCACGCGCTCACCGCACGGCCGCATCCGCATTATCCCTACCCGAAACCGGGCCAGGCGACGCAGCGGCGGCTCGATCGCGGCCTGGGCTTCAAGGCGACCCCGGGCATCAGCGACGGCATCGTGCCGACGTTGAGCCAGCTGCACGGCCGGTTGCTGCATGTCGCGCGGGCCGATCACCTGGATGTGGTCGGGCACTACACGCTGGCCGGCGGACGTACCGGTGACTGGCTGCCTTCGGGCGCCGGCTTCACGCCTGAAGCATTCGAGGCCACCTGGGATGCGGTCGCGGCAGAGATCGCGAGACGCCGCTGAAGAGCACGCGTCGCCGCCGGCAATGGGCGGCGATCGCACGCCACCCTCAGGCAGGCATGCGCACGAACATCGGAATGCTGCCGAAATCGTCGAAGCCGAGGCCCAGATAAACGGAGTGCCCGTCCGGGGACGACTGCAGGACACCGACGCGATAGCCGAGCCCGTGCGCCGTGCGCAAGGCCTCCGCCGTCACGTGCGCGCCGAGGCCCTTGCCGCGCTCGTCGGGCAGCGTCGCGACGCAGTAGATGCCGGCTAGGCCGTCCGCCATGTACAGAAGCGACGTGGCGACAGGCCGGCCATTGCGGCGAATCGCGAAGAACTGGGTTCGCGCGCCGGGCGTCATGTCCGCGCCGAGCGCCTCAGGCGAAAACCGTAGCGCCAGGCCCAGCGGAAGCCCATATCCGGCGGCCAGGGTTTCGGCCCAGGCGCGGCCATCTCTGCCTTCGCCGATCCGGCTCCAGTCGCATCCCGGCGGCAATGTCGTCGCGGCCAGGCGTTCGATGTCAACGGCCATCGCCGGCATCGCTCCATGGGCCTCGAATTCCAGGGCCTCCATCGACCGCGCAACCAATCCGGAGACACCTTGCGGATACAACACGGCGATGGGAAGGTCACAGGCAAGCAGCGGTCCGATGGCGGCCTGCGTGACCTCCAGGTTGTCCGGGTCGGAAACCAGGGCGACGTTGCCGAGCGGATGCGGCTCGCCGGTCAGCTGACGCAGGTAGCTTTCGCCGAGCTCGGCGCCCCGCCCGATCATCATGTCGCGGAAGGTCAAGTCCAGGTGCCGCGCCGCGCGCGCGCCGATTGAATCACCGTTCGCGCCAATCGACTGGGTGATTACCGCCTGATCCATTGCCGCCCTCCCTGGCGAATTGGCAAAGCACCACAAGTCGGCCGAGTATCCGGGCCGCGTCCCTTGCGGTCAATCGCCGGAAATTTGCCCCTCGTACCCACGCCCCGGCGAGGCCGGCGCCCGAGCCGGGCTACTGCTTCTGCCGCGATGACCACTTCCGGAGCGCGTCCAGCGTGTTTTCGACGTGCTTTTCCGGGTTGAGCGACGTGTAGGCGAAGACTACATGTCCATCGGGCGCAATGACATACGACACCCGGTCCGCGTACTTGGGCATGATCGCCAGTATCGCATCGTAGGACTTCATGATGCTTTGGTCCTTGTCGGCGGCCACCGCGAACTTGCTGCGGCACTCGCTGACGGAAAATTTCTTCAGCGTGTCGATGTCGTCGTGCGAAACGCCGATCACCGTCGCGCCGAGCGCACGATACGCGTCCACCGCATCGGCGAAATCGTGGGCCTCGAGCGTGCACCCGGTGGTGAATGCGGCAGGGTAGAAATAGAGGACGACCGGACCCTTTTTCAGCGCCTCGGCGAGCGAAAAGGAAAACACGTCGCCGCCGAGCGATGCCGGCGCCTTGAAATCGGGCGCGGGGTCGCCCGGTTTCAGCGCCGCGAACGACGGCACCGCAACCAGCGCGATGATTAGGGTGAGAACGGCAGCGCGTTGCATCATGGTGAGCTTTCCGTGGAATGAAGTGGCGGGCCGCGTCCGGCCCAGTCTCCGCGACAGGTGCAATCTTGAATTGGATTCACGCAGAATGCCAGCGGCTTCTGCGGCCGGTTCGCCGGATATTTGCCGCGCGTGTATGCGTTGCGAGGGTTCAATTGCCGACGCGGACCTCGTGTTCGAGCGGTTGGTTGTCGGCGTAGGCGGAGATGCTCGCGATGGTCGTTGCACAGATCGTCCCGATTGCTTCGCGCGTGAAGAATGCCTGGTGGCCGGTGACGATCACATTCGGAAATGACACCAGCCGCTGGATGACGTCGTCGGAGATGATCGCGCTCGACAGGTCCTGAAAGAACAGGTCGGACTCCTGCTCGTAGACGTCGATGCCGAGCGCACCCAGCTGCCCGGACTTGAGCGCCGCAATCACCGCCTCGGTGTCGATCAGCGCGCCGCGACTGGTGTTGATCAGTATCGCTCCGGGCTTCGCCAGAGCGAGAGCGCGCGCATCGACCAGATGGTGGGTTTCGCGCGTCAGCGGGCAATGCAGCGAAACGATGTCCGAGCGCGCCGCGAGCTCCGGCAGCGGCACATACCGACCACCGATCTGCTCGAATTCCGGGCTCGGCATTTTGTCATACCCGACCAAATCACAGCCGAACCCGGCCATGATGCCGGCGAACACGCGGCCTATCCTGCCGGTGCCGATGACGCCGACGGTGCGCCCGTGCAGATCGGACCCCAGCAGCCCGTCCAGTTCGAAATTGCCGTCGCGGGTGCGGTTGTAGGCTCGGTGAATCTTGCGATTGAGCGCCAGGATCAGCGCGACGGCATGTTCGGCAACCGAATACGGCGAATACTCGGTCACGCGGACGACCTTGATGCCCTGCGCCGCGGCCGCCTTCAGATCGACGTTGTTGAAACCGGTGCAGCGCAGAGCGACCAGCCGCGTGCCGCCGGCTGCCAATGCCGCGAGCACCGGCGCATCGACACGGTCGTTGACGAACACGCAGACCGCACCGCAGTCGGCCGTGAGCGCCACCGTCGAGGGTTCGAGCAGGTCGTCGAAGAAGACCAGTTCGTGGCCGGCCTCGGTGTTGGCCGCGGCCAGGAGCTCGCGGTCATAGCGTTTGGCGCTGAATACCGCAACCTTCATGACATGCCATTGCGCGGGTTGACTTGCATCGGGTGGCTCGAATGGGCGCAGCGATTCTGCCCCTGGCGCGGGAGAATGACAATGCCTGGCCTGGGTTGACGATCCGCCATCGGGGAAAGCGATCTTCCGAATGCGGAAAACGCAGCGGCTGCGCGACCAGGATCGTGGATGGTGGAAGCGCTGACCAAAAGCGAACGGGCGGCGGGAACCCCGCCACCCGTCGCGTCGCAAAAGGCGCTTTGGCTAACCGGCAGCCGTCACCGCGCGCGCCGTGAGCACGGAGACGAGATGCGCACGATACGCGGGCGAGCCATGCAGGTCGCCGTTCAAACCGGTGGCATCGATCTTCACCGCCTTGGCTGCGTCGGCGCTGAAGCTCTTCGTCAGCGCCAGCTCCATCGCCTTGGCGCGATGAACCGAGGGCGCTGCGCCCGTCACCGCGACGCGTACGCCGCCCTCCGTCTGCGCGACAAACACGCCCACAAGGGCAAAACGCGACGCCGGCTGCGGAAACTTCACGTACGCCGCCTTCTTCGGGATCGGAAAGCTGACCGACGTGATCAGCTCACCGTCCGCCAGCGCCGTTTCGTACATGCCCTTGAAGAAATCGTCGGCGCCGATCTTGCGCTTGTTGGTATTGACCGTCGCTCCCAGCCCCAGCACCGCCGCGGGATAGCACGCAGCCGGATCGTTGTTGGCAAGGGCGCCGCCCAGCGTGCCCATGTTGCGCACCTGCCGGTCGCCGATGCCTTCCGCCAGCGCGGCGAGCGCGGGAATGGCCACTTTCACGACATCGGACGCGCCAACTTCCGCGTGCCGCGTCATCGCGCCGATCACGATGGCATCGCCCTCCTTGCGTATGCCTTTAAGCTCAGGTACGCCGGACAGGTCGACGAGCGCGCCCGGCACGGACAGCCGCATCTTCATCGCGGCGACCAGACTCTGTCCGCCGGCGAGCGGCTTGCCCCCCGTCTGCGCCAGCAGCGCGGCGGCATTGGCGACCGAATCGGCCTTGTGCAGTTCGAATGCGTACATGTCGAGCTCCTTTACGCGCGGGCTGATTGGATGGCTTGCCAGACGCGGTGCGGTGACGCCGGCATGTCGATGCGTTTGACGCCGACCACCGCCAGCGCATCGTGGACCGCATTCATCATCGCCGCCGGCGAGCCGATCGCGCCGGCCTCGCCGCAGCCTTTGGCGCCCAGCGGATTGTGCGTGCAGGGCGTGACCTGCGTGGACACTTTGAATGAAGGCACGTCGTCCGCTCGGGGCATCGCGTAATCCATGTAGCTGCCGGTCAGCAATTGGCCGCTGTCGGCGTCGTACACGCACGCTTCGAGCAGCGCCTGGCCGATGCCCTGCGTCAGCCCGCCATGGACCTGGCCCGCGACGATCATCGGATTGATGATGTTGCCGAAATCGTCCGACGCGGTGAAATTCACGATCTTCACGACGCCCGTCTCCGGGTCGACCTCGACCTCGCAGATGTGCGTGCCTGCCGGGTAGGTGAAGTTGGTCGGATCGTAGAAGGCGGTTTCGTCGAGGCCGGGTTCGAGCTTGTCCAGCGGATAGTTGTGCGGCACGTACGCAGCCAGCGACACTTCGGCAAACGCCTTGCTGCGGTCCGTGCCGGCCACCGTGAACTTGCCGTCCTTGAACTCGATGTCGGCTTCCGCAGCCTCGAGCAGGTGCGCCGCGATCTTCTTGCCCTTGGCGATGACCTTGTCCAGCGCCTTCACGATCGCGGTGCCGCCCACCGACAGCGAGCGCGAGCCATAGGTGCCCATGCCGAACGGAATGCGGCCGGTGTCGCCATGCACGACCTCGACGTTGGCGATGTCGATGCCGAGCCGTCCGGCGACGATCTGCGCGAACGTCGTCTCGTGCCCCTGCCCGTGGCTGTGCGAGCCCGTGAACACCGTCACGCTTCCCGTCGGATTGACCCGCACCTGCCCGGCCTCGAACAACCCCGCACGCGCGCCGAGCGCGCCCGCGACGTTCGACGGCGCCAGCCCGCAGGCTTCGATGTAGGAGGCGTAGCCCAACCCCCGCAGCATGCCGCGCTTGGCCGCTGCCGCCTTGCGCGCCGGGAATCCGGCCACATCCGCGACCTTCATCGCGTCGTCGAGCGTGGCATCGTAGTTGCCGATGTCGTAGGTCAGCGCGACCGGCGTTGCGTACGGGAACTTGCGGATGAAATTGCGCCGCCGGATTTCGTCCTGCGGTATCCCGGTGTCGACCGCCGCCTGGTGGACGATGCGCTCCACGACGAAGGTCGCCTCGGGTCGACCGGCGCCACGGTACGCATCGACCGGCGCGGTATTGGTGAAGGACGCCGTCACTTCGCAGAAGATCGCCGGCGTCGTGTACTGGCCAGCGAGCAGCGTGGCGTACAGGATCGTCGGAATGCAGGTCGAAAAGGTCGACAGGTAGGCACCCATGTTGGCGGTGGTCTGCACCCGCAGCGCGAGGAATTTGCCGTCCTTGTCCAGCGCCAGTTCGACGTGTGAAACATGGTCGCGGCCATGCGCATCGGTGAGGAACGCCTCGCTGCGGTCGGCGGCCCACTTGATCGGGCGGTTCACCTTCTTTGACGCCCACACGAGCGCGGTCTCTTCGGCATACAGATAGATCTTGGATCCGAAGCCGCCGCCGACGTCCGGGGCGATCACGCGCACCTTGCTCTCCGGCAAGCCCAGCACGAAGGCGGTCATCAGCAGCCGCTCCACGTGCGGATTCTGGTTGGCCACGTACAGCGTGTAGGAGTCGTCGGCCCGGCTGTAGGACGCCACCGCCGCGCGCGGCTCGATCGCGTTGGGGATCAGCCGGTTGTTGACGATGTCGAGTTTGGAGACCGAGGCCGCCTTGGCGAACGCCGCATCGACCGCCGCCTTGTCGCCCAAAGCCCATGTGTAGCACTTGTTGCCGGGCGCCTGGTCGTGAATCTGCGGCGCGCCGGGTTTGCGCGCGTCGACACAGTTGACGACCGAAGGCAGCACGTCGTAGTCGACGTCGATCAATTCCGCTGCGTCCTTGGCCTGGTGCAGCGTTTCCGCGATCACCAGCGCCACCTGATCGCCGACATGGCGCACCTTTCCCTGCGCCAGCACCGGATGCGGCGGCTCGTTCATCGGCTTGCCGTCGGACCCGGTGATGAGCCAGCCGCAAGGCAGACCGTTCACGCCGGTCAGGTCGTCGCCGGTGAAGATCGCGACCACCCCTGGAGCTGCCTTGGCCTTGGCGGTGTCGATCCTGCGGATCTTCGCGTGCGCATGCGGCGAGCGCAGGAAATACCCGCAGGTCTGATGCGCGAACGTGACGTCGTCGGTGTACTGCCCCGCCCCCGTCAGGAAGCGCACGTCCTCCTTGCGCCGGATCGATTGGCCGATCACGCCCTGGTCTGTTGCGCCCATGTCAGTCGCTCCTCTCAATTCTCATCACTTGCCCATCGCGGTGGCACCGACCTGCACCGCGAGGACGATGTTGTGGTAACCGGTGCAGCGACAGAAGTTGCCTTCCAGTCCTTCGCGGATCGCCTGTTCGTCCGCTTTCGGATGCCGCTGCACGAGATCGATGGCGCTCATCACCATGCCCGGCGTGCAGAATCCGCATTGCAGGCCGTGACATTCCTTGAACGCCGCCTGCATCGGGTGCATCGTGCCGTCGGCCGCCGCGAGGCCCTCGATTGTGACCACCGCCGCGCCATTGGCCTGGGCGGCGAGCATGTTGCACGCCTTGACGGCGCGGCCGTCGAGATGGACGGTGCACGCGCCGCATTGCCCGGTATCACAGCCGACATGCGTGCCGGTCAGCGCGAGATGGGTACGCAGGAATTCGACCAGCAGCGTGCGCGGATCGACATCCGCGGTCACGGCCTTGCCATTGACGGTCAACGAGAGCTTGACGGACACGGGTTCCTCCTTCGGGTATCGCCGCGGACGCGTGTACCGTGCGCGGTGCGGGCAGTAAACAGTGATGCATGGGAGCGTGCAAGCATACTGCGCGCGCCCGTGCCGGGCAATGCGCATTGCAACAACCGCCGACTACAGGTTGGCGATGTATTGCGTGAGGTTCTCGATGTCATCGTCGGACAGCGTTCCCGCGACGCTGGTCATGTTGCCGGCATCGTTGGTCCGGCGCTTGGCCCGGAAGTCGAGGAGCTGCTTCCGGATGTACTGCGGGTGCTGCCCCGCGACTTTCGGTATTTCATTCTGCCCGACGAAGCCGCCCAGGTGGCACATCGGGCAGAGCACCGCGTCGGAAATCCTGCGGCCGGCCTCGACCTTGACGCTGTCCGCCTTGAAGGCTATGGGCTGCACCCTCTGGGCAGCGAAAAAATTGCCCAGAGCGATCATGTCGTCACGGGAGAGTCCGACGGCCATCGCGGACATCACGGGATCCGTGCGCCGCCCTTCCTTGAAGTCCTTGAGCTGGATATAGAGGTACCGCCAGGACTGCCCCGCCAGGATCGGATAATCCGGATTCTGCGAGTTGCCCTCGGGGCCGTGACAGGCGAAACAGGGTTCCGCAAGCGTGCGGATGGCGTCGCCCCCCTGCGCCCAGGCCGGATGAAAGGGAACCAGGGCAAGAGCGATGCACACTGCGGTTACGGGTCGGGTCATAGCCTGATCAACAGTTCGATGGAAACAAAAAGGCGGCCACCCCGTGGGATCGGAGTGGCCGCCTGATTTGAAAGTTCAATGATCAGGGTATCGCAAACACGACCACGCTGTTGCCGCGCTTGGAATCGATCTGGTTGTTGCCGCCGGCCGCGACCGCGACATACTGCTTGCCGCCGACCATGTACGACACTGCCGGCGCGTTGACGCCCGCGCCCGCATTGTATTTCCACAGTTCCTTGCCGGTCTTGGCGTCGAAGGCCTTGAACCAGCCATTGGCCTCGCCATTGAACACGAGGTCGGTCGAGGTCGCGAGCACGCCGCCGATCAGCGGCTGCGGCGTCTTCACGGACCACGCCACCTTGCCCGTGTCGAGGTTCACCGCGACCAAGCGGCCCGACTGCTCTTCGCCGGGAATGGTCTTGAACGCACCGCCCAGCCACAGCTTGCCGCCCGGATACGGCGACGCCTCGACATGGTAGGTCATCGGCTGGTGCAGGTTCGCCGCATAGGCCAGGCGCAGCCGCGGATTGACTGCCATCGGCGACCATTCGACGCCGCCGTTGGCGCCCGGCAGCATCCGCGCGCCTTCCTTGGTCGGCAGCACCCACATGTTTTCCTGCGGAACCATCGGCTCCGAGAAGCGGATCACCTTGCCGGTGGCGCGTTCGTGGACGTAGATATGACCGGTCTTGCCGCCGTGGATCACGACGTCGACCATCTTGCCGCTGGCATCCTTCGCCTGCGTCAGGATCGGCGGGCTGACCGCGTCCAAGTCCCATACGTCGTGAGCGATGTATTGGGAGTGCCACTTGTAGGCGCCGGTGTCGAGATCGATGGCGACCATCGAATCCGTGTACAGGTTGTCGCCGGGACGGATCGCGCCATACAGGTCCGGCGACGGATTGCCGACGACGAAGAACACCGTGCGCGTCTTCGTGTCAATCGCCGGCGTCATCCACACGCCGCCGCCGAGCGTCTGATAGAAATCGCTGCCCTTGTCAGCCAGCATCTTCTTTTCGGCCGCGATGTCACGGTGCATGTCCCGGCCGGTCGCGTCATTGACCGCCCAGACGCCTTCCTGGCCCTTCTCGGGTATGGTGTAGAACGTCCACAGCAGCTTGCCGTCTGCCGCGCTGAACGCCTTGACGAAGCCGCGGACGCCGTATTCGCCGCCGTTGGTGCCGATCAGCACCTTGCCGTCGATGACCGCGGGCGCCATCGTTTCCGAGTAGCCCTTTTCCGGGTCCGCGATCTGCGTCTCCCAGAGGAGCTTGCCGGTCTTGGCGTCGAGCGCGACGAGCTTGGCGTCGATCGTGCCCAGGAACAGCCTGCCGCCTTCGATCGCGACGCCGCGGTTGTTGTTGCCGCAGCACACGGTCACGATCGGACCGAGCTTGTGCTTGTAGTGCCAGTATTCCTCACCCGTCGCGGCGTCGATTGCGTAGACGTGATCGAACGACGTCGTGAGGAACATCACGCCGTCGACGACCAGCGGTGCTGTTTCCATCGATTCCAGCACCGCGGTCTGGAACATGAATGCGGGTTTGAGCTTGCCGACGTTGGTGGCGTCGATCTGGCCACCGGCGTACAAGCGGGTCTGCTCGTAGCTGCCGTTCGAATGCAGCCAGTTGTTCTTGTCCTCGGCGGCATTGTTCAGCGCGGCCTGCGAAACGTTGGGAATTCTCGTCATCGCCCTGGCCGTCGTGGTCGCGCCGCCCGACACTTCCTGCGCGTTCGCGGTCAGGCCGCACGCCATCGCAAACATCGTGGCGACGCCGAGGCCGGCAATTTTCAGTGGGTTATGCATTCGCTCCCTCCCAGGATTCTTGTAGATTCGGACTTCTGTTGCTGCCGAGAGCGATTGGCCAAGAGGTCGGACCGCTTCGTCGCGGACTCGTTTATAGTACTTTTCCAACGTCGGTGCAACGAATCGGTCGTTGTGCAGCGCGTCATTTTTTGGTGCCAAGGGGAATCCCGTGCAATTGCGAACCGTTGCCTTGCTGTTGTTGACGTTTTTCCCCACCTCCGGCGCCCTCGCCCAACCAGTCGCCGACGACAATCTGTCCGTCAATGCGCGCTTCCTGTCTTATGCCCGCAATGCCGACGCGGCGGGCATGACGCGCACGCTGGCCGAGGGCGCCAACGTCAACTCGCGCAATCGCCTGGGAGAGAGTGCGCTGGTGATACTGCTGAAGAACAACAAGGTCGACCTCGCGCAGCAGGTCCTGGCGGCGGGCGCGGACGTGAACCTGGCAGCGGTCAACGGCATCACGCCGCTGATGACCGCGGCCTTCAACGGCCAGACGGCCATGGCGAAGCAATTGCTGGACAAGGGCGCCAACGTGGCAGCGCTCGATCGCCTGCAAAAGAATGCCATGACGTATGCCGCAGGGTCCGGCAACACGGAGATCGTGATGCTGCTGCTAGGCAAAGGCGTGGACCCGAACGCGGTCTACCACAATGACCTGACGGCATTGATGTGGGCAGCCGGATTCGGCAAGACAGCGACGGTGAAAGCCTTGCTGGCAGCCGGGGCCAAGCCGCTGATGAAAGACAATCGCGGCAAGACCGCGGCCGACATGGCGCGCGACGAACACTTCGACGAGACAGCCGCAGTGCTCGACGCCGCAAAATGACGGAGGCTGAGGCTACCGTTTGGTCTTGGCGCGACGTCGCTTGACGGCGCGGGCGTTGCCGACCGGCTTCGCGGCGGGCCCGGCTTTCTTCGCCGCGACCTTTCTTCCGGGAGTCTTTTTCGCCAATGTCTTGGGCTTCGCCTGCTTGGCGGTCGGCACCTTGGCCTTCGTGCTACCCGCCTTGCCGGCGTAATGCTCCAGCGCCCAGCGCGTCTTGGCCTCCTGGGAATGGTCCCGTTCCGCGCCGATTTCGGTCAGGTGCGCGAGGAACCCGCCCGCGGCCACCGCCGCCTGCTCGATGGGCGCCTTGATCGATGCCTCGAAGATCAGTTCACCGTCATCGCGCTGCCAGAGTTCGGCCGTGATCGGCCAGGGCAGCGCGGGATCGGTGAATTTCCACCGCTGTGCCTGCATCGGACCCATGATCATCAGGCGTGCCAGGTCGAGCTCCAGCTTCGCCATCTCGAAGAGGAAGCGCTTCTGCTCGTCCGTGAGCAGGGCCGCGACTCCCAATTTGCCTTCCGCGACGCGCTTGATGACCCCCTTCGCCACGGGCATCGTCAGCGACGCGGACTTGACCACGCCGTTCTCTCCCGCGTCGGCCTCGATCTTGAAGCCTGCATATTTCTTCCATTTGGCAGGAACCTTGCCCGGATCGACCGGCCGCAGCTTGACGGTGCTGTCGTGGTCGCCGCCGATGATGCGGCGTGCGCGCAGCACCACCCCGGAGTGGAATAACTCAAGCCCGGGCGTGTCGAAGAAATAGATGTAGCGTTCCTGGTCGTTGGCCTTGGTGAGGTTGTAGCGCCGCAGTCCCCAATGGATCTGCTTGTGCGGGATCGTCGCCTTCAACTCGACGTCGTCGGCTCCCGCCACCGTTTTCGCCACCTTTCCCCTCGTTGCCGCTCCGCGCTCGACCATCGTCTTCTCCCGAAAGTTTGTGCCGACGGCCAGGACAGCGGCGCCGCACCACGCGATATTCTGCCATCGGCGGCCGGCCCTGTGCGAATCTTGCGGATCAGGAACTCTGCAGCGACGCCGTTCAGTCGAGGTCGTACATCTTGGCGCGGTCGAGTTTCGCGGTCCACGGCAGGCCGGCATTGCGCCAACCGTTGACGAGCCGCTCGCCCTTGTGCGGACCGTCCGCGACGGGATCGCCTTCGAACCCGTCGATCGTCGTGTAGACCTTGGTGTAGCCGGCCTGCGTCAGCGCGTTGGCGGCGCGTGCCGCGCGCCCGCCGCCCTGGCAGATCAGGATCACCTGATCATCGCGCGTGAGTCCCTTTTGTGCGAGACGTTTGCCTACGCCTTCGACGAACTTCGGGTTGGGGGCCAGCTTGAACGTCGAGTTCACCTCGTCCCATTGCGGCGTTGCCGTCTCGACCAGGAAGGGCACGTTGGCGTCTACGAGCGTCGGCATGCCGATGAATTGCAGCTCGGCGCGCGTGCGCACATCGATGAACAACACCTTTTCCGGCGCCTCTTTCACCATGTCGTACGCGTCCTGCGCGGTAGCATAGAGCCCGCAGGCCGTGCGCTTCGCGGCCGGCACGCTCGATTCCGGTCGCGTGAAGACATCGGCGGCGGTGTTGCCGGCAACTGCCGCGATCGCTTCGCCATCCGCGGGACAACCCATGGCTTCGCCGGCGGCATTCGCACCCGGGACCACGACAACCAGCAACGCAACGGCAAGCACGGCTCGGCAGAACACGATCGGCTCCGATAATTTGCCTTGTTGGGTCGACTTTACCCATCCTGCGCCGCGATGGCGTTGATCTCAGGCAAACCAGCCGCGCAAAATCGGCGGACAAGCAATGGCCGCACGGGAAATCGGCTCGAGTGCCGTGACCACGGATCCGCCGCCTCGCTTGCGTGCCCGGCTATTTCGTCCTTGTACCGAGCCCCATGCGCGCCATCGTGGCGTCTCGGTTCACGAACGCATGCTTGAGCGCGCCGACGACGTGCAGCGCGACGGCGCCGGCAATCACCCAGCTGGTCACCAAGTGCGAGGCGCTGAAGAATTCCTTCAATGCCGGATCGTTCCGGCCCCAGGCGGGCAATGGCATGCCGAACAGCTTGACGGGATAGCCGCTGTATACGGATCCAAGATACCCGGCCAGTGGCTGGACAAACAGCGCGACATACAGCAACGCGTGAATGGAGAGGGCAAGCGATGCCTGCCACGACGGCATTGGCAGGAGCACGGGCGCCGGATGCCGAAACCGCCAGAGCAGGCGCAACGTCATCAGCGCCAGGATGGCGAGCCCGACGGACTTGTGCAGGTTGAAAGCGTCGGCGCGCATCCCCGGCGGCTGCTTGGGAATGCCCTGCATCCACCAGCCCCAGGTGAACTGAACGGTGACGGCGACGGCGATCAGCCAGTGCAGCGCGATGGCCGTCCGGGTATAGCGTTCAGAAGGCTGCACTGAAGCTCACTCCCGCATACCAGTTGCGTCCGGGCGCAGGTTCGTAATAGCGGCCGTTGGTATCCCCGACAATGACCGAGCCGACATAATTCACGTTGGCGATGTTGTTGACCCGCACATACTCCGAGAACCGGAACCGATCCACCTCCTGCGCGAAGCCCACGCGGACATTGCCGATCGTGTAGGCCGGCGCGAACGCGGAGTTCACGTCATTGACGTAGATGCGCCCGACATACTGCACCTCGCCCGCCGCACTGAAACCGTAGAATCCACCGGGCGTCCATTCCAGCGAGGCGAAGGCCTGCTGTGGCGGCACGCCGGGCAAGCGCGAACCGGCCGGCGTCACGACCGGAGGAATGCCGGACACGTACGGATCGGCGAATTCGGCGAGCAGATAAGTGTAATTGACGTGCGTCGTGACACCCTGCCCCAGATCGGCGTCCCAGACTGCCTCGAAGCCACGCCGGTTCGTCTTGCTCGCGTTGCGAAAGGTCGTCCGTCCCCCGGTCGACGCGTTGATTACGATTTCCTGATCGGTCGTGGACGTAAACGCAGCGAGATTGACGCGCTGGTTTGCCGCTGGGAACCACTTCATTCCGAGTTCGTAGGATGTGGACGTGGCCGGATCGAGCGCGAGATTCAAACCGGTCGCGGCTGGCCGGTAGGCGATCTCGGCAAAGGTCGGCGTTTCGAATCCCTGCCCGTAGCTCAGGTAGACATTGAGGTTGTCGGCCGCATGCCAGACCACGCCGGCAACGGGACTGGTGTTGTAGAACGTGCGGGAGCCGCTGTCGTCGGGATTCCCCACGACGATATAGTGGTCGACCGAATCGTAGCGAACCTGGCTCGAGCGCACGCCCAGCGTCAATGCCAGTTCCGGCAGCACGTCCCATTGCGCTTCCGCGTAGATGTCCCCGCTGGTGACCGTGTCGTCCTCGTTTCGCCGCAAGGCGCCGATTGCTCCGTTGTTGTTGACATATCCCTGGCGCAGCTCATGCAGGCGGTCGGCGTCCACTCCCATGTTGAACGTCAATGGACGATCGAGCAGACTGCCGCGGTAGATCAGCCTGACGCCGACGCCTTCGAAATTGCGGTTGAGGTCGACCACGCCGCCCGACGAGGTCGGGCCGTTTCCCTGCAGCGCCAGGTATTGCCTGATCTGCCGCTCTCCTCCATAGGCCGTTACGCGCAGGTTGGCATTCGCGTTGAGCACCTGGTCCACGGCGGCGCCGCCCTGCACCTGGCGGATGGTCTTGCTCGTGTTGAACAGTGTGGCCGCAGGATCGGCCTGGCGAGGGTCGGCTTGCCACTGCGCGTAGGTCAGGCCGAGCGGGTCCTGCGTCTGCGGCTGATATTGCGAGTTGGCGATGAGCGTGACGTGCGTCGAGTCAGTGGCATTGAACGCAAGCTTGGCGTTGGCGATCTGGCGCAGCGCCGCGGAATGCTCGCGATAGCCGTCCGTATCGAAATTGCTGAAAGCGGCGACGTAACCGACGCCATTGGCGATGCCAGTTGCCTTGACCCCGACGATGGAGGTGCCATAGCTGCCGACACTGCCGGTGAAGTTCACCACCGGCACGTCCGTTCCGTCCTCGGTATAGACGGACACCACCCCGCCTGACGCATTGCCGTACAACGTGGAAAACGGTCCGCGCAGCACCTCGATGCGCTTGGCCGACAGCAGGCTGAAACTGCCGGTCTGCCCCTGTCCATCGGGCATGGTCGCCGGAATGTCGTCCTGGTAGAGCCGCACGCCGCGAACGCCGAACGTCGCACGCGCGCCGTAGCCACGCGAAGAAAGCTGCAGATCCTGCGCGTAATTGTTGCGGTTGGCCGCAAACACGCCGGGGACCCGCACCAGAGACTCGGACAGGTTTATCGCGGGTTGCCCGTTGCGAATCGTCGTACCGTCGATGACGTTGGCCGACGCCGGCACGTCGAACAGCCGTTCCGCGCCGCGCGTCGCGGTCACGGCGATGGGGTCGAGCGTCACCTCCGGTGCCGCGGGGGGCGTTTGCGCGTGCAAGGACCCCGCGTCGATCATTCCGGCGACAAAGATTAGGGCGAAGATGCCGCGGCGAACCACGGCGGGGGAAGCGGGCATGTCGCGTAACGACGTGATAGGAAATGGAATGCGGCGTCGTGTAGCATAAAAGAAACCGACTGCGATCCCAAGCAGAAACGATCGGCTTCGGTAAATGTCATCCATTACCTGCCGCGAAGGAAGTAATCATGTCGTTCCAATTGTGCAGTGCCGCAATCTTCGCCGCCCTGCTCGCGGCTGGTCCGCTGTGGGCGGCTACCGCCTACGTTTCCAACGAAGGGAGCGGCACCGTCAGCATCATCGACACTACGACCGACAAGGTTTTGTCGACAGGCAGCTTTGCCAGGAAACCCCGCGGCATCGCCATCAGCAGGGATGGGGCGCGGCTCTATCTTTCGGACCAGACGGCGAATGCCTTGGTCGTAGTGGACACCGCCAATCGTCAGGTAGTCGCGACGATCGCACTGGGTGATTCGCCGGAGGCAATCTACGTTTCCCCGGATGGCAAGTGGCTCTCGGCGGCCATCGAGGAAAACGACCAGATCATCATCGTCGACCTCACCACGCTCAAAATCGACCGTCGGATCAAGATGAAAGGAAAGAACCCGGAACACGCGGTCTGGAGTCCAGACGGCAAATGGCTCTACGTAAGCGCCGAGGAGGCTGACAGTGTGGACATCGTCGACCTCACCAAGAATACCGTGATCAGGTCGGTGAAGGTTGGCGACCGTCCGCGCGGCATCGGCTTCCTGCCCGACAGCAGCCGCGCATATGTCGCTGCGGAAAATGCCGATACGGTGAATGTCTTCGACACGTCCACTCACGATGTCATCGCGAAGATCAAGGCTGGTAGCCGTTCCAATGGTGTTCTCGTGCATCCGGACGGCAAGCGGGTGTTCGTGACTTCCGGAGGCAAAGGAACGGTGCAGGTGATCGATACGGCCACCAACACGATCGTTACGGAGATCCCCGTCGGAAAGCGTCCGTGGAACATGGCGCTCACTCCGGATGGCAAGAAACTCTATGTCGCGTGCGGACGCTCGAATGCCGTTGCGGTGGTCGACACCGATACCTACAAGAAAATTGCCGAAATTCCGGTGGGCGAACTCCCGTGGGGTGTGGCAATTCAGTGAACAGATTTCCGGAGCCCGCCGTCCGCGTCGTTCGTCAAGGATCCCCAAGCCCAGCGTAACCCGCGGAAGTCAGATGTCCCGTCTTGACCCAGATGACGGTCTCCTGGTCAACGTACGGGCAGTGTTCGCTCATGGGGGGACTGCGCAGCCACGTGCCCCGCGGGTAGGTGCCGAACTCATCCTTCAGTTCACCCGACAATACGAAAATCTCCGCGCCTCCCGAGTGGGCATGCGATTGAGAATGTTCTCCCGCCGGCCATTTCACCAGCGCGACTCGTTCGCCCGCAAATTCGTGTAACGGCATGACCTTCACGTTTCCGCGTCCAGGCAGCCAGCGGGCCAAAGTAGTATCGATGGAAACCTGCGCAAGGTCATCGGGCAGGAATTGATGCAGCTTGACCAGCAATACGCAGCCCGTCTTGCTGAAAGGCGCGTGGCTCGATCCGGGCGGATTGCGGAAGTAGGTACCTGCGCCGAAATCGCCATGCTCATCAGAAAAAGTGCCTTCCAGCACCAGGATTTCTTCCCCTAACGGATGTCCGTGACGTGAAAACGACGCGCCCGGATCGTAACGAACAACACTCGTGGCGTGACCGCGTTCAGCCTCTTCGCGCGCCAGCGGCTTTCGCCAGACGCCCGAGGCAGGGCTTGGTTGCCAGGCAGAGTCGTTGGTATTGATGACCACTCTCTGCCCGAATTGCATGTTGAGCATCATGCGCTGCCGCCGCTACAGATGGCGCGCATGAAATCGAAGATGATCCTCGATAAAGCTCGATATGAAGAAGTAACTATGGTCGTAGCCGTCCTGCATCCTCAACTCGAGCGGGACATCGCGTTCGATGCACGACGCCCGCAACAGCTCGGGCTTGAGCTGGCCATCGAGGAATTGGTCCTTGCTCCCCTGATCGACGAGAAGCGGCGGCCCACGCCAGCCACGGTCCTCGATCAGTGCCGTCGCATCGTAATCACGCCATGATCCACGGTTGACGCCAAGATACCCGGCCAGAGCCTTTTCACCCCACGGGCAACGCATCGGCGAACATATCGGCGCAAAGGCAGAGACCGACTTGTAAAGCTGTGGATTCTTGAGTGCGATGGTCAGCGCGCCATGCCCGCCCATCGAATGGCCAAAGATTCCGGCGCGCGAGGTGTCGACGGAAAAGCCCGCGGTGACGACCTCGCGCAACTCCCCGACGACATACGAATACATCCGGTAACCCTGTGACCACGGCGCCTCGGTAGCATCGACATAAAAGCCGGCGCCAAGGCCGAAGTCGTAGCTCGCCGCCTCCCCCGGAATGTCGAGTCCGCGGGGACTCGTATCCGGGACGACCAAAGCGATTCCCAGTTCGGCGGCTACTCGCTGGGCGCCGGCTTTGACGATGAAATTTTCTTCGGTACAAGTCAGTCCGGAAAGCCAATAGAGCAACGGCACTCGGCGCGCATGGGCCTGCGGTGGCAGAAAGACGCCAAAGCGCATCGTGCATCCTGTTACGGTCGATTCGTGCGCGTAGGTTCCCTGCACGCCGCCGAAACATCGATTTTGAGCGATTGTCGTGAGGGTCATCGTACAAGACCAACAGCACACCATGTCACGGCGCGCCGCAGGATCGCCAAGAATTGCCCTGAAACGCAATGCGACCCCGATGGGGGCCGCACTGCACATTGCATTGCCGGAACGTTATGCGCGAGCGACGACGCCTTTCGCTTTCGCTGCATGCGTGGCAATGAGATCCATGATCGCCGGCGACAGGCAGTCATAGGGCTCCAGGCCAATCTCTTTCAACCTGGCTCTGACCGCGCCCATGCTGGCGGGATTGGCCCCGGACTCGATAATTGACGACACGAAGGCCGCGAACTCCGCCGGCGCCCAGCCCGGATCGGATGACAGTTCGGTATGGAAAAAATCGAAGCCGTACAGCGGATGACTGGTGTTCTCGATACGTCCGTACATGTGGACGCCGCATTCCTTGCACGCGTAGCGCTGGATTGCCGCGTTCGGGTCGACTATCTTGAGCTTGTCTGCGTTTGCCGTCACGCTGAGGTTGGCTCGCGGCGTGACTGCGACCTGCGAGAACAGCGCGCCGCCGGGCTTCCAGCACTTCGTGCAGCCACAAACGTGGTTGAAAGCCGCCTGGCCCTTGATTGATACCGCAACCTTGTTGGTGGAACACTTGCAATACAGCGTACCGCCAGCGAAGTTTGCAGCCGCGGGTTTGAGTCCCGAATCGACCGCCGGATGAATTGAAGGTGCATTAGCCATGTTCCATTTCCTCCTCTTTGAAGGTCTTCCGCCGTACAACCGGCGCCATCACTTGCGTCGCTAATCGTGAACCTAATGCAAGTCAGACGCAATCCCAGAATTCGGTAAGGACAAATCGGTACGAACCCGTCGGCGTCAGTAGGTGACGACCGCGCGTATCGATTTGCCAGCATGCATGAGGTCGAACCCTTCGTTGATCCGGTCGAGCGGCAGTACATGGGTGATCAGATCGTCGATGTTGATCTTGCCGTCCATGTACCAGTCGACGATCTTCGGCACATCGGTACGGCCCCGCGCGCCGCCGAACGCGGTCCCCTTCCACACCCGGCCGGTCACCAGCTGGA
>Ga0209048_10002089_pt1 | contig 20024 bp, 25 predicted proteins | sample FrelakmetCRP12CR_FD_187146 | JGI IMG/M metagenome (GOLD analysis project Ga0209048, IMG submission 187146) | Freshwater lake sediment microbial communities from the University of Notre Dame, USA, for methane emissions studies - CRP12 CR (SPAdes)... | ecosystem: Environmental > Aquatic >... | reverse complement strand
CCCGAAGCGACGCTGGCGCCGCGCGTACTCGGCCAGGGCCTCGTCGAGCGCCGCCTCGTCGAAATCGGGCCACAGCCTGTCGCTGAAGTAGAGCTCGGAGTAGGCGCACTGCCACAGCAGGAAGTTGCTGATGCGCAGCTCGCCCGAGGTGCGGATGAGCAGCTCGGGGTCGTGCATCTCGGGCGCGTACAGGCGACGGCGGAAGCTCTCCTCCGTCGCCTCCTCCCCACGTGCCGCCAGCCCGGCGGCCGCGTCCAGCAGCTCCCGGCGGCCGCCATAATTGAAGGCGATGTACAGCGTCATCTTCGTGTTGGCTGCGGTGAGCGCTTCGGCCTCCTCGATGCGGCGCACCAGCTTGTGCAGTACGCCGTCACGGCGCCCGACGAAGCGCACGCGCGCCCCGCGCTCGTGCATGTCGGGCACCTGCGAATCTATCATCTCCACGAACAGGTCCATGAGCGCCGCCACCTCTGCGGGCGGGCGGCTCCAGTTCTCGGTGGAGAACGAGTACACCGTCACTTCGTGGATGCCGAGGTCGAGCGCGTGCTCGAGGACGCGGCGCAGCATCTTGGCGCCTGCCCGGTGCCCCGCGGCCACGGGCAGGCGACGCTGCTGCGCCCAGCGCCCGTTGCCGTCCATGATGATGGCGATGTAGCGCGCGGTCGCGCCGCCCGCCGCAGGCTCGGCGGCGCCGCGCGCGCCGCGCAGACGCCAGCGCGCCAGCCAGGTGCGCCACGAAGCCATCAGTCAGACCTCGAGGATCTCCGCTTCCTTGTGCTTGACCAGCTCGTCGATGTCGTGCACGTGCCCGTCGGTGAGCTTCTGGAGCTCTTTCTCGGCGCGCGCCTCGGCGTCCTCGCCGACCTCGCCGTCGTGGACGAGCTCCTTGAGGTCCTTCATGCAGTCGCGACGCACGTTGCGCACCGCCACGCGGCCATCCTCGGCGAGCCGGTGCGCGAGCTTCACGAGGTCCTTGCGGCGCTCTTCGGTGAGGGTCGGGATGGCCAGACGGATCACGCTCCCGTCGTTGCTCGGGTTGAGCCCCAGATCGGACTCCATGATCGCCTTCTCGATGCTCTTCATCGCGGTCCTGTCGAAGGGCTGCACCGTGACGAGGCGCGGCTCGGGAGCGGCGATGTTGGCCATCTGCTTGAGCGGCGTCGAGGTGCCGTAGTAGTCGACGTGGATGCGGTCGAGCAGCCCCACACTGGCGCGGCCGCTGCGCACCGTGTTGAACTCGGTCTTCACGGCCTCTACGGCCTTGTGCATGCGGTGCGTGGCGTCAGCGAGCAGCTCCTTCTCCACGGATCCTCCCTTTCCCGAGGTCAGCTCCCGGCGGGCGTGCGCACCACGGTGCCCACGCGTTCGCCCGAGAGCACGCGCACGATGTTGTCGCCGGTCATCTTGAAGACGTGGATGGGCATCTTGTTGTCCATGCAGAGGCTGAGCGCGGTCGTGTCCATCACTTTGAGACCGCGCTCGATGGCCTCGAGGTGCGTGAGCTCGGGGATGAACTCGGCGCCCGGCTCCGTCGCCGGGTCGGCCGTGAACACGCCGTCGTACTCGCGCTTGGCCATGAGGATGGCGTCGGCCTCGAGCTCGAGGGCGCGCAGCGCCGCCGCGGAGTCGGTGCTGAAGTACGGGTTACCGGTGCCGGCGGCGCAGATCACCACGCGCCCCTTCTCGAGGTGACGGATGGCGCGCCGGCGGAGGTACGGCTCGCAGACGGCGCGGATCTCCAAGGCGCTCATCACCCGCGTGTCGACGCCGTCTTCCTCCAGGGCGTCCTGGAGAGCAAGGGCGTTCTGCACGGTCGCGATCATGCCGATGTAGTCGCCGGTGGCGCGGTCCATGCCGCCGGCGGCGGCGGCCATGCCGCGGAAGATGTTGCCGCCGCCGACCACGATGGCGATGTCGACGCCCAGGCTGCGCGCGACCTTGATCGAGCCGGCCAGGTGCTTGGTCGTCGTCGGGTCGATGGCCCTCGTCTCGCCGCCCAGCGCCTGCCCGCTCAGTTTGAGGAGGACGCGGTGGAAGGCGGCACCTGAGGGCTCGGCCTCCACGGCCGTCAGGCCTCGGCGCCCGTCTCGCCGAGCTGAAAGCGGGCGAAGCGCCGCACTTCCACGTTCTCGCCGATGACGCCGACCAGGTCGGTGCGCATCTGCTCGATGGTGCGGTCGGTGTCCTTGATGAAGGTCTGCTCCATCAGGCACGTCTCGGCGAAGAACTTCTCGAGCTTGCCGGTGACGATCTTCTCGAGCACGTTCTCGGGCTTGCCCTTGACCTGCTCGGCGTAGATGGCCTTCTCGCGGGCGACGACGTCCTCAGGCACCTGGTCGCGCGTGACCCAGCGCGGCGCGGCCGCGGCGACGTGCATGGCGAGGTCGTGGGTGAACTCCTTGAAGGGGTCGCTGCGCGAGACGAAGTCGGTCTCGACGCCGACCTCCACGAGCACGCCGATCTTGCCGCCGGCGTGGATGTACGAATCCACTCCACCGTCTTTGGTCGCCCGCGAGCTCTTCTTCTGGGCGCTGGCAAGGCCCTGCTTGCGCAGTTCGTCCATCGCCTGCTCAAGGTCGCCGCCGGTCGCGGTCAGCGCCTTCTTGCAGTCCATCATCCCGGCTCCGCTCTTGTCGCGGAGCTCCTTTACCAGTGCAGCGGTGATCTCAGCCACAGCGCGATCCTTTCTCAGGGTCGGCGGTTGTCGTTGTGCGGGTGTCACTCGGCCGGCTTCTCGACAGCCTTCACCGCGGTCGCCTTGGGCTCCGCCTTCTTGACGGCGGGCTTCTTGACCGCCGGCTTCTCGGCGGGTTCGGCCTTGGCGGCGGGCTTCTCAGCCTTGGGCGCGGCCTTAGGCTCGGCCTTCCTCACCGCGGGCTTCTCGGCGGCCTCGGTCTTGGGTTCGGCCTTCTTGACCGCCGGCTTGATCTCGGGCGTTTCAGCCACGGGCTCAGCGGCGGCCTTCTCGGCCTCGGTCGCGGCCTCAGCGGCAGCCTTCTTGACCTCGGCCTCCGCGGCCTGGGCCTCTTCCGCTACCTTCTTGGCCGCGACCTCCGCGGCCTTGGCCTCTTCCGCGGCCTTCTTGGCCTCGGCCTCAACGGCCTCCGCGGCGGCCTTCTTGGCCGCGACCTCCGCGGCCTCAGCGGCAGCCTTCTCAGCGGCGGCAGCGGCCACCGCTTCGGCCGCCTTGCGCTCTGCCTCGGCCTTCATCTCGGCCTCGGTGAGCAGCTGACGGCCCTCGGCCACGGCGTCGGCCATCACGCGCACGATCAGCGAACAGCTGCGGATGGCGTCGTCGTTGCCGGGGATGATGTAGTCGACCTCGTCGGGGTCGCAGTTCGTGTCCACCAGCGCGACGATGGGGATCTTGAGCTTGCGCGCTTCCTTGATGACGATCGCCTCTTTGCGCGGGTCGACGACGAAGACGGCGGCGGGGACACGCTCCATGCCGCCCACGCCGCCGAGGTTCGTCTCGAGCTTGCGCAGGTCGCCGCGCAGCTGCATCGCCTCGCGCGTCGGGAGCAGATCGAGAGAGCCGTCTTCGGAGAGATGCCTCAGCTCGTGCATGCGCTTGATGCGCTTGCTGAGCGTGCCGAAGTTGGTGAGCAGGCCGCCCAGCCAGCGGTTGCAGACGTAGGGCATGCCGACACGCTCGGCCTGCTCTTTGACGGTCTCCTGGCACTGCTTCTTGGTGCCGACGAACAGCACCCCGCCGCCGCGTTCGGCGGTCTTCTTGAGGAAGGCATAGGCCTCGTCGATGAGGATCGTCGTCTTCTGCAGGTCGATGATGTAGATGCCGCCACGCTCGCCGAAGATGAACTGCTTCATCTTGGGGTTCCAACGACGGGTCTGGTGGCCGAAGTGGACGCCGCTGGTGAGCAGGTCCTTCATGCTGACGGTGTGCCCGGGTGCAGGCAAGACTGCCTCCTTCTGAAACGGTTGCTGGGCGGCACGCGCCGCCACTCTGTTTCCGGCAGACGATCAGTGGAATCGGGCGGGCGCGCGAAGCGCCTCCCGCCCGACACCGCCACGGACCGGGGAGTCCGCCGGGTCGGCGTGGACATAACGGCAAAGGATGATACCAGACAGCCGCAGCTCCCGCCTACCAGGCAGACCCGCGGCGGCGCCGGCGGTCGCGGACGCGACCGGGCCGGCCGCCCCCTACCCGATCGCGGCCGGCTCGATCTCGTCGCGCAGGCGCCCCTTGAGACGCAGGATGGCCTTGGTGTGCAGCTGCGAGACGCGCGACTCGGTGACGCCCAGCACCTCGCCGATCTCGCGCAGCGTGAGGCTCTCGTAGTAGTACAGGGCGATGACGATCTTCTCGCGCTTGGGCAGCGCGTCGATGGCCGCCGCGAGGCGCGTCTTCAGCTCGCTGAGGTCGAGCATGCGCGACGGGTCCTTACTTTTCGGGTCTTCCAGCGTGTCGATGAGCGACGCCTGATCGCCGTCCGAGCCCGAGATCGACCACAGCTCGTCCAGCGCCATGATGCTGGTGTTGGCGATCTGCGTGAGCGACTGTTGGAACTCCGGCACCGAGATGCCGACCTCGTCGGCGATCTCCTGGTCCGTGGGGGCGTGTTGCAAGCGGTTCTCGAGGGCGGCGCAGGCCTGCTCGATCTCGCGCGCCTTGCTGCGCACCGAGCGCGGCACCCAGTCGAGCGAGCGCAGCTCGTCGATGATCGAGCCCTTGATGCGCGAGATCGCGTAGGTCTCGAACTTGATCTCGCGCTGCGGATCGAAACGTTCCAGGGCGCCGATGAGACCGAGCAGGCCGTAGCTGATGAGGTCGGCCTCCTCGATGTGCGACGGCAGGCCGTTGCCCATGCGCCCGGCCACGTACTTGACCAAGGGCGAATACGCCAGGATCAGGCGGTCGCGCGCCGCCCTGTCGCCCTGGTACTTGTAGCGCCCCCAGAGTTCGCGCACTTCATTCTCGTCGAGCCTTGCCATGATCCAGCCGCGAGCCGGCGCCCCTGCCGGCTCGCGCATCCTCCCATCGTCAAGCGCGCGGATGATGCAGATCGTAGACGCGCCGCAGGTGCGCGCCGCTGACGTGCGTGTACACCTGCGTCGTCGAGACTGATGCGTGCCCCAGAAGCTCCTGGATCACCCGCAAATCGGCACCCCTCTCCAGCATGTGCGTGGCGTAGGCGTGGCGCAGCATGTGGGGTGATGCTGCGTCGAGGCCCGCACGTCGGCAGTATCTTACTACGAGCCGGCGGATGTCCGACGTGAGAAGCGCGCGGCCGCGGCGCGAAAGCAGCAGAGGACGCCGGTCGGACGCGGCCGCGCGGGCGTCGCCCTCGCGGTCCGCTGCCAGCAGTCCGCGGCCGCGTTCGAGGTAGCGGCGCACCGCGGCGGCGGCTTCTTCACCGACCGGCACCACGCGCATCTTGCCGCCCTTGCCATGCACGATCACCTGCGCCTGCGCGGGCTTCAAGTCGGCCAGGGCGAGCGCGACCACCTCCTGGCTGCGCAGGCCGCAGCCGTAGAGGAGCTCCAGGATCGCGCGGTCGCGCAGGGCGAGCGGCTCGGTGCCGCCCGCCGCGTCCAGCAGCGCCTCCACCTCCGCCACCGTGAGCACGCGCGGCAGCCGGCGGCGCCGACGGGGACCCGGCAGCAGCCGGGTCGGGTCGGCGCCGAGCACGCCGCGTTCCGTCAGAAAGCGGCTGAGGCCGCGCAGGGTCGAAAGCTTGCGCGCCAGCGTCGCCGGCGCATACCCGCGGCGCCCCAGGTCGGCCGAGTAGGCGCGCACCGCGCGCCGGTCGAGAACGTCCACGGTGCCGCCGCGCGCCGCCAGCCACTCCATGAGCTGCTGCAGGTCGGAGGCATACGAGCGTCGCGTGGCAGCGCTGCCGCCGCGCACCTCGAGGTCGCGCAGAAACGCCGCGCAGCGACCCTGCGGGTCCGCCGCGGCGGCAGCGCTCTGCGAACGTTCGAGACACGGCTCCGGCGGAGCGGTCACACGGGCACCCCCTGAGGCGCCCTAGCTTTCAACGCGCCGCCATCCCACTCCTGCACCAGCCGCCCGACGCAGGCCCTGGCCCGCCGGCCAGAAAGATGGCCCAATGATCACCCGGGGAAGATAAGGAGCAGCCTCTCTTCTTATCTTCCCTCTCACCGCAATGCCCGCGCCTCTGGGTCGTTGCGCCGGCGGCCACATCAGGCGGCGAGGCGGCCGGGGCCGGCCGGCACCGTATGCGAGGCGTCACCGCCGATTGAGTCTGTACACCCCTCCGTCGGTCAGAGTCGCAAGCCCGTCCACTTCGAGCTCGCTGAGGAGCGCGCTCGCCTCGTACACGCGGACCTCACAGGTGCTCGCGACCTGGTCCGCCGTCATCGGTCCACGCTCGAGCGCCTGGAGAACGCCGGACACTCTGCCGTTGTCTGAGCCTCGCTCCAGAAGCCGCGCGACCTCACTCGTGTCAAGGTGACCAGCCAACGCTGCGGCGTCGAGTTGAGTGGTGGCGATGGCGGCTACGACGTCGTCCGCTGACTCGCAGATCGCCGCACCGTGGCGAAGAAGATCGTGCGGAGCCTCCGTGAGCCTCTTCCCCGCTTCTCCGGGTACTGCTAGCACCTCGCGACCCAGCTCGAGGGCGAATCCCGCCGTGATGCGCGCACCGCTGCGGGACGCTCCCTCGACGACCACGACACCGCGCGAGAGAGCAGCCATCACCCGGTTGCGCGCGGGAAAACGCCAGGGGCGAGCGGGGACCCCCCAGGCGAACTCGGACAGCAGCAGTCCACGCCGGGCCACCTCGTCGCGTAGCCTCGCGTTGGCGTGCGGGTAGACCACGTCAGGCCCGCAGCCGAGAACGGCGACCGTGGCGAGATGCTGAGCGGCCTTCGCCGCGCCGATCGCTGCGGCCTGTGCCGTGGCATCGATACCCAGGGCGAGGCCGCTGACCACGAGGACGCCGCGGGAGGTCAAGTCGCGCCCCAGCGCCCAAGCCATCTCCGTACCGTACGGGGAAGGCGCTCGCGTCCCCACGACTGCGACCGCCGGAGCGTTGCAGAGGATCTGGAGTCTGCGCCTGATCTCCCGATCGTCGCACCGCGCGCGCACGAACAGACACAGCGGTGGGTCGGCAAGCTGTCTCAGCGCTGGAGGATAGAGCGGGTCGCACCACGCGACCACCACCGAGTGTGCAAAGCGCTCCTGCATCTGTGCGAGGTCCTCTGGGCGAGCTTCGAGAGCGGCCGCAAAGCGTTCCTCCTCCACATCCCGCTCCGCGGCAGGCCGTTCGCGCTCCCGAGCGAGCTTCCGCGATGTTGTCGTCGCACCGACCTTCTTCATCCTCGGTGCGACGCCCGGAGGTCTGATGAGTGACGCAAGCGTTTCCGGCGACGTATCCAGCAGGTCGCTCACGCTGCCGCACGCGCCCACCAGCCTTCTCACGAGGCCGCCGCGCCAAGACGCCAACGTACCCAGCCAGATGCACAGCGCACGGCGTTGCGCGGAAGAGACGGAGAGGGTCAGCCGGGGCGCATCGCCTGCGGATGGTTCATCGATCATGGTGGCTCCTGTTGCGGTAGGACAGGCTCTCGGCGACGTGAGCCGGCGTGATGGTCGGCGCCGCCTCGAGGTCGGCGATCGTCTGGGCGACCTTGATGACGCGGTCGCAGGCGCGGGCGCTGAGCCGCAGGCGCTCGTAGGCACGGTCGAGCAGCGCCGTGGCGTCGGCATCGAGCGTGCACAGGCGTCGCAAGTGACGCGCGCTCATGTGGGCGTTGGCGTACGCGCCCGTGCCGGCCAGGCGCGCGAGCTGCCGCTCGCGCGCCTTCGCCACGCGGGCGCGGACCTGGGCTGACGGCTCTCCGTGGGCGCCGCTGCGCCGGTCTCGCGGCGATACCCGCGGCACCTCAAGACGCAGGTCGATGCGGTCGAGCAGCGGTCCGCTGAGCCGCGACCCGTACTGGCGCACTCTGTGCGCGGGGCAGGTGCAATCCCTCTCGCGGTCGCCGAGGTAGCCGCAGGGGCAGGGGTTCATGGCCGCCACCAGCATGATGCGGGCCGGGAAGGTGAGGGACATGAGCCGGCGGCTGATAGTGACTTCGCCGTCCTCGAGCGGCTGACGCAGGCCCTCGAGCGCCGAGAGGCGGAACTCCGCGAACTCATCGAGGAACAGCACGCCGAGGTGGGCGAGGCTCACCTCGCCCGGGCGCGGCGTGCCGCCGCCTCCGACCAGCCCCGGCGACGAGATGGTGTGATGCGGCGCACGGAACGGGCGCTGGGTGATCAGGGCACGGTCCTGCGGAAGGAGTCCCGCCACGCTGTAGATGCGCGTGACCTCGATGGCCTCGTCGAGAGTGAGCGCCGGCATGATGCCGGGCAGACGCCGGGCGAGCATGGTCTTGCCCGCCCCCGGGGGCCCCGACATGAGGACGTTGTGGGCGCCCGCGACGGCGACCTCCAGGGCGCGCTTCACTTGTTCCTGGCCCATGATGTCGGCGAGATCCGCGCCCCCGGCCGGCGGACTGCCCAGCAGCGCCGTGAGGTCGGCCGGCGGGGCGGCTGCGCCGCCGCCGGCAGCAAGCTGCGTGACGGCCTCCGCCAGCGTGCGCGCCGGGTACACCTCGAGGCCGTCGACCAGCGCGGCCTCGGCGGCGTTCGCCGCGGGCAGGATCAGCCCGCGCATGCCGCGCCGCCGCAGGCTCTCGGCCAGAGCAAGGGCGCCGGCCACGGGCCGCAACGTGCCGTCCAAGCCCAGCTCGCCGACCGCGGCCAGCGGTCCACGGCCGTCGCAGCCCTCGGCGGCTTGGCCGGTAGCCACCAGAAAGGCCAGGGCGATGGGCAGGTCGAACGAAGGCCCCTCCTTGCGCAGATCGGCCGGCGCCAGGTTGACGGTGATGCGTCGCGACGGGAACGCGTAGGCGGAGTTGACGATCGCCGCGCGCACACGCTCGCGGCTCTCTTGGACGGCGGCGTCGGGCAGGCCCACGATGTAGAAGGCTGGGGCCGCCGCCACGACGTCGGCTTCCACCTGGACGGGCTTGCCCTCCAGGCCGCTCAGAGCCTCGCTGGCGATGCTGGCGAGCAACGGTCCTCCTTACTCCCCTACCAGTCGAGCGTGAATGCCGCCGAGAGATGACGGATCGTGCTGGGGAAGGCGGTGGAATCGACGGCGACGATGTCGAAGCGCACCTCGTCGACGCCCTTCAGCGCCCACGGACGCGCCGCCAGCCACAACTCGGCGAGACGCGCGACCTGGCGCCGTTTGGCTGCGCCGACGGCATCTTCGGGCGAACCGCAGGTGCGCGTGCGGCGCGCCTTGACCTCGACGAAGGCGAGCACGGGGCCGCGGCGCGCGACGATGTCGAGCTCGCCGCGGCCGATACGGACGTTGCGCCCCAGAAGGCGCCAGCCGTCATGGATGAGGTAGCGGGCCGCGGCCTCTTCGGCCGCGCGGCCGTACTGTTGGCGAGCGTTCACAGGCACACCGTAGCGCCGCTCGGCGCCGCGTCACAGGGTGCCGATGCCCGGCTCGGGGTGACGTTCGCGAATGGGAGCCGGAGGGTTCACGGTGCCGGCCGCGCAGTCAGCGGCCGACGCCGCGGCCCGGCGGGGCACCGTCAGTGGCACCCCACTGGGTCGTGGCCTTCGAACCTCAGCCCGAGCTGCCGGTAGGCGACGCTCGCGAACGAGAGCCGATGGAGCTCGCAGACGCCATGTGCGGCGATCGCCTCGTGGTGCGTGGCCGTGGCGTAGCCGACGTGGTGGTCAAAGCCGTACTGCGGATGGCTGAGATGCAGTCGCCGCATGAGGCGGTCGCGCGTCACTTTGGCGACCACGGAGGCGGCGGCGATGGCGGCGGAGCGGCCGTCGCCACCCGCCAAGGCCCGGTGCACGCGTGCGCAGCCGGGCAGGGGGAACCCGTCCACGAGCGTGACGCTGGGCTCAGGCGCGATGCCCTCCACGGCTCGCGCCAGCGCAGCCAGGTTACAGCGATGGAGGCCTTCGCGGTCGATGGTGCCCGCCGAGCAGCAGACGATCACCACCTGGCGCGCGCGGCGCAGGATCTCGCCGTAGAGCGCCGCGCGACGCGCCTTGGGCACCTTCTTGGAGTCGTTGAGACCGTCGAGAGCGGCGAAGTCGGCGTCGTCCATGGCGGCGTAGTCGAAGGAGACGGCCGCCGCGACGAGGGGGCCGGCCAAACACCCGCGGCCGGCCTCGTCGGCGCCGGCCACGGTGGCGCGCCCGGCGAGGTCGAGATCGAAGGCGAAGCGCTCGTTCACGCCCGGCCCCACGGGAGCCTACTGTGCCCCGCCGATGCGCCCCGGCGGCCAGTACTTGGCGAAGGCGTGCCCGACGAACTGCGCGCGTTTGACGGGCCCGAACTCGCGGCTGTCGCCGCTGTCGGTGCGGTTGTCGCCCATCACGAAGTAACTGCCGACGGGCACCTTGTACGGTTCTTGCAGCGACCAGGGCAACCCGTTGGAGAACGGCTCGCTGGGCTCCTGGCGGCCGGCGATGCGGCGCACGTAGGGCTCGTCGAGGCGGCGGCCGTTGATGTACACGAAGCCGCCGCTCAGGGAGATCTCGTCGCCCGGCAGCCCGATGATGCGCTTGATCAGCACCGGGCCGCCGAACGGCGGGTGGAACACGACGATGTCGCCGCGCTCGGGCTGCGAGAAGCGCCAGGAGATACGGTCGACGAGCACCCGGTCGCCGATCAGCAGTGTGTTCTCCATGGACGCCGAGGGGATACGGTACGGCTTGATGAGGAACGCCTGGATGAGCAGCGCGACCGCCACGGCGACGACGGCGAGCACGACGTATTCGAGGATGGTGCGGCCCCTGGAGGCCTTGCGGCCCTTGGCGTCCCGCGTGCTCCCGCTGCCGCTGCGTGTGTCTACGCCCATGCTCTCCTTCGCCGGTCTCGCGGCAGTGTATCAGAGCCCGTGCAGGCGGGAGAGCGGCCAGTACGTGAAGAAGGCTTCGCCGATGAGCTCGTGGCGCGGAGCGGGGCCCCAGTCGCGGCTGTCGTCGCTGACCGCGCGGTTGTCGCCCATCAGAAAGTAGTGCCCGGCCGGCACTTTGTACGGGCGCTCGAGCGACCACGGCTGCCCGGTGCCGCGGAACGGCTCCGTGGGCTCGGTCTGACCGTCCACCCGGTGGACGTAGGGCTCATCGAGGCGGCGGCCGCCGATGTACACAGCGCCGCCGTCCACCGAGATCGTCTCGCCGGGCAGCGCGACGACCCTCTTGATGAGGACGCGGCCGAGGGCGGCGGAGTCGATGACCACGATGTCGCCGCGTCCCGGTGCGTGCAGGCGGTAGACGACGCGGTTGACGAGCACTCTGTCGCGCGGCACCAGGGTGGCGGCCATGGATTCCGAGGGGATGCGGTACGGCTTGACCAGGAAGGCCTGCACGAGCAGAGCCGCCATGATGGCGCACAGCGCGACCAGAAGGTACTCGGCGAGCGTGCGCCGTTTCAGCGGTCCGACCCTTCGTTCACAGTGCGGCCCAGCGCCCGAGGGGCCAGTAGACGATGAAGCCTTCGCCGATGATATCAGCACGAGGGACGGTGCCCCAGAAGCGGCTATCGTCGCTGTCCGTGCGGTTGTCGCCCATGACGAAGTACGAGTCGGCCGGTACCGTGTAGGGCTGGGCCAGCGACCACGGCTCGCGCATCGTGGAGCCGGCCACCGGCCCCGAGGCCGCGGTGGGGTCGCGCCGACCAGCGGTGCGATGCACGTAGGGCTCGTCGGCAGGGCGCCCGTTCACCCAGAGGCGCCCCTCGCGCACCTGCAGCGTGTCGCCGGGCACTCCGACGATGCGCTTGATGAAGACGACGTCGAGGTCCTCGGGATAACGGAACACCATGACGTCGCCGCGATGCGGCTCGCGCAGATGGTAGACGACGCGGTTGACCAGCACGCGGTCGCCCGGTCGCAGGGTGCTCGCCATCGACTCGGAAGGGATGCGATACGGCTTGATGAGGAAGGCCTGGACCAGCAGAGCCAAGGCGATGGCGACGACGGCGACAAAGCCGTAGCGGATGAGCCTGCCGCGCTTCACGGTGCCGAAAACGACCGCGCCGGGGACCGGCGGCTTAGCGCTGCTTCTCGCGGATGCGCGCCTGCTTGCCGACCTTTTGCCGGAGATAGTAGAGCTTGGCGCGGCGCACGTCGCCGATCTGCATCACTTCGATCTTGTCGATCTTGGGCGAGTGCACGGGGAACGTGCGCTCGACACCGACGCCGAAGGACTGCTTGCGCACGGTGAAGGTCTCGCGCACGCCCTGGCCCTGGCGCTTGATGACGGTGCCCTGGAAGACCTGGATGCGGTGGCGACTGCCCTCGACCACTTTGAAGTGCACCTTGACGTTGTCGCCGGCCTTGAACTGCGGCACGCCCTCGCGCAGCTGCTGACGTTCGATGTTCTCGATGATGTTCACGGAGCCTCTTTCCGAGCGAAGACCGGCGGACAGTCTAGCAGGAGCGGCGCGGCCGCACAAAACGCGGGCGCCGCGCGGCGCCACGAGCCGCTATCCTACCCTTTTCCGACCTGCGACGCGCGCCAGCGATCGATCTTGCCGTGATCGCCGCTGAGAAGCACGTCGGGGACCCCCCAGCCACGGAACTCCGCCGGGCGCGTGTAGTGCGGATATTCGGCGCCGCCCTCGAGCACGGCGGAGTGCGACTCGCTGACCACGCTCTCGGGGTTGCTGATCACGCCGGGAAGCTTGCGCGTGACGGCGTCGAGAACGGCCATGGCCGCCACCTCGCCGCCGCTCAGCACGTAGGGGCCGATGGAGACCCGGTCGCTCACAAGATGCGTCACGCGCTCGTCGATGCCTTCGTAGCGGCCGCAGAGCAGGACGAGATCCTGCCGGGCCAGCTCGGCGGCGAGAAGGTCGTCGAGCTGCCGCCCCTTGGGGGTGAGCTCGACGATGCGGCGTCCTTCCTTGACGCGGGCCGCGTCGCCAGGGAAGACCGCCTCCAGGGCGGCACAGACGACGTCGATGCGCAGGACCATCCCGGCGCCGCCGCCGTAAGGCGTGTCGTCCACCTGCAAGTGGCTCAGCGGCGTGTGGTCGCGGTAGTTGGTGAGGCGGAACTCGTGGCCGAGCTCGCAGGCGTTGCGGATGTGCACCTGCGAGAGGTACCAGTCGAAGGCCTGCGGGAACAGCGTGAAGACGTCGGCTCTCACGTGGCGCTCTCGCCCAGCGACGCCTCGGGGCCCGGCCGTGGCTCCTCGGCGGGCGCCTCCACAAGGCCGTCGACGACGCGGAGCACGCCGGCTTCGACGTCGACGCTCACGAGCTCCTCGACCAGCGGCAAGAGCAGCGACGCGCCGTCCGGCGCCCGCACCTGAAGGATCTCGTGGGCGGGCGCCTCGAGCACGTCGCTGACCTCGCCGAGGAGGTGGCCGGCGGCCGTCTCGACGCGCAGCCCGATGAGGTCTCCGACCCGGTAGAAGGGCAGCGCCTCGAGCTCCCCGCCGGCGGCCAGCAGCTCCATGCCCTGCAGGGCGATGGCCTGTTCGCGCGTCGCGGCCAGATCGAGACGCACGAGAGGGCGCTGAGCGGTGCCTCCCGCGCGCGTGACCGCGCACGGAATGAGCCGTTCAGCGCCCTCCGGCGCGTCCTGGTCCGGGCGCGCGACGTAGAAGTCGGCGCCCAGCCTGAGATGCTCGAGCCCGTCGGGCGACAGGTTGAGATACAGCTCGCCGCGCAGGCCGTGCACCTTACCGAGGATGCCGCACGCCCACAGTCCTCGCGTAGTCACGACGAGCTAATCGATGATCTCCACGATGGCGCGCTTGCCGTCGCGGACGGCCGAGGCCTTGACGATGGTGCGCAGCGCACGGGCGATGCGCCCCTGCTTGCCGATCACCTTCCCCACGTCGTCTTTCGCCACTGAGAGCTCCAGCACGACGGTGGTGTCGGTTTCCGTAGCTTCCACGTGGACCTCGTCTGGGCTGTCGACGAGCGACTTGGCCAGATACTCAAGCAGGTCCTTCAACATCCCACTACCCCCCGTCGTCTCCACGAAGACCTACCTACTTGGTGATGCCCTTGATCGCGAGCAGCCTCTTCACCGTCTGTGAGGGCTGGACGCCCTCTGCGAGCCATTGCTTCGCCTTCTCGGCGTCGATCTCGATGAACGAGGGCTCGGTGCGCGGGTTGTACCGGCCGATGGTGTCGATGGCGCGACCGTCACGGCGTGCGCGAGAATCCACGACGACGATACGGTAGATAGGGTTCTTGGTGCTCCCCACCCGGGTCAATCTCATGCGTACTGACAACTCTCTCTCACCCCCTCAGGGTGCTGATTCAAGACTCGACATTCTACCCGCTCATGCCCGGCAGACGAAACCCCTTCATGCGCCCACTCGAGAACATCTTGAGCATCTTCTGCATCTCGCGGTACTGCTTGAGCAACTGGTTGACGTCCTGGATCGACGTGCCGCTGCCGCCGGCGATGCGCCGCCGGCGACTCCCCTGGATGAGGTCGGGGTGGCGCCGTTCCTGCGGCGTCATCGAGAAGATCATGGCCTCGATACGGTCGAGCTGGCGGTCGTCGACCTGAACGTTCTTGAGCTCCTTCATGCCGGGCACGCCGGGCAGCATGCCGAGGATGCTCGACAGCGAGCCCATCTTGCGCACCTGTTTCAGCTGGCCGAGGAAGTCCTCGAAGGTGAACTCGGCGCGGCGGAGCTTGGCCTCCATCTCCGCCGCCTGTTTCTCGTCGACGGCCTCCCCGGCCTTCTCGATGAGAGACAGCACGTCGCCCATACCGAGGATGCGGCTGGCCATACGGTCGGGGTGAAAGACGTCGAAGTCGTCCAGCTTCTCGCCGCTGCTGGCGAACTTGACGGGCTTGCCGGTCACGGCGCGCACGCTGAGCGCGGCGCCGCCACGGGCGTCGCCGTCGAGCTTGGTGAGCACGACGCCGTCGAAGTCGACCTGCTGGCGGAACTCGACGGCGGCGGTGACGGCGTCCTGGCCGGTCATGGCGTCGACGACGAGCAGCACGTTGTGCGGCTTCACGGCGTCGCGGATGCGCACCAGCTCTCCCATGAGCTCCTCGTCGACGTGCAGGCGGCCCGCCGTGTCGATGATGGCCACGTCACCGTGCTCGCGGGCGAATTCGACCCCGTCGCGGGCAATGTCGACGGGGTCGACGTCGGCGCCCGGGGCGTACACGGGCACGTTGGCGCGCTCTCCCAGCGTCTGCAGCTGGTCGATGGCCGCCGGTCGGTAGACGTCGGCGGCGATGAGCACCGGCGACTTGCCATCCTTCTTCAGCAGCTTGGCGAGCTTGGCGCAGGTGGTCGTCTTGCCCGAGCCTTGCAGGCCGGCCAGGAGGATCACGGTGGGCGGATGGCCGCTGAAGGCGAGCTTGGAGTCGCCGCTGCCCATGAGCTCGACAAGCTCCTCGTTCACGATCTTCACGACCTGCTGCGCCGGCGTGAGGCTCTGCATGACCTCCGTGCCCAGGGCGCGCTCCTTGACGTGGGCCACGAACTCGCGCACCACCTTGAAGTTGACGTCGGCCTCGAGCAGCGCCAGGCGGATCTCGCGCACGGCGGCGTCGACGTCCTCGGCGGTGAGCTTGCCGTGGCCCCTGAGACTCTGCATGACGCCTTGCAGGCGGTCGGTGAGCGCGTCGAACATGAGCGGCCCTCAGGTAGGTTCGGGGAGGGTCAATGGTAGCACGGGGGGAGCGCCGGCGCAGTCGTGGCGCGGCCGCCGCTCTGCTCGGAGAGCTCAGGGGTCAAACAGCCGCGCCGACTGCGCTTCATGCTCGGCCACGGCGGCGCGCCACACCTCATGCGGGGCGTTTGTGGGCACTCCGAACTCGTCGGCCAGAAGAACGACCGCGGCCTCCAGCGTCGGCCGGCGACACGGGAAGTGCACGCGGCCGACTGGCTGCCTCGGCCCCAGCACGCCCGGTTGGCGCAGCGTGCCATCGACGTGCAAGTGGCCCCGGGGCGGGCTCGTCGCGGCGATCTGCGCGCGGGAGTAGTCTGCCCTGAAGACCCACGAATCGTCATCGACGGCGTTCATGTACTGCCACGATTGAGCTTCCACGCGGAGTGCGCCTCCTGAGGACGCGTCCAAGCGTACTCGAGCGACCAGGCGCAAGAACCTGCCGTCCGCGAGCCGTATGACTGGCTTGCCGCTCGGGTCGTGGCCCCCAGTGAGAACTGCTCCCAAGGGCTGAGAGCGATTTCGAGACAGGCGGATCGCAGCGTCCCCGTGGGCGACAGTGAGGCAGAAGAGGAGGTTGACGTAGCGCGCGAAGTGGCCGAACGCCTCGCGGCCACCCGCCAGGCACCCGTCACTCGCCTTGCGCAGCGAGGCGACGGTGGGCGACCAGCTACGTGCTGAAGACGGGGTCATCCTCGGGGAGCAGGCCGCAGAACGCATACGCCTCGATGAGACGGCTGAAGTGGCGCAGATCACCGGCGGCGAAGTCGCGGAACACATCTTCGGGGTCGTGCCCCTGCTCGAGGCTCTTGAAGCGCACGAGCTCGACGATCTCGTCGCGGGTGAACGTAGAGGTTGTGGTAGCCAGCATGGAGCGCCTCCCCATCGTGCTTCCCCAGAGTAGCACGTTGCGAGCGTGCGACAAGGTGGACATACGACGGCGACGGCGAGGCGGCGCCTCTGCCGTCCGGCCCCGCCGCTCTCGCCCGGGGGGGTATGCCGTCATGGGTAGGTTCCCCTCGCGGGTGCGCGACGCGCTGCACGCCGGGTCTCGAGCCGTGAGCGGGAGCGCCCGACGAGGAAAGCACAGTGCGCGCGGTCGTTCCCCGCGCGAGGACGTCGCCGGCAAAGGGCTGGAGGCCGGTGCCGGAGGCAGCGGGGACGCGGCGCATCCGCATCCGCGCCCTGCCCGGTGCTCGCCTCGGCGGGACCACCGTACCGGAAGACCGGTCTTGTGCCGCCGCGTCGGCGGTAGTACTCTTACCAGTAAGAGTACCGCCACGAGGAGGCCGCCATGCGCATCACCACCAAAGGCCAAGTGACCATCCCGCTCGGCATCCGCGAGCGGTACGGCCTGCTTCCGCACACTGAGGTGGCGTTTGTCGAAGAGGCCGGTGCGGTCGTGCTTCGCAAAGCCGAGGGAGGCGACCGGCGGGCGCACGAGTGGGTGCGCCGGTATCGAGGCACGGCAGACGCCGGCATGAGCGCCGACGAGATCATGCACCTCACTCGCGGTGAGGACTGATGGCCGACCGGATTCTCGTCGACAGCAATGTCATCCTCGACGTGCTATGCGACAACCCTCGGTGGGCCGAATGGTCGGACGACGCACTGATGGCATGTGCCGAGCACGCGCGGCTCGTCATCGATCCGATCATCTTCGCGGAGGTCTCGGTCGGCTACAAGACCATGGAGGGAGTGGACTTGCCGCTGTCCTCCGATCTGTTCGCTCGCGAGCCTCTGCCGTGGGCGGCGGCGTTCCTTGCCGGGAAGGCGTATGAGCAGTATCGGCGCCGAGGCGGGACCAGACGATCGCCTCTCCCCGATTTCTACATCGGCGCGCATGCAGCCGTCGCGCAGATGGGCCTGCTCACCCGTGCTGCCGCGCGCTACCGCACCTACTTCCCCACCGTAGAATTGATCGCGCCGGACGTCTAAGCGCTGCGCGGCACCAAACCCTTGAGCTCCCGGCCCGGCGCGCAGGCGCGGGACCCGCGCACCTGGCAACTCGCCGCCGGCGAGTGCCTACGGGACGTCGAGCGCCCAGAGGTCGTGCGGCCGACCGGCCCACACGACCTGTCGCTCCACCGTCATGCCGAGCCGTCGAGCCACGCCGCGCGAGCGCTCGTTGTCCGGCACGATCAGCGAGTAGACACGTCTGAGACCAAGGTCTGCGGCATGCGTCAACACGCCGCGAGCCGCCTCCGTGGCGTAACCTTGACCCCACATGTCGCTGCGCAGGTCCCAGCCCAGTTCCGGCAGGGGCAGGCTATCGATCTCGCGATAGGTGGGACCGCAGTCGCCGATGAGGTCGCCGGTGGACGCGATGACGACCGCGTATTCGGCACAGCCGTCTTCCCGATAGCGCCTCAGCGTCACCTCGAGCCATCCCTCGGTCTGCTCGCGCGTGTACGGCGCCGGCTCCCACCACAGCACAGCCGGATCGGCGAAGACGATCGCCAGCGCATCGAGGTCGTCGGCCGTGAGCTCGCGCACGATGAGGCGCTCGGTGCGGAGCGGCAACGTCACTGCGGCCTGGTCGCCTCGCGCACGCCCGTCACCGCAGCGGCCGCTTACGCGGACTCGTCGTCGCCGCCGAAGATGGCGCGCGCGAAGACGTCGGGCTCGAAGGGGCGCAGGTCCTCGAGCTGCTCGCCGATACCGATGAGCTTGATGGGGATGCCGAGCGTCTCGTGGATGGCCACGACGATGCCGCCCTTGGCGGTGCCGTCGAGCTTGGTCAGCACCACACCGCTGACGTCCACGGCCTGCTTGAACTCCTGCGCCTGGCGCAGGCCGTTCTGGCCCGTCGTCGCATCGAGCACGAGCAACGTCTCGTGGGGGGCGCCGGGCAGCTGCTTCTCGATGACCCGGCGCACCTTCTCGAGCTCGCGCATCAGGTTGACCTGGGTGTGGAGGCGGCCGGCCGTGTCGATGAGCACCACGTCGGCGCCGCGCGAACGGGCGGCGGCGATGCCGTCGTAGACCACCGCCGCCGGGTCGCCGCCCTCCGCCTGTTTGACGATCTCGCAGCCCACCCGCTTCGCCCACTCGCTGAGCTGCTCCACGGCGGCGGCGCGGAACGTGTCGCCGGCCACCATGAGCGGCGTCTTCCCCATCTCCTTGAGCCGCCAGGCGATCTTGCCGATGGTCGTCGTCTTGCCCGTACCGTTGACGCCGACCATGAGGATCACGGTGGGCTGCGCCGTCACGTCGATCCTCTGTGACTCGGGATCCTCCGGCCTCAGCACGCCGCCGATCACGTCGGCGAGCTCGTCCATGAACGGCTCGCGCGTCTCGATCTTCTTCGCGGTGCAGCGCTGCTCGAGCTCGTCGACCACTTTGACCGTGCCGTCCACGCCCACGTCGGCGGCGATCAGCAGCTCCTCCACCTGCTCGTACAGCCGCCGGTCGACGCCCACGTAGATGGCCGCCTTGAGCTGGTCGGCGACCACGGCGCGCGCCTTGCCGAGGTTTCTGCGCAGGCGGCCGAAGAGGCCCCTGCGCTCACGTTCTTCTTCCTCGAACACCGCCACCGGGACATCGCCCGCGGCCACGCCCTTGAAGACCTCGTGCCACTCCACGTGCAGCTCCCTTAGCTTGTAGGGCCGGTGGCCGGAGGCTCCCCGGCCTGGTCCTTGGCGCGCTCCTCGCGCTCGATCTCCTCTTGGGCCATGCGCGCGCTCACGACCTGCGAACCCCCGTCAGTGCCCATCGTCACGCCGTAGAGCACGTCGGCGGCCTCCATAGTGCGCTTCTGATGGGTGATCATGATGAACTGGGTGCGTTCGCGGTAGTCGCGCAGCAGCTTCACAAGGCGGCCGATGTTGACGTCGTCCAGCGCCGCCTCGATCTCGTCGAGGATGTAGAAGGGGCACGGCCGCGCCAACACGAGCGCCATGAGAAAGGCGATCGCCACGAGGGCGCGCTCGCCGCCCGAGAGCAGCTGCAGCTTCTTGCCGAGTTTCTTCGCCGGCTTGACTTCGACGCCGACGCCGCCGAGGTCGTCGCCGCTGGGCTCGGCAAGCCGCAACGACCCGCGCCCGCCGGGGAACAGCACTGCGACCATGTGCTCGAATTGCTCCTGCACGGCCGCGAAGGTCCCGGCGAACTCCGCGTCGATCCGGGCGCTGAGCTCCTTGATGAGAGCGCCGAGCTCGTCGACGGACGTCTCGAGGTCGCGCCGCTGTTCGCGCAAGAAGGCGGCGCGCTCGCCGAGCTCGGCGCACTCCGCCTCGGCGAGGGGATTCACGGGGCCGATGTGCTCGCGCCGCCGGCTGAGCCGCTCGAGACGCTCGCGCAGGCGCCGCGCCTCGTCGTCGTCCGCCGGCGGGGCGAACCCCGCCTGGTCGA
>Ga0209048_10002088_pt1 | contig 20031 bp, 15 predicted proteins | sample FrelakmetCRP12CR_FD_187146 | JGI IMG/M metagenome (GOLD analysis project Ga0209048, IMG submission 187146) | Freshwater lake sediment microbial communities from the University of Notre Dame, USA, for methane emissions studies - CRP12 CR (SPAdes)... | ecosystem: Environmental > Aquatic >... | reverse complement strand
GGTCCACGTAGCGATCCGCGTGGACCGCCAGGCGGACCTCGCCGGCCGGCGCGATGCGCGCCCAGACGCGTCGTCGCGGGAAGTAGAACGTGATCGCCAGGCCCAGGATCAGGAGCAGGAAGCTGATCCAGACGATCGGCGCTCCCGGGTCTCGGCGCGCGATGATCCCCGAGTAGGCGGAGATGGCGTCCACCCGCACGTCGAAGTCGACGTTCTCCGGCGCGGCCGTGTCACCGGGCCCGGCCAGCCCCTGGAAGAGGGTCTGGTAGGCGGTGGGGTTGCCGGCCGCGTCCGCGGCAGTGGGCCGCACGGCGACCACGAAGAGGGGCGTCGCGGTGTTCGGTTGCGCCATCACGAGCTGAATGACGACATCGCGGCCGGGCACGACCAGCTGTCCGGTCGGGAGCCCCCCGGCAGAGGCATCCAGCGGAACCGGCCCGGACCACAGGAGATCGCCGCCCCGCGCCCGGACCGTCAGGTCGATCGCCGGGCCGAAGAAGTTCTGGTGGAACGTGTAGCCACCCGCGCTCAGGGGGTCGTTCACCCGGATCGTCTTCCGGGCGATCTCGCGCCCGCCCTGGTAGACCGCGAGGTCGGTCGTGAAATCGGTGAAGCGGCCGGCGTCGTCGCGGGGCGCCTGAAAGGCGAGGTTCTTGACGCTCACGAGATCAGACGTCCCGATGCTCTCGATGGGAATCGCCTGCCCCACGGGAAGGAGGATCCCCGACTCGAACCCGAACCGGCTGGTCACCGCGGCCGCCAGGAGGAACCCGACGAGCCCGGCGTGCGAAATCAGCGTCGCCATCTTCACGTACTGGTGGCGGTCGCCGTAGAGGTAGCGCGTTCCGTCCGCGGCCTGGGCCTCCCGGACGCGGAACCGCGCGCGGCGCAGGGCCGCCCGCACGTCGTCGGCCGCGAGGCCGTGGGCGATCACGGCGCGATCGGGCAGGGCCGGGTCGTAGAAGGCGTCCGGCTGGCGGACCCGGATGTGGGAGGACTGGCGCCACAGGCGCGGCGTCCGGTCCAGCGTACAGACGACGATCGACACGACGAGCAGGGCCAGCAGGAGCGTGAACCACCACGCGCTGAAGACGCGGAAGAGCTGGAGGCGCTCGAGGAACCCCACCGCGCCGGCCCCGAGCGACGGCTCCAGGCGGGCCCGGACCTTGTCCATCTGCTCCAGGTAGTCCGCCGCGCTGCGGAAAGCAATCGACGGGAGCTGGGGCAGGATGATCCCGACCACTCCTGCCAGCGCAATTGCCACGATCTGGGCGACGGCGAACGGGACCGAGGTGAGGAGCCGATACACGCGGCGCCCGGCCCGCGCGAGCGGGTTCGCCGGCCGGCGCGCGAGGGCAGCCGGAACGTGGTCCGGCAGGGCGCGCGATGTCGCCACGGATCAGGCGGTCGCGGGGGTCGCGGGAGCTGCGGGGGCGGCGGGGGTCGCGTCGACGGCGGCGCGGGCGGCGGCAAGGGCGCCTTCGAAATCCGCTACCAGGTCCGCGGCGTCTTCCAGCCCCACCGAGACACGCAGGAGCCCCGGGGCGATCCCCGCGTCGGCCAGCTGCGCCGGCGTCAGCTGTCGGTGCGTGGTCGACGGTGGGTGGACTACGATCGTGTGGATGCTGCCGAGCGATGCCGTTCGCTCCGGGATCCGCAACGCATCGATGAACGCGCGGCCGGAAGCCGCGCCGCCCGCCAGCTCGACAGCGAGCATCCCCCCGCCCCCGGCGAGCTGCCGCGCCGCCACCACGTGCTGGGGATGCGACGGGCGCGCCGGGTACCACACCCGCGCCACGCCCGGCGCGCCTTCCAGCAGCTCCGCGAGCACGGCCGCGGTGGCTGCGTGGCGCTCCATCCGGAGCGCGAGCGTGGGAATTCCCCGCAGGACCAGGAACGCGCTGAACGGGGCCAGGGTGCCGCCGGTATCGACGTGGAGTGCCCGGATGGCGTCGATCAGCGGTCGGCCGCCGGCAACCGCGCCGGCCAGGACGTCGGAGTGGCCGGAGAGGTACTTCGTGGCGGACTCCACCACCAGGTCGGCGCCGAGGGCGAGCGGCCGGCACAGGTACGCGGAGGCGAACGTGTTGTCGACGACGACCGTGGCGCCGTGGCGGTGCGCGAGGTCCGCCAGTGCCGCGATATCCGGCACAACGAGCGTCGGGTTCGAGATGGTCTCGAGGTAGAGGATCCGCGCCGATGCCGCGGCGAGCGCCGGTGGCCCGGTGAGCGCCGCCTCCACGGCAGCCGGGTCCGTCACATCCACGAACGTCGTCACAACCCCGGCGCGGGCCAGGACGGTCGAGAAAAGGCTGCGCGTCGTGCCGTACAGCGCCCGGGTCGCCACGATCCGGTCCCCGGCGGCAACCAGGGACGTCACGGCAAGGTGGATGGCGGCCATTCCCGTGGCGGCCGCGAACCCAGCATCAGCCGCGTGGAGCGCCGCGAACGCGTCCGCCAGCGCGTCGACCGTCGGGTTGCCCAGGCGCGCGTAGACGTACCCCGGCCGCCGGCCGGTGGTGACCTCACCAAGCTCGTCTGCGTCGGCACTCGCGAACGTGGCGGCCTGGTAGATGGGGACGGACGACGGGGGCTGATCCACCCGCGGGACGCGCGTGGCCACCCGGATGGCGCGTGTCGTGAACCCGTCGTCCATGGCTGGATCGTACACCGGCGCCGGCCGGCCACCGTGGCGCCAGCCCGGTGGCGCCGCAGTCAGCCCGCGCGTCCGACGCGCTCGCGAATCGAGATGGGCGCCGGGGGGGCGCCGACGCGCGACGCCACCGGGAAGGCGGGTGGCATTCCGACCGCGCGGCCATACGGCCCGACGATCCGGTTCTTGCCGCGCCGCTTCGACGCATACATCGCCTCGTCGACCGCGTTCATCAGCTGGTCGAGCGTCGCGCCGTCGTCGGGCCAGGCGACCAGCCCGATGGAGACACTTGCGGTGACCGGCCCGTCTCGCTGGACCGTGCGCATCGCCGCGACACCCTGGCGGATCTTCTCGGCCACGACGAACGCACCCGTCGGGTCCGTCTCCGGCAGGAGCACCACGAACTCGTCGCCTCCGAGGCGCGCCGGGGTGTCGATCCGTCGAACACCGTCCCGGATGACATCGGCGACGCCCGCAAGCACGCGGTCGCCGGTCTGATGTCCGTACGAGTCGTTGACCGCCTTGAGATCGTCGAGATCGGCCATCAGGAGACAGAAGCCGCGGCCGTAGCGCGTCCCGCGCTCAATCTCGCGCTCGACCGCGGCGAGGATGTACGCCCGGTTCGCCAGGCCGGTGGGGGCGTCGGTCGTTGAGAGCCGGACGGCCACCTGGCGGGTGCGGCGCTGTTCGCGGGCGACGACCATCGCGACGTAGGCGAGCAGGAGCAATGAGACGAGGTTGATGCCGACGGCGGCGACCGCGGCGACCTCAAGGCCGCCGGGCGCGAGGTCGACCGCAATCGCGACGACGTAGCTCGCCGCGGCAAGCACGGCAAGGGCGACGGTTGCCACGGGCGGTACGACCATGGCCGCGCCGACGACGATGAGAGCGAAGCCAAAGAAGAACGGGCTCGCGGCGCCGCCGGTGAGCAGGACGACGAGCGTCACGAAGACGATCGAGACGCTGCCCTCCGCGAGGTACTTTGCCCGGCCCAGCACGCCGGCTGGAAGGAGATCGTGGGCGACCAGGACGAAGACACCGGCGATCCCGAGGATCGAGAGGATCGCAACCTGGCGATCGCTCCACAGGCCACTCGCGGAGACGAAGATTCCCGTGGAGAGGATCCAGGCCCAGCCTGCGATCCGCGCCACGCGGTCGTACGCGGCGATCGGGACGCCGTCGGCTCCACCCGCGTCGCCATCCAGCGCAGACAGCACCCATCGGTCGAGCGGAGCCGGCGGGAAGACCGCGGGGCGGGCCCGGGAGGCGCGTCGAACCGGGCCAGGCACCAGCTGCGCCGCGAGAAGAACGATGAGTGCAGCGTCCAGGAGACCCACGGCGATCAGGCCGAGCACAAGGCCGGCGTTGGACACGCTGTTCCTCGGTGTGCGTTCGTCCCCGGGTACGTGGGAACGTCTCGTCCCCTCGTGGGCATTCTATCCGGAGGCGACCGGCGTCAACCGGCCGGGCCGCCGGCCGGATCGTGCGGATTCGGGTACTTCGGCCGTCTCAGCCCGCGGGAATCGCGCTGCGGATCATTGCGACCTCGGCCGGGGGTCTGGTAGCCTCGGCCGCGATCGGGCGGTGCGCGCCCCACGCTCACGGAGGACGCTCACCGATGTCGCAGCAGGGCCGGCTGCGGGTGCGCTCCGGTGCGGTGCGGAGCCCCTCGAGCGAGATCTCGGAGCTCGACAAGCGGATCATCGAGCATCTCCAGCAGGATGGGCGGCGCCCCTTCACCCAGATCGCGACGGTCCTCGGCGTTTCGGAAGCAACGGTGCGCGTGCGCACCAATCGCCTCATCGAACGCGGCATCCTCCAGATCGTCGGCGTCACCGACCCGCTCAAGCTCGGCTTCCAGCAGCAGGCGATGATCGGGGTGCGCTGCGAAGCCTCCCGGCTCCTTGAGGCGGCCGGGATCATCAACGCCTTCCCCGAGGTGGACTACCTGGTCGTCACGGCCGGGTCCTACGACCTGCTGGTCGAAGTGGTCTGCGAGGACAACGAGGCCCTCCTCCAGTTCCTGGCGGAGAAGCTTCGCTGCGTGCCCGGCGTCCGGGAGACGGAGACATTCGTCTACCTGCGGATGCTCAAGCAGATCTACACGTGGGGAACGCGCTAGCGCTCGCGATTCTCCCCGGGCCGCGGAGACGGGCAGGTGCCGCCCGTCACGCCGTCGGTTCCGACCCGGCCACGGGTGTCGCGGCTGCCACGTCGAGGATCGGCAGCGGGCGCCCGCCTTCGGCAAGCCAGCAGGCGGCGGCGTGACCGTTGCCCATGTCGAACAGCGGCGGCTCGGCCGTGCGGCACCGCTCCAGGATCCCCGCGCGCGCCGCCCAGGGACAGCGGGGGTGGAACCGGCAGCCGGTCGGGATTGCGGCTGCGCTCGGCGTCTCGCCGGCCAGGATCTGGCGCTTGGCCCGGCGACCGATCTCCGGTGGCTCCGGGTTTGGCATCACGGAGACCAGTGCTTGCGTGTAGGGGTTGCCAGGCCGGCGGATCACGTCCTCGGCCGACCCGATCTCCAGGATGCGGCCCAGGTACATGACCGCGATCCGGTCGGCGATGATCCAGGCGACGGACAGGTCGTGGGTGATGAACAGGTAGGTCAGCCCGTGCTGAGTCCGCAGGTCCAGCATGAGCTTCAGGATCTCGGTCCGGATCGAGACGTCGAGCATGCTGACCGGCTCGTCAGCGACGACGAGCTCTGGCCCCAGCACGAGCGCCCCGGCGATCACGACCCGCTGGCGCTGCCCACCTGACAGCTCGTGCGGGTAGCGGAACGCGAAGTCGGACGCCGGCCGCAGGCCCGCTGCCTCGATCGACTCGAGGACACGACGCTCGCGTTCGCTTGCCCGTGGCGCCAACCGCTGGACCTCCAGCGGCTCGGCCACGAAGTCGTGGATCGTCTGCTTCGGATTCAGCGTCTCGTACGGGTCCTGGAAGATGAGCTGGACGCGGCGCCGGTACTCGCGGAGCGCCGGGCCGCCCCAGACGGCGGTCACGTCCTGCCCGTCCAGGAGAAGGCGTCCGCCGGTCGGGCGCGTCAGTTTGACGATCACCCGGCCCGTCGTGGTCTTCCCGGAACCCGACTCGCCAACGAGCCCGAGGACCTCGCCGCGGCGGATCGCCAGGTCGATCCCGTCGACTGCCCGCACGGCACCCAGACGGCGGCGCATGACGATGTCCGCGAAGCCACCCCGAATCGGGAAGTGCACCTGGAGGTCCTCGAGGCGGACCAGCTCGTCGCTCACGGCGCCAGCTCCCCGGCCGGAGGGTCCGCCACGCCGGGCGCTGCCGTCACGCCGACCGCGCCCGCGCCGGTCACCTCCAGGATCGGGATCGGCCGGCGCGTGCCGGCGCCGCCGGGCGGATAGAGGTGGCAGGCGACGCGAACGCCGTCCGCGTAGCGAACCTCCTCGGGGACGATCTCGCGGCACACGTCCATCGCCATCGGGCAGCGCGGGTGGAAGCGGCAGCCGGGCGGAGGGGTCCGCAGGTCCGGCGGCGAGCCCGGGATCGTGCCCAGCAGTCGCCGGTCGGACTCCAGGTTCGGGATCGCCGCCAGGAGCATCTGGGTGTAAGGATGCCGCGGCGCGCTGAAGACGGTCCGGACGGGTCCCTCCTCGGCCACCCGGCCCGCGTACATCACCATGACCCGGTCGCACGTTTCGGCGATCACCGAGAGGTCGTGGGTGATGAGGATGAGCGACAGCCCCAGCTGCTCGCGGAGCCGTTCGAGGAGCTCCAGGATCTGCGCCTGGACCATCACGTCGAGGGCCGTGGTTGGCTCGTCACCGATCACGATGGCGGGGTCACAGGCAAGGGCCATGGCGATCATTGCCCGCTGCCGCATGCCGCCCGAGAGCTGGTGCGGATAATCGGCAGCCCGGTCCCGCGCAATCCCGACCAGCTCCAGCAGCTCCCGCGCCCGCCTGTTCGCCTCCGCCCTGGGGACGCCGAGGCGTTCGATGATCGGCTCCGCGACCTGGTCGCCCACGCGGCGGACCGGGTTCAGGGCGTTCATCGCGCCCTGGAAGATCACCGAGATCTCCCGCCAGCGATAGCGCCGCAGCGCGTTCTCGCTCTTCGTCGCGAGGTCGATGCCGAAGAGCTTCACGGAGCCCCCTACGACCTTCGCGTTCGGGGGGAGCAGCCGGAGGAGCGAGAGCGCGGTCGTCGTCTTGCCGCAGCCCGACTCGCCGGCGATGCCCAGCGCCTCGCCGTCATGCAACTCGAAACTGACGCCGTCGACGGCCTTCACCGTCCCCGACGACAGCGTGAAGTACGTCCGCAGGTTCTCGACGACGAGGAGCGGAGCGCCGGGGACCGCCTGCTTCGGTAGAGACCGCCCACGCCGGGTGCGCGCGTCGCCGGGCGTGACGGGCGGCAGGGTCGGGATCTCCGGACCCGTCATCAGCGGGTCGCCGACTTCGGGTTCAGGACGTCGTCGAGCGCGTTGCCGACGAGCGTGAAGGCGAGGATGACGACGACGACGCAGACGGCCGGCGGGACGATGTACCACCAGGCGCCCAGCCCGGGCGCGCCGGATTCCTGGGCGGCGTTGAGGAGCTGTCCCCACGAGGGCTGAAACGGGTCGCCCAGGCCGATGAACGAGAGTGTCGTCTCGGTGAAGATCGCGCCGGCGAACGTGAGGACGGTGTTCGCCACGATCAGGTTGACGACGTTCGGGAGGATGTGGCGACGCATGATGTGCGCCCGGCTCCCGCCGATGACCCGCGCCCGGTCGACGAACATCCGCTCCTTCACCGAGAGTGTCTGCGAGCGGATGATGCGGGCCATCGAGGCCCAGCTGGTCAGGCCGATGACCACGATGATCACGAGCAGGGTGGCCCGGATCCCGAAGAGCTCCGCGTCCGTCCCCACGATGTCCAGGATGATCGGGGCGAGCACGATCGCGAGCACGAACGTGGGCAGGACCAGGAAGAAGTCCGTGAGCCGCATGAGCACCTGGTCGGAGCGCCCGCCGACGAAGCCCGAGACGATCCCGATCACCGCCCCCAGCAGGATCGTGATCAGGGTGGCCAGCAGCCCGATCACCATCGAGACGCGGGCACCGTGGACGGTCAGGTTGAGCATGTCCCGGCCCACCTCGTCGGTCCCGAGGAGATGGGTGGCGGACGGCGGCTCGAGAGTCGCCCCGGTCGCGGTGGTGACCGTCTGGAGCGGCCCCACGAAGAGCTGGGGAGCGAGCGCCAGGACCGCGAACAGGACGAGGATCGCGGCACCCACGACGCCGTCCTTCCGCCGCGCATAGCGGCGGGCGAAGTCGCGTGCGTTGTGAAGCCGAAGGCGCCATCGGGTACCCCGCACGTCGACCGGCGTGAGAGACGCGGCGCTCATTGCCGCACCCGCGGGTCCAGGTAGCCGTAGACGATGTCGGCGACGAAGTTGGCCAGCACGACCGAGACGCCGAGGAGGAGGAAGATTCCCTGGAGCACGGGGTAGTCCCGCGAGTTCAGGGCATCTACGGTCAGCGTCCCGATCCCCGGCCAGTTGAACACGATCTCGGCGGTAATGGCGCCGCCCACCACGTAGCCCAGGTTGATGGCGATCAGGGTGACGGCGGGCAGGAGCGCGTTGGGGATTGCGTGCGAGCGCAGGATCTTGCCGTCGGGGAGGCCCTTCGCCCTGGCCGTCGCGATGTAATCCTCGGCGCGCGTCTCCGTGATGGATGAGCGCATGAGGATGGAGTAGCCGCCGATGAGGCCCAGGCTGATGGTGGCGAGCGGGAGCGCGAGGTGCGACAGGAGGTCGCCAAGGAAGTCCACGGGGCTCGCGTACGTCGCTCCGGCGGTCAGCATTCCCGAGGTGGGGAACCAGCCCAGGCCCGCCGCGAAGATGATGATCAGGGGCATGCCGATCACGAAGTACGGCATCGAGTACAGGATCAGGCTGATTCCGTTGCCGATCCGGTCGGCCAGTCCACCTCTCCGCCAGCCGGTGTAGGCCCCCAGGCCCAGGCCAAGGAAGATCGCGATCAGCTCCGCGAGGCCGATGAGCAGGATCGTGGGCCCGAAGCGGTCGCCGATCACCGCGGTGACAGCCTGGCCCTGGAACTTGATCGAGTAGCCCAGGTCGCCTTGGAGAGTCGAGCTGACGAAGGCGACGAGCTGGTCGGGGATCAGCGGCTTGTCGAGACCCCAGCGGGCCTTGGCGGCGGCCCGCTGCTCGATGGTCACGTTCGGGTTGCGCGGGTTCACGCGGTCCGGCGACCCCGGCATCATGCGGAAGAGGAGGAAGTTGAGGAGCACGATCATGACGATCGTGAAGATCGCCTGTGCCGCCTGGCGGGCGAGATACCGCGCGCTCATGTGCGCCGCTCCGGGCATGCCGGCGTGCAGCCAGGCGCGGAACGGCCCGATCCTCCGACCGCCGGGCGAAGGGCCGTCCGGCAACCCTCCGGCGGCGTGGTCATCGCGTGGTGCTCCCCGCCGTTACTCCGCTTCCCCGGACGGTCCACTCCGCCGCCGCCTCATCATCATGAGGACGACGCCGGCCACGACGAGGACCGCAACCAGGACCCCTACGTACAGGGCCGTGTTGTCGCCCCCGGTGCCGCTCGCCGGCGCGGGCGCCGGGGTGGCGGCGGGCGCCGCGGAGGCGGCGGGAGCCGCGGAGGCGCCGACCGCCGCGGAGGCTGCGGCAGATGCGACCGGCGTCGAGGAGGGCACCGCGGTGGCGTCCGTCAGCAGGGTGTAGTCGAGGGTCCCGTACGTGAAGAGCGGCACTCCGTTCGATGGTTGGTTCTGCCAGCCGCCGAAGCGATCCGTTCGGTACGCGGCCAGGTTCGAGTCGTAGAAGAGGACGTCGTAGACCGCCTGGTCGTAGATCAGGTTCTGCATCTGGGCCAGGATCGCCTTGCGGACATCTGCCGACTGCGCCGCGTTCTGCTCGTCGTAGAGCTTGTCGTACGCCGGGTTGCAGTACTGGCTGTCCGACCCGGAGCCGATCTGGTCGCACCGGAAGACCTGGAGCAGGGCATTCGGGTCGGGGTTTCCCACCCAGTCCCAGAGCTCGATGTCGTAGTTGGCCTTGTAGTCCTTACCGGCCTCCGGCGGGAGGACGATGTTCCCGAGTGTCGACGTGTCGAACTGCTGGGCGGTCACCTTGATCCCGAGCTGGGCATACCAGTCGTGCACGAACTGGGCAACCTTCCCGAAGGTCGCGTTGGTGTCCGGGTAGTCCAGGCGCAGGCTGATTGGCTTGCCCTGCTTGTCGAGTCGATTGCCGGCCGCGTCGAGCGGGTAGCCGGCAGCGTCAAGCTTCTGCTTGGCGAGCTCGATGTCGAAGGTTCGCGGATGGTCGGGCTCCACGTGCCACTTGCCAAGGACGGGGGGCACGATCGTCGTGCCCACATCGCCGAAGCCGCCGAGCACGCGGTCAACGAGGAGCTTCTTGTCGGTTGCATAGCCGAGTGCGTCGCGGAAGGCGGGGTCCCAGAGGGCTTTCGTGGAGGGCCCGATGCCCGGGGCCAGGGTGCCCTTGGAGGCGCCGTACTCGTTGAAGGCAAGCTGGGTCCAGCCGTTTGCGGCACCGACGACCGTCTTGATGTTCGGCGCGCCCTGGAGCGCCTTGAGCTGGTCCGAGTTCGGGCTGCGAGCATAGTCGAGCTCGCCGGCCTTGAGGGCCTGGACCATCGTGTCAGCAGTCTTGTAGAACTGGATCACGACCTCGTCGGCGGCTCCCTGTGTGCCCCAGTAGTTCGGGTTGCGGACGAAGCGAACGTACTGGCTGGTCTTCCATTCCACGGCCGTGTACGGGCCGGTGCCGACGAGCGGCGCCACGAACTTGGCGTCGCCGATCGTCTTGTACGTCTCCTTGCCCCAGATGTGCTGCGGGAGGATCGGGATATAGGTCTGGAGGATCCGGTCGGACGGGTCCGTGGTGTAGACAGTCATCGTCTGGTCGTCTGGACACGTTACCTTGGTGACGCTGGCGTCCTTGAGGTTGGGGTCGATGTAGCCCGCGCCGAGGTTCACCCCGGCAGCGACGGCCGCGACGTCGAGGCCCCACGAGAAGCACGCATCGGCCGAGGTGGCCGGGGTGCCGTCGGACCATTTCATGCCGGCCCGGATATGGAAGGTCCACGACTTCCCATCGGCAGCGCGGGACCATGAGTCGGCGAAGCCGGGAAACGCTTCCGCGTCTGGACCGAAGTCCACCAGCATGTTGTAGGTCAGCAGGTATGCGTCATACCCGGCTTGCAGGATCGTCTGGTACGGATTCAGCGAATCGAGGTCCTGCACGGTGCCCGCGCGCAGGACCAGCGGGTTGGCCGCCCGCGCGGGCACGGCGAGGCTCGGCAGGAGCAGCGCCCCGGCCAGGCCCAGCGCGGCGAGCAGGCGGACGAAGCGATGAAGGGCTGATGCGCGCATCGGTGCTCCTCTCCTGGCTCCCCGGCTCCCGTCGGGACTACCCGGGTCCGCCCCCCATCTGCCCTGCCCCACTCTAGGCATGGCCGAGTGGCTGGGTCAACTCGATCGCGCGTGGCGGGCCGCGGGCTTCGGCGTGACGAGCCGCGCCACGCGTCGGCGCGACGCCGCGGCCTACCCTCGGTCCAGGGCCTCCAGGACCGGTGCCAGCGCATCGAGCGACGCGAGCGTGATGGGGTCCACCACCAGCTGGACGTGCGAGATCCCCTCCGCCGCGAACCCGCGGAGGACCTCCGCGATCTCCTCCGGCGCGCCCGCGACCGGCGGGATCGGCGGCCGGCCCGCCCCGCCCATGACCCGCCCCATCCCGGCCGGGAGCCGGACCTGGACCGCTACGGTGCGCGCCACCCCGGCCGGATCGCGGCCGGCGTCGCGGCACGCGGCATCCACACGATCGCGGAGCGCGGCCACCCCGGCCGGGCGGTTGCCGAACGCGTCGAACCACGCATTCCACGCGTCAACGTGCGGGATCGTGATCGCCAGCATCCGCGCCCCCGACGAGCCGACCATGAGCGGCGGCCCGCCCGGCCGCGGCCGCGGCGCCAGCTCGCAGTCGCGGGCCGTGAAATACGTGCCGGTGAAGTCGATCACCCCGTCGCGGAGGAGCGTCCGCACGATCGTGAAGGCCTCCTCGAACCGGCTGATCCGGTGGTCGAACGGGAAACCGAAGGCACGGAACTCCGTCTCGTTCCAGCCGGCTCCCAGGCCCAGGACCAGCCGGCCGCCGCTGATCTCGTCGACCGTGGCGGCCTTCTTGGCCAGCATCGCCGGGTTGTGGAACGCGGTGGCGGCGACCAGCGGGCCCAGAGCGACACGCGAAGTGACGGCAGCGAGACCGGCCAGCACGGACCAGGCCTCCCATGGTCCGCGGGCGCGGTCGTCGCCCGGCCGCCGGTAGAGGAGGTGATCGCCGTACCACACAGCATCGAAGCCCAGGTCCTCGGCCCGCAGCGCAAGCGCGCGGAGGTCCGGCCAGCGGGCCTCCCACTCGATCTCGGGGAGCTGGATCCCGACCGCCAGCGGCCGTCGGGTGGCCAGCGGCCGGCCGTTGGCGAGGAGTCCCGGGAGGGCGGCCCGCGGACCAAGGAGGGCGGTCATGTCGCGATCACCGGGCCCCACCAGACGGACGCCGCGATGATCAGGTAGAGGCCGATGAGCGACAGCCCCTCGAGCCAGTTCGACTCGCCGTCGAAGACGATCACCGCGGCCAGGATTGCCGAGAGCGCCACCGAGCCCGCCAGGAGCGGCGTCACGACCAGCGTCAGGGGCGTCACCCCCATCAACATCGAGATGATGACCAGGGCCGGCGTCAGCGCGATCGCCACCTGGAGCGACGAGTTGAGGATGAGGCTCACGGCCAGGTCGGCCTGGTTGCGCGCGGCGGCCTGGATGCCCACCACGTTCTCCACGGCATTGCCGGCGATCGCGACGACGACCAGGCCCGCGAACGCCTCGGACATGCCCAGCGTGGCCATCGCCGGTCGGAGCGCCCCCACGAACCACTCGGAGACGAAGGCCGCGGCCACCGCCGCCGCGGCAAGCACGACGAGCGCGAGCCACTGCGGCCACAGGTGTCCGGGACCCTCCGCGTGGACCACGGCCCCCGCGGTGGTTGCCCCCGCGGTGGTTGCCGCGGCGGTGGCGGCCGGCGCCTCCGCAGTAGAGGCCGCGGCAGTGGTGGCGGCCGGCGCCTCCGCGCCGCTGCCTGCCGCCACGGGACGCGCATCCCCACGGATCGAGAAGATGAGCGATCCCGCGAAGACGACGAGGAGGACGATCGAGACGACCACCGACAGCTCGGCAGCGTGGCCGGCATCGGGTGCGCCGGGCAGCGTCGCGAGTGTCGGGATGACGAGCGACCCGACCGCGAGGAGAAGGAGCGTCGCGATCGAGCGGCTCGCGCGCGCCCCGAACCGCTGGGCCCCGAACTTCAGGCCACCCACGACGAAGGCCGCGCCCAGGACCAGGAGGCTGTTGGCGAGGATCGATCCAATGAGCGCGGACTGGACCACGACCACCAGCCCGGCCTGGAGGCTGAAGAGCGAGATGAACAACTCGGGAAGATTGCCCAGCGCGGACTGGAGGATCCCGGTGACCGCGGGGCCCTGCCGGGCACCCAGCTGCTCGGTCCCCTCACCCACCAGCGAGGCGAGCATCGCGAGCGCGACCGCCGTCGCCCCGAACGTGACGACGGGCGCTGCGCCGGCCACGACGAGGGCGGCCGAGACCACGGTGGCGACGATCGCCACGCCCAGGAGGAAGCGGGTCTTCCGCTCGAAGTAGCCGAGAATCGCCAACCGGGTCGCGCCCCTTCACGCTGCGGCTGCGCCAGACGCCGTCCGACGTGCGCAGCGTGCCACGTCGAGCGAGCGCGCGCGCGGGGACAGAGCCGTGGGCCCCCGCGCGGGGCGCAGCCGTGGGCCCGATCGCGGGGACGTTGCGCACCATGCAGCAGATCGGGCCCGCGCCGCGCGGAGCGCTCCGCGTTGCCGGCTTTCGCTGCGGCAGCGGCAACGAAGCGAGGGTGCAGGGCCTTGGCGAGATGTCGCGAGGCCTGTCTGTTGCAGTCCGGGCAACGCCGGCTCACGCTCCGTCCGGGATCCGCGCACGGCTCCCTCCGGGCAACCGCGGGTGGGCTCCCTCCGGGATCCGTACACGATCCGGACCGCCGTTCCGCCCGAAACGCGACCCACCGTCGGCGCACCAAAGTGCTGCTCAAGGTGCCACCAGGCGGAAATCGTGGTCGGGGTGGTGGGATTCGAACCCACGACCTCGTGCTCCCAAAGCACGTGCGCTACCGCTGCGCTACACCCCGACGGATTCGTGCTCGCGAACCGTATGTGCTTCGCGAGCGACGGCACGAAGACTAGCCTACAGCGCTCGAAGCGCACGAACGTGTCATATGGATCGGCCGTCTGGGTCAGGTTCCGATTCTGCCTCGTCACCGACCAGCCCCAATCGCGAGGCCCGGGGTCCGACCACAGCCTCCCGCCGCGGTCGGCGGTGTCGGGTCGTCCTCGGCGCATGCCCCGCCTGCGGAGGACGTCCCCATCGGCAGGCGTCGTTCTGCACGGCACGGCGCAGATCACCGCGAGCTCATGCGACGTGTCCCGCGGGGATGCCGCTCTCCGAGAACGGATCGACAACTCGTGCCGGGTCATGTTGAAGGGGCCCCTCCGGAGAGCCGGGCCCCTTCTTCGTGTCTTCTACAAGCGACGCGGTGGGCGACGCCGACGCGGGTTGTCTCCCAAGGGAGGCAGACCCCGTGGTTCTTGGCTCCGATCCCCCCTCAGTGGCCGCCACCAAACCAGTACCACCCGTCCCAATACCACGGGTTGAACTGGGCGGTCGTCGTGACCTTCACGATGAGATGGAACTGGGCCAGGCGTCCCGTCCCCCTATTGAAGGTGCATCTCGCCGGAAGGGTCGGATCACCGTAGCCGACGAGGCTCCCGATGGCGCAATGGCCCGTGGCAGTCCCGTTCTTTACGGTGATTACGGCCGTAAGGTGGTTGGCATCCGGGCCGCTGTATGTGATCTCGGTTCCCGCCGGGATCGCCTTGAAGCTGGAGGATGTGACAACACAGTGCGTCGCGGTGTCGCACACCTTTTCCAGATGGAATGCCGGCGAGGTCGCCGAGACCGACGGGACGAGGGCGATGAGCGCCACGATCGTGCCAGCCATCACCATTACCCTGTGGAGTGAACGCATCTCTGACCCCTTCTCCTCTTCCTGATCCGTCGAGGCCGCACGGCGTGCCTCGCTGACCAGAGGACTGTCCCGCCGCAAAGGGCGCACACACGACGGGACCTGTCACACGAAGAGCGGTATTTCGTCACACGTCGGCTGGCCGGCTCCATGCAGCCCTTCTACGAGAGGCGAAGCAAGGATCGCGGGTCAAACTGGATCAAGTACGCGTCCACGCCGCCGAGTAACCCCCAGGCCGTTTCCGGGAGGAGCGCGCATTCGGGGGCAGATGCACCACCTCGACGAGTCCCGCCCGGGTCGACCGGATCCGGTCGGGGGTATCCGCCGGCGAAGGCCCGCACTATGCTCGCGCCGTGGACGCCGATCCCCCCGCGACGCGCACCAACGAGCACGACCTGCCCAGCGGACCGCTGACCGCCGCATTCCGCAACGGCCGTCGGCAGCACCTGCGGCTGGGCACGATCCTGTTCACGGAGGGCGACGCCTCCAACCGGGTGGTCCTGCTTGTTTCAGGCCGGGTGAAGGTCTCGTCCGTGTCTGAGGACGGCCGCGAGACGATTCTGGGGTTCCGCGGCGCCGGCGACGTACTCGGCGAGCTCGCCGCCATCGACGGCAAGGATCACCTCGCGACCGTCACGGTCGTCGAGGAGGGGGAGGCGCTCGTCATCTCTGGCGAACGGTTCGTCGCTGCGCTGGCGGAGCAGCCGGGGCTTGCGCTAGTCCTGCTGCGTTCGATCGTGGGCCGGCTTCGCGACGCAGACCGCAAGCGGGCGGAGTTCACCGCGTTCGATGTGGTAGGCCGCGTCGCCCACCGGCTGGTGGAACTCGCGGAGCGTTACGGCGAACCCGGCGAGGACGGGATCAGGATCACTCTGCCCATCTCCCAGCGCGAGCTGGCTGGCTGGGTCGGATCCTCGCGGGAGGCGGTGAACAAGGCCCTGCAGCAGCTCGCGCACCGCCGCTTCATTGCCGTCGAGCGGCGCCATCTCATCGTGCTCGACCTCGACGGACTCCGCGGGCGCGTCAGCTAGGTCCGGGATTCCGGGCGGCCACAATGGCAACGAGGGAGGTGGCGGCGACAAGACGTCTCCGGCACCTCCCCAACTGCGGCTTGCGGCCCGGGGTGCCGGGCGGCAATCCTCCCGGCGGCTTTGGCGGGTCAGCTCACTTCCCGGCGACGTAGTAGAAGCCGTCCCAGTGATAGGCCGTGGCCGACTCAAACGAACCGTGGACAACGGCGTGGAAACCAGCCAGCGTCCCGGTTCCCTTCCAGAACGTGCACATCCCGACACCGGTGTGGAGGTCGACCATGCAGTAGCCGGTCGCGGTGTTGGCGGCGCTCGCCTTGATGGTCACATTGCTGCTCAGGAAGACCGAGCTGCTGATCACCGGGCCCGAGTAGACGACCCTGGTCCCCTTCGGGATCGCCGGGACGTTCGAGGACGTGACGGTGCAGTACTCCCCGACCTTGCCGGTCATGGTGCCCGAGCAGTTCTTGACGATCGTGAGGGTGTGGGTCGTGGACGCCAGCACCGATGGGACGAACACGGTGAGGGCGGCCGTGAGCGCGACGATCGTGCCGGCCACCACGAGGAGTCGGTGAAATGAACGCATGTGTGGCTCCTTCTCTTCGGTCGACGCGTCGAGGCCGAACGGCGTGCCTCGCGGACCAGAGGACTGTCCGGCTGCGGGGAGCGGGTGCGCGACGGGACGTGTCACAGTCGGAGCGGAACTTTGTCTCTCTTTCACCTTCCAGTTTGAGCAACCCTGCCAGCCACCTCGCCATCGCGACGGCATGCGACGCGGTGCGCGGTTGGTTGCCCGATGGTGGGATACGGCGACCGCCTCGACCGCCGCCAACAGCCCAACTGCCCTAGGCACCCGAGGGTCAGGCTACGGGTCGGCGGACCTGTCCACCACGTGTCCGGGTCCTGTCCACGATTCACGCTGACCGGCCGCTGGCTCCTCGAGTGCGGCCGCAACGGCCGCATCGGCCGTGAGCCTGCGACCGTCCGCCCAGGCGGCGTCGACGCTCTCCCGATCCGGCCCCTCCCGGAGTTGAGCTACGGCCGTGTCGTAATCCTCGTGCTCGGTGCCCATCGCCTGCATCGGCGAGCCGGCAACCTCTCGGAGCGCCTCCGCGGCGCCCAGGAGCCGCGCCGCCCTGAATCCATGCCCGCGAGCTATCGCGAGATATGCGAAGGACTCGAGCTGGTTGGCGAGTGCGCCGCGGTTGCCGAGATGGAGCCACTCCTTAATCGTCTCGGCGTACAGGGCCTCGGCCTCGTCGAGCGCGTCCTCGTGGCGAAGTGCGTGGGCGAGGTCGCTCTTGGCAACGACCTCGAAGCGGCGGTCGCCGATGGCCCGGTACCCGGAGATTGCCTCGTCGAACCATGGCCGCCCTTCCGCAAGGCCCGCGACGTAGCTCGTGATGGTCCCGCGGGCGAGTGCTGCGAAGGCGATCGTTGCCGGGTTGCCGGAGCGCCGGGCCGCCTCGGTCGCCTCCTCGACTCGAGCCCGCGCGAGCGCCGGGTCAGCGTGGCGGGCAATCTCGGCGGCGACCCAATAGACGTAGACGAGGGACCACCAATCACCCTCCCGCGCGGCCATGTCCCGCAGGGCATCGGCCGCTCTGTCCACGCCGTCCAGCTGGCTGGAGAAGACCGCCACGAGGAACGCAGCCGAAAGGGCGCGGCTGAGGGCGCCCTGATCGCCGGTCAGGCGGGCGAGCGCGACCGCCTCGTCCGCCCATCCGCGCGCGACGATTGCATCCGCCCACAATGCATGGGCCTGCGCGGCCGTGGCCAGGGTCTTTGCAAGCACAATAGAACGCTCGAGCGCCCGTGGAGATCCTTGGGCTGGTGATAGAGACCGCGCGAGGTCGACGGCCTGATCGAGGCGTTCGAGACCCTCGGACCCGACAGAACGCAGCCGCCAGTACGATCGCATCGCGAGGCTCATGTCAACCGCCGCCTCGGCCTGCGCCTGGAATGCCCAGCCAAGAGCGGCGCGCAGGTTCTCTGCCTCCGGATCGAGTCGCTGCAGCCAGGCGACCATGTCGGGCCCCTGCAGAGCGGGCTCGGCCGTGGCCGCGAGCGCCTGGTAGTAGGCGAGGTGCCGCTCGTGAACGGTTTCGGCCTCTCCGCTTGCGACAAGCTTCGCATCGGCGTATTGCCGGATCGTCTCGAGCATCCCGTACCGCGTCGGTCCCGCCCGGTCGAGGAACACCAGCGACCGCGCCACGAGCCTCCCAAGGCCGTCGAGCGCGTCCATGGCATCGCGACTCTCCGTTACGACGGCGGCCGCCTCGAGGGTCCAGCCGCCAACGAACACGGACAGGCAACGGAGGAATCTTCGATCGGCGGCCGTGAGCAGGTCCCAGCTCCAGTCGATGGCCGCCTGGAGGGTCTGTTGACGGGGGACGGCCGCACGGCCACCGCCAGTCAGGAGGCGGAAGCGATCGCCGAGTCGGTCGGCGATCTCGGTCACCGACATCACGGCGACGCGGGCCGACGCGAGCTCGAGCGCCAGGGGGATGCCGTCGAGCCTCCGACAGATCTGCACGACCGCACTCACGTTCGAGGCATCAAGCCCGAACGCTGGGAGCACAGCTCTGGCGCGCTCAACGAAGAGGCGGACTGCCTCGACCCCGCCGATCTGCGCGATCCCTGATTCGTCGACCGCCGTGCGCGGGTCGAGCGCGTCCGGGAGCTCCAATGACGGAACCGTGAAGATCGTTTCGCCCCCGATGCCGAGGGGCTCACGACTGGACGCGAGTATCCGCAGGGTTGGGCACGCCTCGAGGAGGCGGTGGGCCAGCTCCGACGCAGCATCGATGACGTGCTCGCAGTTGTCCAGGAGAAGGAGCATGTCCTTCGCCCGAAGGAAATCGATGAGCGCGTCGCTGATCGGACGGCCCGGTTCCTGCTGGACGCCGAGTGCCCGTGCTATTTCGGGCTGGACAAGACCAGGGTCGGTGATCGGTGCGAGCTCAACGAAGCACGCACCGTGGCGGTGCAGGCCGACGACGGGCAAGGCCGCCTGGATCATCAAGCGGGTCTTGCCGATGCCGCCCACGCCGACGAGCGTCACGAGTCGGTCGGCCTGAAGCATGGCCGTGACCTCCGCGAGCTCGCGCTCGCGCCCGATGAAGGTGGTCAGCTGGACCGGAAGCGGCGTCCGTGGCGTCGTGTTCGAGCGGAGCGGTGGGAAGTCGGACGGAAGCCCATCGATCATCAGCTGATAGATGCGCTCCGGCTCCGCGAGCCCTCTCAGATCGTGCTGCCCGAGGTCCTTCGCGCCGACCCCGGGCGGCAGATCCCGAGCCGCCGCCGCTCGGCTGGCCTCCGATAACAGGACCTGCCCGCCGTGGGCTGCCGCGGCGATGCGCGCAGCCCGATGGATATCAAGGCCGACATATCCATCCCCGCCGGCGATCCCCTGCCCCGTGTGGAGGCCCATCCGGACGCGAACAGCAGCGCCTTCAGGCCACGTCGCGGCGGCGAGGGCGCGCTGCGCGTCGATCGCTGCAGAGACGGCGGATTCAGCGTTTTGGAAGACCAGGAGAAACGAATCGCCTGCGGTGCCCGCGTCCACTCCATGGTGGGCCGCCACGGCGTCACGGATCAGTTGGTTGTGGCGTTCGAGGACGTCGCGGAAGGCCTTCGGCCCGATCTTCGCGACCAGCGGCGTGGAGCCTTCGATGTCCGTGAACAGGAAGGTCACCGTCCCCACCGGCAGATCGCGCTTCAGCTCGCGCATATCGGCTGAACCTTACTGCGACGGTCGAGACGGGAGCCCACCCGTCACGTGAAGCGGTCGAGCCTGGGCAGAGGAACCGGCCGCGGCGATCGGATCAGACGCGCATCGTGCTTGCGAACCGCACAGTAATCGGTGCCTTGGCCACTCAGCCGGTCGTGCTCGGGACCGCCCACCCAACGCCGCAAACGGTCTTGCGGCTCCCAAGGCACGTGCGCTACCGCTGCGCTACACCCCGACGGATTCGTGCTCGCGAACCGCATGTGCTTCGCGAGGGTCACCCAGAACTCTAGCCGACAGCGCTCGAACCGCAGGATGCCACCGTTGTCGCCGTGACTTGCGCGCCCGTGTGCCTTTCGTCTCTGGCGCACCACCGACGATGCGCGCATAGTCTCGATGGGAGCGGGGGCGAAGATGCGCGGTCCGAACCATGGCCGCCGGGACCGCGTCGAGCC
>Ga0209048_10002087_pt1 | contig 20032 bp, 23 predicted proteins | sample FrelakmetCRP12CR_FD_187146 | JGI IMG/M metagenome (GOLD analysis project Ga0209048, IMG submission 187146) | Freshwater lake sediment microbial communities from the University of Notre Dame, USA, for methane emissions studies - CRP12 CR (SPAdes)... | ecosystem: Environmental > Aquatic >... | reverse complement strand
GAGTCATCGGTCCTGGCGATGTACAGTGGATGACCGCGGCGTCCGGCATCGTGCATGAGGAACTGCATGAAAAAGAGTTTGCCGCACATGGAGGCACACTTGAGGGCATTCAGCTGTGGGTCAATCTTCCGAAGCCGTTCAAAATGTCGAAGCCTCGGTACCAAACGTTGGTGAGCGACGAGATTCCCACAGTGGACCTTGGTGGAGGAGCCGGCCAGCTTCGCGTCATCGCCGGTGAATTTCGAGGCATCAACGGCCCAGCCAAGACATTCAGCCCTGTCCACCTGTACGATCTTCGGCTGAAGGCAGGACATCAGACTGAGTTGGCGCTGCCAGAGGGATTTAACACGTCGGTATTCGTGCTCCGCGGACGGGTTGTGATTAACGGGTCGCAAACGGTCAAGGAGGCCGAACTGGCCCTGTTCGGACACACAGGCGAGCAAGTGGTGCTGGAGGCCAAAGAGAACGCGATCATTCTTGTCCTCAGCGGAGAACCGATCCGTGAGCCGATCGCGCGCTATGGCCCGTTGGTCATGAATACTCAGGATGAGCTGGTCCAGGCTGTGAACGATTACAGGGCGGGCAGGATGGGACATTTGTCATGACCGATCGCAAGTTCACGATTGAGGTGTATTCCGACGTGGTCTGCCCTTGGTGCTACGTCGGCAAGCGCCGGCTGGAACGAGCGTTGGATCAACTGAATGGCGTCGTACAGACGCGAATCACCTGGCGGCCCTTTCAGTTGAATCCGACGATGCCCAAAGACGGTATGGACCGCGCGACTTATCTTGAAGCCAAGTTCGGGAGCCTCGATGCATTCCGTCAATTGGAGGAACATGTTCTGGCGGCTGGAGAAGCGGAGCGCATTCCCTTTGCCTTTGAGAAAGTGGCGCGGGCTTCGAACACCTTTCTGGCCCATCGCCTGATCTGGTATGCGGGGCAGCAAGGCCGCCAGGATGCCGTGGTGGAATCGCTGTTCCGGGGGTACTTCACGGAAGGGGCCGATATCGGTTCGGTGTCAGTCCTCGGTCAACTGGCGGGCCGCGCCGGTCTTGCTGCTGCGGCCGTCGAATTATTTCTTCAAAGTGAGGAAGGGACCACGGAGGTCAAGGCTGAAGAAGCGGCAGGCCACCGACTCGGCATTCGCGGGGTCCCCCACTTCGTGCTGAACCAGGCCTCCGGCATCTCGGGTGCGCAGCCGGTCGACGTGTTTGTTTCCGCGATTGAGAGAGCCAGCATCCACATGTCGGGAGCCGCCGACGGCTCGACAAGCAGGAGGTGAATAGATGGCCGTCCAAGTCTACGGATGTAACCACATCGTGATTGAGGTCACTGACGCCAAGAAGGCGGTGAAGTTCTATTCCGATGTCTTTGGTTTGAAGATGCTCCGCGGCGGCGAAGGCGCCGCCTGGTGCAAGTTGGGCGAGCATCAGTTCATGGCGATCTTCGAAGTGGAGCAGCTTCAGCCGGATCGAGTGAAACATTTTGGTCTCATGGTTCGTAATGCGCAGCAAATCAAAGAGGTCCGACGGAAACTCACGAAGAAGTACAAGCTCAAGCTGCATCCGGATTTCCGCTGCGACTTCCGCGATCCCTGGGGGAATCGTATTCAGGTCGGCGATCTCAGCGATGAATCGCTTGTCTGGCTCCTCCCCTACCAAGAGGTGCAGAAAGCCGGCATTACGTTTAAGAAATGAGGCCACCCATGGCCCTCGACTTCGAATATGATCAGCATGGGCATCACACGATGACGGAAGAGAAGATCTCGCATTGTGCACGAGCGGTTCTATTACTATACTGAATAAAAGCGTGAGCGGCCCGCGTTGGAGGACAAGATGAGCGCGGAGGACAAAGTTGTGCTGATCACCGGAGCGTCCGGAGCGCTGGGCCAGACGGTCGTTCCTTCCTTCGTGGCGACAGGCGCCCTGGTCATCGCGGCCGACCGCCATCCACTTTCCATTCAAGTGGAAGGTTGCAGGCACATGAAGGCCGATGTCACCGATGAAGCCGACGTCCGGCGCCTCGTTGATGAGGTGATCCGAACGGCGGGCCGCATTGACGCGCTCATCAATTTGGTGGGCGGATTTGCCGTAGGTCGTGTCGTGGAAAGCGACGTGTCACTCTGGCATCGGATGTTGACCATGAATCTCACGGCGGCCTTTCTCCTCTCAAAGGCAGTGTTGCCCCACATGATGGAACGGCGGGCGGGACACATTGTGCATGTCGCCGCCCGAGCAGCGCTAGAGCCGTTCCCTGGGGCGGCGGCCTACATCGTGTCGAAGTCGGGCCTTGTAGCTCTCATCCGAGCCCTCTCGCTTGAACTGGCCGGGTCAGGCGTGACGGTCAACGGAGTTCTGCCCTCGACCATTGATACGCCGGCGAATCGCAGCAACATGCCGGATGCCGATCCGTCGAAATGGGCCAGGCCCGAATCCATCGCTCAGGCCTTGATCTTTCTCGCATCTAAAGAAGCTAGTCAGATAAACGGCGCGCTGATTCCGATCGGGTGAGGAGGAGTAACGACATGAAAGCACATTACCTCGGGCACGTCGTCTTCTATGTCAAGGATCTGAAGCAGTCGCTCGCTTTCTATCGTGACCTGTTGGGATTCAAAGAGGTCGGGACGATCTTCAATGGCGCGGCAGCAGCCCTCACGTCCGGCCGTACGCACCACGAATTGCTGCTGATCCAGGTTGGCGATGCGCCGGGTCCTCCGGCCGGAAGGCGTCGAGGGCTCTATCATATCGGCATTAAAGTCGGCGACAGCTTGGAAGAGCTCCGGGCTGCGAAGAAAGAACTCGAGGGAGCGGGCATTGCCATAGACGGCATGAGCGACCACACCGTGAGCCAAAGTCTCTACCTCCGTGATCCGGACGGCAACGAGATCGAGCTGTACGTGGATGCAGATGAGTCGTTGTGGAAGAACAATCCGGCGGCGGTCGTGTCGCCGATCAAGCCGCTGCATTTGTAGCTGTAATGGGAGTAGATGGTGACGCTTGCGTAGGGCCGGCCTGCCCCTGGTTCGCAATCGGAGACTGTTGCGTTTGTCCCGAGGCCTCTAGATACTTATTCCCGAACAGAGCCAAATATCACGCTGCAAAGTGGCAAGGGATTCGCACAATCACGAGGAAGGGCTGATCTTCTCATGATCTTCCGGAGGCCGGAGTCGCAGTGAACTGAAATCAGAAAACAAGGGAAAATATCAATCACAAAGGAAGGAAATGTGAACAGTCCAATTCAACGACAGCCGGAATCGGTTACTCACATAAGAAGGAGAAGAATGATGCCAAAGATGATGATGTTCGGTTCGATGGTCCTGAGTCTGTTGATGCTGGCCCCTTATGGATTTGCCGACGAGGGAGGGAAGCACGCCAAGGGGACTCACATGAAGGTCAGCGGCGTCGTTTCCAAGGTGCAAGCAGATCAGGTGACGGTGAAAACTGCTTGGGGACAGATGATCATCTCGTCGGCGACTGCGCCGAAAAATCTGAAAGTCGGTGAAGAAGTGGAAATGCAGGTCAGCGAAAACAATGCGGTCATCGACGTCCACCGGAAAGGGGACAAGAGTCATTCCCATCGGTACGTCACGGGCAACCTGACTTATGCTTCCGCGGATCACAAGGAGATCAAGCTGTGGACGCCGGAGGGAGAGAAAACCCTTGACGTCCAATCAGGACGTTCGCAGTTGTCGGCATTCCAGGAAGGAGCACCCGTTACGGTCGAATTGAACGAAGCCGGGAAGGTGATCGACATTCACAAGATGACCGTCGAGATGAGCTTCGATGAGCATCCCCGCACCAAGCCGGGAAATGTGATCCAGGTTGACGGAACAGTGACCAAGATCCAGTCAGGCCTCATCTATGTGAAGACGCCCACCGGACAATTCACCATCAACGCGAAGACCGCCCCTGCGGATGCGGCGGTCGGTGATGAGGTGTCGGTCTGGGTCAATGAAGAGAATATGGTCATCGACCATCATGGAAAAGAAAAGCATATGAAAGGAACTCACCGTCTGATTTTCGGCAAGTTGATTTATGTCGGCAAGACGAAGAATCAGATCAAGCTCTCCACCCCGGAAGGAGACAAAGTGTTCCCGCTGGAGCGGATGGAAGTGAAGACCAAGCCGATCGCGGAAGGGTCGAACATTGTCGTGGAGTTGAACGAAGAGGGGACCGTGATCGACTTGAGGAAGGCGCAATAAGTATAGGGAAGGAACTGGTCGTCTTGGGACGGCCAGTTCCCGTCGGCGGCGCCGATTTCTCACTCGAATCGAGCGGCCGGCCTGCCGTGCTGCGCCAGGCCATCGACGCGCTGGCGATCAGAGGCGTGTGCGGTATCGTCGGCGCGCCGGCGTTGGGCACCGAAGCCAGTTTCGATGTCAACGGGGTCGTGACAACCGGCAAGCGGATTATCGGAATTATCGAAGGCGACAGTGTGCCGGATCTCTTTATTCCGAGTCTCGTGGAGCTCTATACTCAGGGCCGCTTCCCGTTCGACAAGCTGGTGAAATTCTACACCTTGGACCAGATCAACCAAGCGGCCGAAGACAGCGAGAAGGGCATCACGATCAAGCCGATTGTCCGTTTAGGATAGTGATCGTCGGGGCGGAGGAAATGAGCTGACAGGAGCACGCCAGAGAAGAGTCCGGCACCTACCCGCTACACCTTGCCAGCTCTACATCAACGGCTGAAGGGTCCAATGAACGAGTTGGCATATAGCACCGCCCTCACAAAGACCCCGGGAGAGTCGTCGCATGAAAGCTTCACGTAGGCGGTGCATGGGGCTCGCATTGGGCAGCGGCTCGGCGCGTGGTTGGGCCCATGTCGGAGTGATCCGTGCACTGGAAGAAGCCGGCATCCGCCCGGACCTGGTATGCGGGACATCGGTCGGCGCCATGGTGGCCGCCGCCTACGCGGCCGGCGAGCTGGACCGTTTCGAGCAATGGGTGCGCGGGATGGGGATCACGGATGTGGTCGGGTTTATGGACGTGAGCTTGAGCGGTGGATTGATCAAGGGCGAACGGCTTATGGAGTTTTTCGGGCGCCATGTTGTAGACCGTCCGATTGGGCAGCTAGCTATGCCTTTCGCAGCGGTGGCCACGGCGCTCCAGACCGGGGCGGAGGTCTGGTTGCGCGAGGGCTCGACGGTCGAGGCGGTGCGCGCTTCTATCGCCATGCCCGCCATGTTTACGCCGGTGCTACGGGAGGGACAGTTGCTCGTGGACGGCGCGCTTGTCAATCCGGTGCCGGTCTCGCTGGCGCGCGCGATGGGCGCTGAGATCTTGATCGCGGTCGACCTCCATTCCGACATCTTGGGCCATTACCCCCGCCCGGATCCCCAACCAGAAGCACCCACGAGCCAGGTCGGCGAATGGATACGCAAGCTGCAGGACAACCTGGGCGCGCTCATGTCCGCACACACGCCTGACGAGCCTAAGCTACCGTCCATGCTCGATGTGGTGGCTTCCAGCATCAATATTATGCAGGTGCGGATCTCGCGCAGTCGCATGGCGGGCGAGCCGCCCGATGTGGTCGTGGCGCCCCGGCTGGCTCACCTCCACTTGCTCGACTTTCACCGTGGATCTGAAGCAATCGATGAAGGGAGGCGCGCGGTGGCCGCCTGTCTTCACAGTCTTCGGTCGCTCGGCATTTGACTGATACGAACGGCCGATGGCATGGTTCAAGCAGAAATGGGGCAATCTCCCCTTTAATTCATCCGCCGGGAGAGGTCTTCAGCACACTGTCGAAGCGTCATAATAACCGGATACCGAAATGATGAAGTTGAATAAGACATGGCTCGTGAGGATCGGATTCATTGCGGTTGCGGCGGGTCTTGTCTTTCTGGCTTGGCGCTATTTCCAACCGAAACACCTGGGTGAGGGCTTTGCCAGCGGCAACGGCCGTATCGAGGCGGTAGAGATCGACATCGCTGCCAAGACCCCGGGTCGCATCAAGGAGATTTTCGTGAATGAGGGGGACTTCGTCACCGCCGGGCAGATCGTCGCGCGCATGGACACGGATGTGCTCGCGTCCCAACGCCGGGAGGCCGAGGCTCAGTTGCAGCAGGCTCAGAGCGCGGTGGAACGATCCCACAGTCTGGTGACGCAGCGCGAGGCCGAAAAAGTGTCGGCCCTCTCTGTGGCGGCGCAGCGCGAAACCGAGCTCAAGCTGGCGCAAAACCGCCTGGCGCGCTCCGAGCCCCTGGCCTCCGAACGCGCGATCAGCTTTATGGAACTGGACGAGACGCGCGCGGCTATAAGGGGCGCGCAGGCGGCAGAGGACAGCGAAAAAGGCATCACGATCAAGCCGATCGTCCGGCTGGCGTAACCTGCAGCCCGATGTGGAAATCGTGGGGAGGTCCATACAATTGCCAAGTGAGGAGACGGTGCTTGATGCTGGCGACCTGCCCGCGCGAGGTCGGGCAGGCACCATATCTGGTAACCAACAGAGGAGGAATTCATGCTTCGTAGGAGATTTCTGCAGCTCGCATTGCCGGCGGTTATCGTCACATTTCTCATCGTCCCCATCGGCGTCAGCGCGGCGACCGAGACGGATGATCTTTCGCGAGGACATTCGACGTTCAGCACGATTGTCACGAAAAAAGCGGGTGCGCTTGTGGTGACGACACCGAACGGGGCGACACATCAACTCAATGAGAACATGGCTCGGCGTCACGGGCAGGAGCCGTTCAAAGCGGGGGATGAAGTGATTGTGGTGTTGGATGAAAACAACTACATCGTCGATATGCACCTCAAAGGCATGGAGGGAAAACATCAACTGGTGACCGGCAAGCTTATCCACGTCGGCATGACCAAGAATGAGATCAAACTTCAAACCCCTGATGGGGAGAAAGTGTTTCCGCTAACGGAGCAAGCGCAGAAGACCAAAGGCATCCCGGATGGCACCCTTGTGACGGTGGAACTGAATGAAGCAGGTGCGGTGATCGATCTTCACCGAGCCGACACTGGGAGTGGAAAGCACTAAAGCCTCGGCAAGAGAGCCAAGGTATGTACCTGGGGGCACGCTGTTCAGAAGTCCGGTGCAGAGCAGGAGGTTAAGATGAAGATTGCTTTGATTGGCGCCACCGGTTTTGTCGGGTCGGCCATTTTGCAGGAAGCGTTGCAGCGCGGCCATGAGGTCACGGCCGTTGTCCGGCATCCGGAAAAGTTAGCGCCGCATGCAAGGCTTCGCCCTCAGAAGGGAGATGTCTACAACGCTGACGACGTGGCCCGATTGGTCGAGGGTCATGAGGCTGTGATCAGCGCCTTCAATCCTGGCTGGGGGAATCCTGATCTCTACAATCTCCAGGTCAAGGGCACCCAGGCCATTATCAATGGTGTGAAGAAGGCCGGAATCAAGCGATTGTTGTTCGTGGGAGGAGCCGGCAGTCTGGAAGTGAAGCCGGGTGTCCAGGCCTTGGACCTGCCGGGGTTTCCTGCTGAGTATAAGCAAGGCGCGCTTGCAACTCGCGAGGCCTTGAACATGCTGCGAAAAGAATCCACCGTCGACTGGTCCTTCCTCTCCCCTTCAGCGGACCTGGCTCCAGGCCAGCGCACCGGAAAGTTCCGGCTCGGTACGGATCAGATGTTGAGCAATGCCAACGGGCAGAGCCGCATCTCGACGCAGGATTATGCGGTGGCCATGATTGACGAAGTTGAACGTCCAGCTCATATACGGCAGCGCTTTACGGTGGGCTATTGATGGGTGCTCGTTTGGCAGCCCAAAGACAGCCCACGAACGGCACTTCAAAGGAGGAGACATGAAGAAGATCTCGGGCAAGACATGCGCAATGATGATCATTGCGCTCTCATTCGGACTCGCGGGAGCGGCGCAAGCCACGGAATCAAAGAAAGGAAAGCACGACCAGGTTCAGGCCAATCTGAAGCGGTTCGATCAGCTCGACTTTGAGGCCTACAGCGAACGAAAAAACATGAAATTGTTTCGAGAGATTCATTGTCCTGATGTGAAGGTGGTGTTCCCAGACGGACGAACGACTGAGGGCATCGAACAGCATGTGATAGATATCAACAATCTTTTCAACGGCACACCGGACAATCGCATCACCGCGCATCCGATTGCGTTCGGCTCGGGGGACTGGACCGTGACGACAGGAGTCATGGAGGCCACCTTCTCCGAACCAATAAAGCTCTCTGATGGAAAGACGATTGCCGCCACAGGCAAGAAGGTCAAGATGCCGATGGCGACCATTGCCAGGTGGAAGAAGGGATGCATTGCCGAGGAGCATCTGTTCTGGGATAACGCTGAGTACATGAAGCAGCTTGGGATCGGCCAGTGACATTACCGCAGATATTTGAGCGGATGCCGGCCATTTTTATGGGACATGGTAGCCCAATGAACGCACTGCTGAGGAATCATTACACGGCAGGCTGGGCGGCTATCGGAGAGAAGATTCCGCGTCCTAAAGCCGTGCTCGCAATTTCTGCTCACTGGTACATTCCGGGCACTGCGGTGACAGCCATGCCTGGTCCACGGACCATCCATGATTTTGGAGGTTTTCCACAGGAACTGTATCAAGTACGGTATCCAGCTCCCGGTGATCCTGTCCTTGCCAGTCGCATCCAGCGATTGCTCATGCCGATCTCAGTGAGGAGTGACGAGCAATGGGGGCTCGACCATGGGACCTGGTCCGTGCTCTGTCATGTCTACCCTCAGGCTGACATCCCAGTGGTCCAACTGAGTATTGACGAAACGAAGCCGGCACAAGTTCACTATGAAATCGGGAAGCGGCTTGCCCCGTTGCGCGATGAAGGCATCCTTATTATCGGAAGCGGTAATCTTGTCCACAATCTGCATGCGTATGCATGGGGCCGCCATCCCGTGGAGCCCTTTGACTGGGCAGTACGGTTTGAACGACAGGTGCATGAATTGCTCCTTGCCGGCGACGATAGATCGTTGATCGAGTATGAAACGCTCGGTCACGATGCGATGCTCTCCGTTCCCACGCCGGATCATTATTTGCCGCTACTCTATATAATCGCGCTTCGCCACCAGGGCGAGAAAGTGAATTTCCCAGTTGACGGGGTCGATGGAGGTTCAATTTCAATGCTGACAGTCCAAATCGGTTGATCGCGGTAACCTTTGCGAGCGAATGCCCGATGGTGTCATGCAACGCAATTACCTGAGAGATCAGGCGATGTCGCGAGGAGCGAACGCCAATGAGAAAGCCTTCTGTCAGTGCCAACCGGACTCTTCCCATCCAGGACGATGACCATGTCACCGGACCTGGTACTGCGGTAATCACCCTGGTGGCCTACTGTGATTTCGAATGTCCTTACTGCGGCCGCGCGTATCCCATCATTAAACGACTTCAATCCCGACTCGGAGATCGTCTGCGATTCGTCTTTCGCCATTTCCCACTGAGTCATAAACATCCCTCGGCTCAACAGGCTGCCGAAGCCGCAGAAGCGGCCGACGCCCAGGGTGAGTTTTGGGGCATGCACGATCTGTTATTTGAGCATCAAGATGCGCTGGAGGAAGGCGATCTGTATGCCTACGCCGGAGTTCTTGGCCTCGATACCGGGCGGTTCGAACGAGAGTTACGTAGCCGGCTCCACGCAAAGCGTGTGGGTCGGGATGTCCGGAGCGGCCAGCGCATCGGCGTCAAAGGAACGCCGACCTTTTTCATCAATGGTTCACTTCATACAGATGAGGATACCCTAGAACGCCTTGTACTACACATGAGCGAAGGAGGGGTCTTATGACGTTATCGTGTAGAAATATTGCACAAATCATTGAACCGGTACCAGTCATTGAGGGGGCGGGCGTTAGGCTCAAGCGAAGTATCGGTACGCCGACTCTGGACTATCTTGATCCATTCCTTTTGTTCGACGACTTTACCTCCAGCCATCGAGAAGACTATGAAGCCGGCTTTCCTCTGCATCCGCATCGCGGGATTGAAACGGTCACCTATGTGTTGCAAGGGGAGGTTCAGCACAGGGATACCCTGGGGAATGCCGGCAGTATCGGGGCGGGGGAGATCCAGTGGATGACGGCTGGCCGCGGCATCATGCATGAAGAAATGCCTCAGGTACGGCCCGGAGGGATTGCCGGATTTCAACTCTGGGTCAACCTGCCTGCGAAACTCAAGATGACGAAGCCGCGGTACCAAGATATCCGGTCAGGTCAAATCCGGGAACTCACACGAGAAACCGGAGCCAGGATTCGGGTGATTGCTGGAACCGTTGATGGGATCACCGGTTCGGTAACCGGCATTGCTGCGGGTCCCATCTATCTCGATGTCTTCATCCCTCCTCACACCTCATTCACCCAGCCTATCGAACGAGGACACACAGCATTCGCCTATATGTTCGAAGGTGAGGCTCGCTTTCAAGACGGTGAGCGTGCGAATGATCCGCTGATCTCGCATCCACATCTCGTCATCTTCGGCGACGGTGATTCTGCAAAGGTAACGACAGGGACGAATTCCGTTCGGTTGCTTCTGATATCAGGACTTCCGCTGGGTGAGCCAATTGCCCGGTATGGTCCCTTTGTGATGAACACCCAACAGGAGATCGAACAGACCTTGTTAGAGCTTCGTCAAGGGACGTTCGTCACGACGTGACGTTGAAAGAATGCCTAGTCTGTCCAGCTCATGAAGGGTAGGCGCTCTATTCGTCAACATTCCAATGAATGGAGGGATAACCATGGCGACACAAGTCACAGTCAAAGATCCGGCTAAGGCAAAAGCCTATTTCGAGGCGAAGATGGCGTTTACGACCGGGCCCGTGGAACTCGAACGCATGATGAAGAACAACGAGGTCAACGTGGTCGATGTGCGGGCCGCCGAAGACTATGCCGAGGGACATATCCCGGGCGCGATCAATCTTCCCAAGGATCAGTGGCAAACCTTGAAAGGCCTGCGCAAGGACAAGACCAATGTCCTCTACTGTTATTCCCAAGTTTGTCATCTCGCCGCGACGGCGGCTGTAGAGTTTGCGGACAAAGGCTATCCCGTCATGGAACTGGACGGTGGATGGCGGTGGTGGAAGGACGACGACTTCACCATCGAAACGTGAGGAACTTGTAAGATTCCTGGCGTCGGACCACGTCAACATCATCCGGGCGGCCGGTCTCGAGTCGCATGACAGAAAGGAATATTATATGGACAACAGAACACAAGCCACAGACCAACCGGTGCTGAACCATATCCAGGAACTCGTGAAAGAAGAACATCGATTGTATGAACAAGGTGAACGAGTGACGCTTAGTGATACGGACCGTCAGAAGCTCGTGAAGGTTCAAGTTGAATTGGATCAGTGCTGGGATCTCTTACGTCAACGCCGAGCCCTTCGTGGGGCTGGACTGGATCCAGAGATGGCACAGGTTCGGTCAGCACAGGTGGTCGAGAAGTACGAGCAGTAACGACCGGCTTCGAAGTCAGGCCCTCAGGCGAGCATCCTTGAAATGTATACACTGTTGTTGAGCTGTGACTGTGGAGGGAGTCTCTGATGCCGGATGAACAATGGACGGAAATCGGAAGTGTGGAAGAGCTGAAGACGAAACCCTTGCAGGAAGTCATGTGCGGCACGACGCCGATTGCCCTCACGTTCAAGAACGGGTCGTTTGCCGCAATCTCCGGCGTCTGTAACCATGTCGGCGGTCCGCTAGGCGAAGGCACCCTCGACGGCGAGTACGTGGTCTGTCCCTGGCATTACTGGAAGTTCCATCACCAAACAGGTCAAGGAGAACCGGGATACGAACAGGATCAGGTCCCGTGCTATGCCAGCAAAGTGGAGAATGGCCGGCTTTACATCGATCTCTCTTCGGCCACAAAGCGGAAGAAACAAGCTCACCAACTTCATCCATTGGCCCGTCCTATTGTTCGCCAAGCAGGCCCCGTCCGCGTGCTGGGCATCTCGACGACGGCGATGACGCGAGACCATCCACGGTACAGTACCTCCGATGCGATGCTGGACGTGGCGCTGGACTATGCGCGGACCACGCTCGAGCTGGACACGCAAGGTATCAAGCTTCGCGAGCTCAATTTTCGCTCCTGCGAGGGTTTCTATTCGAAGTCGGCCTATGCCTGTACCTGGCCCTGTTCGATTACGCAGATGGATCCGACAGACCAGCTCGACCGTGTGTACGAGGCCGTAGTGCATTGGGCCGACGTGATTCTGATCGCCACCCCAATCCGCTGGGGCAATGCCAGTAGTCTGTATTACAAGATGGTCGAGCGGATGAACTGTATCCAGAATCAGGAGACCATCGCAAACAAACACCTGCTCAAGAACAAGGTGGCGGCCTTCATCATTATGGGTGGGCAGGACAATGTCCAAGGCGTGGCCGGTCAACTCATGACGTTTTTCGCCGAAGTAGGTTGCCAGTTCCCGCAATTTCCCTTCATCGCCCATTCACGGGGCTGGAGCGCGGAGGATATGGAACGGAACGTCAGCGAGGTGAAGAACAGCAGGGAGTTACGGGAAGGGGCACAGGAGCTGGTCGCCCGGGCCGCAGCCATGGCCAGACTGATGGTCGAGGGGCAGCTGCCCGACCATCCGCTCGCGCGCGGCGGGCGCAAGGCGCATCAACTGGATAGCGAGCCGACCGGGTAAGGATTCATCGAGAGGCGACCCCTCTCCTCGGTGATCTGGCACCTCTCCCCCTGAGCTATCCTGCCAGGCCGGACAGCTGGTTTTCACTAACGCCCCAAGCCCGCCGTTGCGCATGGGCGTGACCGGGGGCATACTAGGGTCTATGAACGAGAGCCCATCCACACAGACTGCTGAGTCAGAAACCGCGCAATACTGTGCCCTGCTGAAAGTTTCCGAGGCCATAGCGGCTCACCGTGATCTCACATCGCTGTTTCGGGATCTCGCACAGCGCCTTCCGGCAGTGGCTCCGTTCGATTTCATCGGCTTGGTCCTCCATGACGCAGCGAAAAACATGATGAAGGTCCATGTATTGGAAACGACGGCCTCCCAGCCACACGTGACCAGACTCGACGGGTTGGAGCTGCCCATCGAGGAATCCTCGTCCGGTTGGGTCTGGACCCACCAGCAATCGTTGATCATCCCGTCGCTCGCCGAAGAAACCAGATTTACGATGGGCATGACGGCACTCCGGGGGATCGGCGTCCAGTCCGTCTGCCTGCTGCCCTTAACCACCGCCATGCGACGTCTAGGGGCGATCGGGTTCGGCAGCCTGAAGCCCTGTGCTTTTAACGACGGCGACGCGGATTTCCTCAAGCAGGTCGCCAGGCAGATTGCGGTGGCCGTCGAGAGTGCGCTGCATTATGAGCAGGCACAGAAGGCCCAACGCGAATTGGCACGGGAGCGGGATCGGCTGCAGCTGCTCCTGGAGACGAACAATGCGGTCGCGTCTCATCTAGAGTTGCGAGGCCTTTTTGACTCGATTACGGCCAGCATTCGGCGCGTGCTGAAAGCAGACGTCATCAGTTTGACGCTCTTAGATCCTGAATTGAACCAGCTGAAACTCTATGCCTTGGACTTTCCCGGACGAAAGGGATTTATCGAAGAAGGGACCACCTGCACGCTCTGCGGCTGTCCGGCTACCACAGCAATCAGACAGCGGGAGCCAGTGGTGCTGAGCCGACAGGATCTCGAGGAGTCGGAGAGCACGGTCTCGAAGCGTCTGGTGGCCGAAGGGGTCAAGTCGGCCTGCTGTGTTCCCCTACTGTTACGGGATCGCACGCTCGGGGCTCTCAACGTCGGCAGTCTTCAGGAGGACGCCTTCACCCAGGCGGACGCCGAGATGTTGAGCGAAGTGGCCAAGCAGATTGCACTTGCCGTCGCCAATTCACTGGCCTATCAGGAGATTGCCGCGCTCAAAGACAAGTTGGCGAAGGAAAAGTTGTATTTGGAAGAGGAAATCCAGACCGGGTACAACTTCGAGGAAATCGTCGGTGACAGTCAGGCTCTCAAACGGGTTCTCAAACAGGTCCAGACCGTGGCTGCGACTGATTCGACGGTCCTGATTCTGGGGGAAACAGGCAGCGGGAAGGAACTGGTCGCGCGGGCGCTCCATAATCTGAGCGACCGGCGTGAACGGACCTTCGTCAAGCTCAATTGCGCCGCCATTCCGACCGGCCTGCTCGAAAGCGAACTTTTCGGACATGAAAAAGGGGCATTCACCGGGGCGATTGCGACGAAGATCGGCCGGTTTGAATTGGCCGACCGCGGGACCCTCTTCCTCGATGAGGTGGGTGAGATTCCTCTGGAGCTTCAAGTGAAGTTGCTCCGGGTGCTTCAAGAACAGGAATTTGAACGGCTGGGGAGCACGCGGACGATCCGTGTCCATGTTCGCATAATCGCGGCGACGAACCGCGATCTGGCGCAGCTGGTGGAAGAAAGGGGATTTCGGAGCGATCTGTACTACAGGCTCAACGTGTTTCCGATCACCATGCCGCCACTACGCGAGCGCGCAGAAGACATTCCTGCGCTTACCCGGCATTTTGCTCAGAAGTTTGCCCAACGAATGAAGAAGCGCATCGAGACGATTCCGTCCGAGGCCATGAAGGCTCTGCAGAATTATTCGTGGCCTGGCAACGTTCGGGAGCTCGAAAATTTCATCGAGCGTGCGGTGATCCTGACACAGGGGCCGGATCTGTTTGTCCCTATTGCCGAGTTGAAGCGGACGCCGAACAACACAACACACTCTGTGACCACGACTCTCGAGCAGGCGGAACGCGAACACATTCTGAAAGCTCTGCGCGAAACCGGTTGGGTCATCGGAGGTGCCGCTGGTGCCGCTGCCAGGCTCGGCATGAAACGCACCACCCTCCAATCCAAGATGCAGAAGCTGGGTATCGCTCGCCCTCAGTAATGCCGATATTTCGGCACGGTGCCAATCCCTCGGCACCTCAATCTCGTCACCGACCTGTTTGCCTTCCTCGCCGGCGCTGATTTGCTTTGTCATCTCATTGTTTTCATTACTGTATATCGATTTCCTCCATGTCTCACGGCTGTGGAACAGACATTGCCATTATCCAGTCTCAGAGAGACGATGTGAGGTCCGGTGATCTTACAACGTGATCTAGGGGCAGCGATGGACGCAGAGAACAAGTTATTTCAGTCGGTCAAGATCGGGGCCATTTACCCGATTCTCGATGCCCAGGCATTTGTCGGTGCCCTTGCCGCGCAAGAGCACGCATCCTAAAGGTAAAGAGAGCAGGAATGTCATGAACGAAGCCCTTCAATTTTTGACGCAGTACGGAACGCTGGTGTTATTCCTCGTCGTGTTTGTCGAGCAGATCGGATTGCCGTTGCCGGCGATCCCGGTCCTGGTCGCGGCTGGAGTGCTGGCCGGAACTGGACACCTGAATCTCTGGGCCGCGGCCGGCGTCACGGTGATCGCCGCGCTCGCGGCGGATTGGATCTGGTACGAACTGGGCCGCCGGCGCGGCCGCCAAGTCCTGGATGTGCTCTGTCGTATCGCCCTGGAGCCGGCCTCCTGCGTGCGAAGGACGGAGGATTTCTTCACCAAGCATGGCCCGAATTCGCTGGTGGCGGCGAAATTCATTCCCGGCTTGAGCACGATTGCGCCGCCCCTTGCGGGCATCGTCGGGATGGGAGCCCCGCTCTTTCTGCTCTACGACGGGATCGGTGCGGTAATCTGGGCTTGGTCCGGCTTGGGGATCGGGTATGCCTTCAGCAATCAGATCGAGCAGGCCGTCAGCTACGCGGAGCAGGTGGCGCCGATGGCAATGATCTCGGCCATCAGCGCTCTTGTCATCTACATTGGTTACAAGGCGGTGACCCGTCGTCGACAGCTCCGTCTGGTTCCTCGTATCACGGTCGAACAACTGACGGAAAAACTCAAGACGGTCGAGCCTCCCTTGCTGATCGACCTGCGGCCGCGCGCCAGCGCGGAAGCGGAACCGGGGATTCCAAGCGCGGTCCTGATGTCGCTGGACGAATTGACTCGTCGCCATCATGAACTGCCGCAGCATCGTGATTTGGTCCTGTACTGCGGCTGCCCGGAAGATGTCGCGAGCGCCCAGGGAACGCTCCTCCTAAATAAGAAGGGATTCACGCGCGTCTGGCCACTGGCCGGCGGGATCGAGGCCTGGCACAGGCATGGTGGAACGGGAGCGGGTCAATATTATTATGTGCCGCGCCCGTCGATCGCGGCAGGCTTGCAAGCGTGAAAAGGACGCGATGCTGAAAATTACACCGCATATGACTCAGGACTCGACGAGACTCACGCTGGAAGGCCGACTGGCCGGTCCATGGGTGGAAGAGTTCGAGCGGTTCTGGCGGGGAATGAAAAATTCCGCAACAGGCTCTCTCGTGGTCGACCTGACGGGCGTCACGTTCATCGAACAGGAGGGCAAAACACTCTTGGGCAAGATGTGGCAGGAAGGTGCGGAACTGGTGGCTGCTGGATGTTGTTTGAGGTCCATCATTGAGGACATCACGTCGTCAGGCCGGCAGACCCCGTCGAAGCCGATCCAGACGAGTTACCCGAGGTCCTGACTTGCTAAGAAGGTCACCCGACCACTAATATTGCGCCCGGGAGTGCAGGAGGAAGTATCCATGCAAAGCCACGTGTCCTTGTTCGCAACAATGAGAACCCCTCTTATGACCCGAGCTGGATTGACGAAGAGCCTTGTCCTCTGCATCGTCCTGGTGAGTCTGTCTGGCTGCAAGCAGGAAGCCGGGTCGGCGCCGGCTACTCAGGTGGCGCAGGTCGAGGTGGTCACGGTAACTCGCCAGACGATTCCGGACGAACCGGAATTCATCGGGCAAGCCGAGGCTTCGCGTCCAGTAGAGATCCGTTCGCAAGTGACCGGCCTGCTTAAAGCCGTATTGTATCCTGAAGGGCGTGACATCAAGAAGGGCGACCGCCTGTATCAGATCGATCCCGTTCCCTTCCAAGCAGCCGTGGCGATCGCGAAAGCCAAGATCGCCGAGGCTGAGGCGCGGCTTGTGCAAGCGAGACAAGATTTGGCTCGTGTGAAACCGCTGCTTGCGGAGCAGGCGGTCAGCCAGAAAGACGTCGACGATGCCGTAGCTGGTGGCCTTACGGCCAAAGCGCTTCTGCAAGGCGCGCAGGCAGAGTTGACCAGAGCGCAGTTTGATCTCGACAATACGCTCATCACCGCCCCCATCGAAGGCCTGATCGAACGGAGCCGTTATTACGAAGGGCGCCTGGTCTCAGCGCAAACGGATTTGTTGACGATCGTCCATCGCGTCGATCCCATGTATGTTGTGGTGAGTGTGCCGGAGACTTTCATCCTCAAGCGGCGACGCGATATCGAGTCGAAGAAAATTCACCACCCGGGGGCCTACCAATTACGAGGCCAGCTCACGCTCATGGATGGCACGGTCTATCCCCATGAAGGGGTGCTCGATCTCCTGGAGCCAGGCCTGCGAACGGAAACCGGTTCACGTCAAACCAGAATCACGTTCCCCAACCCGCAGCATAGCCTCCTGCCGGGGCAATTTGTGAAGGTGCGATTCACCGGCGATACGAAGACGGACGCGATCCTCATTCCTCAACGCGCCGTGTTGCAAGGTCCCCAGGGTCCTTTCGTCTATGTGGTCAATCAGGACGAGAAGATCGACATTCGAGACGTGGCAGCGTCCGACTGGAAAGGGGACCAGTGGCTCATCGACACAGGCTTGAATCAGGGCGATCGCGTGGTCGTGAACGGGCTCATGAAGATCGGTCCCGGCGCGCCGGTGAAAGCGGTTCCCTGGGGCCCGACGAATGCACCGGCTACAGATTCAGTTCCTTCCACACCTAAATAAGGATCGTTTGTGACGTCGCACGTCTTCATAGACCGGCCGATTTTCGCGTCGGTGGTGTCCATCATCATTGTCGTGATGGGCCTCATCGCGCTGCAGTTCCTGCCGATTGCGCAGTTTCCTGAAATCACACCGCCGGTCGTTCAGATCGATGCGGATTATCCCGGTGCCAGCGCGGAAGTCGCGGCCGAATCGGTCGCCAGGCCGATCGAGGTCACGCTCCCCGGCATCGACAACCTGCTCTATTACGATTCCACCAGCAGTAACGATGGGCACGTGACCATCAAGCTGACTTTCGAGATCGGCACCGATCCGGACATCGCCCAGGTCCAAACCCAGAACCGTGAAAAGCTCGCGGAGCCGCAGCTGCCGACGGAAGTCATTCGGCAGGGCGTGTCCGTGAAGAAGATGTCCCCTGACCTCGTCGCGGTCATCGTGTTGAAGTCGACCGATCCCCGACATGACGCCGTCTTCCTGTCCAACTATGCGACGCTCCGGCTGGTCGATGATCTGAAGCGGGTCAAAGGCGTTGGCGATGCGCTGGTGTTTGGGCAACAGAATTACAGCATGCGGATCATTCTCAATCCCTTCCACATGGCGAAGCTTGGGCTTATACCGAGCGACATCGCGGCCATCATTCGAGAGCAAAATCGTGATTATCCATCCGGGACCATTGGGCGGGAGCCGGCCCCGAAGGGCACCGAGTTGACCATCCCCATCATCACAAAGGGCCGGCTGACCGATGTGAAGGACTTCGAGGAGCTGATTGTTCGTGCTCTGCCGGATGGTTCTACGGTTCGCCTCAAGGACGTGGCGCGGATTGAGTTGGGTGCCCAGTCCTACTCCCTGGAAGGGCGTTGGAACAGCCAGCCCACCACCTTCATCTTGACCTTCCTCGCCCCAGGGGCCAACGCGCTCGATACGGTGCGCCGCACGCGTGCGCAGATGGACGAATTGACCAAGAATTTTCCGCCCGGTGTGTCCTACGACATTCCCTACGACACCACGCGTTTTATCGAAGTTTCGATCAAAGAAGTGGTCAAGACCCTGGCGGAGGCCATGATTCTGGTGGTGCTCGTGGTGTACCTGTTCCTTCAAACCTGGCGGGCCACCATCATTCCCACGGTGGCCGTGCCGGTCTCGCTGATTGGAACGTTCATCGGGCTGTACGCATTGGGATTCTCCATCAATACGATCACGCTATTTGGGATGGTGTTAGCCATCGGGATCGTGGTCGACGACGCCATCGTGGTCGTGGAAAACGTCGAGCGTCACATGCGCGAAGACCGTCTACCGGCCAGAGACGCAGCCAAACGGGCGATGAGCGAAGTCACTGCCCCGATCATCGCCATCGTGTTGGTGCTGGTGTCCGTCTTCGTCCCCGTCGGGTTTGTCGGCGGGATCACCGGAGCCCTCTATAAACAATTCGCCGCGACGATCGCGATCTCGGTTACTGTGTCCGGGTTTGTCGCGCTCACCCTCAGCCCGGCACTCTGCGCGATGGTTCTCGTTCCGCGGCATGAAGCGCGGGGCGGTTTCTGGGCCTTCTTCGACCGGACGTTCGGTCGGACACAGCGGGGCTATACTGGTGTGGCCGGTGCATTCATGGCGCGGCCGTTGTTGGTCATGCTGCTGTTCGGTGTGCTCCTCTTGGTGTCGACGGGTCTCTTCAAGGCGCTGCCGAAGAGCTTCCTCCCCGAAGAAGACCAGGGGTATTTTATCGTGGTGGCGCAGTTGCCGGACGGAGCGTCGAAACAGCGAACCGATGCAGTTCTCGAACGTATTGAACGGTTTTTTCAGGCGAACCCGGCGGTCCATTCAACCGATGCGCTCTCCGGCCAAAACTTCGTCTTTGGCACCAGAGGGCCGAACGCGGCAACGATGTTCGTGCCACTGAGGCTCTGGGATGAGCGAACGGAACCACAGAGCCATGCAAAGGCGCTGGTCGGTGCCGCCTATGGCGAATTTGCGAAGATTCCGGAAGCGCTGTTGCTGGCCTTCAATGCGCCGGCTATCCGTGGCGTGGGGGCTGTCGGGGGATTCTCCGCACAGTTGCAGGATCCCAGCGGCGGAGATTTCAAGAAGTTCGCGGCGGTGGCGCAGCAATTCGTCGATCGGGCGCAGAAGGAGCCTGCGATCGGCCGGGTGGGGACGAATTTCCGTGTCTCTTCGCCGCGGCTCTATGTCCATGTGAACCGGGAGCGGGCGAAGGCCCTGGGGATACCGATTTCAGACATCTTCGATACGTTGCAGGCCTACTTCGGCAATTTCTACATCAACGATTTTGTGAAATTCGGTCGC
>Ga0209048_10002086_pt1 | contig 20033 bp, 18 predicted proteins | sample FrelakmetCRP12CR_FD_187146 | JGI IMG/M metagenome (GOLD analysis project Ga0209048, IMG submission 187146) | Freshwater lake sediment microbial communities from the University of Notre Dame, USA, for methane emissions studies - CRP12 CR (SPAdes)... | ecosystem: Environmental > Aquatic >... | reverse complement strand
TGGGATTCGGTCCGCAGTCAACCACATTTTTTGATACCGAAGCAGAAGTCGGAATAGATTTGTACAGAGATGTCGCCGTTAGCTGGATCATTTATGTTGACAAGAAGAAGCTTGAGAGAAGCGCCATCAGCGTTAAACTGCCGAACAACCAGCACGCTAGCAGTTTGGCGCCTGAAGCAGATCTCACTACTATTATCGCGCATTCCGTGATCAAGGAACAAGTCTACACTCTAGCCGAATTTTACACTTTCATGAAGCTTGTAGAAAAAATGAGTGCGAAAGAAGTGGAGAGTCTAGCGCAGTCAATAAAGCTGAATAATCTAGTTGCAGTTGCAAGTGCATTCCTGTCAATAACCCTTGCGTTGCATGATGCCGCGTTTGATTTCATCCCTGAGAAGCTCGCTATCTTGTCAAGAAGACTCGGAGTAAACGCTCTTGAACAAAGAAAACTAGTTATGAACAATTTTGACACACCTCATAAGTATCATTTTCTAACATTGATCAGGTGCTTCACGGAGAAATTGAAAGATGAGAAAACTAGAACGACGGTGGCGCTGCAGGCGTTTGAAATGGCAAATCCTCGTTTCACGAAGACTGTGTTTATGGGTTTCTTGGACCACGTGAAGAGGGAAACCTACTAGGTCCGCGCCAAGCGTGATTGGGAAGGTTGGCTTAACTACTATGTTGGTCGAGGCGCATTTTCTCTTTCGCGCTAGTTAGTATGTTCTTGTTGAAACTGCGAAGGTGACTTCTGTAATTCAATTCAGCCATCGCGGTTCGAATGTAGTAGTCTGCAACAAGTCTAAGTGTGTTCGTGCCGAGGCCTTCTGAAAGATGCTGCGCGTATTTTCGTGCCAGCAGACTCTTTTCTATTCGTCTGGCCATTCGATACAAATCTTCAGGCCTTGAACTTGGAGGCACCATGACAACATCAAAAGATGAATAGTATCTCCAATTCTTCGTGATTATCCAGTTGTTGCTCTTGGCGATCTCGTAAAGCTCGGTCCCTGGATAGGGGGTTGCAAAGTTCAGGGTAACGCTGTCCGGATCTAGTTCAAGAAGGAATTCAGAGGTTTTTTCTAACGTCTGGCTGTTCTCTCCAGGCAGCCCTAGAATCACGTGTGCGTGTCTGAAGATTCCGATTTCTCTTGCTGTTCTGAAGGAGTTTTTAGCGTTCTGTAGGTGGGCTCCCGGTTTTGCTGTTTTGATTAGTGTTGGGTCGCCAGTTTCTACTCCATAATGCACTCTTTTGCATCCAGCTTTGGACATTTCTGTCAGAATCTCTTTTGACGTTTCGTCTACTCTGGCTTCGCAGAACCATGCCACGTCAAGTTTTCTCGCTGCAATTTCGTTGCAGACATCCTTTGCCCAGTCTAAATTCAGAGTGAACGATTGGTTTCTGAATGCGAAGTAGTTGATTCCACTTAGGTTCAGGCGTTCTATCTCGTCGACTACGAGTTTGGGATGTTTGAAGATCGTTTTCCTTCCAAAACCAACAGGGTATGGACAGTATGAACAGGAATATGGACATCCTTTGCTTCCCAGGATCGGGGCAAAAGCAGCTTTTCCTCTTCCCAAGTCAATGTGCTCATATTCTCTTAGAGGCAGGACATCATATTCTGGGATATAGTCAACGAATTCTTTTTCTGGCGGGTTTGGAGGAACATCACGTACCTCATCGTTTTTGATATGGGAGAAGCCAGGCAGTTTTCTCAAATCAGCTGATTTGCCAAAGCTGTTAATCAAAAGCCAAAGACTATTAACGTAGGGGAAAGAGTCGCGAGCGACTAGATCCATTTTGGTGCCGGCAAGAACTTCTTCGGGCATGACGTTGCATACGCTCCCATATCCAACAACCATAGCGTTAGGTAATTTCTCTTTAATGGCTTGAAGAAGCCTTTTGTCTTCGTAGATTGATGGAAGTGAGATCATTGAAAAAACGATGTCAGGATCAAATCTCTTTACGTTCTCAAGGATCCTAGCACTTGACATTTGGAGTGCTTGTGCGTCAAGAATCTTGTATTCACAGCCTGCTTCTTCGGCGACGGCTGCCGAGTACGGAAGGGACAGATTGAGACAGGGTTTGCCGCTTTGCGCCCTGCGTATGCGAGATAAAGGGACCGACGTGCCAAAACCTCCAGCATAATCTCTGTTAATTTTTCTATCCGGCGGATTTGGAAGGTTCAAAACAAGCAATTTAACATCTGTCAAACTTCTTCCTCTCGGAGCCTGCTTTAGGATTGCACGTTTTTTCAAGCAAATAAACCTGATTTAGCTGTACACGTTCTTTACAGTTTGTGTGAATTAAAGAATCGGAGATCTAGTTGCCTAATTTCTCCCAAGTGTTTGAGAGTAGAAAACACAGCTGCAATCAAGTAGATAGAACCCCATTTACTCTTTCGGTTTCCCCCGATGATTGCACCCAGTAGAGTTGTGAACAGAAATCCCAAGATGCTCCAGCAGAAAATTGCGCAGTTGCGAGGTGATTGTTCCATAAGCTTAAAAAACATGTAGGTGCGGTTCACTATTTTCTTATAGGATTCACTTCTTAGAGACGAAGTCATATGAGTTTCCCCTTCATGGATCAATCTTGCTTCTGGGGTTACGTATAGGACACCCTTTTTCGATTTGTATATTCGGTATGATAGGTCAAGATCCTCCAGTAGTGACCACTCTTCAAGATTCTCATCAAATCTGAAGTTGCCGAGAATTTCTCGTTTATAAGAGCAACAGCCTTGAAATCTTTCTGTTGGCATGAGGGCTGTAATGGGAAACGGAAAAACATCGTTAATTGATGGCATCACTTTCCAAGTATTCGGGCGGTAATAGGACAGGAAAAATGCTCTTCTCAGCTGATTCTCCAAACGGCCTAGCAGAGACCCCAAGTCATACGTAGGTTTATAATTTAGCATCACTCCTTGCACGCCCAATGCATCTGGAAAGCTTTCATATACTCCTAGGATACTCTTCATATATTCTCTCAGAAGTATTATATCATCATCGATGAAAAAGACGACTTCCCCACTTGAGTGATCAATTCCCAAGTTTCGCGCCCTTGAAGCACTCTTTTTATCCAAGTTAAGATACTTCAGTGAAATTCCCTTGTCAAGAAATTCTCTTCCCACTGCACTTGCTACATCAAAGGTTGAACGACTGATATTCTGGTCAATAATAACCACTTCCTTTGGTAATGCATCTTGTTCGAGCACTGATCTTAGAAGAGTCTTCAGCTTCAGTGCTCTATTGTAGGTAGGAATGACTATTGAAAAATCTAATGCTGACCCACGAATGGTTGTAGTTTTCGGCATCGATTCCTTAAACAGCAGGCCAGCAATCTCATCTCTGACTTGTCTTATCGTTGTGAGTGCAGGATTAATCAAATGCACTCTTGTCTTCCTTGCTATCACTCTGTAAAGTCTAATCATATCATTAATTTCCTCAATTGAATTGTGAACGTCAGGTTTCCTCCGAAGAACCGTGGACGAGTCAGCATCTAAGAAAATGATAATGCGCTCTTTTGGCATCATTTTCAAAAGCAAATCTCCAAGGAAACCATTGGTGAAGCCCATGTTACGAGTAGCTAAGGCAACTGAGACCGTTGTATCGATCGTACATCTGTCAGACACTAGCGTATAGCCCAAGAGCAGAGGTAGCTTGACTTTGAGGATAATCAGAGGTAGAACACTAATGAATTCTATAATTGGCCACATTTTCTTGGTGAATGAACCAGCTAACGTTTCGAAACGGGATACAAGAATCCCATTAGGGTTTCGAAAGCTTCGCTGCCAACCTAATGGTCTTAACATTAAGGAAATGACATAGGCAAGTGTATGTTGCGACCGGATCCAAACATATCGGCTCCTATATCCTTTCGATTGAAGAAGCCCAACAAGCCAATATGCTAATGTTGTTTTGCCACTTCCATCTGCGCCTATGATCGCGATGTACCTAGGCTCTTGCATGGTTCAATCACACACTCTCGAGAATCAGTACTATGCATTACATTTAGATGGGGCGCTATATTTTAGTTGCTTGATGTTCCTTTAGCACGGCCACACCTCGTTGACATCCAGCGATTTGTATGTATGTTGTACATAGCTGGAGAAATATTTATTAAATCATACGATTTCATATGCTGTCGCAGCTGGGTGTGCTCCCTTAGATCAACACGCAGAAGTGAAAGTTGTTGAGACTCTTCTTAGCAGGATTGATAATCACAGTTTTCATCCTCAGCCTATTCAGCTTCCCAGTTCATGGTGAAAGACAAAGCTCACTTGACATACCCTCTCACGGAACGATAAGTGTCAATAGAATGAGTTGGTTGCATACAGATGGCAGATACATAGAGAATGAAGCCAACCAAGTAGTCTCGCTTCGAGGTGCTGCCGTTTGCGAGCTTTCAGATGGAATACTCGGTGTATCAAAATATTGGGGGCAAGCGGATGGTAGCTTCCTAGACGGACCGAACCTAGACACAAATGGCTATCTACCCAATTCTTTTGATTGGCTTAAGAAATGCGGAGTAACCTGCGTTAGGCTCGCCGTAGATTGGTATACTTGGATGGGCATACCGAATCAATACAATCCCCGTTCTCCAGAACAGAATGAAACGTACAAAAAGGCAGTAAGCACGTTTGTGGAAGAACTTGCCAATCGTGGCATCTATAGTTACATCGACTTTCACGTATACGATATGTACGAGTCCCCTGACAAATGGAAGAACTTCGTGGACACACAGCTTCCTCTATATTGGAGTTTCTGGCAAGAAATTGCTGAACGATGGAAGGATCAGCCAGCCATGATGGGTGTTCAGCTTGTCAACGAACCCAGAGATTTCTTCAACGACTATCCATATCACGGTTACTGGTGGGACCTCTGCCTTGAGGCCGCACAAAAGATCCATGCTATTAACCCTAATCTACTGATTCTAGTGGCTTCCACCGACAGAACAGTGAACAACACTACACTGGATGCGCAAATGGCAGATGCAGGTTACAAGGTAGTAAGCGACCAGTTTGTGCTAAACCCTCTCCCTGAACCTAACATAGTTTATGTATTCCATAACCACTTCAACTGGAAAGAAGAATGGGCTGGCGGGGCAGACATGGATTTTTGGCGAAGCTTTGCTAATGGAGACAGCGAAATGGGAATGAAACTCTATGAAAACTTCCTGTACAGGATAGCATTTAGGGCAAGCGCCGAGTATAATCTTTCCATAATGAACTGCGAGTTCAATGTTAAACAGTTCAGGATAGACACATACGAAAAAGTGCCATATAATTGCACTTTAGTACTGAAAGATTTGCTTGAACTTATGAACAAGTACGGTTGCCACTGGATGTGGTGGGGATGGGATGGCAGCAGCGCGGGCTATCCATGGGATTACAGCTCGAACACCAACGAATTAGTCTACTTTGGAACGTCTGGGCTTCCAGTGTGGAACAGACTTAGCTATTCTGGCGAGGTACTCAAAGCCAGTCTTTGAAGACTCAAGCAACCCTTTAGATCCATCAAATAGCGCGCACTATTGAGTCTTAGCAGTACCAGTCGCAAAGGCTGCACTTGAAGAAAATCGTAGAAACTGAAATCTAACATTCCTTTCAATTCCTATGAAACACTGCATGCCCGAAAGCGAATCTTTCAGCCTGGAAGCATCGGAATATTCAGTGCCAAACCCAGTGGGGTTCTTGGTGTCTGTACATACTGACAAATGAAATACTAATGAGGATTTGTATAGTTGTTCTGCTTCACAAATATATTGTGCCAAAGATCACCATCATAGACCTTAGCAAAAATAGGATTCCGTTCAAATCCTTTCTCCAGTGTCACTATGCTCTCCGTTGATGATGGCTGTTCAGCAACGAAAGCCGGTTTGGTGTAAGCTCGAAAGCTAGTTCCTATGGTCCCGTAATCAGTTATAGTTGTATAATCGTATTGAAAGTCTATGAATACGTTGGAACCGTTGTTCATCAGTTTGAAATAGCCAATAGCAGAGTCCACTTCATAGATAGCTACATATCCATATCCATACTTAGTAACATGATTCATTTCCGCCAGATACGCTGTGGGAGGATACATGAATGGGGTATCACAGTACATCGTGACTGGAAGCGCCAATATAAAAACTATCATACTGCCTATGAGAACCCCTTTTGTGATCTTTAGCCATATCTTCCTGTTATGCCTAGGTTGGCTGTTCTCGGGAGTTCTTGCGATAGTGAACCAGGCAATAAGAATCGAGAAAACAGGAAAAGCGTTTAGGAATGACCTGTCTAAAAAGTGTCCTATGTATAAACCCAAGGGGGCAATAGACATGCAAGCGATGAACCATGACAAAAGTATAATGCTCTTGCTTCCAGACCTCATTCTGGAAATTGCGTATAACCCCAGAATCATGCCAATTATCGCTTCAGAGACAAAAGTGAACAACCTTAGATCGACTACTAGAAGATAAACGCTGGTGTAACCTGTAACAAAAGACTTAGCTGGTTCTAGCGGATTTGGCTGGCCTGCGAATTCCCGAACCATTTGAATAATAGCAGTGACCAAAGATCCGAGAGTCTCATTTACGTAAATGTTCCAAGAAAGCCAAATAATGAAAAATGCTAGTAGAAGCGTGGATACTCTAATCATTAGAACCTTTTTTGGCATTAGGCGCGCACGCACGAAGGAAAAGTACAGTGATGCAACTAGAACAAGAGTTGTAAGGAGAACAACGAGAGAGGATAACGGATGAGAGATCACCAGAGCAGAATAGGATAGCAATGAGATCACGTACCAAGAACGACGTAAACGAGACTTCAGCAAGAGAGACCCCAAAATGCAAAAGTATACGAACAGCTGAAGCATGAATGCAAAACTCTGTCGGTTAAAATAGAAACCAATCCAATCCACCGACATAAAGGCTAGACAGGCCAATAACGCGACACGTTTGTTTGCAAATCGCTGGCCTACCATATAGACGAGAAAAATCACTAACAAAGGTATGATGAGTTGAACTATTTCAGCAATTATCAAGTAGCCAATTCCTGTAACCAGGCAGAATTGACTGGAGAAAAGAGCCAATCCAGGGGTTTCTTGAGCATGACCTGATCCTACATATCCGTGACTAATGGTCGAAAACAATTCTCCAACGAAGAGGTAGGTATCGGTATAGATAGGATTTGCATAGAAGAGCCTTGGTATATCATAGACATAGGCAGACAACAACATAATTGAAAAAAGCCCAAGTCCACAATATGCTTTGGCCTCCTTTTTGAAAAACACTATTCCCATACTTACAAGAATTGCCAGCCCAAACCCTATCCAATAAATAGCGGGTGTAGCTCGTACGTGAAAATATGGATCAGGTTGCACTTCATCTATGTGCGGTAGCATTAGAATTGTAGCAATAAAAACAGAAATCAACAATAATGCTATGAGAAGTGCAATAGTGTTTTGCTTCATACAAACCTACCTGCTAACAAAACCCTAGATCTAGTCATTTCCTCAAAAATGGCTTTCAATGAAGATTGCTTTGTCAGTTTAACTGTAATAGCATATTCGGGCATAATCGCTTAACGTAACATAAGTGACGTTCTTCCGAAAGGCTACATACGCCAACAAGTCTTCAAGCAGCCTCCATCCACCTATCTTGTCTACTTGCCAAGCATGACCAAAGACGTGAAAAAATCCACCGGTTTCCAAAACCCTGTCAAAAATCTGCTTGCCTATTTCATTCCATTTTTTTATCCTCAGAGGGTCTGTAACAAGCTTTGGAGACAGATTAAACAGTCGGACCATCCCCCTTATGTCACGCAATGAAGGAGGATAGGCCCAAACAGTCACATTAAGTTCGTAGGGATTCTTGGTTGGGCTCGTATAGAATGGTTTGGTTGTTCTCGCACACAAGTATTTCGCCTCTCTGACCATTTTGACATGGATTTCGTCATAACACCCATACGGATAAGCAAACGAAGTAACCGGTTTTCCTATAATTTCTTCCAGCAATCTCTTCGACTCTACCACTTCACTTTTTGCTTTTTCCGCTGGAAAATGCGTGAGGTTTGCATGACTGAGAGTATGAGCACCTATTTCATGGCTATCGGAAATCTGCTTTAATTCGTTCTTGGATATTCTCTTGTCTACCCAGTTGTTGACTGCAAAGAAAGTTCCTTTCAGCTTGTATACTTCCAAAAGTTCACAGATTCTAAGATCTAACCGAGTGGCATCGTCCCAGCTGTTCAGAACAAAAACCCGGACTTTCATTGTACTGACCTTTAGAGGATAGTCTTTAGTTGCAGATTTCTCGATATGTTTCCTTGAGCTTTCTTCCCACAACTTCCATTGAAAAGTTTTTCGTTGCGTTTTCCCTTGCTCGAAACCCAATTTTTCTTGCTTCATCCTGACTTCCAAGAGCGTAAACTACGGCGTTAGTAAAAGAGTTCAAATCGTTGGGAGAAGTGAAAATCATGTCAATCATGTTCGTCCCAATTTCCTTAGTCACATCTAATGGTGTTGTTACTATTGGAGTCGCGCTTGCCATCGCCTCAATCAAAACCAGAGGCGGCGCAGTAATCCAGTAGGGTTTTTGAAAAGGAAGGACAATAACATCAGCCAGAGAATATGTTTCTTCAATTGCAGGATTAGGACCATGGATCATAATGTTGTTGCCTAATCTTTGATTTAGCCTCGCGCAACTCAACGCATCGTATAAGCTCTTCATCTTTCGATCAGGGTGACATATATAGAGAATCGTCTCGGGTATTTCGTGCAAGATCTCTTTGAAAGCCTTTAGTAGAAAGAAAAACCCTCTGTCAGAATCGGCCGCTCCTACATAAGCGATTACGGGTGCACTTGTTGGAACGTGGTATTTTTCGCGAAGTTTTTGTCTGTTTAATGGTCTGAAACGGTTTACGTCTACTGGATATGGAACGAAATGCACCTTGCTCCTATCCACTTTAAGCTCCCTAATCAAATAGTGAACCAGTCGCTGATTAGATGATAGAATATGATTGAAAATCCCGAGTCTTATGAGTAGTGAACGAATTTTGAACGTTGGTTGCGTAGAAAAGGCAAGATCAGAGTGATAGAGGTGGGTCACACAAGGACTGCTTGTCCGAATCAACTTATTCGTCAGCAAGAACATCTCTTTCGTCACATTTAGCAAGTGAATGATGTCACAGTTCAAGTTCTTGGCAGTCAACATCGCAGGGAATGATGAAAATGTCTCCCACATAGAAGGGAAAACAGATGTTTTGCCATCCTTACTTAGAATTGATTTTATCGGGTGAAGATTTCTTCTTGAGCATGAAGAGGTATTCTCTAGACTAACAATTTCTGCGCTGATTCCTGCCTTTACAGCCGCCTGCATTATCCTTATCGATGCTATGTTATGGCCTTCAAGAGCGTTATTTATCGTCTCTTTTGCTACATAACAAACGCGGATGCCACTCATCTAGTATACCTCCTTCAGAACATTCTCCATAAGACTCCCGACAACTCGAACACTGTAAAATTCGTTAACGATTCTTTTGGCATTGAGGCCCATAGTCCGAATTTCTTCTTCGTTCTCTACCAGATTAAGAGTCTTCATTGCTAGGTCCGATACGCTGGCGGGCTTAGCCAAACGGCCAGTGACGTTGTCGATAACCAAATGAGGAATAGAGGATAATCGGAAAGCAACAACAGGCTTCCCAGCAAGCATTGCTTCACCAATTGACAAACCAAAGGCCTCATAAAGACTCCCTTGAACTAACACTGTCGAACGCGCATATATCGAGTGCAACGCATCACATGCCTTACGGATGACGACCACTCTTTCCGGATATTCGTCTTTGAGCATTCCGACACAGTTCATTAGAGGCCCATCACCAACAGTAACAAATATGATATCCTTCGTGGAGGCCAAAACAAGTCTCATTGCTTTTGTGAGAATCGGGGTTCCCTTAATAAACTCCAAAGAGCCAACGCTTAGTATAACTTTTTTTCGTCCCGGTATTTGCGCTATTCTAGAACCAGCGCTTTCTGGACCCACGATCGCATTTGGAACGATCCTAATCCTCTGATTCGGAACTGAATAGTTTTTCCTTGCATAATACGCTTCCGTTGGCGTTAGTGTGATGACAAGTTTTGCAACTTTGCAGGCCCTCCTTTCAAGTCCTCCATACAAGTAGTGCCCAACAATGTTTCGGAAGAAGCTCTCAGGGGCCCAGTGAACACTATTGCGTATTTCTGAGTTTCGAGCGAACTTGCAAAGGGCAAGCCCTCTTTGAAGATTGTTCCCGTGAAGGGTTACGACAAGACGGTCTTGAAGCACTTGGGGGATCATTATTCCCGTAATCCCTTGAGCGCTTATCACGTCAAACTTGTGAACTCTGTACAAGTCTAGTATCTGTTGCTTTGTCTTTCCCATAATATCTGTTGCCTGGATCAAATTAGTATATCCAGAAGCTTGATGAAAATGGCAATATTGAGAACACAGTCTTCTTAGTCGACTTGGCATGTCTTTGATTCCCAGGAGCACATGAACTTCATGCCCTCTTCTTGATAGCGCGTAGGCCATGTTACCAATAGCTACTTGTCCTCCTCCTCCTAGGCGACTGTCGAGATCCACCAAAGCTATTTTCAACGTCTCCAAAGAGCCACCAGCGCTAAATCATCTTGACTTCTAACCGCTTCTCATCCTGTCTCTGATTCTAAGGCGACTCACCATGCAGATGCTATGCACAATAACAAAGATGCAAAAATACGTAATCAAAGACGCTAAGAGCAAAAACGCATATTTGGAAAATCATACACCATGCCTTTCGTGATCCTTGTTGCAGGATAACATCATGCTCACTGTTGTTTTGCAATTCTCGTAACTAAACTTCAAACTCTCTTGGTACGCCTGATCTATAATAGGACGGGGATTCTTCACAAGGTCAGCAATCATATCACAAAGTCTGTCTTGAAAGCCGGGGAGGGATGAAACAAAAACGTCACTCAAGAATTCACTGATTCCACAACCATTGCTCACGAGCGCAGGTGTTGCACATGAAAGCGCCTCAGCAGCGACTATTCCAAAGCCTTCGTATGGTCCAATGCTAGGTAACACAAACGCCGTAGCGTTTTGATAAAGCTCTCGAAGTCTTTGGTTGTTTACGACACCATAATGAATAACGTAAGGAAGAACAAAATCATGAACACCAACGTGTACAAGATCCATCTTAAATCTTCTACCTAAAGCCTTGCCTAACTTGCTAATCATATAGTAGTTTTTGTAACTGTGGTAACTGTCTACCGCGCATACGGATAGCACATATGGCTTTCTCACATAACGATTCGAATGAGTCGGACAGAAGTACTCTTCAGCCCAGAGAGGTATGACGCGAGCTTGGATTCCCCCAGACTTAAGATACCCAGCATTGCGTTTGGTTGTCGTCATGATTAGATCGGCTTTTCTGTACAAAGAGGGCGGGATTATGGAATAAAATGTTCGGAGCACCTTATTGAGAACAGGAGCATGGAACGTTATGACGATATTGGAAGGTTTGGAGAAAACAGTCTCAATACAATACGCCAAAAGAGCCGTTGACGGTTCATGAAAATGATGAATGTCCGAGTTCCTGCTGACATTGATCAGATGTCGATTAGAGAAAAGTCTTGGTTTGTTAAGCCCGTCTACGATTGCCACCTCATGGCCCTGTCTCATGAATTCCGCGGACAGAGACCTTATGTAAGTGCCAACTCCTCCCGATCTCTCTGTCATCGGAATGTCAAGGTATTCAGCTATCTTCAAACTGGATACACCAACATTGCAAGTTTTGTTAAAATAGTCATGAAAATGATCTACAGCCATGCTCAAATGTATGCTGCTATGACTGTTCATTCAATACAGTTTGGTGTCCAAGAACCCGTTTTGTCTCCAAGTACGTAGTCCGTAAAGCCGTGTAAGATGCCGCTGACCCAGAAATAGCCTTTCTTCCCTGAAACCAATAACAGCAGAGAAGCCATTGGTAGAATAGCATAGAAGAATTTTACAGCACTCGGTGGATTAGTATAAGCTAGAGCCTGGTATATGCCCCCAACAGTTCTTCTTTTGTATGTTTTTTCTTCTTCAGCTGTCGTGGTCCTCTCTGTTTCTACATAGCACTCCTCACAGAAAACAGTCTTGCCTCTGCACTCAAGAATCTTGAAAAGCACGTATGTATCTTCAGCCTTGCATGGTTTGATCGGAATAATCTTCTTCAAAATTGAATACTTCACCAGCATCAATTCGCCACTAGCTACTATAGGAAATCTGCGTCTTACATAATCAAGGATGCCATAAAAGAGCCTTTGAGGGCCTTCTCTGACGCAAACTTTAGCAAAAACAAGTGCTACATCCTTGGAGTCAATCCAACGTAGAGCAGCCTCGAAATTTCTTATTCTTGTATCCACGTCATTAAGGACAACAACATCAGTATCCGTTGGAATGAGTCTGAAACCGAAATTTATGGCGTCATACTTGCCCTTTGGTTCTCGATAGACAACATTCGGATGATTAAGCTCTTGACCGCACACAATCAGATAGGGCATACCCAAGTTTTCTAACTCTTCGATCTTCTCAGGAACATATTTCTCGTCCCGAGCCAAAACAAGAAAGAAAGTCTTCATAATTCATTCCAGGATAGAATATTGGTTTCCAACGGTCGATTCAGATTGATTATCCAAGAACCGCGAAGTCGGACTAGATTATGGTGCCAAATGCTTCAAGCAGATATTCGATCTCGTTCTTGGAAAGGCTTGGGTACAATGGAATTGACAAGGCTTGCTCATACGCTTTGTCGGAGTTTGGGCATTTGAACGTCCGTAAGTCTTTGTTGAGAGGGCGAGAAACTGGTTTCTCACACATTATGCCTTTGCTTTGGGCTTGATTTCTGACTTGCTCCAACTCTCCAACGCTTAGCACATACCTGTAATAAACGGTTCTCTCGTTAGAATGTGCAAGCGGTATTGATACATTAAGCTTTGAGAATCGGTCATCATAAACAGATGCTATCTGCCCTCTGCGCTCAATAAACCGTGGCAGTTTCTTCAGTTGACTGAGCCCCAATGCCGCTTGAAAATCGGTCATCTTGCAGTTGTATTTCACTGGCGCCAATGGTTTCTTGTCATAATCTCTTACGTTAGCAATCCTGTTGCACAACTCGGTGTCATCTGTGAGAACCATGCCTCCTTCACCGGTCGTGATCATCTTCGTCGCATAGAAAGAAAACACTGAAAGTTTCCCGAAGCTTCCCACTTGTCGGCCTTTGTATTCTGCGCCCAAGGCTTGTGCACAGTCCTCAATCATTGGAACCTCAAGCTCAAGCAGTTCGCCAAGGTCGGCTGGAGTCCCAAACATATGAGGCACTATTATCGCCTTCGTCTTGGAAGAAAGCTGTTTTTTCACGCTTGCAGCAGACAAGTTGAAACCCTCTGGCTCGATATCAGCGATTTTGGGTGTTGCCCCAGCGTGGCGAGTAGCCATGTAAGGCGAAGAGCAAACATAGCTCGGCATAACAACCTCATCCCCCACTCCAACATCTAGACCCAACAGCGCCAGATGAAGGGCTGAAGTGCCTGAAGAAACAGCTATCCCATATTTCCTCCCAACAAACCGAGCCATGGCGTCTTCGAACTCTTTCACTTTCTCGCCTTGGGCTATTTTGCCTGAAGCCAGAACCTCGGTAACCGCCTTTATGTCGTCTTGATCAATTAAAGGCCTCGAATGTGGTATAATCATAATTTCACTCGCCATAACTTGAGCTATCTTCTTTAGAGATTTGAGCAGGCACTTTTTTGAGCCATTCCTCCCTCCAGAAACAGAAGCATGACCTGTCACATCCTCCGTGAGCTTTTCCGTCACAAAACGCGTCCTTCAATATTACTGTAGGAGTCTTTATCCTTCTAAGTTCTCCAGTGGTTTCCAAGATTATTTTGTCAAGGTTCTTGTAGACTTGGAACCTTCCGCCGCAGAATTTCATCATTTCAGCCGTGAAACTCAAACCCTTCAGTTTGCCATGGTCGTCAAGCGTGGCCAAGATCTCTTTCGCTGAGCGCACTTCAACCCAATCGCCAGGCTCCACATTCAAAGCCTCGCTGTTCTTCTTGATATTGTTAGAGCTTCCCTTTCTTCCAAAGACCAGCTTTCCAAACCTAGTAGACAGAAGCCACTTTGTCAGAAATTTGCGCGGACCTAAAACACTAGTGTACCAAACATTCCTCTTCAGGCTCCACCAGCGTCTTCGCAGCGGCAAGGCCAAGCGCGTGTCGGGCAGCGTGGTCAATTCTAGCTCTCCATAGCAGTATTGGCATAAGTCTGATTCTTCGCCCGCCTTCCTCATTTTTCATCAGACCTAGGGTGAACGCCTTGAATGGCATCATCGAAACCAGTTCTAAGGTTGACATCTGAAACTAGACTTCCATCCCTTTCCAAGAAAGCAACCCACTGGTCACTCGTTGCCTTCAAACCAACGTTCACCGCATAATCCACTATACATGGGTACAAATGCATCACGACAGCCGTGTTCTCCAGAAGCTTTGAATTTCGCACCAACATGGCGAAGTCAGCATCTCTCCTGATTCTATCCTGCGCCGCCGACAGAGACTTCAATCTCTCAATAGTCTCCTCCTTCTCTCTTCCGACGCCCTCAGCAAGATCCTTCTTCTGTGACTCAATCTCATCTATCTTCTTCTGGACACCAGCAATCCTGTCTCTTAGATCAGCTTCCACCACTGAACACCGCGAAAAGTCAAATACTCCAGAAAGCCTTCTGAACTGCATCAGCGCCTCTATCTGTCCCACGCCAAGATAAGCGTCTCTTGGTCGCCATATGACGACAGGGGGAAAAACCGTGTTCAGATGCTCCGCGACATACTTTGCTTGGCTCAGATAATCCTTTCCTCCGACGCCGCCAACGTAGCAGTTCACGCCGAGCCCTTGAAAAAACACGAGAGGCACAGCGAGAGTTCGCGCCGATATTCTAGAGAGGATCCCTGAAATCTTCGGTTCGCCTTCTGAAAATAGCTCAAGCTCGTATTGTTTTTTGCACCGAAGGCATTCGCCACGACCGAAGAGGGAAGCGCCTTGATGGTCAGCCATAAGTCTTGCTTTGCTTCCACAATCGCAGTGAAACCAGAAAGGAATGGTGTCGTACTCGTGTTCGTATACCCCTCCTTCAAGGTTCAACCCGGAAGCAATAGCTTCTCTAACGCACTTCGAGTATTCATCGAATCTAGAGAGTAGAAGAGAGAACTCGCGTTCAAACACCTGCTCACATTCAGAGAACCTGCAAAAGAGCGTGTCATACCCCCAAGTCTCATTGACGATCTTGGACATGACAAATGCGTTGAAATCGGAGTAGGTTTCCGCCTTCGCATAAGCATCTTCAACGATCTCCCAAAAACCTTCAAAATTCTTTACAAGCCCATCGGTTCTTGCGTTGAAGCCAAGCCCAAGAGATTTGCAAAGACACTCGATTGAACCGAGTTTGCCCTCAAACCAACCCTCAATCTCGTCCCGCCAACCGTCCAAGACTTGCCTAGAAGGTTTCGCAACCTTGTTGAGAACAAACTTCTCAGGCAGGTCCAAACGTAGTTCGAGAACGCCGCCTCTTCTCTCAACGTCAGGCAGAAGCGCCGATTTCACCCACCGATCATCCGTGAAATCCTGATCCGCAACCCCAAAGAAGCTGACAACTGGAACCTTAAGCCTCTCTTCAAGTCTTTTAGCCAAGACGAAGTTCAACGTTGCCTTTCTGAGAACCCCGCCATATGGAAAAAAGTTTGGCTGGTGCGCCGTCATTAACACAATGCTTGACTCGTTTCCTAGGCACCTGATCCTGTCCTCAACAGAGGATGCCAGTGTCCCGCAAGCTCTGTGGAAAGCTTCAACATAATGCAAGAGCTTTGCCCTTGTCTCTTGAACGTGTTCTTGGCTGATTTTCTCCCTGCTTTTTCTGTAGAAAGTGACACACGAGTCCACGAGTTCCCCTAGACTGGTTGGGGACGTAGAATAATCAGCGGCCATGATTATTCTCAACCTCGAAAATAAACTTGCCAACCTCAAAGGCCTCTGCCACGTCTACGCCGGCTTGGTACCCTCTGAACTTGGCCAATCCCTCAATGGCTTTCACGGCGTGCGAGTACCCCCCGTTGCCGTTGTTCACCTGGGAACCGAAAGCCCGCGTCACCCACCTCTTCAGCTTGAAAGTTTTGTCTATGTCCACGAAGACTTGAGGAGTGAAATCCCTTTGCGTGCTTGCCCCCTCATAAAGCAAAATCGCTTTGCAATGCCTACCAGCAGACATGCTGGCCTGCCCAGCGTTTCTGTGGTCTTGATGCGTGTCTTTCGATGCCGGCGCATAAATCAGGTCAGGCTTTACCTTGGTTACGATTCTCTCAATCACGTCAATAGTCTCTCGTCCATCGCTCACGTGAGTGTCCCGTAGCCCGCCGAAGAACAAGGCGTCAGCACCCAGCATTTTCGCGGCTTTTCTGCATTCCTTTTCCCTGACTTCTAGTTTTCCTGAAGCCTCTCCCTTGGTTAGGACGAGAAGATAAACTCTGTCTCCGTTCATCTTGTGAAGAGCTAGTGACCCGGCGCAGCCTAACTCAATATCGTCAGGATGGGCTCCTACAGCTAAGACAACTCGCATATCAAACCCCCTTCAAGTCTCAACAACTCAAGTCTTGCATTCTCACACTACTCGCTTGACAAATCGCTCGAATACAAGGTCAAATCTAAAGACTGAGCAAAAACCTCTTACTTCTACTTGTCCTCGATTCTCCCAATTCGCGCCTCTTGTCTATGTAAGCCTTCATTCTGTAGTACCTTGCCTTGGGACAAACCCAGAGCATAGACAAAGAACGCGTTTTGTACGCCATAATGCTGGCTCTAATGGAACTAGCAAGAAACAGCCTTATTGCCCACTGCAGAGAAATTGACGCTCCTCCGCAATATTCCGTGTGTGTGCACTGCTTCCATAGATTGTACTCATGCTCATAGAATTTGCCTCTATTGGGACGCAAGTGTTCTGAAACCACGTTTTTGTCTATTATCCACTTGAATCCTCTTTCTAAAGCCCATTTTATGAGCACTGTGTCTGTGCAGACTGGGCAAACACGAGGAAACCCGCCCAGCTGTCGGACTACCCTTGTTCTAAAAAGGTTATTATCAATGCTAACCGCAAAAATCGATGGTCCAACGGATTTCATCCCGCCGTAAGCATATTCATCCCATTTCTTCAAGGTAGGATCGGTGGATATCCTTATCCCCTGGGCACAAGCCACTAAATCGTCTTCCATATAAGGTGTAATTTTATCCCACCAATCCTTAGCCAAAACTACGTCCTGTTCAACAGACATGAAGAAATCCGTGGTCACATGTGATAATGCTTCATTTGCCCCACTCGGTATTCCACCCTCTGGATTCGGCCAAACGTCCCAGTTAAAGAGTCTAGCTATTCCCACGCTTCCGTCCTTGCTTGAATCATCAACGAAGATCTTCCTATGAACAGATTCTCTAGGAACAGCTTCTTCTATATGATTCAAGACCGTTGGAAGAAAAACCTCGCCGTCTTTGGCCCACATGACAATATCGAGTTTCCCAAGCATTCTATCTCACCTTCTTGCTAGCGCGATTTCCCTACCGCATGGTGAAGCAAGCTTGGAATCAGCCCATTGACTCCTTCAGGATTCTGTTCATAATCGTGAAGCCATGCCTTAGTTTCAGCTTCTTCTCTCCAAGCCTAGGCCTATAACTGATCGGCACTTCCACGATGCCGTAGCCTCTCCTCTCGACAAGATGGTTCAGCTCAACCTCCACATCGAAACCCTTAGACTTCGGCTTCCAGTCTCGAAGGATACTCCAACGCACAACCCTCAACCCCGTCAACGGGTCACGCAGCCCCACACCGTTCAACATGTTGTGCACGAAGGCAAGCAGCCTGTTCCCAAAGTAGAGCAGGTTGTGCATTTCCCCCAAGTCAAGACGCCCGTTGAACCTGTTCCCGCCAACCATACCGACGCTCGGATTCTCCTCCAAGAGCCTGAGCATGTCTGGCAGGTAATCTGCAGGATAGGTGAAGTCAGCGTCGATTAGAACAACGTAATCTACATCTGCATCCACGTGCGCGATCGCTTCTGCGATTGCGTCGCCTTTTCCCTTGCCTTTCTGGAACACGACTTTTGCGCCCATGTCTCTTGCGATGCCCGCCGTGTCATCCACGCTGTTGCCATCCACCACGAGAAGCGCAGGATTCCCGAGCGTCTTCTTCAGTTCCAGCAGAGTCTTACCTATTCCTTCTTCCTCGTTCAACGCTGCAACCAGAACAAGCACTCTGGGGGAACTCATTGGTACTTTCCTTTCATTCAAGTCAGCCATGGTCAAAACCTCATATAAACCATGATAGAGGAACAATCTAGAACATTGATCCATGTCACTGAGGAGCCGTCACGTTCAACCACAGACCCACGAACCGGTCATGGAAACGTAGCAAGTCATTCTGGGCGTCGTAAATCCACAGTTCGATAAGAAGCTGGTAATAAAAGCCATTGTACTCCGCATCCCACGAACTTGGCTTGTTAACGCTGTAGGTTGCCCCGTTTATCGCTAGGCCTCCAACCACGAGCTGGCCTCCGAGAGAAGAAACGTTCGAAAACGAGAAGGTCAACGGCGCCGACCATTCCTGGCCATCTTGAAGGAAGACCTTATACCCGTACAATTGCCCAAGCGAACTCGGCACCCCACTTGTAGCATTAGACAACGAGTCTGTCTGATTCCGAAACTTCACGTACACGGCGTAGTACTTAGACGAGCCCATATGATTCCCAACCCCAACATAAATCAGGTAGTTCACGTTCCCCGTGACGTTAAACGGGTACGCATCAGCCATGCGTCCAGGGCCAAGGATCCAAAGCTCCGAGAACTCTTCCCCGCCACCAGGAAGATGGATCGCCAGACTAAGAACTGGAGAGGCCAAGAGCAAGAGGCCGATCAGCCCCGCGCTGACAAAAACGACCTTGTAGTCTTCAAGCTTCAGCATCAGACGCCACCTCAGGTCGCGACTTCATCAACCGACGAGAATAGAACCGCTTAAACAGGCTCCAAACGATGCCCAAGAACAGAATGAAAACGGGAAACGCGAACGCCCAAGAAACAACGCTCAAGGAAACCAAGCTGCGAGTGGCCGCGGAGGCTGAATCCCTCATCGTCAAAGCGTCATCCCTGACGCTGTTAGCTGCTGTAAGAGACTGGCCAGCCAAGTCCTCGGCTTGGCTCAGATCGCCGTTTCCGTACGCGACCTCAGCCCTTGTCAACAGGTCTCCAGCCTCATTTAACCGCGCAATCAGGCTGGAAACGTTCGCCCCAGCCCCCTCAGCATACACGGTAGAGTTGAAAGCCTTGCGAATCGCAGCCTCAGCCTGCCCGATGCTCGACGAAACACCAACAGACCCCATGGCGGCTAACGGTTCACGAGAGAGCAAGCACATGACCATTAGAACCATTGCGACTGGAACAAGGGTTTTGGCCCACCGTCTGGAGCGAATACTCATTTTCGACTTTTCCTCCCGTACATTGCCTTGAGCTTGCCATTCCTCAGAGGCTGGCACATCCTCTTCAGAATCTCCCTTTCAAACATCGCGCTTTGAAGCTCATTCTCCAACTTCGAGTATTTGCTAGAAAAGTCACCGTACTTTTCCAGAAAAGCCAGACCTTTCTCCGTAACCTCATAGCCCACGTCGTTCGAGCGCAAGAAGCCGCTTTGCATCGTTGCCCACAAATACTTCTCCAAGAGCTCATGACTCAGATTCGCGATGTACATGATCCTGGTCTTCTTTGCACCGTTGCCAGCGGCGTGCAGAACGTCCGCTACTATGCCCAGCTCGTCCCTGTACTTCACCAAAGAAGACCCAACCATACACAAGAAGAACAGATGAAAACAGCGAAACATCAATCAAGAAGAGCTACTTGTGAAGCCAGCCCCTGCCGCCCTTCTTCAAATGTTGCTTCCCCTTCCCGCACTTGGGCTGACTGGCGACGAAGG